>Ga0209671_1000018_pt1 | contig 64721 bp, 40 predicted proteins | sample WorMetHERISLAND2_2_FD_187401 | JGI IMG/M metagenome (GOLD analysis project Ga0209671, IMG submission 187401) | Marine gutless worms symbiont microbial communities from Max Planck institute for Marine Microbiology, Germany - Olavius geniculatus... | ecosystem: Host-associated > Annelida >...
GCTCAAGTTGATTGTCGAAGATCATGGTTCGGGAATACCCGACTATGCCGTCAAAAAGGTATTTAACAAATTCTTTTCATTACAGCGGCCCAACGCCAGGGAAAAAAGTACCGGCTTGGGACTCAATTTTGTGGCAGAGGTGGCCAAACTGCACAACGGCTCCGTCGAGCTGGAAAACCGCCAAACCGGCGGCGTGCGCGCAACCCTGACGCTCCCATTGCTCAGACCCAAAATATCGCCTGCAAGGGGAGACTACGAGGAGTTGTCCTGAGGAATGTGCTCGGCTGTTTGAAACGCTTCAAAAGGCCGGCCATACCCTGGGGCGGAACCCACCGCGATCGCGAGTATATCGAAACCGCCACCCTGGCCGAACGAGCGATGATAGCCGCACTAATGTTCCTTTTTTGTAAGGATATCATGAATGGGTGAGAAACCAACATATGCCGAATTGGAGCAGCGAGTTCTCGACTTAGAGAAAATCGAGGAATCACTACGCAAAAGCGAAGCCCGCTATCGCGAACTTTTTATCTCGAATCCGCACCCCATGTGGATCTACGATCTGGAATCGCTTGCTTTTTTGGACGTGAACAACGCTGCGATTTCGCACTACGGTTACAGTCGCGAGGAATTTCTCTCTATGACGATTAAAGATGTCCGCCCCCATGAGGACGTCGCGCGGCTGCTTCACAATGTGGATGCTGTAAACGTCGGCTTGGACAAAGCCGGGACTTGGCGTCATATCAAGAAAAACGGTGAAGAAATCGACGTTGAGATTACCTCCCATGTGCTGCAGTTTGAAAAACGCAGGGCTGAGCTGGTGCTCGCGTGCGACATCACCGATCGCAAGCAAGCTGAAAAAAATTTTAAAGAAAGCCAGCGCCGTCTGATAACACTGATGAGCAATTTGCCCGGTATGGCTTACCGCTGCAAGAACGATCCGGATTGGACAATGGAGTTTGTCAGTGACGGCTGCTATCCCCTGACCGGGTATCAGCCTGATGATCTGATCGGAAACCAACTGATCTCCTACGCTGAAATCATCCATCCGGATGACCGCCGGATGGTTGAGGTTGGCGTCCAAAATGGCGTCAATGAGAAACGGTCTTTTCAACTGAGTTATCGTATTCATACTGCCGGCCAGAAGGAAAAATGGGTCTGGGAACAAGGCCAAGGGGTTCTGGATTCGGATGGAACTATTGTTGCGCTCGAGGGATTCATCACCGACATTACCGAGCGCAAACTGGCGGAAGAAGAAGGCGAAAAACTGCGAGACCAGCTCTATCAATCCCAGAAGATGGAATCCGTCGGCCGACTTGCGGGAGGCGTGGCGCACGATTTCAACAACATGTTGGGAGTGATCCTGGGCAGTACCGAGCTGCTGCTCATGGGGATGGGAAAAGAGGACCCGCGATATGCGGAACTGCAAGAGATCCACAAGGCCGCCCGGCGATCGACGGAGCTGACCCGGCAGCTATTAGCTTTTGCCAGAAAGCAAACCATTGCACCGAAAATTCTGAATTTCAACGATACCCTGGAGGGAATGTTCAAAATGCTCCGGCGTTTGATCGGAGAAGACATTGATCTAGTCTGGAAGCCTCACGCACGTATTTGGCCGGTGAAGTTGGACCCTGCCCAGGTAGACCAGATTCTGGCCAATCTTTGTGTGAATGCCCGGGATGCCATTTTCGGGACAGGAAAGGTCACCATCGAAACGAAAAACGTGATCATTGACGAAGCATATTGCAAAACGCAACCCGGGTGTGTGCCGGGACAATATGTAATTCTTGCTGTCAGCGATAACGGATGCGGCATGGATAAAGAGACCCTCGACAATCTTTTCGAACCGTTTTTCACCACAAAAGAGTTCGGGGAGGGTACCGGATTGGGGCTGGCTACGGTCTACGGGATCGTAAAACAAAACGAAGGTTTCATCAACGTATATAGCGAGCCGGGACTGGGAACCACATTTAAGATCTACCTGCCCCGTGCACAGCCAGTCGCGGATGCAACTAGAGATACCGCTGCCAAGGCCATCGCGAAGGGAAGCGAGACAGTCCTATTGGTGGAAGACGAAGAGGCGATCCTGAGACTGAGTAAAACCGTACTCGAGCGTTTTGGCTACAATGTGCTTGCAGCCGTCTCGCCTAAAGAAGCTCTTGCCTTAGTCGAAAGTCTCGAAGACCCGATTCACCTGTTAGTGACCGACGTTGTGATGCCTGAGATGAACGGCAAGGAGTTGGCCCGGCAAATCGAGAAAATCAAACCGGGTATTAGGCTTCTCTACATGTCCGGCTATACGGGCAATGTCATCATGCACCAAGGTATTCTCGAAGAGGATGTTAACTTCCTTCAGAAACCCTTTTCGGTCAATTCCCTGGCTGCCAAGGTGAGGGAAGTGCTGGATCAGCCCGAAAAGTGATATATGAAGCCGACGAAAATTCAGAGAAAACTCAGGAATAACTCGCCAGGGCCGTTGAACGGGAAATCCCACAGCTTGAATTGAGGGCCACCTGCTCAGGTTGATTGTCGAAGATCATGGATCGGGAATACCCGACTATGCTGTCAAAAAGGTATTTAACAAATTCTTTTCATTACAGCGACCCAACACCAGGGATAAAAGTACCGGTTTGGGACTCAATTTCGTGGCAGAGGTGACTAAGCTGTACAACGGCTCCGTCGAGCTGGAAAACCGCTAAACCGGCGGCGTGCGCGCGACCCTGACGCTTCCATTGCTCAGACCCAAAATATCGCCTTCAGGATGAAAATCGCGGGACCCGGTAATTTTTCGGATCTATGTTCCATAAAAAGGTAATCCGTAAGGGTCTTCAAATGTTTATTATTTTCGGAGTGCTGGTGTAATGTCTGAAGGTTGGTTGTTTTCTATTGATACCCCAATACTCCAGCACTCCATTGCTCCAGGTTCTGAACATTTCATAAGTCTTTAAAACCTTTAATTTACCTTTTGTTTGGTTATAGTTGCGAATATATTTAACCCTAGCGTTGCAATAGTTTTTTATCGTAGGGTGGGCTGTGCCCACCAAAACCCGCTGATATCATCGGCCGATGGCGGGCAGAGCCCACCCTACATCAAAAATACAGGAATCAACCACCGGATTAATTTGAAGGCAGTGCCGCAATTCCAGGATCTTCAAACAGACCTCATTTATTTTTTTCACAGTAAGTTCACGCGTCATTTATAATCCCTTCACCACAACAGTGCATAATGGGCCTCAGAGGGTTCAAAAAAGTCATTATTGAAAAAGGAGGCCTTTATGCAAAATACAGACGCCGTCAAGAAAACAGCCAAACGGATTGGCAGTTCCGTAACCTTCAAGCTGATTACCGTTTGCGTGCTGATTCTGGCGCTACTCATTCCAACATCCATGGTAACAGCGCTTATCAAAGAGCGCAAAAGCCGCAAGCAGGAAGTTATCAATGAGATCAATTATAAATGGGGAAAAGCGCAGACCGTTACCGGACCGGTTATTTCGGTGCCGTACCTGAAGCATATTGAAGGCAAAGACCAAAAAGCCAAGACCGTGACCCGGTATTTTCACCTCCTGCCGGATACTGTCGACATAAAAAACCGGATCACCCCCGAAGTTCGATACCGCGGCATTTATAAAGCCATTTTGTATAATGCGACTCTGTCTGTAGGCGGGGTGTTTCCGCGAATCCCGATTGAGGACTTAAGGATCCCACCGGAAGACATCGAATGGTCGGGGGCGTTCATTTCCCTCGGCATTACCGACATGCGCGGCATAAAGGACCGGATTGAGGCAACATTTGATGACACCAACCTCGCCATGGAGCCCGGCCTCGAAACAGCAGATGTGATCAAATCCGGGGTTAGCGCGAAAATACGTCTCAATGACACGAACCAGTCATACCGTTTCCATCTCGCGTTGAATCTCAATGGCAGTCAGCAAATTCATTTCGCCCCGGTGGGAAAGGAGACGACGGTTACCGTAGAATCGACCTGGCGCGATCCCAGCTTCGGAGGCGCATTTCTGCCGACGGAACGAAAGGTCTCTGAGGAAGGATTTTCCGCCAGATGGAAAATCCTGCACCTGAATCGAAACTACCCCCAGCATTGGAGCGGCGCCGGCCACAAATTGACTGCCTCCACATTCGGAGTCAAGCTATTCCACCCGGTCGATATTTACCAGAAATCCATGCGCACCGCCAAATACGCCCTGATGTTTATTGTGTTTACGTTTCTGGCCTTTTTGATATCGGAGGTCATGCTTCGCCTGCGGGTACACCCGGTTCAGTATTTGCTAATCGGCCTGGCCATCATTATTTTTTATACCCTTCTGCTGTCCATATCCGAGCAGACCAACTTCGGAGCAGCCTACCTTATTTCCGCCGGCGCCGTGATCTGTCTGATTACCGGCTATGCTAAAGCAATTTTGAAGAAGAAAATAGCTACCCTGATGGTGGGCGGCGTTCTGGTAATACTTTATGCCTACCTGTATATATTGCTCCAGCTCGAGGATTATGCCCTGCTGATGGGAAGCATTGGTTTGTTCGCGGTATTGTCGGTCATCATGTACCTGACCCGAAGAATCGACTGGTATGCGGCCCCGCAGGAAATCCGTGAATCGCGACCGGGACAGCTGTTGGGCACACCCGCCCGGTAAAAGCGGCTGTGGTGGCGCTTCATCTCAAAAAATAACGGAATCAAAGGAAAACGGCCAGTCAGCCGCATATTTAATTAAAAACCGGCTGCAATTCAAACCGAAAGCTCAAAACCCAAACACATTGGGTGTTGGCGCAAGGAATTTAGGGGGGATTCTATTGTAAAATTGGCAATAGGATGTCCCCATAGTTCCAAAGCATCGACATCAACCTATCATCACTGATCAGGCCCTGAGCCCATATTTTGTCTTTTAACTTGACATTTTCTGATTATATTGACACTATGATGTTACTATTTTTATAAAATAATAACATTGCAGAGTTATTAAATGAAAATATCTGGATTCAATCCATGGTGGAAATCTTTGAAAGTGCCTGAGGAGCTAGCGGGACAAACGCGGAAGATGCTGCCGCATGTTCGGTCATTTATGGATTACCGTCAAATTATTTTACTTTATGGGATTCGTCGTGCGGGAAAGACCACACTGATGCACCAACTCATCGATCATCTGCTTCGCGATCAACAGGTAGATCCGTTTCGGATTGTTTACTTTTCATTCGATCTGCAGGAATTAGGCATGGAGGTAATTCTCGAAAGCTATGAGATGGAAATCTTGAAGCAGGATATACGGGACGCGGAAAAAATCTACCTTTTTCTGGATGAAATTCAGAAGCTGAAAGATTGGTCCAATAAAGTGAAGATTCTCTATGATCAGTATCCGAATTTGAAGATCATATTGTCGGGATCTGCGGCTTTGCCGCTGCAAAAAGGAACCAAAGAAAGCCTGGCGGGTCGCTTTTTTGAATTTCGGGTGGATCCCCTATCTTTCAACGAGTTTATTGAATTCAGGGATGCCGCCATCGACAGCACGAGAGAGCAAATATATGAACGTGAAATTAAAATTTTTTTGAGTGATTATTTAACAACGGGCGGATTCGCCGAAACCCTTTCTTTTTCCGGCATCGCTCTTAAAAAATACTTTAGAGAAAGCCTCCTCGAACGGGTAGTTTTCAGGGACATTCCGGAAAGTTTCGAGATTAATCGCCCGGCTTTGCTTATGGTTCTGCTTGAAATCATCGCCGACACACCGGGTCTATACCTTGAATATAAAAATCTAGGCAATGATTTGAAAATCGACCAGCGCACGGTGGCCAACTACATTTCCTACCTCACTCATTCACTGCTAGTGAGTAAATTGTATAATTATTCATCAAATCGCCTGACCAGTGAAAAAAAATTGAAGCGTGTCTACCTTTCAAACACCTGTTTTCTCTCGATATTAAGCTCTGAAAGGGAGCCGGATTTGGGGACTCTATTCGAAACTTTTTTCGCAAACTGGCTGAACGCCCGATTCTTCTTTAGGTCTCCCCAAAAAGATGAGGTTGATTTTATTCTGTACGATCGAAAAAATGTTTTACCCGTGGAAGTCAAAATTAGGGAAAGATTAAGTAAAAAGGATTTGCGTCCAATAAAGAAATTTATGTCGCGCTTCAACTGTCGGCGGGCTATATTGATCGCTAAAAACGATGATCGAATAGAAAGAGAAGACAAGCGTGAAATTCTGATCCTGCCTTACTGGAAGTACTGGAGTATCAAGAGGGCAATCAGTGAATTCATCGATTCGCAGGACGCCCCCAGATCACTGTAGTTTAACCCTAAATGAACGAAAAGAGCTCATTTAGGTGTTATTGGTTATTGGTTAAACCTTATTAGAATTAGTTGAAAGCCTGGTTTTATATTGCTACCACCAGTAATATATAAAAATAGATTTGATTCCTTCTAAACCATTAATTAGTAACTCTCAATTGGTTTTTAACTCAATACAACTGTCGGCAAACAGCTGCGTAAAAAATGGGGTCAGGGCTTGATTATATAATTACGGATCAAGCCCTGACCCCATTTTTGGAAATAAAGAAAGCCTTGACCCTTCCATTTTATTGCATAGTATGTCCATATTTCATGGACATACTATGACTTCAATTGAGATGAAATTTGTTGAATACCATTGCACAGATAAGGCGGAAAATTGACGGCGAGGTATTTGACTATCAGGTCCTGCTGGACGTGTTAGCAGATTACCGCAAGCCCCGTGATAGAATTACGAGACTGCTGGCCGGTGGAGTGATCATTAGGGTCAAGAAGGGGCTGTACTGTTTCGGTGAGCCCTTTCGCAGGGAGCCGCTCAGCCGCGAGTATCTGGCTAACCTGATCTATGGGCCGTCGTATGTCAGCCTTGAGTATGCCTTAAGCCATCACGGTCTGATACCGGAGCGGGTGGAGACGGTCACCTCGGTAACCACTCGCCGTTCGCGCGGATTTAAGACGCCTTTCGGTACGTTTTCCTACCGTATGCTCAGCGGCCCCCGTTATGCCATAGGCGCCATCCTTGAAACGGCCGGCAAAACGTCTTACCTGGTGGCCTCCCCCGAAAAGGCGTTGGCGGACAAAATCTGGACTGACAGACGGTTCAGCGGACTCCGTTTATCTGATTATGACGCATATCTGTCCGAAGATCTTCGAATCGATCGGGAAGCCCTCAGCAAGTTTGACAGCTCACGATTGCAGATCATTGCCACGGCATATCACTCGCCCAAGATCAGCAACCTGGTCCGATACTTGAAGCGGATAAAGGAGGCGCCTCATGTATGAAGCAATTCGCAGCATGCTGGACCGTTACGATTGCCGGAGCCGTGACGACTATGTTAACGCCCTCAGGGAAATCCTGCAGGAAGTGGCACTGCTCGGACTCTGGCGTTCCAAATTCTTCCAGCATGCTGCTTTTTATGGTGGCACCGCACTTCGGATCTTGTATGGACTGGATCGATACTCCGAGGACCTGTACTTTTCGCTGCTCAAATCCGATAAATCGTTCTCGCTGAAGGCCTATGGGAATGCTCTGCTGCGAGAAATCGGCAGCTTCGGATTCCAGGTGGAGTTTGAAGGCCGCCGGAAGAAGCAGGCCAGCGCAATTGAATCAGCGTTTCTGAAGACAAACACATACAGGCAGTTGATCGTGATTGAAACCGCCCAGGAGTTACTCCGCGATCTGCATCCAGCCAAGAATCTCAAGATCAGGCTTGAAGTGGACACCGATCCGCCAGGCGGTTTCGAAACGGAAACTCAGTACGTTCTGCAACCCATCCCCTTTAGCGTTCGCGTATACAGCTTGCCGGACCTTTTGGCCGGAAAGCTTCACGCGGTCCTTTGCCGGAGGTGGAAGACGCGCGTTAAGGGACGTGATTGGTACGACCTCGTTTGGTACGCGAGCAGATATCCGAAAGTTCGGATCAGGTACCTTGAATCCAGGATGCGTCAGTCCGGCGATTATCGGGATGACGAACCACTGACTCCCGACAAACTCCAACACCTCCTGCGGCAAGCCGTCGAGGATCTCGATGTGGAGCAAGCGCGCCGCGAAGTCGCCCCCTTCATTGTGGATCAGCGCGCTCTGGACGTATGGTCACAGGATTTTTTCAGGCAGATTATCCCTCGAATCATATCGATCTAATAAAAAAGTATGGGACGCAGATCTACACAGATTTTCAAAGATAAATTATTCCAGGTTCGCCTAGCGTCTGAAGAAGCAATGCAGCAAAGTTTGCGAGAGTAATTCGCTTTTTTTCGCCGAAGTTAATTGGTTAAAAAATCTGCGTGCATCTGCGAAAATCTGCGTCCTAAAATTGCCAATTTTGAGGTGCCGATTGCTGGAAGTCCCAAACTTCAGGAAAGAAAACCAACATTGCGCAATCCGATTCCCCATGAAGTAAAAATGAGAGTTAAACGGGTCAAACCTTTTCAGGAACTCGGCAAACCATTTGTATCCCTTGCGGCGGTAACGACGCAGGCCCTGGATGCTTCCGCCGATATCAAAAAGACGATCGAAGCGGTGAAGAAGTTGAGCCCGCTGGCAGACATCTTCGGTGAGTATAAAAATAAATTCGATGCGCTGGCGCAGCAAAGTAAATCAATTGTTGATATTTTCACGAAGCTGGGCGAATCGATCGCTTTTCTGATCAAAATACTGGCGATCATCCTTTTACCCTGGCTGGCGCTGACTTATGGCTTCTGGGGTTACCGAAGATTATCTTTGGGGTGGTCCCTACTGCGAGGACAGGGTTAAACGGGTGTGAAAAATCCAAATCGACCTTATATTATAAGTAGGTAAAAATTACGGTGTCACCAGTCCGGGAAGTCGGGAAATTTACTTGCAGGGGGCTTTGATGAAAATTTGCATCAAATGCGGGCAGGCCGTTTCCGAAAAGGTCAACACCTGCCCGGTCTGCGGTGCTGTGATGGCGGCCAGCCGTGCAGCCATTGACGAGTACCGGATTTTAGAAGTGCTGCACGAGGGTTATTCCAGCATTCTATGCAAGGCCCGGCGGGAGGATGATGTCGAACCGGTCATGATTCGCATCTTCACCCCCCAGTCCGGGGTCGATGCCCGGGTGGCCGAGAGGCTCAAGAATGAGTTGGAAGAGCTTCAGGTCCTTCCTGAGACTTATTTTGTACGCCACCTGGCCATCCGGCAATCCGCGGACGGCCTGTGGTATAGAATCAGTGAGTGGGTGGAGGCGTTTGGCTGGGGAACGCTTCTGGCCACGGGGCGTCTGAAAGATCTTCGCATCAGTCTGCATCTACTATACCGAATTGCCTCTATTCTTGACGGACTGCATCGAATCGGCCACATCATTCCCCACCTCATTTTGGACGACATTCTGGTATACGAAGACGATGGCGGCCAACTCCAGGTCATGATCGACTACAAACTCTCGCGCTTCCTCGATCCGCAACTTGACCGCCCCGGTCCCATGCTGGCGAGGTTGCTGGACCTGCACCCGGACATCATTAACGAGAGACCGCTGGATCACCGCAGCGACATCTGGTCTTTGGGCAAAGCCTTTGTAGAGATCCTCAGTGCCGACCCAGACGTCGAGAATCTGCAGGACCGGGTGAACACCCTGCCGGTCCCGCCGGAAGTCCAGGCGCTGATACGGTTGATGCTAAGCGACGATCCTGACCTGCGGCCGCGCTCCATGGCAGAAGTGGCCGCCACCCTGGACCAGCTGAGCGATAAAGCCATCCAAATTGCCGCTGATCGGCTTGCGGAGACACCCGGGCGAACCACACGGACCTTGCTGCGACGCGTAAACCTGCGATTGGGGGTGCTGGTGGTGCTGCTTGGCGTGCTGATCGCTGTTGGGGTTGCCCTGTGGTACATTCTGACTTTCAAGCGCCCGGACCGTGAGGCGGCTCTGATGGGATATGCCAATCAATACGCGGAGTCGGTGGCCTTCGTAGCCGTTGACTACTGGCTGCAGCAGGAAGATCGGCCGGTCTATCACAATCGGGCCGAAGGAACCGCGTTTCTGGTTGACGAGCAGGGCTACCTGCTGACCAACAGACACGTGGTCTGCCCCTGGCTGTCAGACCGGCGGCTGATGATGACCATTGGCATGTTGCGCCAGCAACTGGAGCAACTGCAATTCGATTACCGGATATATCTGTGGTTTGAAGGTCAACGGGCCTTCAGTCGATTGCCGGGTCTGTCCGACAGTCAAAACGCCGAAGATGTCTACGTAACCGATACCGCCTTTAGCACCCAGGGACCGCGCCGGGTATGGATTGCGGGGGTGGCCCCGGTGCCAATCAAAACCTGGGATCGCATGCATTCGCCTTTGGGTGATGACTTTGCCGTGCTCAAGGTCGACGAGGTTCCGCAGGGATTGAAGCCGCTGCCCCTGGCCAAGGATTTTAATCCCTCCGCCATTCCCAAACTGACTCCCCTTATCACATTGGGCTTCCCCCTAGGCAGCCGAACTCAGGCGGCGGCGATCAACGTGAGCGTGACCAGCGGGCATGTGCGCCGCACGTTCGAGAATATGTTTCAAGTAGACGTCTCGCTGCATTCCGGCAACAGCGGAGGACCATTTATCGATGCCCGGGGCCGGGTGGTCGGGCTGGCAACTGTGGTTGCCATGCAGTGGTCTTTGAGCCCCATGCCGGTCGCCACGCCGCTGTCGGACATCGGCATGGTTCTTCCGATAAACAAAACGGTGGCATTTCTTGACGCACTCAAAGCAGGTGCCACCAAGTGGAAGGGCGTGCTTGACTTGGCCTTCGAGCAGCGCTTGCAGCGGATCAGAACCGCCGCCCGCCAACGTGAGTGGGAGCAAGCCCGCACCCTGGCCGACCAGGCGTTGGGCACCTCCCAGTCGCCGCCTGTAATTCTCGCGGCTGCCATGATGCACCTGTGCGCCGGCGATACCTCCGGAGGGAGGCGTTTGTTCGACCAGGTCCTGTCCGTTGATCCCGCCAATAAGCTGGCCCAGCTGATGAGCCTCGTAACCGACTGGCTTGAGGGTCGTGAATCGGAAAGCATTCATCGGCAGTCCCTGGTGGCGCTGGACTGGCGGTCACCGGACGAATTCCATGGCTACCTGGCCAGAATCCTGACCGGTGAAGTGAGTGCACACGATGCCTTGGCCGGCGGTTATACTTCAACTGAAAAAAGCTGGTTGCAGCTTTTCGCTGCTCTGACGGAAGCACGACTCGGTAAAACGGAGACAGCCCGCTCGCTGCTGGAAAGTTCAGCCCTGACCGCCGATACCCACGACTGGAGCTTTTATTTGGCGTTGTCCCAGCTTGACCGAATCTACAATCGGTGCCGGGCTCAGGCGACCGATCCTTCCATGCAGCGAATTTGCCGGCAACAGCTCGAAAACTTTGATCAACGATTGGAACTGGCCATAGGCGCAAAAGACGAGTTGAATGCTAGATTGAAACCCATCCGGACGGCGTTGCAACGCGCCGACTCCGACCTGGAAACCCGGCGTTCACTGCTGGAAAAACTTCGGGCTGCCGATCAGGACAATAACGCCATTTTGATCACTCAAGCTTACTACGCCGCCATGGATGAAGACTGGGATACAGCTCTGGACTGCACCCGCCAGTTTCTGGCCCGGCCGGGACGGATTGGCGCCGGTAAGTTGAGTGTCGGCCTGTTGGAACCCGAGATCCTTCACAAACAAGGACATACCGAGCAGGCCCACCAATCCCTAAAAGCCTATCGCGGGCGAATCAGCGATCCCTGGTACCTCGATCTCAGCGGTTGTCTGCTGGATCCTGAGCTGCAGGCGCAAATCACGGTTAAAGCCGGTGAAAATCCAATGAACCTCCTGACCGGGCATACTGCATTGGGGCTTTGGGCGGAAGGCCTAGGTGATAAAAGCGGGGCGATTCGGCACTACCGGGAGGCGCTTGGATCGTATATGGACCACCGTATCGAGTACGGTTTAGCCATCGAGCGTATTAAGCGGTTGCGGCAAATGGCAGACTAATCATGCCCACTCCGGTCCGATTGCAACATCATCAATATAGTCAACGTTAATTTGGTTGACTAAATCCAATCGATCTGGGTATTAATCTGTATAACAATTCATGATTCTCCCATTCAAACTGACCTGAAGCATTGCTTTTCCTGCTGAATTGAATCCGATCAATACAACTCTAGCTTTGGAGGTATACGTGACTTTGTCAAAGAAAGGAGGATAATTGGATGCCAACCTACATGACCCAAATTCGATATACTCAACAAGGTATACAGAGTATAAAGGACAGTCCCACACGCCTCGACACGGCTAAGGCACTTTTCAAATCCATGGATGCAGAAATCAAGTCATTTTATTTGGCGATGGGACGCAACGACGTGATTGTTATATCGGAAGCACCTGATGACGAAACTGTCACCAAACTCGTTTTAACCATCGGTTCAGGTGGAGCGGTTCGAACGGAAACGTTCAGGGTATTCACTGAAAATGAATATCGTAAACTCATTTCAGAATTGCCATAGTAGGACGATTTTAGAAATTGTCAAGCAACTAAGCGTATGCCTCCATTTTTTTCAAGTACGTTGGTTTCAAGATCGATATCATCAACAGCCGTGATATCGCCAGAAAGTTATTGGACTGGTTTGCGCAATAAGTTGGGTACTAAAGCCAGTATAATTCAAAGGAAGGTTAAGTATATGGCAGATTTTCATTCTTATCGTCCGCCGGTTATGGGTACCACGCACATGGTTTGTGCCGGCCACTATTTAGCGGCTGCGGCCGGCTATCGTATTCTGGAGCAGGGGGGAAACGCTGTGGACGCAGGCGTTGCCGCGGGTATTGCCATCAATGTGACCATACCGGAGAATACCAACTTCGGCGGTGTTGCGCCCATCATGATCTATCTGGCCGAGTCGGATTCGGTAGTGACCATCAGCGGTCTGGGGCTTTGGCCGCGTGCGGCGTCCATCGATTATTTTCGCCGGAATTGTGACAACGACCTGCCCCGCGGAATACTGCGCGCCGTGGTGCCGGCGGCCCCCGATGCATGGCTGACGGCCTTAGAGCGATACGGCAGCCTGAGCCTGGAGCAGGTCATCACTCCGGCCCTGGAACTTGCGCGGGATGGATTTCCACTGTCGGCGGTCGTGCAAAACCAAATGGTGGAGCAGTTCGCCACGCAGTCGACCTGGCCCTCCAACGAACGCATTTTCATGCCTGACGGTCGGGTGCCGGCGGTTGGCGAAAAGCTAGTTCAAAGTGAGCTGTCCCATACCTTTGAGCGACTTATCGAAGCCGAACGCGCCCACAAGAGCGGATCGCGAAGTCAATCGATCCGCGCGGCCCGAGATTACTTCTACAAGGGCGAAATTGCGCGCGAGATGGCGCGCTTCAGTGAAGAACAGGGCGGTCTGCTGCGTTACGAAGACTTGCGCGATTTCAGCGTGGGACACGAAGCTCCTGTTAAAGGCCGTTTCAGAGACTTCGAAATATACACCTGCGGGCCCTGGTGTCAAGGCCCTGTGGTCGCCCAAGTTTTGCAGATGCTCGAACACGATGATCTCAAGCAACTCGGCCACAACAGCAGCGACTACATCCATCTTGTTTCTCAAGCCCTGAACCTGTCCTTCTCCGACCGGGAGCATTATTTTGGAGATCCGGAATTTGTCGACGTGCCTATGGAACGGCTGTTGTCCGCCGCCTACACCCGCGAACGACGCCGGCGCATCGATATGCGCCATGCTTTTGAGGAACTACCGCCGCCGGGTTTAGCGACCGGCGAGGTCGAACTTTACGGGGCCGAGCTAATATCGAGCGAGCACGCGGACAGCACGCGAACCGACACCAGCTATGCGTGCGTGGTCGATCAGTGGGGCAATGCCTTCTCGGCGACGCCGAGCGATCCGAATACAACCAATCCGATTATTCCCGGGTTGGGTTTCAGTTTGTCCTGCAGGGGTTATCAAAACTGGCTGCATCCGGCCCACGCATCCAGCCTTCAACCAGGTAAACGACCGCGGTTGACCCCCAATCCGGCCATTGCATTCAAGCACGGCAAGCTGTTCATGCCCTTTGGTTGCCCGGGTGGTGACGCCCAATGCCAGGCCATGGTGCAGACCTTTCTCAATATCGTCGAATTCGGCATGAATCCACAGGCGGCCGTCGAACAACCGCGTTTCACCAGTTGGAATTTCCCCGATTCTTTCTGGCCTCATGAATACTTTCCTGGGAGGCTGGACCTGGAAGGTAGGATCAAGGCCGATATCGCCAGAGATCTCGAACAGCGCGGCCATGATATTCGTGTGGTGGATGGCTGGGAGACCATGGACATGGGGGTTATGTCGGTGATAACAGTGGATCCCGACAGCGGTGTTCTAAGTGGCGGCGCCGACCCGCGGCGGGATACCTACGCCATCGGACGTTGAGACGATTATGCACATACTGCAAAGCCGCAGTCATAACAGTTTTCCGCACTGTTGGTCTGTAGCAGGATTCCGAGTTCCATTATTCCTTCTACTTCTTCATCCAGTATAGAATTTTCAGGTTTCACGCCCATAAAATTTTAATATTTGTGGCTCCAAAAGAAGAATATTATAATTTTATGGGCGTCCCCAAGAGCCCTGGTGTCAGAAACACCCGAGGCTCCCGTGCGCCTGGCGTTTTCTCCAGCAACCTCTGCGTATTGGCTGCCAGATCTGATTTCAGAGTAGAATCCAATTTCGATTCCTATCAGGATTACATGATGCAAGTCCCTGGGGCATCCAATCTGGCTCGACGTGGCATTCTGTTCTATCTTGTAAGAATTTAAGGAACGCCAATTTAGAATCAATTGGTTTGATTAGTCCCCAAAATTCACAATTGACATTTTTTAATGTGAGTCAAGAGCAGACCCCATTAGCATTAAGGGCGCAAACGCCGCCGGTAGACACCGGAGCCCAAACTGCCGAGGAAGAGATACTTGCCGTCGGCGGAGATTGCCAAAGGATTGGTCACGTTGTTCGGGTGAGAGGCCATGGGGTTGGTCAATCCCTCGTTGAACGCCTCCCAGCTCGCCCCAGCGTTGTCGCTGACAAAGACGCCTTTCTGCCCCGCAAGGTAGATCGTATCGGGCTGCTGGGGGTCGACTACCAATCCATAGAACTCCTGAACTGAGAGCCCCGTCGTGATTTCACTCCAGAGATCTCCGCCGTTGAGACTTTTCATCACCGTTCCGTGAAAACCCTCGCGCCCGGAGCCCTTGTTTTCGCCGTTCATGGAGCAGGCGTACATGACGTTCGGATCTCGCGGATCGAACTCGATATCGAAAACCCATTGTTCATCCGGCCAGCCCGCGTCCCAGACCTGCCAGTGCTCACCCGCATCGAAGGAAACGTTAACGCCGTTATACGTCCCTGCGTAGATGATGTTCGGGTTATCCGGATGGAAGGTGATGTAGAAAATCCCGTCGTTGGTGAAACCGACGTTCCACTCGCGCCAGGTTTGCCCGCTGTCTGTGCTCTTGTATATTCCGGCGGGAAAAGTGCCGATGTAGATGATATTGGGATCGACCGGGTGAAAGAGGATCGAAGTGTATTGATAAACACCGCGATCCCAAACCAGCCAGGGTTGTCCCAGGTCACCGAAGGCGGGCATCTGCTGCCAGGTACCGGCATCGGAATCCCAGCGGTAAAGCTCGTCGCCGCGAGTGCCGGCCAGGAGGTCGCCCGTCGATGTCAAAGCCAATACCCGAACGTCCGGATTGGCGAGGCCGGTGCTGAAGTCCGTCCAGCTGTCTCCACCGTTGGTGGTAAGGAATACGCCATTTTCGGTAGCGGTATAGACACGATCCGGATCAAAGGGATCGACCAGGACGGATGCGATGGGGGCGCCGGCCAGCGTTTTGTTCGCGCCGTATTTCGCCAGCCATGTGGCGCCGCCGTCCTCTGAACGATAGACCCCGCGTCGGTAGATACCCAGATACAGCGTATCGGGGGATGAGGCTGAAATGGCGAGGGCGTAGTAGCCCTGCCGTGTCGGGTCATCGACCTGCAACGTCGGCAAGCCGAAGTTTTGTTCGCTCCAGGTGGCGCCTTCGTCGGTGCTCTTGAATACACCGCCGGGGTATGCACTGGCGAACAGTGTATTGCCGGCATGGGGAGAGACGGCTACCTGGACATGGGAAACTGGCACCGCTAATTTAGTGTCCGGTTCCCACGTGGGTACATGCGTGTTGACGCCGACGCTTGCCACGAACATGCCGCCACCCAGGGTCGGACCGTAGAGTGCGCGGCCGTTGTTGCTGACGCCAATGCCGCCGAGATGACGGTAGGTGATCCCTTGATCGACCCGCGACCAGGTGGTGCCGCTGTCCATGCTCCGAAAAACGCCATTCAAGGCGCCTGCAAACAGCACGGAGGGGTTGTGGGGAAGGATTGCGAGCCCTTTGATGGCGCCACTCGACGCACCTAGATTCCCGTCATTGAGATTCGTCCAAATGCCGCCGCCGTCGGCGGATTTGTATACGGTGTGCAAATCGGCCGGATCGGCGCCTGTCGACGTGATACCATCCGGGCCGAGTTGTGCATCCGAGCCGCCGAACAGGTAGACGTTCTGGGGATTGTCCGCATCAATCACCACACCGTTGAATCCGATTGCCGGCGATTGAGGAATACCGCTGGCCTCGCCGCTGATCAGCGCCCATTCACCGCCGCCGTCCGTTGTTTTGTAAACGCCCGCTCCCGCGCCGTGCAGGCAGGCGTAGACCGTGTTCGGATCCGTGGGGTGAACTGCCAACGCGATCGGGATAACCGGGAGCGTCCCGGTCACGTCGGTACCGACGCCATTTTCGATTCGAAACAGGCTGCCGCTCATGGGACCTTCGTGATCGAAGATGGCGGCGTAAATCACGGTCGGCGCGCTCGGCGCGGCCGCTGCCGTCGCCACGCGATAGTACATCTCACCGGCGTCGAAAAGGGTCGTCCACATCGGATCCGGACCGGGACCCAGCACTTCGTATATTCGGGGCGCAGTGCGATCGGCCACATGGAACACGGGCGGATCGGCGGGGGTGATCATCACGGCGGATGCCGAAACCGTGGGGGGCCGTATGAACGCCTGCCACGTTGCGCCGCTGTCTGCCGTGTGGTATATGCCGCCGCCCCACAGCGCCGCAATGGCGAAAGCCGGATCCGACGGGTGGACCGCCATTGCATGTATATTGGAAAAATTCAGCCCCGGCATAATCTCAAAGTAGTCCCCGCCGTCCTCACTGCAATACAATCGGCCTCCGGTTTCACTGGTAGCGCCCGCATAGATTTTGCTTGTGTTGTTCGGATCTATCACGACGGATGTCAGCGCCGTTGCATCGCTCAGGCTAAGCGGCATATCCCAGTGGACGCCCCCATCGCGGGTCCGGAACAACCGGACCGCATCCTGAAAGGGCTTCGGGTTGTGGCCCGAAAAAAGGATGTCCGGCTTGACTGGATCCACCGCGAGTGTATAGGTGTAGTCTACCTCGTTATTCTTGAGAAACCGCCAGATGCTGCCACCATCGTCGCTGCGCCAGATACCGAAACCGGCTTTTACGGCATACAGACGATCCGGGGGTTGAACCGGCTCACCCGGTGGCGCCGGGACGGCCGCGTGTGCGAGCGCGTAAATGGAGCCGTAGCGGAACCCGATTGACGGCGGCATCGACCGAAAGATGTTGGTAAAGCTGTCACCGCCATCGTCGCTGGTGTGCATTTCCCCCGTATCGGTTGCGATCCAGACTCGTTGGGAATCGGCCGGGTCGATCACGATCTCATCGATCTGGACATCACGTGATCCCACATCCAGTAGCTGCCAAGTCTGCCCCCAGTCCTGAGTGCGAAACACCTGACGGTCGCCGTTTACAATGAGCCCACCCACAGGTTCAGCGAGCACGGCGACCAGCGAGACCTCGGCTGCCCGAAGGCCCTTGTTGATGGTGCGCCAGGTCTCGCCGCCGTCGGTGCTCTTGGCAAGACCGAAGCCTCCCGTGGGCAGGTAAAGGATCTCCGGCCGCGCGGGGTCGACGGCGATGTCGAGGGGGTCGACATACTTTAGTGTATCAGGACCGCTAACATCACCCAACAGCCGCGTCCACGTGGCGCCGTGATCCGACGTCCACCACATATCCATGCCGCTTGACGCATAGAGCGTATCGCGGCCGGGATCGAGAAAAGCCAGGTGCAGGCTGTCATTGTGGATCTGCGTCCACGACCCGCCCCCATTATCGGTGCGGATAAATGTAACGCGATCCGGTGAATCGACATCGCCCGTGTAGGTGACGTAGACGCGTTGATTGTCATTGGAATCCACCAGGATGTCAAAAGGCTTGGCCCCTTCCGGAAGCTGGTTGGTTGGAAACGTCGGCACCGTCTGCCAACTCGTGCCCGAGTCGGTGGTGTGAAAAAGCTGGCCTTCGGTCCATGTCGGACACACCCAGTACTCGCCATCTGCACCAGCCGCGACATTTGTGATGAAAGGCGGTTGGACTTCCGACGGGCGTGCGGGCAGCGCCCAATTGACCCACGTGTCGCCGCCGTTTTCGGTGATGGCGACCGTGCCGTCAACCTTTCCGACAATGAGGGCACCGCTCACAATTGGGGATATCGCCGCCGCGATTACATGGCGGACCCCGGTGTTGCTCCAGGTCTGCGCCCCGTCGCTGCTCTTGAAGACCTCTCCGACCGTCTCCAGGTCATCCGGTGAGGCGGCGACGAACACATACAGGCGATCCCGAACGGACCGATCGATCATAATATCAACGATCTCACGATAGCGTTCGGTAAATACCGTTGCCTGGGACCAGGATTCGCCGTCCGTCGACTTGAAAAGTGAGCCGCCTATCGAGGCGGTGTAAATCGCACCGGTTGACGGATCGATTTCAATCCGAGAATCCGCCCCACTTGGCGGTCCCGCGGTTTGCACCCAACGGTCAAGGGGGTCATTCGGAGGGAGACAATTTGCGTGGCCGAATTCAGCGGCAAAAAGGCCCAGATCCATCTGTGCCAAATCTAATGCCAGTTGGACAACATCACGTCCATCCACATCGCCGTCCGTATCGAAGTCACCATCGCAGCCTTCAACGTCTGTATTATCGATCTTGCGCAGATCACCGCGCAATTTGCCGTCGATGAAGCCGTCCGCTGCGGCAACAGTGCCGCCACCCCGAATCGACACAAAACTTACTATCACGAGAAAACAAGCTGTTATTGCCCTTGCACCCGACACAGCCTCGAAGTTAATTGAACGAATTCTCATTTTCATTCCCTCCCTTGCAGGTGCTCCTACATAGTAGGACGGGTCCCTGCCTAAATTCATCCACTGCTATTAGAAAAAACTATTTCGGGCAGTTTATAATTCCAAATTCAGATGCGAATATTTCGACCTCTATCACAGTAAACTGACCAGCAACAAAAATAGCTGAGTCCAGTCCATCCGCATTTCCGTCACCATCAGTATCAAACACACACAAATCCCTACTCAAAGGCTCCCATGTCTAGTACGGATAAATAGACGCCATCCCCGTCTAGGCTTTTCAGCTTACCGTCTTGATCATAACTTCGGAGGTAACTGGCAGCCTCATCACCCGTATTAATACTTGGGGAGTTCGTGTCCGGACGGTAGTTGTCGTTTTGACTGTCAACAAAAGGGAAAATGGCGTCAAATCTTGATTTGTGATTATGACAAAGATTTGACATTGAATTTCTTTATTTTACTCCCTCTCCTAGAGTAATGTTTCAATCGGGACCCAATACGCGCTAAACTATGTTATTTAAAACATCTTAAACGCCTCTTCATGGTCATAAGCAACTCTGTTCTCAAAGCTAAAACCGGGTATGTCACCATATTTCTCAAAAAAGAAGGAATCATTTCTTTCGACTGCATCGCCTATCCTTGACCTTTCCACTTTGAAGACTTGTATGGCCTCCCAATTTCCTCCGTTTGAGTATCCCAGACTCCTACCCACTCCATGTAGTCCGGTCTGTCAGGAGCCGAAAAAAACCTCCTTGGCTCGCTTTAGCAATTCCGGATAGATAGTCAACGGACAACTCATAATCGTGATTACGTTCATTGTTCAACTTCTCCTTTCCATAAGTTATTATTTGGAAATGAAATAAGCCTCGCAAGCGAACGAGGAAGGCCCTATCGAGGCTTTAATGGGCGGACCTTCTGGATGGGGCTGGGCATGGCTTATCCAGACAGAATTGTGGTTGTTTTGAGATGTTGACAATGGCCAGGGCTGTTGGCCTAAGGTGCGTGCGTTACCGGTCCAGATATAGGCAGGATCAGAGAATAATCGTTTCTGGACAGAGAGCGGTCAGGTAAGATCACTTTTATGTGAAATTATAAATATTTGTCAAGTTTTTATTTTAAGTACTACTTGTAGTGATTTAAAAGCTGATATTGACCGTTGATTGCTTGCCATAGTCACAGGCTCTATAGAAGAAGGGATGAGGCTCAAAGCTTGAATAATAAATTATATCAGTGATGTAGGGTATTATTCACTATTCAAGCGTTGACCCGGGTATTCATCGCCTATGCATAAGGTATCCGGTGAAGCGGAGATAGGCTCTGCTGGGTAGCATTGAATAATGCGCCGTGGAAGATTTGGCTAACCCCACAACTTCCCTTCCTACCCATTTATTCAAGCCTTCCCTCTTATGCCGTAAAAACCCAATAAAATAGACTGAGCGGCCTGTCAGGTCGTCTTGTGGGGTCGTAGCCCGACGTGTTGGGTCGCAGCTGAAAGCGACGCCCAAAGGGCGAAATACTACTGTGTAGCATAACCATCTAAGATAACTATATTCCTGTTGACCCTTTTTCTTTATTATGATATCGCATATAGAATAACCTTCTTTTGAAACCGATTCTCTATCTCGAATGTAAAACACCTCTTTTTGAAACCGATTCTCTATCTCGAATGTGAAGCATCTCCTGTTCTCGATTTGTTTTCTATCTTATAAGAAGTAGTAGCTGACCATGCAATCAGAACGCTGGATTTTGAAGACGTAATTCTTATCTTGAAGACTATCGCGAAATGTCTCAAGTCATAAAATTAAGCATTTAAAGCGTCTTCCACTTTCTATTGTTGCAGCATTAGCTCTTAGGCTAACTTTTGTCTAACTAGTGCGTTCTTGAACACCTTAGTGTTATTAGGAAAATTAAAGGGAAAAGCTATGAAACCATTTTTTAAAAAATCTGTTTCTGCTTTTAACTTCTTCATATCTTATTTTCGCGATATTTTTCAGCATAGCTTATGTTTTGGAAGTAGAGGCGTGCTCAATACCGGGCTGTGAAACTATTCTGTTTGACGAAAGCTTTGTGGATTGCGCGGCAGGAACATGGGTCGGCAATTGCAGCAATTGGCGAACCAGGGCAAATGGCACAAATCCATTGCACTTCTTCATCACCGATCAATGCAACGCACTTGGCACGAAAGGTTTGCAGGTTTATGATTGCCCAAGCTGTTGGGAAGGAGCAACGCACAAATCCCTCACAGGTGATCACATTCTTGAAACGGCCATAATTAGAACCTCGGGGAAACCCGTTGGGTGCCCATCATTGCCATTCCAAAAAACACCTACCGCCCTATTATGCACGAGTCTGTTGGGGGCAACCCAACTGCAGACAATGCACCCGAATCACGGATGAGGAACTCGGTAATGCTTTAGTTGATAGATAGACCGCGATGGTATTGATTGGCTAAATTTTTGTACTGATGTGAAAGACATATGTACTTTGCTGGAATTGCATAATTATCAAGTTTTCGTGGATGAAGCAGAACAGAGCCATAAATCTGGCACGACACTGCAATTGTGTACAGAATAGGAGGTATTACAAATGAAAAAAAGAATCCTCATTCCGTGGAAGGTTGTCGTTTTGGTGATTTTCTCAATACTCTTAAGTTACACATTCGCCCACGCGGTGGATTTGGCTGCTGAATTTGATGGGCCTGGAAGCGACTACTGCGATGCAGCCAACTGGGACATCATGGTCATACCGTGTAATGCAGGATCAGTCTTTTTTGACGTGAACATTCCAGGCATTTTTTCGGTTAACGCGTGTGGATCATCATGCGAAGTTAACATTTTTCTTCTTGAAAACAACAGTTCATTCATAATACCTGGTGGTTCAAGCTACATCCCATTGGTTAGCGCAGACATCTATGGAATCATCAATTCCACCGGCGGCACGTTCAACGCTACTGGCGTCGGTGCGGCCTTTCCAGGGAACAGGGCCCGGGTTTGGGCGAGTGCTGGCGGTCAGGTTGTTATCGGCGCTCCCACATATTCTTCAACAGGTCTATTTACCAATGGCAATTCTAATTGGACTCTATTTAGCGCCTCAAATCTTGGTACGCTCTTAGATCTCTCAGCTCTTCAGAGCATAGACGCCGGCTTTAATGATGGTGATACAAGCTACAACGCCACGGTTCACAAGATCACTGCTTCTGATAGTGGAATCATCGATCTTTCTGGCCTTGCAACAGTTACTGCGCCGTCCCGGTGGGACGACCGAATTGAGTTCACAGTCAACGGGAATGCAAGTATCAATCTTTCTTCCCTTGGAACAATCGCCACCGCGGGCAGGGGACAAACCAAGTTTATAGTATCCAATGCTGTGTCTCTATCCCTGCCTGCGTTACAGACTGCCAACCATGTAGTGTTTGACGTATCCAGTGGATCGACGGTCACAGCTGACGGATCGCTGGCTGCATATTCTTCAACAGGTCTATTTACCAATGGCAATTCCAATTGGACTCTATTTAGCGCCGCAAATCCTGGTACACTTTTGGATCTTTCAGCTCTTCAGAGCTTAAACGCCGGCTTTAACGATGGTGACACAAGCTACAACGCCACGGTTCACAAGATCACTGCTTCTGATAGTGGAATCATCGATCTTTCTGGCCTTACAACAGTTACTGCGCCGTCCCAGTGGGACGACCGAATTGAGTTCACAGTCAACGGGAATGCAAGTATCAATCTTTCTTCCCTTGGAACAATCGCCACCGCGGGCAGGGGACAAACCAAGTTTATAGTATCCAATGCTGTGTCTCTATCCCTGCCTGCGTTACAGACTGCCAACCATGTAGTGTTTGACGTATCCAGTGGATCGACGGTCACAGCTGACGGATCGCTGGCTGCATATTCTTCAACAGGTCTATTTACCAATGGCAATTCCAATTGGACTCTATTTAGCGCCGCAAATCCTGGTACACTTTTGGATCTTTCAGCTCTTCAGAGCTTAAACGCCGGCTTTAACGATGGTGACACAAGCTACAACGCCACGGTCCACAAGATCACTGCTTCTGATAGTGGAATCATCGATCTTTCTGGCCTTACATCAGTTGCTACCCCAGTCCAACCTGACGACCGGCTTGAAGTCAATATTAGCGGCGAAGGGAAGCTTATCCTCGGTACATTGTGCGAAGCAGGCCGAACGCCTTTTACTGTCAACGGGCCCAATACAACTCTTGAGGTTCAAGGTGATGTTTGCTTCTTGAATGACCCGGTGACGCTTACCATGTCGGAAGCAACTCTGAAGGTCTCTGGCGATTTGCCGTTCAGCTTTACGAATGAAGAAAACTTTGTAGCGGGAGACTCCATAGTCCATTTCAACGGCGACTCAGAGCAGCTGATGGAGGTTGGTGGTTTAAATGTAGATGTTATGGTCGAGTTTTTGACTAACGACAACTTCGGCTTCGGTCAGATGATTTTGGGTCAAATTGGTCAGCCGACGGTTGTGAGATTGATTGATGAAGCCGATAATGGGAATGGTTTTATCGGTTGCCGCCAGTCAGAAGCATTATATTTATTTGGCCTCGGAGAGGATGATCCGAATGGACTTAAAATTGTTGGCGGATCAACCCTCATTTTGGACCGCATTAATCTCTATGCGCTTGAAGAAGGAGAGTGGATTCATATTAATAAGCTGTTCCTTCCCGGTGAAAAAAGAATTTTTTATGGCGATGGTTTTATTGAAATGGGCGCGGTTCCAGGTGACACGGATGCTAATGGTGCTTTAGACGGTAACGACCTTGCCGTTTTGACTATGGAATTTGGAAGAAGTGACTGCACTGAAGCTGATCCCTGTCAATCGGATTTCTACGGAGATGGAGACGTGGACAAAGACGATCTAGCCTGCTTTGCAAATAATTTCGGCAGATTAGACTATTAAGTCCAAAAGTAGCGTAGCTACCGTTTCGTGCAATTTGTTTATAACTATCTAATATTATATAAAATAATAATTCAGCTCGAGAGCATTCTGCCCTTGTCGGCAGGATTCACATTGTCGTTATACTCCTGAATTTCTTTCTATTTGCCGTCCATTTTGGATTTTCCAAGGCTTCCTTTCGGCCGGTCAAGTAGTTTTCCCTCGGCTCTAGCCCGGGCCAGGCCTTCTTTGGTACTTTTAACGACATTGGATCGGACCAAGACAAAACGCCGGTAATTAAGGCATGAGCTTAAAAACAAGGCCGTTTTTCGGCCTTAAAACGCCCTTTTTACCGTCAAAAAGGTAAGTTCGAGGGGGAAAGCCTGCTCTATTTATATCAGGAGATGCCTATTCTCTTAAACCGTCCTTTTCGGTGTCAAAAACATTACTCTAAGCCCCAAATAGGGGACTATTTTTAGCGCAAATCCCTAATTAACAGGCATTCTGCTTGGTCCGACCCCATAGCGGGCTCAGTACCCTGGCTCAGAACCGGGGGTGCGCAGCAGTTACCTTGACGACGCACAAATACGTTGCGTGGAATGTGCCGTGGTATGAGAAGCAAGGATTTTGCATTCTACGAGACGATAACCTGCCACCGTACCTTCGGTCGATTCTCGCTCGAGAACAAGAAAAAGGATTTGATCCGCGACGGCGCGTGGCCATGCGAAAGGTTCTATGACAATGCCGAACAAAGCGGATGAACCAGACAGCTAAATAAACACATCCGTGATATAAAAATGTAGATAGAGCAACGTGTCGGGTCGTAGCCGAAGGCGAAGCCTGAAGCGATACCATAAATCCGCAATCCAAAATCCAAAATCCAAAATTGTTCCCAGAAGCTGGCTTAAAGGTATTATTACTGGGTAAACGTTAATACCACCTTGCTAGGGATTTTCACCACCTGAAGCCCTGACCGACCCAGCGCATGGTTATTGACACACCACGCGACTTCTGCCATATTTGAAAGCCCCGAACAACTGAAGATCCAATAATTCATCGGTGTCAAAGACACTAACGCGGCTCATAAAAAACAGCCGGGCTTGATTCCAGAAACCATTTCGAATTATGCACCGTTTTAAGTTCGTTATCTATCGACCGATCCAGATGATCCCGGTTCTAATCGGGATCAGCCTAATCACCTTTATCCTCATTCATTCGATACCCGGTGACCCGGTTCGGATCCTGTTGGGGCCGCGTGCGACCAAGGCGGTCATCAAAGCGGTTCATGCCCAGTATGGTCTCGACAAGCCGGTTTACATCCAATACGGCTATTTTCTGAAAAATTTAGTACAGGGCGATATGGGCCGATCCATCGTTTTCAAAATGCCGGTTCTCGGCCTGATTCTGGAAAGGATATCGGCGACGCTTTTTCTGGTGGCCAATGGTTTGATTTATGCACTGATATTGACCCTTCCCCTGGCAATCATTGCAGCGCTGTATCAAGGACGCATGCCGGACCACTTTATTCGATTGGTGTCCACCGTTGGCTTGGGTTTCCCTGCCTTCTGGCTGGGCATCATGATGATGATGGTGTTTAGTGTCTGGCTGGGTAAATTCCCGGTTTCCGGATACGGCCGGACATTTGTCGAACACCTCCATCATCTTTTTCTGCCGTCCTTGACCATCGCCATTGCGTTGTCGGCGGTCCTGATCCGTAACCTGCGGGCCAGTCTGCTGACGGAATTGGATTCTGACTACGTTGCGGCGGTCCGTGCCAAAGGCCTGCCGGAAAGGTGGATTTTTATCCGGCACGTAATCCGAAATTCGCTGATTCCAACCATCAATTTGCTAGGTGTCAATTTGGGTTGGCTGATCGGCGGCACCGTGATTGTCGAGACGGTATTTTCAGTGCCGGGACTGGGTTCATTATTGGTCAGTTCAATATTTGCCAGAGATTACATGGTGGTGATGGCGATCACCATGGTTTTCGCCTGCGCAATCGTTCTGGTTAATTTCACCGTTGACGTCATTACCGTTGCCCTGGATCCGAGGATTCAACTTTGAACACGGCCACACCGATACCTGTCGCTCGTCGACGATTCCGGACTCGCTTTGGCGGACATCCGCGCGTTCTGTACGCCGGTTTGGGCATTACGATTTTCTGGTTCATCCTGGCCCTGGGTGCCGACATCATCGCTCCTTTCGACCCGAATGCCCACGACATTTCAAATGTACTGCATCCGCCCAGTTTAACCCACTGGTTCGGAACCGATAACTTCGGAAGAGATGTGCTTTCGCGTGTCATACACGGCACACGGGTCGATTTGCAGATGGGGCTCATCGGGGTGATCCTGCCGTTTCTTCTGGGTACCGTGGTCGGTGCCTTCTCCGGCTACTTTGGTCGGTTCATCGACATCGTTCTCATGCGCATCCTCGATGTGATGCTGTCATTTCCGTGGTTGGTATTGTTAATAGCCATCATTACCGTTTTGAGACCGGGTCTCGGCAGCTTCTATATTGCCATCACGCTGGTTGGCTGGGTATCCTATGCACGCCTGGTTCGCGCTCAGACCCTGGTCCTGAAAAACAGCGATTTTGTGCATGCGGCCGTCAATCTGGGCTACGGCCACCTGCGCATTTTATTTCGGCATATCCTGCCCAACGCCTTGATACCATCCATCGTTTTTTCCATGTCCGATGTCGTTCTGGTGATCCTGGCGGGTTCCTCCATAAGCTATTTAGGATTGGGTGTGCAGCCGCCCACGGCCGAGTGGGGCGTCATGATTGCGGAGGGGCAGAACTTTATTGTGACCGCGTGGTGGATTACGGCGTTTCCCGGCCTATCGATCGTTTTCCTGGCCTTTGGTTTCAGCTTGCTGGCTGACGGTCTTGGGGAAAAACTGGGGGTGCGGGAATGAGCGCGAAAGTTCTGGAAGTCAGGGATCTGGAGGTGACCATCGAGACACCGGCGGGTGTCCTGACGGTGATCGATCAAGCGTCTTTTGATCTGCGCGAAGGCGAAATTTTAGGATTGGTCGGCGAAAGCGGTTCGGGCAAGACGCTTACGGGCCGGGCCATTATGCGTCTGCTGCCCAGTAAAAAGATGGCCATCCGGCGCGGTACGATTCGCGTCAACGGCGAAGACATTACTCATTTTGATGAATCACGGATGCGGGGCGTTCGCGGCCGAACCATCGGCATGATTTTTCAAAATCCCAGCTCCCATCTCGATCCGGTAATGACGATCGGCAAACAGATCGCCGAATCCATCAGATTTCATGAGGGGGTGTCGTCCAAAGCGTCTTTATTGCGTGCCGTCGAGTTGCTGCGCCAGGTCGATATTCCGGATCCGCATGTTCGCCTGAACGCCTTTGCCCATGAATTTTCGGGCGGGATGCGCCAGCGGGCGATGATCGCCATGGCGTTAGCCTGTCGGCCCAAAATACTAATTGCCGATGAGCCGACAACGGCGTTGGACGTTACCGTTCAGGCCCAAATTTTACGCCTTTTGCTGGATTTGCGTCAGCGCCAGGGCCTTGCAATTATTCTGGTCACCCACGATTTGGGCGTCGTTGCGCAAACCTGTGACACGATTGCCGTCATGTACGCCGGCCGCCTGGTGGAACAGGCCACCAAGCCGGATCTGCTGTCAGGACCGCTGCACCCCTACACCAGGGGGCTGATCGCCTCCCAGCCGGGCAAGACCCAACCACGGGAGCAATTGCCGTCCATATCCGGGCAGCCGCCCGCGCTCGCCAGTTTTCCCGAAGGCTGCCGCTTTCACCCGCGTTGTGAATTTTGCGAACCGGCATGTCGGGCCGCGGTACCCCCACTCGAGCTGGTGGACCGCGACCATTATACCGCATGTCGCCGTTGGCGTAGTCTTGTCCAGCAGAAAATCTTGGGGGCCGCATGAGTCACTTGCTGGAAATCGACAATCTCCAAGTCCATTTTCCCCTGCCGCAGGGGATTGCGGAACTCCTGATCCGAAAACCACGCCGTTTGGTCAAGGCCGTCAATGGTGTTAGCTTGCAGCTCGCGCAGGGGCAGACCCTGGGCCTGGTCGGTGAGAGCGGGTGCGGCAAAACGACTCTTAGCAGGGCCATGCTGGGGCTGGTGGATGTCGCCGCCGGCAGCGTGCGTTTCGACGGCCATAATGTTTTCGGCCAAAACCGTGCGGCCCGGCTCGCTTTGCGGCGCCGGGCCCAGATGGTGTTCCAGGACCCCTTTGCATCGCTCAACCCCAAAATGAGCGTTGGCAGCACACTGGCGGAAGTATTGAAATTTCACCGCATATGTCGTCCGCGGGAAGTATCGGCGCGGGTGGCCGAATTGATGGAGATGGTGGGACTGCCGCGCGAGCTTTCCGACCGCAAGCCAAGTGAACTCAGCGGCGGTCAATGTCAGCGGGTGGGCGTAGCAAGAGCACTGGCCGTAAACCCCGACTTGTTGGTGGCCGATGAATCCGTATCAGCCCTGGATGTCTCCATTCAGGCCCAGATATTGAATCTCTTTTTAAATCTGCAGCAGGAGATGGGCCTCACCATGGTTTTCATCGCTCACGATCTCGGGGTCGTGTGGCACTTGTGCCAAACCATTGCCGTAATGTATTTGGGGCGAATCGTCGAAATTGGTGATGCCAATGAAATTTTCCGAAATCCCAGGCATCCGTATACCCAGGCGCTTATCAGCGCGATACCCAAACCCAAAATGCACCCGGAAGCTTCGCTGGGTGCGGATTTGCTGTCGGGTGAACCGCCCAGCCCCCTGGATATCCCCGGCGGCTGCGCTTTTCACCCGCGTTGTCCCCATGTAATGGCCAAATGCCGTTCAGGCCTGCCGCCGGAGTTGATCGATATGGGTTCGGCACAGGTCGCTTGCTACTTATACAGCAAGGGATAACGATATATGATTACCTGAATCTTGCAAAGTAAAGATTCCAGGTCCAGAGGGCTCGGCTTTGTCCCACCCCGGAGGGGTGATAACTTTTACCAACAAAGTTCAGGTTTCAGGTGTCGGGTGTCAGGTGTCAGGTGTCAGCCCAGCGGCCGGTCTAATCGATAAAGAAACTTCGGCTTTCTGCCATCGTAGGGTCGGCCACCGTGCCGACCGGTTTTCAGCGGGCACAGTGGTCCGCCCTACGTTTATCTAAAGACCGATGAAGTTTCATACAAGCGTAGCCGCTGGCCGCACGCGCCCAGTCAAATCGAGAAAGAAACTACTGTTAATCTATGGCGCTATATAGATTGTGGGAGCGGTTTTCAACCGCGATACCCGCCGTTTAGGCGGGGATAAACCCCCGCCACTACATTGTCGGTCAAGCCCATGGACATTTGTAGTTTCACACGAGCAACTGAAATGGACCCGCTGGATCGGATTCGCTCATGAAAAGGACTTTCGTTCACCGGTTTAGACAATCAGTCGCAACCCAATCAGTATTCAGCACTCAGGATTCGTTTTTAATGACAACACCTCGTATGAAACTTCATTCAAAGTTCGTGTGGGAGCGGTTTGTAACCGCGATTAAAATCGATAGAATTCCTTTATTCGAAATTCGATGTTCGTTAGTTTCCTTTATTGATCAAACTGGCCGCTTTTCTGGCCAGCGGCTGGGCTGAAACCTGACACCTGACACCTGACACCTGAAACCACAAATATATTGAACATATGGCAGAGCCGACCATTCTGACTCGGCCCTTGGGATCAGGTTTTCAAAATTAGAATAAAGTGATTATTGGGGGGTGAAATACCCAGGTAACGACAACACTTCAACACAAAGGAGGGCAATTATGAGACCGTTTCTGAAAAGATTGGTAATTGCAGCATTATTGGGCATAATGATCGCCATGCCGGCCGGCTGGGCCTTGGCCGACGGGGTTCTTAAAATCGCCCGGCAGCAGGACAGCACCACCCTGGACCCGATCATGACCATTCAAAACGCCGACATTTGGGTCATGAACAACATGAACTCATTGTTGGTAAGGGTATCAAGGGACGGTACGACCATTGAACCCGACCTGGCGGAGAGTTGGACGATTTCGCCGGATGGAAAGGTTTATACCTTGAATCTGCGCGCCAACCTGAAATTTGGTGACGGCAGCCCGCTCAAAGCCAGTGATGCCAGGTATAGTCTGCTGCGCCTGCGTGACAAAGAAGGGTCGATCATGGCGGGGATGTTCACCGATATCGACACCATTGCCACACCGGATGACCGCACCTTGGTGATCAATCTGAAACAGCGGTCAGCCCCGTTCCTGGCGGCATTGGCGATGTTCTCAGCGGCGGTTCTGCCGGAGAAAGCACTCAAGGAGCGCGGCGATGACTTCGGCGCCAATCCAACCGGCGCCGGAGCGTTCAATTTCAAGGAATGGAAACGCGGCCAGTATATTAGTCTTGTGAAAAACCCCTATTATTGGGAAGCGGATCGGGTAAAGCTCGATGGTATTGAGTGGTCGTATGTTCCCAATGACAACACCCGGATCCTGAAACTGCAAACCGCTGAAGTGGATGCAGCGATTTTTATTCCCTTCAACCGGGCGAAAGAATTGGACCGCAATAAGGATATCAATGTTCACATGGATCCTTCGAGCAGGATGGATCATATGCTGGTCAATCATTCCCACAAACCGCTCGATAACCTGCGGGTACGCCAGGCGATCTATCATGCGCTGAACCGTCAGGCCATCGTTGACGTGGTAACGTTTGGATTTGGCAAGGTCGCCAATTCATTTATCCCGGCCGGTGCCATGTATTACAACGCCGATAATTTCGACTACCCTTACGATCCGTCCAGGGCTAAAAAGCTGCTGGCCGAGGCAGGCGTCCGGGATCTGACTCTCGATCTGCTGGTTACGGCCGGCGATTCGGTTCACGATCAGATCGGCGTGATGGTAAAGGATCAACTTGGCAAGGTCGGCATCGATGTCAATATCGTCAAACAGGAGGAGGGCCAGCAGTGGGAGAGCACCGTCGCCGGTGAATACGACATCAGCGTGAACTACTGGACCAATGATGTGATCGATCCGGATCAGAAGTCGAGTTTTTGCGTATATGGTGATAAAGAAAATCTGTCCTACTATACCCGATATTCAAACCCGCAAGTCACCGCCCTGGTAGAACAGGGACGCACTGAACTGGATGCGGCCAAGCGCCGGCAGATTTATTATGACATCCAGCGCATGGCCAAAGAGGACGTCCACTGGATCGACCTCTATTACAGTCCGTTCCGCAATGCTTCCCGGACCAATGTCGTTGGTTTTTTTCAGAATCCGATGGGACGTTTCATGCTTGAAGATACGTACATGAAATAGCGGTGCGTTGACGCGGAATAAGATAATGACGCCCGCCAAGTGGGCGTCATTTCAATTAAATCCTCTGCGTACTCAGCGGCTCTGCGGTGATAAAATTATCATCGGTCCCCTTTTAGGGGTGGTAGTTGACTTGGCGGTCAGGTCGACGCGGTTGTTTGAAAAGGCGGCGATATCAGTCCCGGTGGGCATTCAGAAACTTCAGCAACACCTTGGCGTACGCTTCCGGCTCCTCGAAAAAGGGCGTATGGGAGCTGTTTGGAAAAACGACCAGTTCTGCATCGGGCAGGGCCAGTTGCATGCGCCTGGCGCAGGCGGGGGTCAGTTCATCATATTTGCCGACTGTAATCAAGGCCGGGCAGTTGATGCGGTGCAGTTCCGGAATTCGATTCCAATCCTTCAGGTTGCCGATGTAGAGAAACTCGTTTGGGCCTTGCATCGTCATGTAGGGCCCCATGTTCCAGTCGTTCAATGATCGGAGCAGCGGAGCCGGCCATTCAGCCAGACGGCACACGTGACGGTAGTTGAGAATCGTAATGGCAGCCTGGTACTCGGGATGATCCAAGGTCCCTTCGGCTTCGTGATGAAGCATCATCGCCACTGTTTCCGGCCCGAGCGCCTCTCGGTGGCGGTTGAGTTCGGTTATGAGATGCGGCATATCGGCACAGGTATTTGCCAGGCATATGGTGCGCAGATTTTCCGGGTAGGTGATCCCATATTCGATGCTAAGCCATCCACCCCAAGATTGGCCGAGCAGATGGACCCGGCCCAAGTGTAAAGATTGGCGCACGGTTTCCACTTCTTCCACATAGCGGGTAATGTTCCAGAGCGACGGATCTTCAGGACGATCAGAGGCGCCGGTCCCAAGCTGGTCAAAGGCAACCACCCGAAAACCATGGTCAGCCACCCAGGAATGGGACTCGCGCACATAGTCACAAGGCAGTCCCGGTCCCCCGTTCACACATAGCAGGGTTTCCTCTCCGGTTCCAAAGCTGTATGCCACGACCCGGTAGCCGTCAACCGTGACGTCAATTGTCTCATCAGGTTTGCGTTCATCCCACATAATAGCACCTCATATTAATGGTTGGGGTGTCAAGCGAACGGAATATCAAGATAGAGGAAAGGTAGAAAAAATGCATTTCCATGTCAAGTTTAATTTGTCGCAGAAATCCTGGTCCTCTGGGCCAGGTCAGAGACAATTGGCTATGCCGGAAATCCTGCTGCCAACGGGAGCGGAATGATGGAATACTGGATTATTGGAATTCTGGGTTTAGCGGAATGGGGTCTATTTTTATAAAGATGGCAAAGATCAGTTTATAAAATCAGATTGTCATCCGCTTTCGATTCCCAATATTCCATTATTCCAACATTCCAATATTCCATTCGGAGTCCAAGGTATAATCAACCCCTCTGGGGTGAACTCAAAGCCGGGTCCTCTGGGCCCGGATCTTTACATACTGATTAATCCAGGGTAGACCAAAAAGCGAGATGTTTCTTGCCTGATCTGTTTCCGCATAAAAACGAGAACCTGGATATCTACAAATCTCCAGTGATAGGCACTTCACTTCCCTCCCCCCCGAAAAGTACTCGGAATCGTAGACTGGCGGGAGGGATTGAGGGAGGGGGATAAAATAGATGGCATTCCTTCTACTTGATCTTTCTGGATAACCGTAAACGAGAATAAGGAGGACTGTTCCATGGTAACCCAAAGAATGCGAAAAACCTTAAAGAAAAGATGCGCTGCGGGCGCAGATGCAAAAATGCGCAATGCGGGCACCTATTCCATCGTCGCTTACGATCCGGAAGCGGGCCAGATCGGTGTGGCCGTTCAATCGCATTGGTTTGCAGTCGGGGCTTTAGTTGCTTGGGCCGAGGCGGGCGTTGGCGCAGTCGCCACCCAATCCTTTATCGAACCCTCTTATGGTTCGACCGGCCTGGAAATGATGGGACTCGGCAAATCCGCCCCTGAAACACTGGCGGCCCTGCTGGCGGAAGACGCGATGAAAGATGTGCGTCAGGTTGCCATGATCGATGCCAATGGCGGGGTTGACGCCTTTACGGGGGCTTCCTGCGTAGACGATGCCGGCCATATTGTCGGACATCATTTTTCTGTACAGGCCAATATGATGGAAAACGAACGGGTGGTGCCCATAATGGAGAAAACGTATGTCGCAAGCACGGGTGACCTTGCCGAGCGATTGCTTTTGACTCTGGAATCTGCTGAAAAAGCAGGCGGCGATATCCGGGGACGGCAGGCAGCCGCTATGCTCGTTGTAAAATCCAAGGCAACCGGCAACTACACGGCCGATCGCGTATTTGACTTGAGGGTAGACGACCACCGTCAACCGCTCGATGAACTGCGGCGTTTGGTCAATGTCGCTCGAGCCTACCAGCACATGAACCGGGGCGATGATGTTTTTACCCGGGGTGATTTCTTGGAAGCAGCTCTTGAGTACGAGCAATCCGCCCAGATGTTGCCTGGGCTGGTAGAAGCAAAATTCTGGCAGGCGGTTGCTTTGGCTGCAGGTAATAAAATGGAAGCGGCGCGGCCGATATTCTCCGAGGTTTTTTCTCAGGAACCGCAATGGCGTAAAATGGTTACGAGACTCCCCAAAGCGGGTATCTTATCGGACGACGCAAAGCTCATAGAGGATATTACCGGCATTAAACCTGCAGAGTAAAACTCTGGAATACAAAGAAATCGCTTTGCGCCCGACCCCACGGTTTCCCTTCCAGCTGGATGGGACGGGGTGAAACCGTGTTCCAAATATTGCCGTTCAAACAAGTTGATGGAAAACACTGTACAGGCTTTCGCGATCCTTGAAATTTGACGGTATGTTCTGGGCCGTTATTATCTGAGATTTATCGCGAGAGCCAAAAGACATATTATTCCGTGCTACATCCGGCATAATCACCAGTAAAACAAAGTGAATCAAGACACCTGGGGGGGCATGCGAAGTGATCGAGATTGCAGAGAATATGTCATAAAAACGTCTCTAAATCGGCCTTAATCGACCGGTTTTGGTCCAAAACTGCCCCATTAAGAGACTCGACGAAAATTGGCTCACGCAAAAAATCATTATACAGTGATAAAGGGAACCTTTGGTTATAGAGCAAGAGGCAGAAAGATAATTTGTGTTGAAGATACATTTGAACTTCGGGAGGTGGTTACGCCATTCGGCAATGCTGATAATTTGGGTTCCGAACACGCCCTTTATGGGCTCAATAACCAAGACCAGCATCCTTAATTGGCCAGTTTTTGCATGAAAATTGACCGATTAAGAGAGAAATTTTGGTGTTCTTGAAAAACATCTATCAATTTTTCAATATGTTGCTGTGGCCCGACCCCATGACCGCCCCCAGACAATTAAAGACCGAACACCGGAGTGCTACTTGCGCCGGCTGCCCAACCTTAGTTCCTTTATTGATTCCTCTCAGGGTTACATGATGCAGGGTCCCTGTGGCATCTAATCTGGCTCGACGTGGTATTCTATTTCTCCCTTGTAAGAATTTAAAGAACGCCAATTTAGCATCAATTGGTTCGATTAGTCAACAACGTCCCATCTCGTAGTTCCCTATAATATCCGTACCAGAATAAGAAGAAAATTAATTTTTTCTAGGCCCCAAAACCCCCAAACATTGAATATGTGAGTATGCCAATATATTATGAGATGTGAAGTCTGCTGCACTCAATTCACGTGCCAGGGATCTCATATTTCGAGTTTCGAATTTCCGGTTTATCCGCGTTAGGAAGTCCTCCTTCCATGTTCACCGGCACATTTCGGGCAGGCTAAAACTTCTTTGACGATCTCCGTTCCGCTTCCACCTTTATCATCGGTAGTTTTTAACTTTCCATCAAACCTGAATTTGTTGGCACCTTTTCTAAATGGGTATTTGGCTCTTCTGGATTCCATTACGATCCGCTTCGCAGAAGTAGATTGTGACACTATTTTTTTACATAGCTCGCATTTGAACATACCTCACAGCCTTGAAAAAAATCTTCCGGGTGGCTGATATCCGGAAGCGTAAAAGTGATATGAAAAAACAATGAAAAACAATGTGCAGGTTCAGAAAGGTTTTGGAATATCTGGATAGAATGACGGTCGTGTGATTTTATTTTAGATTAGAATCATATGGCGAATTAACGGAGCGGATCTTATATCCTTGATTCGAAATTGTCAATAGAGGTTATTTGATTTTATGTTAAACTTAAATTAATAATAATCAGGACTATTCACAGACCTCCTTCCTGTTTTCTGAATTCTTCCAGTCTGCTTTTCAATCTACCGCGGCATACCTATCACCACAATAACCCGGGACGTCGTTACCAAATCCTTCGCCACTTTGATGAAAGCCCCCAGTTGCCGCCCGGGTATGCCGCCATGGTGCAGTTGGTGTTGTGCCCGCCCTTATGGGTCCGGATAATGAATGCCCGAATCCCCAGCATGGAAAATTCTGACATTCGTGCGGAACATTCATAGCTTCATGAAATGATTATTAACGGACGGTGCTGGGGGCGGACCAAGACAAAACGCCGATAATTTAGGCATGAGCTTAAAAACAAGGCCGTTTTTCGGCCTTAAAACGCCCTTATTACCGTCAAAATGGTAAAATTAAGGGGAAAGCCAGCTCTATTTATTTCAGAAGATGCATTTTTTCTTAAACCGTCATTTTGGGTATCAAAAATATTACTCTAAGCCCCAAATAGGGGATTATTTTTAGCGTAAATCCCTAATTAACAGGCATTCCGCTTGGTCCGACCCCATAGCGGACGACAGGCGTCAACTGCTGGAAAGAACTTTCATCAACGCTTTGGCTTCCCTGCGGTCTATGGAATCAAGATCTTCCTTAAACCATCCATAGATTTCCGATAGATTAAATAAGGCTTTTTCATGTTTGCCGATCTGTATCAGCAGGCGACATAAACTGACAGTGGCGCGCAGCTCAAATAATTTTGCCTGCTGAGCACGAGCTATCCTGAGGGCTGTTTGATAGCAGGTTTCCGCTTCACCCTGCAAAGCGCTCAAATTCAAGGCTGTCCCCTCTGCTTTCTGAAGCAGAAGATCTCCTTTCAGGCGATATATTTCCGCTTCAATCCAGCGTGCATTGGTTATGGCTGTCAGATCCAGCGCTTCTTCTACGGTATTGAGGCCGTTTTCCGTCTCATTGGCAGTCCGATAAGCATCGCCTAATAAAAATAAAAAAAAGTTCAGCATTAGCACAGCGCCTGTTGTACGGTAAGCATCTATATTCTCGCGGATTTGAGCAATGCCTTCCTCGGATCGTCCTTCCATGGCCCACGCCCATCCCTGCATGTTTTTACCCAGGGTTAGCCAATAAAGAATGCCATGTTGCGTTGAGAGGGCGACCATTTCGTCTAAATGTTGGCGTGTGGCAGAAAGTTCCCGTCGAAATAAATAAATCGCACTCGTAAACGCGAAAGTAGCGGCAACCATAAAGGGACCTGAGTGGTCCTTAGCAACAGCTATCGCTCTGTTTGCCTCCTGCCGTGCCTGATTGGCATACCCTAATAGGACGAGAGACATGGCCTTGTGGCACCAACTGGTCAGCCCTGCATCGATACCCCCATAATCGCTAATCAGTCCTGCCTGCTGATTGGGATCGTACAGCATCACACTTTTTTCGGCATTCCTGACTGCTTCACTAAATTGTCCTTGATACCAGTAAGTTAAGCTGCGAATCGAATGAGCCCAAACAAAAGTTGCTTTGACTTTGATCTGAGAAGCGATTCGGAAAAAATGTCTTCCCATTTCCTGTGCCATCCGGAAATCGGCTCTGATAATGTAAAAAGTCCACATAGCGTACAACACCGGCAACAGCTGGGGAATCGCCTCTGACTTCCGGCAAAGTTCGTGAGCACGGGTATAGATATTTTCCACTTGCGGAGAAGCGTAGCCCTGGGTTGCTATCAGAGATGTTCCCAAACCAATGCGCAAAGCAATTTCCTGCTGGTCGCGTTCAGGCTTTTTAGGCAATCGCAGGACCAGCTCCAACCCGCGATTCATGTGTTTGATTACTTCCCGGTAAGCGTTTCTGTTCAATGCGATTTCACCTGCGCGCTGTGCATACCTGACGGCTTTTTGATAATCCCTCCCGCGCTCGAAGTGCATGGCCAGGGCCGCAGCCAGCTTTTCAATTTGCTCACGATAGGCGGCCTCAAATCGCATTCCAATCTGCAGGTGGAGCTGTTGTTGCCGCACGGGAGAAATATTATCGTAAACGACCTGCTGATAAATTGAATGGACGAATATATAACAGGGCGTTTCGATTCCATCCGGCCAGGTCATATGGCCTGCAAAATGGAGCAGTTGATTGCGGCGCACGAGCCGGTGACAAAGTGCGTCCAATCGCTCTTCTTCTTCCGCCGAATCGGCCAGAACTCGTACCGGAAAGGTCATGCCGACAACGCTGCCGACTTCAACCACCGCTCGTTCTGCTGGCGCCAGGCGGTTCAGGTTGTTGTCTATCATTTGGCGCAGGGTGCGTGGCACGTTTAAGATTGAGGCCTTCTCTACCGGCTCCTCCCAAACCAGCTTTCCGTCGTCTTTCAGCCACCCCTGACTTTTGGCATGATTCAAGAGGGCATTAAAAAAGAGAGGATTGCCCTCAGTATGACGAAAAAGCCATTTCACTAAGGCGGAGGGCACGCGTAGTCCTTCAAAATGGTGCATTAGAAAGTTTCCCAGTTCTTCAATGGATAGCAGCGGCAGGTGGACTTCCCGGCAATTCGCATGCAGGCTCAATTCGGAAATGATGTTCCTTAAAGGATGATCCCGAGACTGCAGACCCTCAGGACGATAGGTGCCCACGATCATCAAATGGGCCGGATCCTGCCTCCTTGCGATCAGGTTGATGGCGTCCAGGGTAGCGGCGTCACTCCAATGCAGGTCTTCGATGACCATAACAGTAGTAATCTTGCTGGACATAACTTCTAAAGCTTGCGCCAGTTCCCTGAGCATCCGATCAGGTGTGGTCCCAACCAGGTTTTTTTGCATTGCATCGTACTCTGATCCGGATACAAGTCCGGGAATCTGGAGCAACCACATGGGAGCGTATCGTTTCAAAACAGATACCACATGACGATCGGATGACCGGCACAAAGCTCCGATGGCTTCGAGGATCGGGCGATAGGCTTCGCCCGCGCCGTAATATTCGATACACTGGCCCTGCAACGTCATCATGTTGCAGCTTTCCGCAGCCTGTTTCCTGAAGGCAGTTACCAGAGTAGTCTTGCCGATGCCGGCCTCGCCGCCGACAAAAACAATCTGACGTTTGCCTCCGGCTGCAAGATCAAGGTGCGCTTCTAATAGTTTCAATTCACTTTCCCGGCCGACAACCTGGACAGGAGACGGTACTAAGGGTGTCGGGCTAATGAATGTTTGGGCCTCATTGTCCAACGGACAGATGAAGCGGTAGCCTCGTCGGTGGATTGTTTCAATGTATTGCGGAGCTTTGTAATTATCACCAAGAATTTTACGAATGCGCTTGACAGATGCTGTAAGGACATCGTCACTGACTGCGGTATCAGGCCACGCGATTTTCATAATTTCGGATTTAGTGACCAAGCTGCCGGCGTTTGCTACAAGAATCTGCAGTACCGCGAGATCTTTGGGAGTGAGGTAGGTGGTTTCTGATCCATGTTGCAAGACACCGTTTATCGGATCGAATGAAAATGGACCAAAGCGAAATTCGGCGTTTGATATCACCTTGCAATCCTCCAGTATTATTAAAAATATGGATGTCAGAACTATATCAGGGAAATGTCAGCATAATGTCACTCGAAATACCTTGACTTATTACGAAGGGAGATCACATAGTAGCCATAGTCAGCGAAATTAATAGCTGATGCCTAAGAAGTTGTCAAACGTAATAGGAACAAGTTTAATGGACAGTGGACTTCAAAAATCGCTGTGTTGTTAGGGAAAAGAAAAAATTATTAAATCTTTTTGCTTAATAGCGATTCGGAACCAATCGGCGTCCTATTCTGAAGCCGCTGATTAATACTTACGAAGGATTAGGTGTCAAATCATGATCAGTGATTAATCGGTTACTATAATCTCTAATCAACGGGTTGTTGCCCAAATAGAAAATAATACCAAGTTCGCTTCTTATCAAAATTTGGCAATAATAAAATCAACAGCTTAGGTTATGATAGTAGTGCCAATTTTCCTCTTATAGCTTAAAAATGGCATTTGAACAACAGCCCTTCAAGACTTGACATCCACATAGACACCAACATAACACCCAAAAAAATTATTATGCCTTAATAAATTCTAATTCAGAACTATAATTACAGGGGAGCAGACATGGCCACCAAAGAAATCAAATTAGACTTGGTGAAAGAGTCAGACTTTATTATTGAAGTATCCGAATCAGATGTTTTTATCACAGGTACGACTTTCGCGATGCCACCGGTTGATGCCGAAGCCTGGGCATCAAAGAATTTAACTGTTCGTGCTTATGACTTAACACTTACCAAAAATCTATCACTTCCTGGTAAATCGCTTACCATCGTCTGCCGTTTCCTTCGCACCGAACAATCTCTTACAATTTCTGTGAGTGGAGAACCTGGTAGTACTCCATCGACAGCTGCGGGAGATGGTCCTAGTCCGGGCGATAAAGGTATAGATGCGACAGTAAAAGGTGGTAGGGGAGGAGATTCGGGTATAGTCTATATAATCGCTGAGAAATATATAGGTGAAAGATTATCAATCGAAGCCAATGGCGGACGTGGCGGCACAGGTCAGGCCGGTGGCAATGGCTCGAATGGTCTCCAAGGACCTGATGCAAATGATAAACCCTTATCCACAAGATATGATGGGCAGCGTGGATTCACAGGGGGGAAAGGGCATCCGGGTGGCGACGCCGGTGCTGGTGCCAAAGGAGGGGATGGGGGTAATGGCGGCAATATCTCCATCATGAGTTCGGATCAAAATCTCAGCGATAAGGTTGTCATCACTCATGAAGCTGGTATCGGAGGCCCAGGCGGCCAGCCTGGTCAACCAGGAAAAGGTGGCTCGGGTGGTAAAGGCGGATGGGGTGTAAAATGTTATAGGAACACAGATGATGGTCCAATTCGTGATAGGTGAAGTGCCGATCATCACTATAAATGGGTACCTATCGATAGAGAACTGTCCAACGATATAAGGAGAACGGCTATGGCTTACTGGGAGTGCTACCGTGATTTTAGGGGCCCGAATGGGCCTAAAGGACCAAAAGGAAAATCTATTGGAACACAGGCCGAGCAGGGAAAATCTGGATCGGCGGGCAATTACACAAACAAGGATCTTAACCTCGATAGTCAGAGGAAAAAGTATACGTATTCATTTTTTAAAATGATGCTGCACGATGCTGAGTTGGATTATCTAAATAACAGACCGCAAAAGGCTGCAGAAAAACTTATCTGGTTAAATGATCTGCTGGAATCTGGCCAACTGCTAGCTGGCGAAGCGGCAGATATTGTGCAGCAACGATACGATACCAATCTTGAGCTTAGCCAACACATAGCGATTCTTGAAAGGATCCATGTCCTATTGACACAATTATCACAAGGATTAAATTTTTACGGGCACTTCCCTAACTTTGTCCCATTGACATCAGTTAGTACTTATGAAGCGGTAATTGATGGAATGATCATACTTGCGACTGACATTGAAGATGCTTTTTCAGAGTATTACGAGGATCACCAAAATTCACTCAAGCAACGGAAAGCAATCAATCGTGCCGTTTCTACACTGACGTTGAAGAATGAACAATTGGAAGCTCATTCGAATCAGATTATTTTAGAAGTGAATAAAACAAGGGAGCATGTCGCGAACTTGTTGGATGAGGAAATTGTATTAGAAAAAAAAGTAAACGAAGCAAGGCATTCATTCCAGAACGCCGTATCCCGCGAGGCGGCCTGTGGCTTTGATGATGTGATCAAAGCGGCCTCTGCAATTGCAGCTGTAGCCTCCGGAATAGGTTCGATCGCTGGTGGATTAGCCGCAGTAGCTCAGATGCAAGAAATGATCGATAACAAGAAATTGAAAGATAAGTTGAAAGATAAAGCAGAGTACCTAACAAAAAAAATTCAAATTGTTGGCGCAGGTATAGACGGTATATCTAAAGGATACTTAACTGTTAAAGAAATTTTAGAGAAGGAGCGAGACGGTGCCAAGCTAATTGCCGCAGAAGAGGATTTTAAATCAGTGGTAGAACGGTTTGAGCATTTACCAGAAGCGAGGGAATACGGAAATCTTATGAGGCAGTACCTCAATGTTATAAAAACACGCAATAATAAGATTCTCGAAATCGATTCAAAAATTACAAAGATATTAGAACTCGAAACTGAAAAAAATCAGTTGGCTATTGAGCTAGCCAGCACGCGTGGAAGATTGCTTGAGGTATCCAATCCGCGGTTGGCTGAGCATGTGGTATTTTTTGATCGTGCAGTTAATCGTATAAAAGCAGATTTGCTCCGCGCAATCATCATGGAGCACAAAGCTCTGGAATATTGGGGGCTACGACCATCGTTAGTTCCAAGTGATATTCAAGACCGCTCGGTGGCGCAGCTGAAAAATTATCAGTTCATGTTTAAAGACAAGCTACTTAAACTTAAGGAAGAACGCAATGCGGTGCCACTAAAAATTAGTCCCGCTAAATTGCTTTTTGCTCGGGAAAATTTACCTGAAGCTTATGAGGTTTTTGATCAGACCGGGCGATTCTCCTTTTCCATTTCACACAATCACCCGTCTTACCGATTCTATGCGAGAACATTTGTTAACACTGCCAACGTCAGCATTGCAACAAGTGAAATGTTGGAGGGATGGGCATGGATATTTCTTAGACACCATGGGAACGCCACATTTGTGGATACACTCGGTAAACTTCATAGTTTTTCCCACCGTGGCAGGGATCGAGCAAAAGAGCTACCTCCTGGTGAGCATTCGGTTTCAATTGAATTGGGAGGCCAAGACGGCAAATATGCATTTTTAAGCCCCTTCGCAACATGGGCATTTATGATGGAGTTTGGGAACGAAGCCAACGATGATATCCTGACAGGAGATGACGAAATAAGGGCTCGAAAAAAAATTACTGAAATAGCTATCAGATTTGAAGGGATCGCAGACTCTCGCTATGGTCATGAAGGTATGGCGATATCGATGGGAGTCGAATCAGAAATGTCAATTAATTTTGAGCCAGATATGATTTAACAATTTTCATAAAATTAAAAATCCATTAAGAATCGGGTTTGGGATTTGTAAGTTAACGAATCGGCGCTAAGCCGCACCATCGCAGCATTTGCTTGAATGAATGAAATTCAGTGTGTGCCTACCCGATTTTTTGGGTTTCGCTTAGTTTTTCGACGGCCAAAATCTCCTTAGGTGTAGGAATACCAAGGGTTTTCAACATCTGAGATATTTCAGCCGTCAATTCATTTCGCCGGAAAAAGCGGTGTTTTAATGAAAAAAATTCTGTCACCTGAAGCGTTTGCAGTTGGCGCCGGATTTGGGACCAAGGGAAACTCCGGGACGTTGTTGACAAAGCAAACCTATTGATTGGCCCGTTTGATTATTTTAGATATTGATATTTTACGTTGCCTTCGGTTTCTTTTAGAATCTGTTCGACAAAATCCGCATTCCTAAAATCCGGTCATCGCCTAATTTACGGCGAGGAAAGCTTCACGATGCCTTTTGAGTCGGCACATGATTCAATCGTCAAGTTTTGGGGTAGAATGGTTTCATTGCCGCAAGCGCTGTCCAATTGCGCTTGAGTTAATCCGATGGTTCCAGTTAAATTCGTGCCGCTAAGATCAACGTTAATAAACTGCACATCCGTTAAATCAGCACCTTTTAAATCGGCATTGGTGAGTTCGGTTTGAAATAGTATCGTCTTGGTTAACACCGCTTCTTTAAGGTCAGCGCGATAAAAGTTTGATTTTACAATCCTGGCATTATTGAGAAAAGCATTTTGTAATCTGGCCCCGCTAAAGTCGGTATCTGCGATTTTGGCGTTGTCGAGATTGGTGTTGTATAACTCCGCACCTTTCAAGGTCGTATTATTCATTACCAAATATCTCATCTGGGCGCCGGTTAATTCGACTTCATCGAAAACCGAGTCTTCGATGTTGGCCTCATCAAATTCGGCTGAAGACAACCTTGCGCCATTGACCTGGCAGTCTTTAAAACTCACGCCGTACAGGACAGCCTCTTCCAGTTTTGTTTGTATCATTTTAGCCTTTTTAAGGGTGGCTCGGCTTAAATCGGCCCTCACTAAAACCGCTCCATTCAATTTTACTCCGGTCAAATCAGCTGCAATGAGCTTGGCATCGTTTAGTTGAGCATTGATAAGCCTTACATCTTTGAGATTCACATTATTTAGAATGACATTTTTCAGGTTCGCATAGCTCAGATCTGTTCTTTCAAGATCTGAGTTTTCGAGGTTGGCATTTTCAAACAAGGCATTACTCAATGATCGTCTTTTTAAATCCAGCCCGCTAAGATCTGCCTTGGTTAAAAAAGCCTGCCGGTTTAGCAGTGAAATAGACAAGGTTGCGGTGAAAATGATAGATAGCAACATCAAGGTGAATGCTTGCCATGACCATAATTTGATTTGATAGCGATATATTTGAATCACGACAGTTAAGGTCAGCAAGACTAAAGTATACACACACATCAGTTTTCCATCGAGTCCGCGGGGCCATGCCTTCCAGGTAAAATATGCCAAGGTTACCGGGACCAGCCAATAGTAAACGACATACGTGACTATTTTTGCTGAAATCGTATCCATATTCTGGAGAATCGGGAAATCCTCATCCGGAGAGAGTTTATGCTCATACAGGTAACTCACAAAAATGTGCAGATATAAAAAAAGGGCGAACAATGAGGCCGGGAAAATGATTAAAAAGGTCAAAAAATCAATCGGATAATTAATAATCGGTAAAGAAACGTTGGAATCTAGTTTCATCAACTCCAGGTCAGAAGTTCCTGCCAAGGTGACCAAACCGAAGACGATACAACCGACCAGAATAAAAAATACCCGTCTGACAGTTTTAGACGTTTCCACATGAATTTCTTTTTGCGAACTAGGGTCTAATTTACCGGTACTTTTTTGATTATTCAACCCACTGTCCGTTTTTTCCCCGGTATGATTCTCCATTTTTCGTTCCTCCGGATGGAGCGCGCGCAGCAGTCAAATGCATTGGTTGTTTGGTTAAATCGGCATTTTTATGGTTAATTGCCAGGTTGCACTCTACAACAGTAAAGAGAAAGGTTATCGCAATACGGGCCGCTGCAACCAATGCCCGACAAATAATAATTAGCCGGGCATTCCCGGTAACCTTGCTCTTCTGAAAAAGGTCCGACCCATAGGCATAGAGAATATAGGGACAGGCACTTTATTATTGACATACACCAATGATCGTTTTATAGAAGGCTATAAAAATAATATTAAAAGAGGAGCCAATTATGCCAAGAACTCAGCGTATGATCATTGATGATCAAAGCACGGTATATCACGTGATGTCCCGCACCGCCCTGGACGGTTTTCCATTGGGTGATATAGAAAAAGATTTTATGCTGGATCTGATTCGACGCTATGCGGCTTTGTATTTAGTTGAGATTTTGGGATTTTGCCTGATGGGTAACCACTTTCACATCCTGGTGCGGGTGATCCCGGAATATAAGTTTAGCGACGAGGAAATTTTAGAGCGCTATATAGATTTTTATGGTGATGAGCGCATCTATGCCGATGGCCTGGTGCCGTCATTGCGAATGAAACTGTCCAGTCTTTCTGAGTTTATGCGGGAAATTAAAGTTAACTTCGCCCGGTTTTACAACCGGCGCCACCACCGGCGGGGCTACTTTTGGGGCGACCGCTTTAAAAGCGTGATTGTTGAAAACGGAGAGACGTTGATCAACTGCCTGGCCTATATCGATTTGAATCCCTTGCGAGCCGGGCTGGTTGACCTGCCGGAGCAATATCGGTGGAATTCACTGGGATACCATGTCCAAACTAATAATCAGGACAACTTTCTTTCCACTGATTTCGGTTTGAAAGAATTCAATGTCAAAAACAAACAAAAGCGCATCAGACGTTATCGCCGCTATGTCTATGAAGCCGGGTCATTGAATCAGCCCGAGAAAGGCAACGTCAAGGTTATCGAAGACAAAGCACTTGAAAAAGAGCGCAGCCGAGGGTTTGAACTCAGCAAAAGCGATCGTTTCAAATATCGCACGCGCTATTTTACGGATTCGGGTATTATCGGATCAAAAGAGTTTGTATCTGCCAATTACCAGCGGTTTAAGACGCTCTTCAATTCAAAGCATGAAAAAAAGCCCAAATCGATCAAGGGCCTGGATGGGATTTATTCGCTAAAGCGCCTATCGGAGGTTATATAAAGCGCCGACCGTAAAGAACGGATAGAAATTTTCAGGTTCTATTTTTCTTTGCTTTAACTGTTACCCAAACTCGGCCTATGTCCCCCAAAATAAACGATTGCCACGCATAACCAGTCATTAAACCTGCCTGTTAATTAATATCGCACTCGGTTTCGGTGTATGTTGATAGCTTAAATATTTGCTCATTCAATCAGACATCTTATCCTGAGTACGCAGCACAACTGAATAGCAGATTGAGTTGACCCAACGTTGCAAAAGCTGGAGGGCTTCAGAGTCAAGAGGAGCCCCTATCAAAATATCTATAGATGCTTTATCCCCGTGAGTCGGGGGCGACTGAGGATGAAGCCGTAGTACTTTGCCCTGTCGGGGCGTAGCTCAAAGAGCGAAGACTGATTCGAACCCTCAGTAATCCTACGCAGGCGGATAAACTCCGAATCTGAAGTCCTATAGATTCAACTCAATCTCAAATCGCATAGCTCAAGTCGCTCGCATTTTTTCTACGAATTTTGAGTCAGCAATATTAATGCCGCATTGCGATATTAAATGAATACCAATAACATATGATGTGAGGCTACTCCGAGTTAAAGCTTTTTGCGAGAATGTAAACTTAATCTAGATCAAAAATTAGGATGGGAAGAAAGACAGTTGCCGATTTAATTGACAGTATTTTGAATAGTTGATAGACAGTCTGATATATGACACTAAAATCGAAATATCCTCAAAAACCAAAAGATATGCGGAATGGTTAAAAAGATTCTTCTGGCGGTCGCAGTATTGGTCCTGGCCGCAGGTGGATGGTTTGTGCATTTGCTGTGGTCCGCCGGGCAGTTTAAAACTCTCGAACCGCACTTTGACGGCGAATGTCTACAGGTTTCGGGAGTTGTGGGCCCGGAGGATATCACCATTCATCCCAATACCGGAATGGCCTACGTTTCGGCCTCTGATTGGCGTGCTATTAACCAGGGGAAGTCCCCCAACGGGGCAATTTATGCGTATGATTTAAATTCTCCTGCCCCACGCTTGGTCCATCTCACACCGGATGCCGGCAGCGGATTTCATCCACATGGTATTAGCCTGTATATGGGTGAAGAGGGTCAGGATTCTCTGTTTGTCATTAATCACGAGGCAGGAAGGCATCGAATTGAGATATACGATTTAAGGGAAGAACAGCTGATCCACAGAAAAACCGTGGCTGATCCCATGTTGATCTCACCCAATGATATTGTAGCGGTGGGGCCAAACCGGTTTTATGTGTCAAATGACCATCGCTATACCGCCGGCGTCAGACAAGTTTTAGAAGATCTACTGCAGTTGAAGCTTTCCAATGTAGTTTATTTTGACGGCCACCGCTTTGCAGAAGTTGTCTCGGGAATTGGATATGCAAACGGTGTAAATGTCAGTTCCAATGGCAAGACTCTCTATTTATCAGCAGTTACAGAAGGTGCCCTGTATATATTTGACCGTGATATCGGTTCTGGTGAATTGGCACTTAAACAGAAGATTGATCTGGCAACCGGGGTCGATAACATCGAAATGGATTCGGATGAGGGATTGTGGATCGGGGCGCACCCTCAGCTTTTATCATTCGTTCAACACGCACAAGATCCGGATACACTGTCGCCTTCCCAGATACTGAATTTAAGTCTCAGACCTGATGGCGAATTCGATATCAAGGAGGTGTATTTGAATCTCGGCGAAGAAATCTCAGCCTCAAGCGTTGCAGCTGTTTATAAAAATCGCATGTTGATCGGCGCCGTTTTCGATCCAAAATTCCTGGACTGCAATTGGTAAATAAAAGGCTACTTTTTATTAGAAGTGGTTTGGATTTCGGGAGTTAGATTTGGGGCGGACCAAGATGAAATGCCTCCAATTAAGCTTTGAGGGAAAAAACAAGACCGTTTTCAGTTTTTTCACTTTAAGCCACTGACCTTTCGGTTCACGCATTGGTATCACCCTCATTTTCTTGTGCAGGCAATCGCCATGATTCTGGCGGTAGAAACGTGATTGTAAGACCGAATGGTTTGGCGATTTTCTCCAGGGTCGCCAATGTGGGGTTGCCTGCACCGGTTTCAAATTCTGAAATTATGCGGGGGGAGATGTCGGCAACTTTGTGGGCATATTCCTTTTGAGACATCCCCAATATCTTTCTCATCCTGCGAACTGCGCACCGAATGTCGACATTGCCTTGGGCTAAATCGCGATAAAGTTTTTCTTTTAAAATGGTTATCTCTTTTGCGGGAGGACGTTTCATTTAGGTATCCTAAATATGCATTTTCGGCCGGGTTTCGATCAGCCCTGCGGCCACTTCATCGATCCAGCCAGTAAGTCTTTGAATTATGGCATCATCGACGTGACATTCCTGCATTATCTCCGGCAGTCGCTTGACTTCTTCGCCCAAACCGGCAAGCCAAGTCCTTGTCTCAAAAGGATTCACGAAATCCTTGAGCTTTTCGCAAATAATCGCCCATGCAGGCTGGTTGCCTGGGAGTTCATCTTCCCATCGGCTGATTCGGCCAATACCCTCGGGGTCCAGGAACATGGGGGCAAAATCAAAATGAGGTGACAGCCTGATCTGATGGCCTTTTCTCAGGACAGCCATATTACGCCCATGATTGTCAGTATTACGAAGGGCCAAATTCAAGATGTCGCGGCGGATATACTCTCGTAATTCCTTGTTGGGATCGCCCACGATTTTCGCCAACGCCAGGCAATACCTATCTTGTCGAACCGGCGCTCCGAATCCGGGTATATTGGCTACTGCATAGAGGCTATGCATGGCCAATCGTTCAACGCGACCACCTCTGACCCTGCGATCAAAACGCGGTACAAACAACACATTGTCGTTATAAATTAAAGGTTCTCCCGTACGAATTCCGAATTTTCTGGCAACTTCCAGGTAGGGAGCTTCATTACGCAACACCTGTTGATTGCGTTCATCTGTGCGACGGCCTCGTGGAAATTTAACAAGCCAGAATTTTTTAATCTTTTCGTCTATCAGTGCACCTTCGGCATGAAACATACCGGCATGGTCTTCCACCAATAAATACTTCGGTGCTTCACCCTGAACACTGGAAGCCCCCGCCACATGAGCACCGCGCTCTTCAGCATAATCTAAAAAGTGTTCCCTCTGCTCAATTATGTCCCCTCGGGGAAATCCGATTTTAAATTGATCGGGAGGCGGCTCAAGAACAGCCTCAGCTATCCGCAAGTTCCCCGGAGATGCGCCGGCTCCTTTGATGAGTAAATGCCAATCCATCTGCGGGCCGTCATTTTCAGCTTGCATTCGCCTAAGCCAAGCCCGTCGTCCGGCGCCTCCAGGCAACAGGTCAACCAGGAATGGCGGCCATTGTTGGAAACGAAATAATTCAAATCCAACGGTGAGCCCGGGAATAAGTTCTGCATCCGGATTGCCTCTGTAGTTGATCGCATAATCGATATCATATTCCAACCGACCAGCTCCCGCCACGCCTCTATCGAGGGTTTGGGAATCGGGTTCGAATACCGCCGCTGTCTTCCAGCAGTTATCTATAAATATTTCGATGTGACAATCCACGGATAATTAAAGTGGTATATTATTAAGGATTTTAGTCAAGTTCATTCATTATAGTGGTTTTTGATATATATCAAATATCCAAAAATGTCAAAAATAAACCACTTTAGTGGACTATTCTCAATTATATTAACGAAAAGATTCACTTTAGTGGAGCAATTTTACTAAATCTTGTAGATCCTGTCAAATATTAGTATCGTACTCAGTTTCGGTATCTTTTGATAGCTTGAACATTTACTAATCGAGAAATTTGATCGTTAGTGCCTGAACGAAAAGTCGTTGTTCAAGTAGAATAAGTTAAATATCAGTTTGGGAGTTCCAGATGCTACAACTCTCGGACCGCAAAATCATTTAGCGTAATTGTGTAGCTCAATTGATTTCCGTCGACAACGAACCGGATAATGCTTTCTGACGCCACCGCAACCGCCATCATTATGAGGTTGCGGGCCAAGGGATAATCGCAGACATCCTCTCCTTCACCGGAAGGTACGGTGTATTGATCGTTCCAGATGACTTCAGCGTAACCGGCATTCAGTCCCACATGGAGGCAGGGGACTTTTTCTCTCTCACTGAAGGTCGCAACGATTTGCCTTGCGGTCGAGTTATCAAACGAGTCTACAAGAAGGGTTCCCCTTTTCAGCAATTTCTTTGCATTTTGATCGGTCAGCTTTTTGGCGACGGATTCCATCTCCAATCCTAGATTTTCAAACAGCCGGTTTTCGAGGCACCGCACCTTGAGGAGGCCGATCTCTGCTTCAGACCAAATTTGGGTCGATAGATTTTGCGGATCGACCCGATCAAAATCGATGGCGGTAAACGATGAGAATCCCTGGCGCGCGAGGTTCATGGCCAGGTTTGAGCCGACGGCACCGATGCCGCACAGGGTCAACCTGGTTTGCTTCAGAACCTGCAGTACTTCCGGTCCCCGATAAACACTTTCGTGCAATAGTCTATCATCCATAAGTTTATTTTGTCGCAGATAACCTGGTCCTCCTGGCCAGTCGTTGATCCCGTGTTCTTTACGGGGGTCAGAAACAATTGGCTATGACATAAATCCTGCTGCCAACGGGGGCGGAATGATGGAAAATTGGAAAATTGGAATGCTGGGTTTAGTGGAATGTGCAATTTTTGGGACGCCCATAAAATTATAAGTTGCTTCGTATAACTGAACAAATATTATATTTTTATGGGCGTCCTTGAAGCCCCGATTTTCGATTCACCTGTCCCGAAAATGCACTTACTTATGCTTCTTCTAGTGTGAAGTGTTCTTTCCACTCAGCCAAACTATCAAATACTGTAAAATCATATAAGATACTGTTAAAATTATAAAATTTTATTGACTTGCCCAGATGTTCTGCTTGATTACTTCCAATCAAAATATAACATTTATGAAAGGAGGCAAACTGTTGATGGGTCACGATCCTAAATCAGGCAGATTAGCATTGTTTTTCTTTTTATCGATTCTGATTTTTATACCGATTTATTCATATGCCGGTACAATTGTTCCAACTGCTGACGGCTGTATGTGAGATCATCCGCTTGATGGTAACATTGACATTTTTCCTAATAACGGTATTCTGAGTCAATATGTCCCTGATTACCAGGGATCCGGGGATCCTGAACTCGTGGGATTCGAAGACAGAGGTTTTGTCGAGTCTGATATTCAGGGGCTAGCAGGATCAACCCATGCTTATCACCGATACCGTCCCTGAAACTGCTAAAGCGCTACTTCTAAGTATCGAGTTAATCGGTTTAGCCGGGTTTAGACGAAAGTTCAAAAATAAGAGTAATCTCAGAAAAGTTGGAGCAAAAAACAGATTCACTGCGTGATGCGCACAAATCTTTGATGAACCGGGCGCAGACAAACGCTGTCTCGTCTTCGCTAAGGCTTCGCCGCTACGAGCCACTCGCAGTCAATTAGACTGGTCGGCCGGATATTTTCTGCATGAGCCGAACGAGAGGTTTGTCTGATCGTCCAGTCTCGTCATAGTCACTCTGTGGCAGTGACGATGTCGGATGCTCGAAGTGCGAAGCATGAAGCGGGTGGGGAACTCATGTCCAAACAATAATGACCTCGCTAGTTAGGACCGGCAGGGCACTTCGATGCCGGTTTACTCGGCAGAAGGCATAATTGTCGGTATTATGCGTCGCCCTTCTTTCCTATATATGTTGAAGTCGCTGTCCAATGTCAATACTCTGCCATTTTGATGCAGCTCGCTCATCCTGACCAAACATGCATCGGCCAAAGCCATAGGAACGGAACGGTATTTTGCGAGCAATTTTCTGACCGGTAGGATGTTCTCATCCAACCGAAAAGATGTTGAAATGATTTGGCGCTGTATCAGCTGCATCACTGAATCGCCGCCGGCCGCAGTTCCAGTCAACAGAAAGCAAGCTTCAGAGACGACTGCTTCGCAAGTGAGCATAGGAGGTGATATTTGACCCCACTGTGCCACTGCCCATTTATGGTACTTGTCTTTTCGGTTTAAGAACGCCACCAGAGGCCCCGTGTCCAATAGAATGCTCTGCTTCATTGACCGTAACCTGCGAGATGCTCTTTATTATACGAAAGATCTGAAGATCCCTCCACGGCGCCAACAAGATCCCTGGCCAAATCTAGGCAAGAATTGGCAGCAATAGCCTGATTCGATGCAACAATATGCTCGATTGCGATCCGAACCAGATTGGATTTGCTTTCACCCATCTTTCTGGCCATAGCCGCCAGTTTTAAATCCAATTCATTCGGTAATTTTACAGTTAGTGTTTTCATCAATCCCTCCAACAGCCTATGGTATTATCAAAACGCCAAAACGATAATACCGTTTGACATATATGTCAAGTTATTTAAAGGGGTGTATCGACAGCAGCGACGGTATATTATGAAGCAAAAAAGTAACAGGTACTTTTTTTTAACATCCAATAATGATTGTATCACAGGTGACTATAAAAAAAATATGTTCGAGGAGTTGCTCATCATGCCAAAAACTCAGCGAATGATTATCGATTTTGAAAGAATTCAATCCTCCTTCGGCGGGCAAGCGTCTTAAAAACAAAAAAGAGCGCACGAGGCATTATCGCCGCTCTTTTTATGAAGTCGGATCGTTAAATCAGCCCGAAAAATGAATCCTTACATTTCAAGGCAAAAAATTTAACAAGAATTCTCGTTAAATATCAGTTTGGGAGTTCCAGATGCTACAACTCTCGGACCGCAAAATCATTTAGCGTAATTGTGTAGCTCAATTGATTTCCGTCGACAACGAACCGGATAATGCTTTCTGATGCCACCGCAACCGCCATCATTATGAGGTTGCGGGCCAAGGGATAATCGCAGACGTCCTCCCCTTCACCGGAAGGTACGGTGTATTGATCGTTCCAGATGACTTCAGCATAATCGCCATTCAGTCCCACATGAAGGCAGGGGACTTTTTCTTTCTGACAGTAGGTCGCAACGATCTGCCTTGCGGTCGAGTTATCAAACGAGTCTACGAGAAGGGTTTCCCTTTTCAGCAATTTCTTTGCATTTTGATCGGTCAGTTTTTTGGCGACGGATTCCATCTCCAATCCCAGATTTTCAAACAGCCGGTTTTCGAGGCACCGCACCTTGAGGAGGCCGATCTCTGCTTCAGACCAAATTTGGGTCGATAGATTTTGCGGATCGACCCGATCAAAATCGATGGCGGCAATCGATGAGAATCCCTGGCGCGCGAGATTCATGGCCAGGTTTGAGCCGACGGCACCTATGCCGCACAGGGTCAACCTGGTTTGCTTCAGGACCTGCAGCACTGCCGGTCCCCGATAAACACTTTCGTGCAATAGTCTATCATCCATAAGTTTATTTTGTCGCAGAAAACCTGGTCCTCTATTCCAGATCAGAAATAATCGGCTATACCATAAATCCTGCTGCCAGCGGGGGCGGAATGATGGAAAATTGGAATGCTGGGTTTAGTGGAATGGGGTCTATTTTTATAAAAATGGCCTGGATAAGTTTATAAAATCAGACCGTCATCCGCTTTAGATTCCCAATATTCCATTATTCCACCATTCCAATATTCCATTCGGAATTTGCTGCTCCCGTTGTGCTCGATCATTAATGTCTTTCTACCCCGGCTCGATTTTACTCATCGAATCCAATAAACCGGCGGCCCTCTCTGAGAACGCCGACCAGACTGTGCAGGTCGAATTTCTCATCTTCATCGGACAGGCAGATTCCGGCGGATAGGATCGTCAAGTCATCTGATCGAATAACGGATCGGTTCCGAATGCCGTCTACGGAATAAGTCACCGTAAACGTGTCATTTTTTTGCTGTAAACGGTGAAGTTGTGCGCCACCGTGTTCCAGCGCCTTTCGGATGCGACGCCGATCCCTGTTTTCCTGAGTTGACTGCTTCAGCTTCAATAAATCTGCGTAAATGGCTTTTTCCCGCGGCAACAACCCCGGCCGATTAAGAAGTTCCAGGTCGGCTTCCTTCTCCAGCGCGCGTCTTAAGTAGTTCGCAAACGCCGGGTTGCGGCCCGGCTGTTTGCGCTCATACCAGAAGTTGAATCCATCAAACCGAACCTTTACGTGTTGAAACAAACCGGCCTTTTCGACCAGCAAAACCGTTATATAGCCGTCCACTTTGACCGAGCTACCGGCCGGATGTGCCACCATTGCCATGCGCCGGGAACCGGATGGTTCGCCGATGATCACGTCAACGGACGGAAGCTTCCCAAGATAACTGCGTATCTCCTTTCTACCGGCCGGTCTGAGGCACGTTGCCCGATTAAACGATTCTGGTTGGAAAATGCCCCAGCCTTCAAAATTAGTATCCTCAATCTTTAAAGCACATACAATGCCCTGCAGCCGTATACAAAGGTTGCCGCCTTTGACTGCAGGAGCCAGAAAGCTTTCCTTCAGAAACGCGTCCTCTTTCCCGGCCAGTTTTTCGAGAAGTTTCTTAGCACCTATATTTTGAAATCCCATCATGTTTGCGCAAGATTTTCGTCATTTCCAGATTGAATAATTAATTACCTCTATCGATATAATTTAACGGATCTATCTACAATTTAAAGGATCGTATCATTTTATCCCCCTCCCTCAATCCCTCCCACCAGGGGAGGGAAGGTTATTTCCTCCCCTTTGACGTAGGAGGCTGGATTGGGGGTGAAATAAAATAGATAAATACACTTTCCTTATTTTTGTATATGGGCTCGTAATTTAGTAGGACAGAGCGACACGCGGCGCAAGCGCCTGCGCTGTGCGAGCGAAACCATAAATCTTCAATCTTCAATCTTCATTTCTCCGGTTTGGCGGGACTGGGGTTCACTTGCTTTTCCGTTCGGGGAGCGGATATTCCATGATCTCCATCAGCAGCTCAACGCGGCTGGGCTGACTGAGCAACGGCACCAGGTTGGGCAGCGAATAGTAGTCGCCATCGAACCGGAACGTATCGCACATCACCGCTGCTTTGCGGCAATCCCGCTCAATCTGATCCGAAGCCCCCCGAAGTTTGACAATGCAGACATTGGGTTCGGTTTTCAGATCAAAGCTGTAACGATCCAACGCCTGGATGAAGAAGGGGCCCGTGTTTTCCTCCTCATCGGTGATCATTAATATCTGCTCAACATATTGCTTCTTCTTCCGCATCCACTCCAAAGCGACGCCACAGGAGGTTGCACCGGATGCCTGAATGCCCCGGAAAGCCTTTTCCCAATGGACAAGCTCGTCTCCCTTCACGGTGATGGGATAGGCGGTAGTGTCAAAGGCATAGACGAATAAATCTGCCTGGCACAACGATGAAATCATGGCGCCGATATTTTTGGCGACTTCGATGGCCTCATCCATTGAAGCGGATTTATCCACCAAAAGGGCTGTCGGACGCTTTATTGCGCCTTTTGCTTTGATCTTTTCATCGGTGACGCGATCCAGCTTTGCAGCCAGATCTTTCGAAACCCCGGACCTTTCCACCGCTTTTTTGGCCTTGTATGCGGATACTCGATCATTCGTGCTGGCTTTCTCAAGCTTTTTTTCAACCAGGGACTTGAGATCGGCATTGTCAAAAACGCCCCGCCGGCGCAGCGATCCCATGTTGTTAATCACTTCCTGGGGGGTCATTACCTCGATCAGGGCCACCAGAACACTCGGTGTGATCTGCCTGATCGTCGAAGCCGCAACCCGGTACGGCACCCGGTGTTCCATAATGATCCGAGCCTGATCCGCGGGTTTCTTGGCCTTGCGTATTTGCTTGATGGCAAACAGCTTGCTGTCTTCCGGCGGAGTTTCATCAAACAGAATCAACTGAGCCCGTTGAGACGGCTTGATGTGAAGCAATGCATATAACCGCTTCATGGCCTTTCGGGCCTGCAGCACACATTCGTCGAACCACATCGGATCCGCCTCGCGCTCTCGCAAGTAGCGCTCGATCTCCGTGCGCATGGATCGCGGCGGTGTTCGTCCCAATCCAGTGGTCACGACCTCGGGCTCGGATGCCTGATCCGTCTTGACGTTGGCTGATGAGGCCACAAGCCGGCGCAGTCGACCGCGCAGGCGTGAAGCGGTCGGTGTTTCCAATTTCCGGGTGATTCGCCGAATGCGTTTTCCATGGATAAAATCCAACACCCGTGCCACTTCATAGGGCGGAAGCTTCCTGAGCAAAGCCAAACCGACATCTCGGTGTCCTTCAAATTCGGACAATATCAGGTTGACAATAAACATCTCCTTGTGATCGCGCACCTCGCCTTTTTCAAAGTACCAGGCTGCCATCCGCACATAAAAGAGCGGGTCTTTTTCACACATCCGGCGATGCACGGGAAATACTTTGGTCAAGTCCCGGTGAGGTGTCGTCAACAATGAATTGAAAATTTCCAGTCTCAGATTCTTTTCCGTCATTACTACCTCCGCCTAGTCATTAGTTTCCCCGTGCAAGTTTGAAAAGCTGGTTTTTTTTGGAGCGGGAACCTCCCGCAAGGGGGGAATCGAACCCCGAGACTTTTCAAGTCTTGCCATGTTTGTAAGCTTCCCGGATAGGGCACGGGGAAATACGTTGATAGATTGCCTGTGCAAGTTCAAGAAGCATTTGGTTTCGAGAGGGATTCGAACCCTCGACTTCCGATTAGCAGTCGGTTGCTCTACCATCTGAGCTATCGTTTGTAAGCTTCCCGGATGGGGCACAGGCAAAACCGTAAATATTGATCCCTAAATGAACGAAAGACGTTCATTCAGGAGTTATTGGTTATTCGTTATTAGTATTGGTTGAGAGCCTGATTTCTTTTTTTCACCATCAGTGAGGTCTAAGAACAGATTTCATTCCTTTCAAACCAGTTAACCTATAACCAATAACGAATAACTCTCAATTGGGGTTAAGGCGTGCAAGTTCAAACTGCCATTTTTTCGACGCTCTACCGTTGAGCTACAGGGGCACTTAGGAGCCCCTGGCGGGATTCGAACCCGCAGCCTCCGCCTCCGTAAGGTTTGTATGCAGCTTCGGTTGGGCACGCGTAAACTGTTTATCCAAAGACCGCTTCCGGTCTGATGGTCAGGTTGCCATTGCTGTGTCGCTCGAGAACGTAATTTCTGAACCGCGATTCGGTCACATCCAGGTAACCAGCCAGGGCTGCCTTCACCTGGCGGTCGTCGGTGCGGCTGCCGATATCCAGTTCACCAAAGGGTATGTCAAAGCTTTTTCCGTCAAATCGAACATGCATAATGAACTCCATTTCATTCTCCTCCTTGTCGACTTTGATGTTGATGGCATTTCTATAATACAACGCTTGTGCCAAAGCAGTCATTTTTTGTAAAAAAAATTTAACCGAATGATATCATTAAATTATTTAATCAAATCGAAAGCAATCGGCGATCACGATAATAGATTGGAATGATAAAATATGTATTTAAATTTATATTTTTTTATAAAATTGGATAAGCCTTAGAAACGAGATAGAGGTAGAAAGCGTGAAATGCGAAATGCAATAAAAAAGTATGGGAAGCAGATCTTCACAGATTTTCGCAGATAAATTATTCCAGATCCGCCTGGCGGCTGAAGAAGCAATGCTGCAAAGTCTGCGAGTGTAATTGCCTTTTTTTGCCGAAGGCGATGGAGTTAATTGATTTTAAAATCTGCGGGCATCTGCGAAAATCTGCGTCCTAAATTACGTATTTCGAATGAACGACTAGGTATCGGGGGTCAGGAAATGGAGGTGCTAAATCCTAAAACCTTGTATGAAACTTCAAAAAATTCAGTTTAAATTTGACCCAATGACCAATAGTCTGTTATTGTTTTTTGCATGTCAACTCTCAACCAAACAAGGGGCACTATACACAAGCGAAAGGACAGATCTTTCCGCGACGTATTAATGCTGGCGGATGACTTTTTTATGAATGAGGGAGTTGTTTTTGAAACCATGAAACGCATGGCGCAGCGCCTGCATGACGAGGGCATCTCCTACGCGGTTATCGGCGGATTGGCCCTGGCTGCGCATGGATATGTCCGCATGACCCTTGATGTTGATATCCTGCTAACTCCAAAAGGACTGGCAGATTTCCGAGAGAAAATCGTGCGTAAAGGATATGTTGCCGATTTTCCCGGTGCTGCAAAATCATTTCGGGACGCGGAAACTAAAGTAAAAATCAAAGTTATTACTACGGGTGAATTTCCCGGTGATGGATTGCCTAAACCAGTTTCTTTTCCCGATCCTGAAGGCCAGACAGTCGAAGAAGATGATGTTCTGATCCTTAATCTCGAAAAACTGATTGAATTGAAATTGGCGTCCGGATTAAGTGCGACCCATCGTATGCGCGATCTGGCCGATGTCCAGGATTTAATCATAGCGTTAGACCTGCCGCTAGAATTACAAGATAAACTGGACAAAAGTGTTCAAACGGAATACCAACGAATTTGGGAAGGTGCAAATAACGATCCCCAGCCTCTAGATTGAATTTCTTCTCGCAGATATTCAGCAGCCGGTTTGGCCTGTGCTGGTTTTAGAGATTTAGGAGGCACTTTATTGTTCGAAGGATATATTTTGATTTCAAAACCGCGTATATTAACAAAGAATCAGTTTTGGTGCCCTTTGGTAATGTATATTTTTGCGAATTGAATAACTAGATGGATACACACTAAGCCTCTGTCATTGTTATTTTTCTTGACCTTGCCGAAATTGGTCGGGATGTTCTTTAATATATCGGAATTTCTTTTCGGGCTGGAATATGTATGGAGTTATATAAAGAGCTCATACAGACTGGCAAGGGCTTCTTGAATCGGAACAACAGCCACACCATCCTCAAAACGCCGGTGCCGACCGCCGTAAAATAGATAGGCCTTCGCCATGGGGTAATCCCGGCAAAAAGCCCTAAGCCCTCTGAAATCACGCTTGCGGAGTGTAGATGACCGTTTGACTTCGATAGCGATCAGACCGCGCTGACCGTAAAGGATGAAATCGACTTCCAGTTGGCTGGCGGTGCGCCAGTAAAAAAGATCATATCCCAATTCAAAATTATCATTCACGGCACGAAGTTCTTGGAATACCAACGTCTCCAAAGCGGCCCCATCGATCTCTTCGGGAAGGTCGAGGATACCTTTGGGCCGAATTGCGCGATAAACACCGGTATCGAACAGGAAGAATTTGGGATGGGCTATAATCCGTCGGCGGGCACGCTTTCTGAAGGCCGGAAGCTTTACGCTCAACAGCAGATCTTCCAAGATGTTGAAATACTCCTCGGCCAATTTTCGATTCACACTGCATTCGCGGGCAACTTCCGATATGTTCAAGGAGGTGGCTTGTGAAAAACTGGCGGCTTCCAGAAATCGCGCAAATGCCTGTAAGTTGCGGGTAAGCCCCTCCTGCTGCACCTCTTCTCTAAGGTAAGTCTGTACATAGCTGCTTAAATATGCGGCCGGGTCAGAGTCAGAGAAAGTCATGGGCATTTGGCCCCACTTCAGGGAGTGGTTCAGGGTGAAATCATCTCTCAACTCTACTGCCGTCAAAGGGTGCATGCGACGGGTCAAGGCCCTACCGGCAAGCAGGTTGACCCCTTTCCGGCGCAGTTTGCGGGCGCTGGAGCCGGTCAGCACAAAAAGAAGTCCCCGCTTTTCGATCAAGCGATGTACTTCGTTGAGCAGTTCAGGAATTCGCTGAATCTCGTCGATGACCACCCAGTCATCATATTTGGGAGGGATTAGGGTCTCCAGCCGCTGCGGCGAAACCAGAAGAAGGGTGAAGAGTTCCGATTCCAGCAGATCCAGGTAAATGCTTTCTGAGAATGTGCTCCGGACCCAGGTCGATTTGCCGGTTCCTCTCGGACCAAAAAGAAAGAAGCTTTTGTCTTGCGGCGGCTTGATCGTTCTGGAGTACATACCTCCAAATTACACTGTTTTTTGGAATTGTCAACTCCAAAACACACAGGATAAACGATAAACCGAAAATATTTGCCACAAAGCACGAAAACACAAAGAAAAAAGATTTTTATAAAAAACTCAGTGACTTGGTGTCTTGGTGGCAAGAATCATCATGCGTCACCCGCCATAATTCCTGCCTGTTAATTTTTATCATTCCCAGTTTTGATGCCCTTTGATAAAGTATCGGCTTAGGGCTCAATTTCATGGCAGAGGTGGCCAAACTGCATAGCTGAAAGGTTTTTTAAAAAATAAGACGATTTATGAATTCTCTACATCAATGGCTAATCATCGGCGGTGGTATCCACGGTACCTATATGGCTAATCTGCTGATCAACCAGCTGGGAGTCGGGCTGGATGATCTGCGCGTGCTTGACCCGCATGATATGCTCCTGGCGGCATGGTCTCGGAACACGGCCAACTGCGGAATGAGCCATCTGCGATCACCGGCTGCCCACAATCTCGATTTGCACGCTCTTGCTCTATACCGCTATGCCCGTTCACCGGCCGGAATTCCATTCCGGGATTTCATACCGCCCTACAACCGGCCCTCCCTCGAACTGTTCCGCCGGCATTGTGATCATGTCATCAAAACCAACCGGTTGGAAACGCTCAGGCTGAAAGGACGCGTGTTTGCCCTCCGGAATAACGGATCTTCAATCCATGTCGAATCCACAGCCGGCAAATTGAAGACACGCAATGTGATGCTGGCAATCGGGCTGGGCGAACAGCCCAACTGGCCGGCCTGGGCCCGATCCCTGCATCAGCAGGGGGCTGATGTCCGGCATCTGTTTGCGCCTGATTTTGATCGTCGTACCTTGAAAACCGTCGACCGAACGGTGGTGATCGGAGGCGGCATCACCGCCGTGCAGCTTGCTTTGAGGCTGGTCGCAGAACAGAAGGGCAACATCGTTGTGTTGTCCGGTCATGAACTGCGCGAGCAGTACTACGATTTCAATCCCTGCTGGATTGGCCGCAAGTGTCTGGAGGACTATTATAAACTCGATTATCGCCGGCGGCGAGAGGTCATCGATCGCGAGCGGGTTCCGGGTACGATCCCGACTGAGGTTTTGGAATCGTTTTTGACCGCGATCGACAACGGCAACCCGCGTTTTGAGCGCGGGCGCGTCATCAATGCCGAAATGACGGCCGAGGGCATCCAATTGCGCACCGAGCACGGTCTGCAATGTTTCGATCGGGTTATTCTGGCCACCGGGTTTGAGGCGAAACGTCCCGGCAGTCCTCTGATCGAACAGGTGATTGAAGAATTCAAACTGGCATGCAACCCGTGCGGTTATCCGATCGTCGGCCGGGATCTGCGTTGGGGTGAAAATATTTTCATCACCGGTACCTTGGCCGAATTGCAGGTCGGACCCTGCGCCCGGAACATCATTGGGGCCCGCAATGCAGGTCGATTCCTGAGTGCCGCTTTAGGAAATTTCTCCTGATTAAGTGGATAAACATGAAGTGCTTGTCACTATAATCCTCATGTATCGGGGTCTCTGGCCAAAAAACGGCCAGTCTGATCAAAGAAAAAAAACTAATGAACGTCGAACATCGAACTTCCAACATCGAACATCGAATAATGTATTCTATCTATTTAAAACGACAGAGCGACGTGTCGGGTCGTAGCCGAAGGCGACATGTGGGGTCGTAGCTCGAAGAGCGAAGTCCCAAGCCTGAAACGATTCCACCATTCGACAATCGTCATTTGTCATTCGTCATTAGTGAAGTTTCACACGAGCATGGCCTCTGGCCAAAAAAACGGCCAGTCTGATCAAAGAAAAGAAACTCAATCCGCAAATCGTGGGTTCATAGATGGTGGGAGCGGTTTTCAACCGCGATTACCCAAGTGGGTAATCGTGGCCGGCCTGCGACGAGCTCAGTCGAATCGAGGCCACTCCCACAAACCTTTAACTTATATCTGAATGGTTTTGAATATGCCGTAGTTTCATAAGAGCGCTGCCTCCGGCTAAAGGACAGCCGGTCTGATCAATAAAAAAAACTTTGAAAAAGCGAATATCGAATATCGAACAAGGAATAATGAATGTCGAAGTAAGGAATTCTATCGATTTAAATCAGCTATAATAGTCAGAGCGAAGCAATTCCACCATTCGTCATTCACCGAAGTTCCACACGAGCGCTGCATCTGGCCTCGAGCGACCAGTCTGATCTGAGAACAGAAACTAATGAACGTCGAAAATCGAACGTCCAACATCGAACATCGAATAATGTATTCTAGCTATTTAAAACGACAGAGCGACCTGTCGGGTCGTAGTCCCGCGAGCCCGCGGGACGAAGCCTGAAGCGATTCCACCATTCGTCAATCGACATTCGTAATTCGTCATTTAGTGAAGTTTCACACGAACAGGGCCTCCAGCTAAAGGACAGCTGGTCTGATCATAAAAGAAACTAAGATCGTGTTCTGACGTAAGGTCGATTTCCGCACAGTTGATAGAGTTGACTGGTTGATCTACCTAGTCAACTTGATCCACTTAATAAACGGTACGGAGACCCGCCCTGCGGCTGGTGGATGCCTTCGCCCCATCGATTTGCTGACACCTGAAACCTGACACCTGAAACCTTCTTTTTTGTGTAGTTTCACACGAGGAGACCATTTGATAGAACCAATCCAAAACCTGGTGCAATTGACACCGATCCAGATGGTGCTTTGCGTCGGGATTGTTTTCGCTGCCGGAATAATTCGCGGTTTTTCGGGCTTCGCTCTTTCAGCCCTGTTCATGGCGAGCGCGGCGGCATTTATCCCGCCGGTTGAGCTGATACCGATCTGTTATATTCTTGAAGTCACCGCCAGCCTGATCATGTTTCGCGGGGGGCTCCAAGATGCGGATATGAAAATCGTCTGGGGTCTTGCCATCGGATCCGCGATTGGAATTCCCATGGGCCTTTATGCGACAACTTCAATCCCGGTTGAAATATCTAAGCTTACCGCTTTGTGCCTCATTTTGGGTCTGGCGACCGCGCAGCTGCTGCGCACAAGCCCCAAATTTTTAGCGAGTACCACCGGTCTCTACGCTTCCGGCATCACTGCCGGTGTGGTTTCAGGCCTCGCCTCAGTGGGTGGAATGGTAATTGCCCTTTATGTGCTCGGGCGTAAAGTGCCGCCCAGAACCATGCGGGCCTCGCTGGTGATGTACCTGTTTATCGGCATGTTTACGTTCATTGTTTACTTGCTCAGCTTCGATTTAATGAACAAGCTTGCCATCAGCCGTGGCTTGTTGCTTGCACCGATAGTCGCAATCGGAGTACTGATCGGCAGCCGCTTTTTTCGCCCTTCTCTCGAGTACATATACAAGAAATTCTGCCTCGGTCTGCTCATATTCCTGGCATCGGCCGGGCTTTTACGGCTGACTTTATAATTTAAAGTCCGAGTTTTCTAAACATTCAAAATCTGTGAATTAATTTTCAACGGTTGTCGAATAGCGCACACCGCCGGGGACCGGGACCGGGACAATGGTGGTATATCCGTGATCCCCTTTAGTGCGCTCATACGCATCGACAGCCAGCAATGCCGTGTATTGCGACAGAACGCTGTAGTGAATCGAGGTGTCAATAATCTCTTGACGGTTCTTCTTTGAGGCTTCGTGGATCTGCTGCTCAGAAAGGTCGGCAATTTTCCACCGGGCCCAGATACTCCGGATTCCCTGATTGACGCCATCGGCAGTATCGGGATTGCAGTAAACCGAAAACGTTCGGCGATCCCAGCCTGTTCGTCCGGTAATTTGAATCTCTCCGGGCGAATATCTTGTGAACCGCCCCGTGACAACAACAGGCCGGCCGACAAAAAGATCCGGCAAGGTTTTGGGATAGACATCCGTCACCTCGAGATCACCCCAGTCCACGTCGATATCCGCCAGAGCGGGGCGAGAGGCACGCTCATAGAACTGATTCACTTGCACACCGGCACCTTCATCCAGACCGACATAAGCCACGGCACCACGACCGATTTTTGCCATTTGCTCCAGCAAATAGCGATTGACGGAATCGCCGACCCCGAAACTGAAAATTCGAGATGTCCCCAGCTTGCGCCGCACGGCTGCCAGAATTTCAGATTCATTACCGATATACCCGTCGGTCATGAAGGAAACGATCCGCAGCCGGCCTTCATCATGGGGAAAATCCAGGGCGGACTTGATGCCTTCAATCATCATGGTCCCGCCGCCGCTTTTCAGCGAATCCAGATAGCGAAGCCCTTTTTCTATATTTTCCGGCGTGGCAGGGATGGGTCGTCGTCCCAAGGCAGAGGCTCTTGAAGAAAATCGGATGATCTGGAAGGTGTCATGCTGATTTAAACTGCGCAGGCAGAACCGCGTGGCTTCTTTAGCCTTGGCCAAGGGTTTGCCTTCCATGCTTCCGGAACTATCGATAACGAATACCATTTCCCGCGGCATGCGCGGCAGATACCGCAAATCATCCGGCGGCTGCAGCAAAAGTGAAAAGTAATTTCCGTCCACAGCCTCATGAACCAGCAGGGCGGCTTTTACCTGATGCCCGGCCGTTTTATAGCGAAGCACAAAATCCCTATCCGGTATTCGGTCGTAAGGTCTGAGGTTAACCCTGGCTTTGGAGGGGCCCAGCCGGTCGACCTGAATGGCATGGGTATGGCTGAAGATTTCTTCCAGCAAAACGCCTGCGTCGATGTCAACCGTGAGGGCGAATTCATGGGCACTTTTCTCCGCGGGAGCCAAATAGGGTATTTCGGTGGGCTGTCCGGTGCTTCCGGGGTTATTGCGTCCGACAGCGCCGATTCCAGGGCCGAAGCCCGGGGGATTGAAGCGGGGACCGACAACGGTTGGAAAAACAAATTCATACGCGCCGTCTCGGTAGGCCAGAGGATTAAAAAAGGAGATGCGGATATCGATGCGCTGCTGCGGTTCGATGTTGGCCACTTTCTGCTTAAAGATATTGGGCCGCTCCTGGGTCAACAACGATGCGCGATATC
>Ga0209671_1000020_pt1 | contig 63393 bp, 45 predicted proteins | sample WorMetHERISLAND2_2_FD_187401 | JGI IMG/M metagenome (GOLD analysis project Ga0209671, IMG submission 187401) | Marine gutless worms symbiont microbial communities from Max Planck institute for Marine Microbiology, Germany - Olavius geniculatus... | ecosystem: Host-associated > Annelida >...
GTTCGGGGTGTGGGGTGCGGGGTGCGGGTTGCGCGTTACGGGGTGCGGGGTGCGGGGTGCGGGATTCCCGCTGGAAAAAAGACGAATGTATCTCACAAGGCCAGTACCGAAAATTACCCCTTTTCCAAGATCCAATTTCAGATCCACAGAAGTCTTCTACTTCATTTTCTATACCTTTATTTACTTGCAGTTATCCGTTAGGGCTCTTATATTTACCAGTAAACAGTGACCGGAGATCGGCAAAATGTCACCGGTATTAATAACTATGTGAACACTTACTTGCAACCCGTAACTCGCAACCCGCAACCCGTAACTCGCAACCCGAAATCCGTAACTCGCAACCCGAAACCCGTAACCCGCAACCCGTAACCCGAAACCCGCAACCCGCAGCCGGAGGCCAACATCACCAACCACGCAACCCGCAACCCGCAGCCCGCGACGCCTAATGCGCAACCCGCAACCCGCGACTCGCAACCCGCAACCCGGGCAATGAGCGCCGCTGAACTGATCAAGCCCTATTTCATCGAAAATCGCTTCAGGATCTTGATCGGGCTGCTGTGCCTGATCACGGTCGATATTCTTCAGCTTTTCATCCCGCGCATCATCAAGCGCGCGGTCGATGATCTGACTGCATTCCGGATTGAGGGCCGACAGCTGCTGACCTATGCGCTTTTGATGGTCGCTGTCGCCGTTTGCATCGGTTTGTTTCGCTATGTCTGGCGTCGCTGCCTTTTGGGGACCTCCCGCAGAGTCGAAGAGGGTTTGCGCAACAGGCTGTTCACCCACCTCCAGAGCCTTTCCGCCTCCTATTTCGATGAAATTAAAACCGGCGACCTGATGGCCCATGCCACCAACGATATCCAGCAAATTCGCATGGCCACCGGCATGGGCATGGTGGCGTTAAATGATGCCATCGTACTCGGGCTGGCTGCCGTCGGTTTCATGGCCTATATCAATGCTAAATTGACAGTTTTTGTCCTCATCCCCATGCCGTTGATCGTTATCAGTACGCGTTTTTTCAGCAAAAGAATGCATCGGCGCTATCAGGCCGTTCAGGCCGCCTTTTCCGATCTGACCGAAGTCATCCGCGAGCGCTTCGCGGGGATTCGCATTATCAAGGCCCATCATCTCAAGCAGGAAGCGGCCGCGGCAGTGGAGAACGCGTCGAAAAAATATGTCGATGAGAACATCGAACTGGTCAAGATCATCGGATCCTTTTTTCCCATGATGCTTCTTTTCACCAATTTGAGCCTGGCCATCGTGTTGTATCTCGGGGGCCGGCAGACCATCATGCAAACCATTTCCCCCGGGGATTTTGTGGCCTTCATCAGCTATCTGGGATTGCTGACCTGGCCGATGATGGCCCTGGGATGGGTGACCAACCTCATCCAGCGCGGCCGGGCTTCCCTGGATCGCATTAACACCATCCTGCAAACGATCCCTGAGATCCGCGATGGGGAGAATGCAACCGAACTTGAGAAAGTAGAGGGACGGCTTGTGTTCGAAAATGTTGGTTTCGGCTATGGCGCCGGGGATGACCTCGAGGGTTCTGCCGCCCTGTCGCAAATACATTTCTCCCTGACGCCGGGTAAGGTGCTGGGTATCGTCGGACCGCCCGGAAGCGGCAAAACGACCCTCTTAAGCTTGATTCCCAGACTCTATGATATCCAGAGAGGAAGAATTCTGCTGGATGGCCACGATATACGGTCATTGACCTTGAACACGATAAGGTCACATATAGCGTTCATCCCCCAGGAGCCCTTCCTGTTTTCCGGCACGATCCGGGAAAACATGACGTTCGGCAACCCCGAAATTACTGCCGCCCAGTTGCAGAAGGCTGCCGCGAACGCTGCTTTGGCTGGTACCATTGAAAATTTTCCGCATGGCTTCGACACAGTGGTCGGCGAAAAAGGCGTCATTTTATCTGGAGGTCAAAAGCAGCGGATCGCAATTGCGCGCTGTCTGCTGCACGATGCGGCAATCATGATTCTAGACGATCCCGTCAGCCAGGTAGACCTGGCAACCGGCAAACAGATTATCAACACCATTCGCAAGAGGGCGGGTCGGAAAACCATCATCATTGCCTCCCATCGCCTTTCCGCCGTCAGCTATGCCGATCAGATCATCTCGCTGGACCGGGGACGCATTGTGGAATCCGGCACCCACGGTCAATTGATGGCAGCCGGCAACTATTACGCCAGGACGTTTCGTTTGCAGGAAATCGAAGAGGACCTTAATGAAGTCTGATTACGGATATTTTGAAGAGACCAAACTGGGCAAACCCTATGATCTGCAGCTTTTGAAACGGATTTACCCGTTTGCCGATCCGTACAGGCTATTGTTAATTGCATCCATCGCCCTCGTTGTGCTGATCACGGCCCTGGATCTGGCCCTGCCCTATGTCACCAAAATCGCGATCGACCGCTATATTGTGCCGTTGACGACATCATCAGGCACAGCATCCAATGCCGGGGCGGAATCCGGGGAAAGGTTTTTTCGGACCGATCTAGCCGACCCCCGGAAGCAGGCCCTGGTTGATAAGTATCGTGATTTATTTACGGTCGAGGGTGCGACGGCATCGATTCCCTACCCGGCGTTGATCCAAATAGAAAAGCAGGACCTGGCGATATTGCGCCAGGATGATGTGGCCGGAGTTACTTATATTACGGCTGTATTTGTAATTCTGGTAGTCATCAATTTCATGCTGAATTTTTTCCAGAAAATGATCATGGAATATACGGGCCACATGATCATGCACGATCTGCGCACCACTCTTTTCGGCCACATCCAGAACCTGGCGACTTCTTTTTTCACCCGCAACCCGGTAGGCCGGTTGGTCACCCGCACCACCAACGATGTGCTGAACATGCACGAGTTGTTCACTTCGGTCATTTCAATGATATTCAAAGATCTTTTCCTGCTCGGCGGCATCGCCGTGGTCATGCTGGTTCTGAACTGGCAACTGGCCCTGGTCTCTTTTACGGTTTTGCCTCTGGTAATATATGCGTCGATAATTTTCGCCGACCGCGCCCGGGACATATTTCGCGATCTGCGCATCAAAATCGCCGAAATCAACAGCCGCTTTGCCGAAACCATCGGCGGTATCCGGGTGGTTCAATTGTTCCGGCAGGAAACGTATAACTACCGGTTGTTCAAACAGCTCAATCATGAAAACTACCTGGCCGGGATGAAACAAATCCATGTCTTGGCCGTCTTCCTGCCGCTGATCGAAATGCTGGCTGTGGTGGCGGTCGCCCTGGTGATATGGAACGGCGGAGGTCGCGTGCTGACCGGAAGCCTGAGCCTGGGGGATCTGGTGCTGTTCATATCCTACATTCGCATGTTTTTCAGGCCTATCCGGGACCTTGCCGAGAAGTACAATATCCTTCAGAACGCCATGGCATCGGCGGAACGGATCTTTTTGATTCTCGACAGCCGGGACCGCTTGCCGTGGCCTGCCGCCCGACCGCCCCAGAACCGGTCCATGCCGCGGCAAATCGAGACTATCAAATATGAAAACGTCGGGTTCAGCTATGTCGATGATGAGAATATTCTCCAAAACGTCGATTTCAGCATCAAAGCCGGCGAAACCATCGGGGTGGTTGGCCCGACCGGTGCGGGCAAAACAACCCTGATCAACCTGATACCCCGGTTCTATGACCCCACCGCCGGACGGGTGTTGATCAACCGGCGTGACATTCGTGAGTTCGATGCTGCCGCCCTCAGATCCCAAATCGCGCTTGTTATGCAGGACCCGTTTTTATTCTCGGGCAGCATCCGCCAAAACATTTTCCAGCAAAATCATGACATATCACCGGACCAGGTGAATTCCATTCTCGAGGCTTCCAATTGCATGCCGCTGATCGACCGGCTGGAGCGGGGGCTGGATACCGCCCTGACCGAAGGGGGCACCTCCATCTCCAGTGGTGAGCGCCAGCTTATCTCCATCGCGCGGGCATTCGCCCGCAACCCGCAGCTGATCCTTCTCGACGAGGCCACATCCTACATCGACACACCCACCGAACTGCGCATCCAGCAGGCCCTGGAAAAGCTGATGAAAAACCGGACTGCGCTGGTCGTCGCCCACCGGCTTTCAACCGTCCGCAATGCCGATCGGATCATCGTTTTGAACCGGGGCCGGATTATTGAAACCGGCCGTCATACCGAGTTGGTGCAGCGCAAAGGGTTTTATTTCAGACTGTATCAGCTGCAAAATGAAACAACGGGATAAAAACGATGATCCGGTTGATCCGGTATGGGGCAGCGTTGCGTATCCGCGCCCTGGGATGATTTCGAATCCCGATGTTATCATCGCAGTCCGCCTGGCAACGGGACAACAAATCTCTTGCCAAACAGAAGGGCAAATGATATAGGAAATTTTCCAATTGTTATCAGAATGTTGTCGGCTCCGTCAGCCTGCAGTGAACGCACGCGGTTGACTTGAACCCGAACTGTTTGTGCTGGTTTTTCCTGGAGGAAATGGGTATTGGTTAGCGTTTGGTTATCGATCTATTTTTACATTATGAAAGGAGGATTTGATTATGCCTTATGATGCAGTAAACATGGCAGACTGGCAGATTTCCGAGGCGGCTGAAAAGAACATGCCGACACCGGAAGAATGGGTGGACAAGCTGGGCCTTGAGAAGGAGGAAATGCTTCCCATGGGCCGGCTGGCCAAACTGGACTTTTTGAAAATCATCGACCGTCTGAATGACAAACCGGACGGGAAATACATCGAAGTCACCGCCATCACCCCGACACCGCTGGGTGAAGGCAAAAGCACAACCTCCTGCGGCTTGATGGAAGGCCTCGGCAAACGCGGCAAGAACGTGGGCGGCGCGCTGCGTCAGCCTTCCGGCGGCCCCACCATGAATGTCAAGGGAACCGCGGCCGGCGGCGGCAACTCGCTGCTGATCCCCATGACGGAGTTTTCGCTGGGCCTGACCGGCGACATCAACGACATCATGAATGCCCACAACCTGGCCATGGTAGCCTTGACCTCGCGTATGCAGCATGAGCGCAACTACAACGATGAGCAGCTTGCCCGGCTGACCGGTATGCCGCGATTGAACATCGATCCCACCCGGGTGGAGATGGGCTGGATCATCGATTTCTGCGCCCAGGCCCTGCGCAATATCATCATCGGTATCGGCGGCCGCATGGACGGCTTTACCATGCAGTCCAGGTTCGGCATTGCCGTGGGTTCCGAGTGTATGGCCATCCTGTCGATTATCCGCGACCTGGCCGATCTGAAAGAACGGCTCAACAACATCACGGTGGCATTCGACAAGAGCGGCAAACCCGTCACGACCGGTGACTTGGAATGCGGCAACGCCATGACCGCTTTCATGCGCAACACCATCAACCCCACCATGATGTGCACCGCCGAATACAACCCCTGTCTGGTGCATGCGGGACCGTTCGCCAACATCGCCGTCGGCCAGAGCTCCATCATCGCCGACCGCGTCGGTTTGAAATTGTTCGACTATCATGTCACCGAATCCGGCTTTGGCGCCGACATCGGCTTCGAGAAATTCTGGAATGTCAAATCCCGCTTCAGCGGATTGAAACCCCATGTTTCGGTTCTGACCACCACCATCCGCGCCCTGAAAATGCACGGCGGCGGCCCCACGGTCGTGACCGGCAAAGCCCTGCCGGACGAATACACCAAGGAAAACCTGGAGTGGGTGGAAAAGGGTTGCGCGAACATGGTGCATCACATCAACACCATCCGCAAGGCCGGCATCAACCCGGTGGTCTGCATCAACCGTTTTTACACCGACACCGATGCCGAGTGCGCCGTCATACGCAAAATCGCCGAGGAAGCCGGTGCCCGCTGCGCCGAGTCCAAGCACTGGGAACTGGGCGGCGAAGGCGCTCTGGAATTCGCCGATGCCGTCGTCGATGCCTGTGAAGAGGAAAACGACTTCAAATTCCTCTATCCGCTGGAGATGAAGCTGCGCGATCGCGTCGACATCATCGCCAAGGAAGTTTACGGCGCCGACGGCGTGGATTGGTCACCCGAAGCCAACGCCAAAGCACAAATGCTGGAAGACGATCCCAAGTACGCCGACTTCACCACCATGATGGTTAAGACCCATGAGAGCCTCAGCCACGACAGGACCGTCAAAGGAGCGCCCAAGGGATGGCGGCTGCCGGTTCGCGACGTGCTGATCTACTCCGGTGCCAAGTTCCTGTGCCCCTGCGCCGGCACCATCAGCCTGATGCCCGGCACCGGCTCCAACCCGGCTTTCCGCCGCGTGGACGTGGATGTCAACACCGGACAGGTCAGTGGATTGTTCTAACAACCAATAACAATTAGCCGAATGGGGTCCGGATATTTATCCGGCCCCATTTTTTTTAAAAGCACCAAATATCAAACAAATTCCAATGACCAAAACAAGGATACTAATGTCATATAGTCCCTAAGTACAGGTTTGGTCCGCCGCAGGCGGATTGGTCATTGGAATTTGTTTGATATTTGGATTTGTGATTTGGAATTTCATAAGCCATTGTGCATTTCAATAGTATGCGTGTACTTCTGATCAACCCCTTTTATCCCATTTCCGAGACACCATCTCCTCCTCTGGGTCTTTCGTACCTGGCAGGTGCATTGTCCGCAGCGGGAATCGAGGTCAAAATCCTTGACCTGGTTGTGTTTCCCTACAGCCGCGACATGCTCCGGACCCTGATCGCAGCATATCAGCCCCAAATAGCCGGTCTGACCGCCGTTACGATGACCTTCGACAGCGCCATGGATGTCATCCGGGACATAAAGGCCATCGACACCCAAGTTCTGACCGTAATGGGGGGGCCGCATGTGTCGTTTTGTGCCCGGCAGACCCTGTCTGACCATCCCGAACTGGATGTGGCGGTAATCGGCGAAGGCGAGCACACTGTGGTTGAGCTGTGCCGCACCGACGGCAATTCGGATGCTTTGCACAACGTCAGCGGGATCGCCTATCGCCGGGGAGAGGATGTCGTTTTTACCGCGCCCAGAGAACCGATTGAAAACCTGGATGACCTGCCGCAGCCGAACCGCAGGCTGCTGCCCCTGGGCCGCTACAGGGCGTTGAGCATGCCGATCAGCATGACCACCAGCCGGGGGTGCCCGTTCAAATGTATTTTTTGTGTCGGCCGCAAAATGGTCGGGGCCCGGGTGCGCTACCGCAGTCCTGAAAAGATCGTTGACGAACTGCAGTATCTAAGCACCTTGAACTTCCATCAGATCAACATTGCCGATGACCTGTTTACCGCCAATCCAAGCCATTGCCTGGCCGTGTGCAATGAAATCATTGAACGGGATTTGGAATTGACCTGGACATCCTTTGCAAGGGTGGACACGGTGTGCGATGAAGTGCTGCAACAAATGAAAGCCGCCGGCTGCACGGCCGTCAGCTTCGGAATCGAATCGGCCAACCCGCAAATTCTAAAAACCATTAAAAAAGGCATCACCCTTGAACAGGTTGAAGCGGCCGTCGGCATGTGCACGCGGGCCGGCATCACCCCTTTTGCATCATTTATTCTGGGGCTTCCCGGTGAGACCCCTGAAACCATCAAAGAAACAATGGATTTCGGTAAACGGCTCGAGGATCTGGGCCTGGCTTTCGGATTCCACCTTTTGGCCCCATTTCCCGGAACGGACGTGCGTGAGCAGAGCGATCGCTACGGTATCCGGATTTTAACCGACAACTGGTCCCGCTACCATGCCAACCGGGCCGTCGTGGAAACGCCAGAAGTCGACCACCGGATGCTGGACGGTATTGTAATCGAGTGGGAGGCTGAATACAACCAACTGCTGGCTGACATAAAACAACGCATGCAAACAAACCAAGCCTCGGCGCAGGAGGCCGCGCAGGTTATCAACCTGGAACGCATCGTTCTGATTTATGACCTGATGATGGAAAGTGCCATCGAGCGTCGCGGATTCTGGCCCCATAACGGCAGCCGGCCTGACAAAGAAGAAGGCCTCAAAAAACTGGCCGCCCGGATAAAGCCCGGCACCGATGCAACCTTCGAAATGCTGTATGACACCCTCGGCCACACCCTGGCGCAAGGCAGCTTGACCTGTATGAATCGAAACGGAGAGGTTCGATGGCAGTGGGTGGACTACTTGGAATGATGAATGTCGAGTGACGAATGATCCAGGAAGGACGAATTTTGAGTGATCCGCCCAGGCGGGCAAATGAATGGGATCAGTCGTCTTAAATTAAAATGGTTGCGACGATCTGTAATGTGGAGCCCAGCGACTTCTACAATTGTTCATTTATCATTCGTCATTTGACATTCCAAAAGGTCTAGTCATCGATCTGGACGGAATCGGAAAGCTTATTGACACCTTCAACGGTCTGCTCGTACAACACCTCGAGGTCGGCGGGCCCCAGCCCCAGCCGGTCGGCAACCACACCGGAAGGTTCGATCTGAACCCCGTCCGGTCCGGGGGCGGCTCCCAGTCGCAGCCCAATGGTATTGGAGACATGCACGATGTCGCTTAAAACGCAGTGTTTCTCGCAGGTTTCCGGATTGTGGTGCCATTTGACGGCATTGACAAGATCTTTAGGAAAATCCCATTTCTCGAGAATGCGGCCCCCGATTTCAGCGTGATCGGTCCCGATAACCATGTATTCCGCCACTTCGAAGGGGATATCTTTGGCCACCATGGCCTTGATCTGTTCCAGTTCATCTTTGACAAACCCACCCAAAATCAGCTTGCCGACATCATGCAACAGAGCAGCGGTAAAAACCTCCTCCGCCTCGGGGATTTTCAATGTCTTGACCACCGCTTCGGCGGCGACGGATACCGCAATCGAATGCTGCCAAAGCTGCCCCTGGGGTAAATCATAACCGGCAACCGGCTTCTTCATCACCGTGCTCATGCACATGGTCATCACCAGCTGCAGCAGCCGTTTCCAGCCCAGCAACATAATGGCCTGTCTCACTGAACTGACCTTGGAAGGGATCCCGAAATAGGCCGAGTTCGTCAATTTGAGGATATTGGCGGTCAGTCCCGCATCATACCGTAATACCGCTTCAATTTGATCGGCCGTGGAGTCCTCGTCTTTGAGTATTTTGAGCAGTTTGGTGGCGGTGGCAGGCATTCCCGGAAATGACTTCACCTGTGACATGATGCGTTTGATTTTATCCTCGCTTGCCATCACTGGCTCCTTGGTCGATCCGATAGTCGTTGAGGACGGTCGGTAGCAGTCCGATCGTGCTGAGCAGGCGTCGTAAGGCCGTGCCGATCCCTCAATATTTCAAAGGGACAAACAACCTTCATCCCTAATAATGATATATCGGCCCAAATGCCAAAAACATGAATCGAATCAAGAGCCTCGATCAGGACCGGAGCAGTCCGGCCATGATTCGCCCGTCAGCACCTGGAGCGTTTGTCAAAATAGCGTTCCGATTGAGGATTTACCGCTGGGGGGGGTAATGCTCAAGAATTTTGGACACGGCGGTCTTGGCCACCGTGTCCTTTTCCTGGGGGGTCATGTCATGAAATAAATCGGCCTTGGTTTCACCCCACCATATTTCCCGGTTGGAGGCGGCATCAAATATGGCAAGCTTGAGCCGACCGACCATGTAGACCTCATAATCCATCAGGGCGGTCATGTCCACAGCTTTGTAACTGCCCCCGAACATGACAATGTACATGTCAGGGTTGTTAGCGGTAATCTTGTACCCCCGGGTTTCCAGTTCGCTGTTGACATATTCTCTGATTCTGGACCGGTTAAATTCATCTATCCGTAAAGTTGCCGGCAGCGCAACCCACTGATACGTCTTCAGCCTGCTAAAGTCGGCGTTTACATCGTAATCGACATTTACATCATGATACACGGTGCTTGTGGTGGCACAACAGCCGGCAAAAACAACAACAAGGCAGGCGACCGTAATGGCACACAATGTTCTCACAACATCCTCCCTCACCCGGAAATACCGGAAATTCGGAGCATGAACTAGACAATGCTAAGCAACATTAGAATATGGACCGCGATCTTTTTCCGCCGTCAATTTTTCCAGCAGCCCACCTGTAATTATGCCTTCAATTTGACCGACATGTCAAATTTTATTTAATCATAACCCTCCGGAGGCATTACCAATTACGGCCTGTGTGCTTCCGGCAGAACCGGTTCGTCGTCCCACTCCGACGGCCACTGCTGGCCGGCATCCTCGCCAAGCTTTTGTTTCAGTTTTTGCAAACCGGGACGGGCGAATTTGGGATGTCCCTCCTTGAGGGTCCGGCCGTTGATGGCGGCCTCGCTGCGAAGCCGGTGACCGACGGTGCGTTCCATCTGGCGGCCCAGCCACAGCACCCGGTCGACATCGTAACCATGTTCGATTCCCATCTCATCGATCTGAACCAGCAGGTCTTCAAGGCAGATCAGTCCGACAAAGCGTGGATCTTCGTAATAATAGTCACCGGTTCCGGGCACGGGACAGTCGTCGAGGAAATTGGCCGGCTGACCGCCCATTCCGCCGATGGTGGCTTCGAAATGGGTGATACCGGCCTGGAGGGTTGCCAGGACCGAGGCGGCCGCCACCCGCTTGGTTTCGTGGAAATGAGCGATATGCAAGGATGTGTCCGGAATCTCATCGAGTATCATCGAAAAATAGCGGTAAACGTCCGGTGCGGAAGCGCTTCCGTCGTGATCGGCATGTTCAATATCCGAAGCACCGATTTCCAGCCAGCGTTTGGTAAATCGCACCGCATCTTTCAATTCGGTGGCGCCGGCAATGGGGCTGCCCCAGATCGTGCTCACCGTGCCGCACATCTTCAGGCCGGCATCGGTGCATTTTTTTATGCAGCGTTCGGCCTCCTTCCAGTAGACCGGGAGGGTGGTGCCGGAATTGGCAAAATGGTGTTCTTCTTCGGTAGATACCATCATGAGACAGCGGTCGGGGCCGACACCCTGTTCTTTAAGCTGAATCGCACGATCGACGGATTTTTCGCGAATCGTCACCGCGGTGATGCAAATGCTGTCGTAATCGATGCCTTTTCTCTCACAACGCTGTTTAAAGCGATCGCTGCGCAAGTGGGCCAGAATTTCCTCGGCATCACTGAACTGCGGCATCAAATAAGGGTTTCCGAGGTTGGTGACTTCGATGTTGCGACACCCGGCAAATATCAGCTCCTCGGCATAGAAGATTTTGGCCCGGGTGGAAATAAACTGTTCCAGGTGTTGAAATCCATCGCGAACGGTGATGTCGCCGATCGTGACCTTATCCGGCATGCGGGGAAATATTTTCCTGTAATCGTACTCGGTCATGATTTTCTAAGCCTCCTTTATAAGATAGATATGTTAGAGTAAGTATAATCCCAAAAGCATCGTTTTATTCCATATTCAATATTCAACCGACTTTTTGGAATGGCGGATGAAGAATGAAGAATGTCAAATAAGGGACTTCTGTCAATTTTAATAGCTGAACCTAAAAAGGTCCGCCGGGGTGCTCAGAAATCGCAGCTTATCACGAGACATTGTATATTCAAGATGGTGGCGCGCAGCGAGGCCACCATTCGTCATTCGACAATCATCATTCGACTTCCATCATTGGCCCTTATAGACCGGTTTGCGCTTCTCTTTAAAAGCGGTCAGTCCCTCCAGGCGGTCTTCGGTGGGAATACACACCCAGTAGGCATTGGATTCCATCGCCAGGCCTGTATGTATATCCGTCTCCAAGCCGTAGTTGATGGCATATTTGGCCTGCTCGATGGCCACAGGTCCGGTTTCACAGATCATGGCCGCCATTTTCTGGCATTCCTGCATCAAGTTCTGGGGGTCGCAAACTTTATTGACCAAGCCTATATTGAGCGCTTCCTGCGCATCGATCCGCTGGCCGGTAAAAATGAGTTCCTTGGCCTTTCCCTTGCCCACCAGCCGCGGCAGGCGCTGGGTTCCGCCGGCGCCCGGTATGATGGCCAGACGGGTTTCAGTCAATCCCATGCTGGCACTGCCGGAGGCGATGCGAATATCGCTGGCCAGGGCCAACTCGGTGCCGCCCCCCAGCGCAATTCCATTGACCGCAGCGATAACGGGCTTGTTGAGTTCTTCGATGGAAGTAAACAGATTGCGGATTGTATAGATGTACTCCCTGACCTGATCGGCGTTTAACGTGGCGCGTTCTTTCAGGTCGGCGCCCGCGCAGAAAGCCTTCTCACCGCTGCCCGTTATGACAATCACGCGCAAATCCCGGCGGAATCGAAAGGACTCGATCCGGTCCCGCAGGGCGTGCAGCAGTGCAAAGTTAAGCGAGTTCATAATCTGGGGCCGGTTGAGTGTCAATGTAGCGATCCCGGCCTTTTCTTCGGCCAATAAAACCTTATCTTCCATGGGGTCCTCCCGAAGGGCAATTTGACGCAGCCAGTGACGGCGTTTCGCAGTCAAGAATCAAAAAATCGCGCCTCATGAGCGAGCGCTCAGTCAAAATACCCTTTCCAATACTGCATCCATATTTATTTGTCAACCCCTCTTTCGGCAATCATTTGGCGTGTTTTTAATCTTAATTTTTATAGTATCAGTAATAATTTTTGTCATTTATTTGTATACGCCCCGAACAGGCAGAAAGCCTTGACAAGAAAAAAAGAAGTGTGTTATGAAATTTGAATGAGCGCTCGTTCAGAAAAGCTGAGCCCAGGGAACAACATCACCACTACAGGATGTAGGTATTATGGGAAAAAATCTATTCACCGGGACCGATAAAAAGATGCTGGCGTCGCTACACACCTCAGACATTCCCACCCAGGTCAAAGATCCTGATCTGGTAACACGCAGGCGTCGCCAAATCGCTGAAGCCGCGGTGCATCTGTTTATTGAAAATGGTTTCCACAAAACCACCACGCGCCAGATCGCCCGGGCGGCCGGATCGTCCATCGGGTCTTTGTATGAATATTTCACATCCAAAGAAGACATCCTCTACATGGTTTGCGAGTCCATCCATGCCGAGGTAGAACACGGTGTGGCCGAGGCTATGTCCCGGGCTTCAGCCGGCCGTGATGCGCTGGCCGGGGTCATTCGGGAATATTTTACGGTTTGCCACCGTATGAGTGATTTTATTCTGCTAATCTACCAGGAAACCCAGTCGCTGCCCGCGCAGTGGCAGAAAAGGGTGCTCGAAAACGAGCTGCGCATCACCGGCCTTTTCGTGGAAGCTCTGGCCCGCATCGCGGCGTCGGGCGACTTGCCCGGTATTCGGGAAGAGCACATCGAACTTGCCGCGCACAACATTGTGGTTCTGGGGCACATGTGGACCTTCAGGCGATGGTACCTGGCCCGCCATTACACGCTGGACGACTATATTGACTATCAGACCGCATTTATTTTGAAAATGTGCAGCCAACAAGAGAATGAACAATGAATAATCATTTGAAATTCTAAAGATTAGACAGCGTTCATTGATTTGACATTAGTCCATCGTCATTATTCATTTCAGAGGAGACAACATGAGCTCAGAAGTCGAAATCTATAAACCCGAAAATCACATCCGGGTTGTCACGGCCACATCCCTGTTTGACGGTCACGATGCCGCCATCAATATTATGCGCCGTATTTTACAGGATTCCGGGGTGGAAGTCATCCACCTGGGGCACAACCGATCCGTCCAGGAGATCGCGGACGCCGCCATTGAAGAGGATGCTCAGGCTGTGGCGGTGTCGAGCTATCAGGGCGGTCATCTGGAATTTTTCAAGTATCTGCTCGATCTGTTAAAGGAAAAAGGGGCATCTCACATCAAAGTATTCGGCGGCGGCGGCGGGGTTATCGTCCCCGAAGAAATCCAAGAGCTCGAATCCTATGGGATCACCAAGATATATTCACCCGAAGACGGCGCCAGGATGGGCCTTCAGGGAATGATCAACCACATGGTCGAGAGCATCGATTTTTCCACCGTCAAAACGAAAGAATTCCCCCTTGAAGACTTGTCGCCGGACAACAAAGCCCAGGTCGCCAATCTGATCACGATGGCCGAACAGGCCAAGGCCCGCGAGGATGGAGATCTGGCCGCCCTGCGGGGCGAGTTGGCAAAAAAAATCGGACAGCGTCAAATCCCGGTAATTGGAATTACCGGTACCGGAGGCGCCGGCAAATCCTCCCTGACCGATGAGGTTATATTACGGATCCTGAATGATCTCACCGCTATTCGTCTGGCTGTCATCAGCTGCGATCCGTCGCGCCGCAAGACCGGAGGCGCCCTGCTGGGTGATCGCATCCGAATGAATGCCATCGGGAATCCGCGGTTGTACTTACGCTCTCTGGCCACCCGCAAGTCCCACACGGAAATCCCCGAGGTCCTGCCCGATGCCATCAGTGCGGTCAAGGCCGCCGGTTTCGACCTTATTATCGCCGAAACGGCCGGCATCGGACAGGGTGACTCGAGCATCGCCAATCTGGTGGATGTGTCCATATATGTGATGACCAGTGAATTCGGTGCCGCCTCCCAGCTCGAAAAAATCGATATGCTGGATTTCGCCGACCTGGTGGTGGTCAACAAATTCGAAAAGCGCGGCGGCGAAGATGCGGTGCGCGATGTCTGCAAGCAGGTGCAGCGCAATCGCAAAGCCTTCGACAAGGATCCCGCGGATATGCCGGTGTTCGGAACCATCGCCTCCAAATTTAACGACGACGGCGTCACCGCCCTCTACCATGCCCTGCTCGACGCGATCGGTGAAAAGACCGGCGTCAGCTTCCAGCCCCGGATCCCCAGGCCGCCGTCTAAAAGGTCATCCTCGAAGACCATCATCATACCCCCCGAACGCGTGCGTTACCTGAGTGAAATCGGCGATACCATCCGCAGTTACCATCAGCAAACCGAAGACCAGGCCCAAAAGCTCAGGGATTACTGGCATTTGCAGGAAACCGAAAAGCGCTTGGGCGGCGCCGACCTGGCAGGCGACAGCGCGCAGGTCCTGGCAAGCCTAAAAGCGGAGGTCCAAAAAGCCCAGGAGGCTTTAGAGCCGCAGACCCGCAGCAGCATGGATGAATGGCGGGCGCTCAAGGAAACCTATTCCAGAGACGAGCTGATGTACAGCGTACGCGGACGGGACATCCGCATTCCGCTCTACACCGAATCCATGTCGCACTCCCGGATTCCCAAGATCGCCCTGCCCCGCTTCCGGGATCCGGGCGAACTGTATCGCTGGATGCGGGCCGAAAACGTCCCCGGCCAGTTTCCCTACACCGCCGGTGTATTCCCACTCAAACGCGTGGACGAAGATCCCACCCGGATGTTTGCCGGCGAAGGCGACCCGGCCCGCACCAACCGCAGGTTCAAGATGCTGTCGGCCGACTACGAGGCCAAACGCCTCTCCACGGCCTTCGACTCGGCCACCCTGTACGGTTACGATCCGGACATCCGGCCCGACATTTACGGCAAGGTGGGAACCTCCGGAGTCAGCATCTGCACCCTGGATGACATGAAGGTGCTTTATGACGGTTTTGATCTGTGCGCTCCCAGCACTTCGGTCTCCATGACCATCAACGGTCCGGCGCCGATTATTTTGGCCATGTTCTTGAATGCCGCCGTCGATCAGCAAGTCGATAAATTCGAAACCGAGAACGGCAGGGCCCCCGACGAGAACCAGTATCAGCAGATCCGGTCCGATGTCCTCGCCAATGTGCGCGGTACGGTTCAGGCCGATATCCTCAAAGAAGACCAGGGACAAAACACCTGCATATTCTCCATCGATTTCGCGCTGAAAATGATGGGTGACATTCAGCAATACTTTATCGACAACAACATCCGCAATTTTTATTCGGTTTCCATCTCCGGCTACCACATCGCCGAAGCGGGCGCCAACCCCATCACCCAGCTGGCCCTGACCCTGGCCAACGGCTTTACCTATGTGGAATATTATCTGTCGCGCGGCATGCCCATCGACAGCTTCGGGCCGAACCTGTCTTTTTTCTTCTCCAACGGCCTCGATCCCGAATACAACGTTATCGGAAGGGTGGCCCGACGTATTTGGGCCATCGCCATGAAGGAGAAATACGGCGGCTCTGACCGCAGCCAGATGCTCAAATACCACATCCAGACATCCGGCCGATCGCTTCACAGCCAGGATATTCAGTTCAACGACATCCGCACCACCCTGCAGGCCCTGTGCGCAATTTATGACAATTGCAACAGCCTGCACACCAATGCCTTTGACGAGGCCATTACCACACCGTCGGCCGAATCGGTCAGGCGGGCCCTGGCTATACAGCTCATCATTAACCGCGAGTGGGGCCTGACCACCAACGAAAATATGAACCAGGGCAGTTTTATTTTCGAGCAATTGACCGATCTGGTGGAAGAAGCGGTGCTGCTGGAATTCGATCGCATCACCGAACGCGGCGGTGTCCTGGGGGCCATGGAAACCGGATACCAGCGCAGCAAGATCCAGGAAGAGTCCATGTATTACGAGATGCTGAAGCACACCGGCAGGCTGCCCATCATCGGGGTCAACACCTTCCGCGATCCGGACGGCGGTGAGATGTTCAGTGACAGCATCGAACTGGCCCGGGCCACCGAAGCCGAAAAGCAATCGCAACTCAAGCGCCTTGCCGACTTTAAAAAGCGTCATGCCGAAGATTCCCCGGCCGCACTCGAGCGCCTGCAGCAGGCCGCCCTTGCCGGCGGCAATATCTTCGCCGAACTGATGAATACGGTGCGCTATTGCAGCCTGGGTCAGATTACCCAGGCACTGTATGATGTGGGGGGGGAATATCGACGAAATATGTAGCTAATGGTCAGTTGCCCGTTGTTTGTTGTCTGTTGTTCGAAGACGTTTGAAAAGGGCCTCAAGCACCGCCCATGCGAATACAGCTAACGGAACTACAAACCGGCTTATGCCCGCAAAAATGCCTTTGGTGGATAGGTTCGACCGCAAATCGTAAAACCGTATTCTAGTGTCCTGTCCTATAAACAAGTTACAAAATGAGGGTCACTCCCGCGCAGGCGGGAGTCCAGCTCAAAGGCGCCTGGATACCCCGCCCCTGACTGCGCTGGGGCAGGCGCTGCGCGGGGATGACGAACGCATATCATCCTGAATTCGCCAAAATAATTTTTTATCGTATTTCTGGGACACAATACTAGCTTTAGCTGCGCAAATTAGTATATATTTTTCCCGCCATTGACTTGAAGCGTTGATTGTGGCTATAAATTCCTGATCTTTTTCCCAACGGACAAACCACAACACACAACTTGCTCTGCCGGCCCGATTTCAGAAAGCCGGTTTTGCTGCATCAAAGGGTACTTAACCTAAAGCGGAGGTATATTCTCATGAAAGAAGCAGTCATCGTCAGTGCGGTTAGAACCCCCCTGGGTAGCTTCAACGGCTCCCTGGGCAGCATCGGCGCCACCGACCTGGGAGCCATCGTCATCGAGGAAGCGGTAAAAAGAGCCGGTATCGAAAAAAGCGACGTCAACGAAGCCATAATGGGTATGGTCCTGCCCTGCGGATATGGCCAGAACCCGGCCAAACAGGCTGCGGTCAAAGCCGACCTGCCATGGGAGGTTGAATGCATTACGATCAACAAGGTATGCGGATCTGCTTTAAAATCCGTGATGCTGGCTGCGCAGGCGATCCAACTCGGAGATGCCGACGTGGTCGTGGCCGGCGGGATGGAGAATATGACCATGGCACCCTATTATCTGGAGAAAGCGCGCTTTGGTTTTCGCATGGGCGCCGGCACCCTGCAGGATCATATGATGCATGATGGATTGTGGGATATCGTCAATGATTTCCATATGGGGATTTCCAATGATCTTTGCTCCGAAAAATATGGAGTCAGTCGCGAAGACCAGGATCGCTACGCCGCGGAATCCTATCGCCGCACCCTGGCATCGATCAGTGCCGGTACATTCAAAGATGAAATTGTACCCGTCTCGGTTCCCCAACGCAAAGGAGAGCCGCTAATCTTCAGTCAAGATGAATGTCCGCGGGAAACTAGTTATGAATTGTTGGCCAAGATGAAACCGGCCTTTCAGAAAGATGGATTTGCCACCGCAGGCAATGCCTCGATCATCAGTGACGGTGCTGCGGCTGTCGTCTTGATGTCCAGGGATAAAGCCGAACAGCTGGGCTGTTCCGTCATGGCAACGATCGGTGCCCAGGCATCCGCCGGCATGGATATGAAATACGTGCTGGTCGCACCGATTTTGGCGATCCCCAAATGCCTGGAAAAAGAAGGTATATCCATCGCTGATGTCGATCTGTTCGAAAGCAACGAGGCTTTCAGCGGATCGACGGTGGCGGTTTTAAAAGAGCTGAACCTGAATCCGGAAAAAGTCAATGTCAACGGCGGCAGTGTCGCCCTGGGTCACCCGATCGGAGCCAGCGGTTGCCGCATACTGGTAACCTTGCTGTATGAGATGATCCGACGGGATAAAAAAACCGGACTGGCCACCCTCTGTCTTGGGGGTGGAGAGGCCGTCGCCATGATCGTAAAACGATAATTCGGGTGGCGCGTTGCGAATGGCGAGACAGGGGAGATGGGCGTTGGGTAGATGCATGGACCCAAGGACATTCGGCGTTCGACCCACGGCGTTTGGGGATGGATCCTTTACAGAAGCAATGGACCTAATTTTAAGATGAACCGAAATTATGGTATGGGATCAATTTATTTGAGAGATAGAGCGCAGCGAATCATTAATTTTAGGCATTCGTTCATTATGCTATTTCAGTCTCTTTTAGTAAAAGTCTGAAAAAAAATGGTAACAAATAACATTTCGCGGGGAGGAAACAGATGGAAATTAAAACTTTCGGTGTGATCGGTGCGGGTCAGATGGGCAACGGGATCGCCCAGGTGGCGGCCATGAGCGGCCTGGACGTAATCATGAACGACATCGAGGACGAGTTTGTACAGCGCGGTCTGAAAACGATCACGAAGATTTTGTCGCGCAGCGTCGACAAAGGTAAAATGACTGCGGCGGACAAAGACGCCGTCCTGGGAAGGATAAAGACCAGTGTCAGCCTGCAGGATATGGCAGCCGCCGATTTCGTCGTTGAAGCCGCCATCGAGAACGAATCGATAAAAAATCAGATTTTCAAGGATCTCGATCAGATCTGTGAACCCGGAGTGATATTGTCATCCAATACATCTTCCATACCCATCGGTCGCATAGCCGCCCAGACCCGGCGCCCCGAGAAGGTGATCGGCATGCACTTTATGAATCCGGTTCCGGTGATGAGGCTGGTTGAAGTAATTCCGGGCATCGCCACCTCGGAGGAAACCTTTAAGCTAACCTGGGAACTGGCTGAAAAATTCGGAAAAACACCGGCCAAGTCCAATGACTATCCGGGATTCATCGCCAATCGAATTCTGATGCCGATGATCAACGAAGCCGTTTTCAGCCTGTATCACGGAGTCGGCACACGGGAGGATATCGATACCGTCATGAAGCTGGGCATGAACCATCCCATGGGCCCCCTGGCATTGGCCGATTTAATCGGACTGGACACCTGCCTGGCAATTATGGAAACCCTTTATGACGGCTTCAAGGACTCAAAATACCGTCCCTGCCCCCTGCTGCGCAAGTATGTGGAGGCCGGCTGGCTGGGACGCAAGACCGGCAGAGGGTTTTATGAATACAACTAACCGGGTTGCGGGCTTCGGGTTACGCGTCTGCCGGGCCGGCAATTGACCCGCAACGCGCAACGCGAAACTCGTCACTCGCCGTATGACAGGCTTTTGGTAACTCGAAACACGCTTGCCAACCCACTGAACTATTAACCAGTCTTTCGGGAGTAAATATGCCACGCAAAAAAAAAGCCCCGCCGGTGCCTGTGGGTAAAAAAATCAAAAAGGCCAGAACATCAAAAAAACTCCCCCTGGATCACGTCGCCAATGAAACCGGGTTTTCCATCGCGTATCTGAAGGAAGTCGAGTCCGGCAAAGCCATCCCGCCGGTGGGAGCTCTGCTGCAGATTGCCAAGGCGCTGGAAATCGACTCCGGAGCGCTGCTGAGGGAAACGGAGTCCAAGCTGCAAAGCCGGATCAAGGCTCAAACCAAGCGAACCGAGGATTACGCCTACGCAACGCTGACGCCGGGGGCTGAGAATAAGCACCTCAAGGCCTTTCTGGTCACCATTGAAGCCCAGCAGACGCACAAAGGCGTCGACTACCACCACGAGGGCGAAGAGTTTGTTTACGTGCTGCAGGGAAAAATCGAGGTGACGGTCGGCGAGCATGTCAATAACCTCAAAAAGGGGGAGTCCCTGCATTTTAATTCGGGAATCCGGCACAAATTGAAAAGCGTCAGCAATGAAACCGCCGAGCTGATCGTAGTGATCTATACACCGTAGCGGGGTGCGGGGTTCGTGTTGCGCGTTGCGGGGTGCCGGGTGTTTGATGCTCAGGTGCCGAACGCATTGCGCATGGCGCATGGCGCATGGCGCAGAGAGCATGGGGCAGAGAGCATGGGGCAGAGAGCAGGGCGCATGGGGCAATGGGCATGACGCATAGGGCTGAGAGCATAGCGTGAAATTCTGATTTCGGAATTATTGCTTCAAACAAAAAATACTGGTTTAGGAAGTCCGACTAATCGTGTTGCGCAATTGATGGGGCGCAAAAAACGCTATGCCCTTTGCGCCATGCGCTATGCCCTAAACAGTCGGCAGCAGGCAGCCGAAACCGGCGGTCAATGCCTGGCGGCCCGAAACAATTTAATGAGGATATCGAGAGTATGTCTTTCAAACTTACCGAAGAACAGCTGATGATCCAGTCCATGGTCAGGGACCTGGCCCGATCCGAGTTCGCCCCCATGGCTATGGAACGCGATAGAACCAAAGAGTTCCCGGCCGACAATATTGCCAAGCTGGGAGAACTGGGCCTCATGGGCATGATGGTTCCCCCGGAATACGGCGGTTCGGGTGCCGACAGCGTCAGCTACGTTCTGGCCCTGGCCGAAATTGCCTATGCCTGTGCCGCTACTGCGGTGGTGATGTCGGTGCATAATTCTATCGTCTGTGAGAGCGTTCTGCGGCACGGCACCGAAGAACAAAAAGAAAAATACCTGAGCCGCTTGTCTGCCGGCGAAATCATCGGTGCCTTCGCGTTGACCGAACCCAATGCCGGCTCGGATCCGGCCAGGCAGACCACCCGGGCGGCTTTCGACGGTGACAGCTATGTCTTAAACGGCACCAAAAGATTTACGACCACTGCAAAAAACGCCGGAGTGACTATCGTCACCGCCAAAACAGATGAAAAGGCGCGTCATAAGGGAATCAGCGCCTTTCTGATTGATCGGGGGACACCGGGCTTAACCGTAGGCCCGCTGGAAGACAAAATGGGATTGCGGGCATCGGATACGGCCGACCTCATCCTGGAGGACTGCCGGATACCGGCAGCCAATCGTCTTGGAAATGAGGGCGATGGATTCTTGATCGCCATGACGGGGCTCGACGGAGGCCGTATCGGAATTGCCGCTCAATCCGTAGGGGTGGCCAAAGCCGCCTTCGATGCCGCTGTGCAATATTCGCGCGAAAGGGAGCAGTTCGGCCAGACTATATCCAAATTTCAGGGACTGCGCTGGATGATCGCCGATATGGCCACTGAAATCGAAGCCGCCCGGTTGATGATGCTGTCGGCGGCGGAAATGAAGGACAATGGCGAAAATTTCACTCTGCAGGCCTCGATGGCCAAATTATTTGCCTCCGAGATGGTCAATCGCATAACCGCCAAAGCCATCCAGATTCACGGCGGGTACGGTTTTACCAAAGAATACCCGGTCGAGCGTTATTACCGGGACGCCCGGGTCTTTACCATTTACGAGGGAACTTCGGAAATTCAACGGGTGGTGATTTCCAATCAGATCCTCAAAGATAAACGCACGCCTTGATAAACGCAGACTTTTTTCAAATGTCAGATGGCAGAAGACGGAGGCCGGAGGACGGAAGACAGAGAACAGAAGACAGAAGGCAGAAGAGAGAAGACAGAGGACGGAAGACAGAAGACAGAGAACGCAGGACAGTACTCAGAGGAATGAGGACAGAAGACAGAGGACGCAAAACCAAGAATGGTCGACAGATAATCAAGCGCAGAAGACAAAAGACCGCCTATGGCCGCACTGCTTAAACGCGGCGGGCAATGGCCGGCACCAAATACGAATGCGGCGGGAATCAACTGAGCTTATAGCGGCAGCGTTGTTGGCCGTTATTTTTTTTGTTTCAGCCGGTCGCTTCGAATGGAGAAGAAAGCGACAACGCCGCAAATAAGGAAGTAGGCATGGGCGATATTTTCCATGACTTCCTCTAGTGAAACATGCATCAGTTCCTCGTTGGGAAGCAGCGGCAGCCGGGTCGGCTTGAAAACCCGCCGTTGGATGAGGATGGACAGAAAATAGGTGAAAATCGTGCCGGTCATTGCAATTTGGAAAAGCTCCGCGCCTTCGATGGTTTCCAGAATACGGTCTTTGCGGTAAACGACCCAGGCCAACGTCAAAGCCGCAATGATCACGACAGCGTCGTCTGTCCCGGTAAAATGCAATTCTCTGCAAAGAAAGTTGGCAGCCATGAGCAGCAGGACATAATCAATGTCCAAGCGGTACAACAAGGCGCGAACTAGAAAAACCAACACGACCAAACCCATCAGAATGATCGCCAGAACCTCATTCGGTCCTTTGGAAATCAGCGATTTTGCATAGTCTTCGGCCCAATAGACAAAGAAGATGGTCAGAAATGCCGGGGCGAAGCACCAAATTCCCCGGGGTGAAAGGATCAGTTTTAACCAGTTGCGCAAGGCCTTGCGTGTTTTATCATCCCATAAATGATCGACGAATTTAGCGGCAAAGGTACTTTTGACAGAATTTTTCATGGTTTGATACTACGATACGTGGGATTCGGATGATTTACGGTGTCCGTAGCGGTGATTGACATCAGGCATCGAGATATTAATGATGCTGACATCATCCCGAATTGAATCTGATTATATCCTCATGGCGATTCAGAAAGGGCGGCAAGAAAACTTCAATGTATAGATAACCAAAATTATAAATCTCATTATCAGGGCTACAATGTCCAGGCCTTTATACCAAATTGGGATTTCCTGCCAGATTCTGAACAACAAGGCCGGGCTTCCGATCTCTGCCGGCTGTCATCTGCTTGCCCTGCGAAGCCTGAAAGGCGAAGCAGGGTCCTCTGACATCTGCTTGCCGCGGCGAAGTCCCGCTTCAGCGGGACGAAGACGGGTCATCCGTCCTCTGAATTCTGATATCCGTCCTCTGGCTCTATTGAAAAATCTTCGCCGCCAATTCAATATCTTCCGGACAAAAAACAAATAAATACGCTTCGTCGGATGACGAGGCCGAGCCGTATACGTAGTTGATATTGATGCACTCTTCTCCAAATTTGGTGGCGATTTTTGCCAGTTCTCCCGGGGAGTTCTCGAGGCGCAGGGCGATGACCGGCATGATGTCGAAAATATACTCATTTTTAGAAAGCAGATCGACCGCTTTATCGGTATCGCTGACGATGGCACGGATCAGCGCAAATTCAGCCGAGTCCTTGCACATCGAGTTATAGCTTGCGGCCGAGGCGATGCGTTTGAGCGATTTTCCCCGGGCTTTGAACAACTCCTGCACATAAGCCGAAGCGTCCTGGATGGTGAGAGCATCGATATTGATGCCGGCTTCCCCCAACAGACTGGCAAACTTGCCCAGCTCCCCTGGCGCGTTTTTCATGAACAAAGAAATCTCGGTCCTAACCATTTTCCGTCTCCCCCGATAAAATCGTGCCCCGATAAAATCGTTTCACGCTTTTATATATATATCACGGCTTGGCCGTGTATTAATAAAAAAAAATTAATTCCAAATGGGGATATATAGGCGAGATCAAAGGTAAAGTCAACTTAATACAAGGGCAGGTCTAACGGCAGGCGCAGCGCATCGCGCGTGGAGAATTGCTAAAGGCCAGTAACCAGCCGTCAGAAACCGGTAGCGAGAATCGAAAACCCGGTATCCGGCATCCGGTGTCCGGTATCCGGTATCCGGCATCCGGTACCCGGCATCTACCAGCCAGCAACCAGAGACCAGCCACCAGTGACCAGAAACCGGAGACCAGCAACCAGAGACCAGCCACCAGTGACCAGAAACCGGAGACCAGCAACCAGAGACCAGCCACCAGGAACCAGTATCCAGATGAACCGGGTGCCGGATACCGGATGCCAGTGACAAGTGACCAGAAGCCAGTGACCAGAGGCCAGAGACCAGCAACCAGAGACCAGCAACCAGTAACCAGTAACCAGTAACCAGTAACCAGCGACCAGTGACCAGTGACCAGCAACCGGCAAGGACTCAGGATTGCTCTCCCCCGTACAACTCCTTCACCCTGGCCCGGTCAGGCGAACCGTCCTCGAGCAGGGGCATCTCGGAAACAAATTCGACATGGTGGGGTTTTTTGAAGCTGGCGATGCGGGAACCCACGAATTTAATCAGTTCGAGGGCCTCGAGGTGCCGACCGGCTCTCAGACGGCAGACGGCCTTGATGCCTTCCTTCCACTTGGGATCCGGCACACCGAAAACTACCGTCATTTCAACATCGGGGTGCTCCAGAATGACCTTTTCAACTTCGGCCGGATAGACGTTTTCGCCCCCCGGCTTGATCAATTCCTTTTCGGCCTTGCGCCCTTCATACCAGAGGTAGCCGTCTTCGTCGAACCGGCCCAGATCTCCGGTATGATGCCATCCCCCGCGCAGGGCATAGGCGGTGTCCTCGGGCAGATTGATGTATTCGCTGAAAACCATGGGGCCCTTGACGGCGATTTCACCAACCGCTCCCGCCGGCACGGGGCTGTCGTCATCATCCACCAGGCGCACGTCCGCCAGCGCAATGGTTTTGCCGGCCGAGCCCGGCCTTTCGGCGTAGCGCCCCATGGTGGCGATAGCCGACGTTTCCGTCTGGCCGTACATGCAGTAAAACGTCCCGCCGGTGGTCTCCTGGTATTTTTCGATGACATCGGCAGACTCCAGGCCGAGCACATGCCGCAGGCTGCCGATGTCCTGCCCGGATGTCTGCGCCGCGTCCAGGATCGATCCCAGAATCGGCGAAAAATCGAACATAACCGAGACCTGTTTTTCGGCAATGAGGCTGACGGCACGATCGGCATCGAATTTGCTCATGTTGACATTGAGGGCACCGCAGTGAAAAGTGCCGGTGGCCATAAAAAGGCCGCCCACATGAAACAGCGGCAATATGTTCAAATGGACATCTTCGGCCGATAAATGCATCAAAAGGTTTATGTGGGTGTTGGCGCTGATGATATTTCCCTGGGGCAGAAGGGCGCCTCGCGGGCGGCCGGCCACAGCGGCCGTATGGATGATTACGGCCCCGTCACCGTCGGTCACGGACGCCGGCTCGAATCGACCGTCGTTTTCCAGCAGGCTGTCAAAATCATCGCAGACGCCCCCCGGGGGTTTGAGGTTGAACAGTTTTTTCACCGATGACAGCGAGGCCCGATTGTCGTTGATCATCTCCTGGAATTCGGCATCGACGAATAGAATTTCAGGTCCTCCGTCATTTAGGTTAAACACGGCTTCTTCGGCCGAAAGACGCCAGTTGATGGGCAGGACAACGGCGCCAAGAGCGGAGGCCGCCCCGTAAAGCAGGAAATATTCCAGGCTGTTCTTGCCGACAATCCCGATCCGACCGCCCTTTTTGATGCCGGATGATTGCAGCCCGCAGGCCAGTCGGTCCACTTTTTGCTTGTACCCGGCGAACGTCAGGATGCGTTGGTCGTCAACCTCAAGCCAGGCCGGCAGCGTGCTGAAGCTGACTGCGTTGCGGCAGATCAGATCATAGAAGGTGTAGTCATGAAGTCCCATTATTCTGTCCTACTTGTTTTCGATTTGAGAATTTAACCGTATCGTAAGAATTCGAATTCAATCGATTTTCTGGCATCAACCCGGGTTTCGCACCCGTTTCAAGCATCTCATCACACAATGATGACAGGCAATTGTACAACTAAGTACCCAACTTATTGAAATCCTATCATGATTACGTAAGATTCAGGTTATGGCCAGATTGAATACTTAAGCATTTCTATCGATTTAAATTGAAAAGATAGAGCGAAGCGAAACCACAAATCTTCAATCTTCAATCTTCATTGCCGGCTTCGCCGGGTTGGCGGTCACTTGACAGAAGTTACCGGACACGTGGCCTTCAGGATAATGAATTGAGCGGTGGATCCCAGGATTAGCTTGCTGGTTCTGGATTTTTTGCGTATTCCCACGTAAATCTGGTCGATATCGTTTTCTTGGGCATACAGGACGATATCTTCGCCGGGCGTCAGGCCGCGGGCAAGCTGCTCGACTTCGCATTCGATGTTCTCATCCGACATTTCTTTTTGTATCCGGTCGAGCTCGTTTTTAATTTTACTGATATCCTCGAGTTTCTCCCCTTTTCCGCCTTCACTGGAGGATACCACCACCAGTTTGGCATCGAAAATCTTGGCATGGGCCCTGGCAACGTCCAAGGCCGCTTCAGACTCTTTTGTCCCGCTATATGATACCAATATTTTCATCGTCTATTCCTCTGGATTCCTTAGTTCATGCACGAGGGCAACAGCAGTAAACCAGAAGCCAGCATTCAGGCTATCATTAACGTTCGTGCAAGATCCAGGTAGTTTTTCGATTAACCAGTAACAAATAACTATTAACATCCAATTTTTTTAACAGAATTGGATCGCTACATCCAGCGCTTGCGCCGTTTATAGGACTTGACTTCTTTAAAGGATTTGCGACCGCCGCCCTGGGTGACGCCCATATAAAATTCCTTGACGTCCGGGTTGTTTTTCAGCTCTTGCGAGGGGCCCTCGAGGACGATTTTGCCGGATTCCATGATGTAGGCGTAGGATGAGATTTCCAGCGCAATTTTGGCATTTTGCTCCACGATCAGCAGCGTCGTGTCCATTTCCCGGTTGATTCGTTGGATGTTCTCGAATATCTCCTTGACCAGCAGCGGCGCCAGTCCCAGAGAGGGCTCATCCAGCATCAGCATTTTGGGAGCCGACATCAACGCCCGTGCGATGGCGATCATCTGCTGCTCGCCACCGGAGCAGTAGCCCGCCAGCCGGTTGGTAACCCGGGCCAGGCGCGGGAAGTGATCGTACATGAGATCCTGATCATTGCGGACCTGCTGGGCACCGTCCCGCCGGGTAATGGAACCCACCCGGATGTTCTCATCGACGGTAAGGTGCTTGAATACCCGGCGTCCTTCCGGCACCATGACCGCACCCAGCTTGACGACCTGGGTGCCCAGGACATTGGTGATGTCTTTTCCCTCGAATTTGATATACCCGTCCTTGATAAAGCCGTTTTCAGGTTTGAGCAGACCGCTGATGGCCCGCAGGGTGGTGGTTTTGCCGGCCCCGTTGGTCCCCAGCAGCGAAACGATGCTGCCTTCGGCCACACTCAGGCTGACACCGCGCAAAACCTGGACGATGTCGTTGTAGACCACCTCGATGTTGTTGACATCCAACATATTGCCGTTTGCCGTTTGCTTGTCCATTTTTCTTTCTTTGGAAAGAGAGGGTTGCACAAAACACAACCTTCTCTTTTTAGCAGCAGCGAAGCTGCGTAATATAACAACGCGCAGCGATGTTATTATTTGATCTTTTGAACGTACTCGGAGACGAAGGGTGCGCCGACTTCATAGAATACCCCTTCCTTCGAAACGTAAAGCTGCAGGGTGTCCACACCTTCGCGATCGGTTTTCGAAAACGTCACCGGACCCACGGTGGTCAAGGTATTGTAAGCGTTGAATCCGTTCATGGCCAGCAACTCTTCGTACAGCGCCGCACGGGTGATCTTTTTGCCCTTGGCTTTGGCCCTGCGGATGGTTTCGACGGCAACCTGGGCCACCATGATGCCGTTGGTGTAGTTGGCATCCTGGGCCAGTTTCTCGTCCCGGCCATAGCGTTTGGCCAGGGCAAGCTGAGCGTCCCTTCCCGGCCCCTTGGCGGTCATCATTTTATAAGATGTCGTCCAATAGTAGTTATTATCGGCAGCCGAACCGGCCAAAGAGACCAGCGCGGGCCCACCGCCGTAATGACAACCCAGGAAGGTGATCTTGCCGGCTTCGCCGTAAGTTGAGGCAATCATGCCCAGGCTCTGGGCGCCTTTGAGCATGGTGGCGACCGGCGGCTGGACTGTTTGGCTGATCACATATTGGACCCCTTTGCTTTTAAAACGCTGCAGCATGGCCGTGTTGTCCAGGTCCTTGCCGTGTTCCACAATTTCCACCAATTCCACACCCAGGCCTGCGTCGATGGATTTTTTGACATCATCGCGGGGTGCCCGTCCGAACGCGGAGGGATGCAGAAACAAAGCAACCTTGGGTTTACCCGCGCCCTTGTGGTTTGCAGCCACATACTCGGCCAGGCCGACGGCCTGGCTGGAATAGGACGCGATGGGCAGAAAAATATAATCATTGCCCTGCAGGTTGCCGGCATGAAAGGAAGCCGGCAGAACCGGGATTTGCTCCTCTTGAAAATCCTGACGCAGAGCCATGGTGCTGCCGGTGGAGTAGTTCAGATAGAAGACAATGTCTTCATCCAGGAAATCCTCGAAATTTCGCTTGGTAGTTTCGGTCTTGTAGCCGTCATCGCGGATAAAACAGACCAGCTTGTCATCGCCCAGGAGTTTTTCGTCGTTGACATACTTGACATAATCCTCGGCCCCCTTGGAATACGGACTGCCGACGTCGGACGTGGGCCCGGTAATCGCCAGGGACAGACCCATCTTGTAGGTTTCACCGGCCAATCCCTGTCCGGAAAATCCCAAAACCAGCAGAAAAGACAGTGCAGCGATCATGAAAGTGACTTGTTTGTTTTTCATTTCTTCCTCCCTTTTTGTTTTGGTTAATAGGTTACGAGCTTAACGATCACCAGCGACTCATTATGGTTGCTTCAAGCCCTGTCCATCAAAACCGGAAGGGCCATAACTTGAAATACGTGCGCGTAATCCGCCACCAGTTGGCGATGCCGCGGGGCTCGAACATCAGAAACAGGACGATTACCAGACCGAAGGACAGCGGCCGAAATGCCGTGGCCACATCTCCCACGGCGGTGAAGTAGTGCCCCACGAATTCGGCAAAACTTTCCATCTGCAGCTCCAGCATCAGGATGGCCGCCGGACCGACCAAAGATCCCACCAGGGTGCCCAAACCACCCACGATGGCCATGGCCAGATAGGAAATGGAGTGGTGCAGCAAAAAGGACTCGAACCCTACACCCCGCCACACGTAGGCGTGCAAGGCGCCGGCCACACCGGCGAAAAAGCCCGACAGGGCAAAGGCGTAAACCTTGGTAAATCCCGGGTGCATGCCCATGGCATCGGCAGCCCGATCGTTGTCCCTCACGGCCACCAGACAGCGGCCGTGCTTGCTGCGCAGCAGGTTGCGCACCGCAAATCCCAGTATCACGACGATCACCAGAATCACATAATACCAGAAAAAATAATGCTGCTTGCGCACCACCTTGCCGGTAAACCAGAATACCCTCCCGATGGCAATGGTCTGCCCCTGGTCGAAAAATTTTGAAAAATTGATAAACCATTGGAAAATCATCTGAAACGACAGGGTGGCGATTACCAGGTAAAGATGCTTGAGGCGCAAAGACGGCAGCCCCACAACGGCCCCGAAACCGGCGCCGACCAGACCGGCAAGGATAATCATCAGCGGCCAGTAGTGCGTCAGCAGGACGTGGTTGCTGCCCAGTATACGGGAAAAAGCCGCCAGGGTATAGGCCCCCACCCCCACGAAGGCGGCATGCCCGATGGATATCAGGCCGGCAAACCCGGTCAGCAGGTTCAATCCGTATACGGCCACAATGGCGATCAGAATGCTGTCGATAACCAGCATGTACTTGTTGCCGACCTTGAAAAAAAGCGGCCAGACAAACAACAGCACCAGGAAGCAGACAAATATCAGCCGGTCGACATTCGTCATGAATATGCGCTGCTCGGCCTTGTAGGAGGTAAAGAAGTTGCCGGTCGCTAACCATCTATTTTCAGCCATAGACTATACTCGCTCGATTTCGTGTATACCAAAGAGACCATGGGGTTTGATCAGCAGGATAATCAGCAGAATAATGTAGGGCACCACATCCGCAGTCCCGAAAAGCCCCCAGTTGCCGTCCAGATAGCCGGCCGCAAACTGCTGGATAAGCCCCATGATGATGCCGGCCACGATCGCGCCGAAAATGGAGTCCAAACCGCCCACAATCACCACCGGAAACACGATGATGCCGAAGGAGTGCAGGACATCGAAATTCAGCCCGGTAATATTGCCGATGATCCCCCCGGCGGCGGCCGCGCTCAACCCGGCGGTGGCCCAGGCCAGGCCGAATACCTTGGGCACGGATATGCCGATGGACATTGAGGCAAACTGATCGTCGGAAACCGCCCGCATGGAAATGCCCACAGTGGAAGCCTTGAAGAACCAGGTAAAGGCCCCGATCATCGCAAAGGTGATGATGACCCCCACCAGTTGGGTCCAGGACATGGAAATCCCCCAGAAGGAAATCGGGGCTTGGGGCAAAAACTCGGGAAACGAAAAGTTTTCAGCGCCAAAGGGCGTCATGTAGATAATGCCGTCGATGATCGACATCAGACCGATGGTGACCATAATCACCGATATGATGGGTTCCCCGATCAGGCGGCGCAGAAACACCCGCTCGACACTCATCGCCAGGAAGAAGGTTATGATCATGCTCAGGATAAACGAAATCGCAATATGGATGCCCACCCACACCGTCAACGCATAGGTGATAAAGGCACCGGAGGCAATGATCTGGCCGTGAGCGATGTTCAGCACGCGGCTTGATTTGTAGATCAGGACAAATCCAAGGGCAGACAGGGCATAAATGGAGCCCACTACAATGCCGCTGATGACCAGCTGAAAAAAATAACTCATGCAACCCCTTCCATGGTATAGAATTTCATTTCGGCCTCCACGGTCGTGGTCTGGCCGTCCTGATACTGGAAAAACGCCTCGACCTTTTTTTGGCTGACGCTTTCGTCATACAAGGCGTCGTACAGATCCTTGTATTTTTCCCTGACAAATTTGCGGCGAATTTTGCCGGTTTTGGTCAGTTCACCGTCGTCCATGTCCAGCAGCTTGTACAACACCGCAAAGCGCTTGATTTTAAAGTGATCTTTCTCGGCCCGGGCGTTGATGTCGGCCACCGCCTCTTTGAGCAGCTCGGCGACTTCCGGTTTGTTGGATAGATCCATGTATGTTGTAAACGATATACCCCGGTCCTCGGCCCATTTGCCCACCACGATGGGATCGATGTTGATCAGGGCGGACACGAAATCCCGCTGATCGCCGAAAATAACGGCCTCCTTGATATAGGGGCTGAATTTGAGCTTGTTTTCCAGATACATGGGGCTGAACATCTCGTCTTTGCTGTTGTGCATCACGTCCGCCACGCGGTCGATCACCACCAGGTGGCCGTTGTCGTCCAGATAACCGGCGTCGCCGGAATGCAGCCAGCCGCCTTCCAGCAGCTCCTCGGATTTGTCGTCCATCTTGTAGTAGCCTGCGCAGACCGATGGTGAACGTGAAAGGATTTCGCCCTGCTCGGAAATCCTGCATTCGGTCTCCGGCAGCGGTATGCCCACGGTGTCCGGACGGACATCCCCGTCACGATGCATATAGGCAATACCGACAATCTCGGTCTGGCCGTAGATCTGCTTCAAGTTGACGCCGATGGCCTGGTAAAAAGTAAACAGCTCCGGTCCGAGGGCCGCCCCTCCGGTGTAGGCCCGACGCAGCCGCCACAGCCCGATCTGATTGATCAGCGGATCCATAACCAGGGCCTTCCCCAGCCAGGCCATAAAACGCAGAGAGGCGGGCATACGTTCGCCGCTCATCCGGTAGCGGGCGGCTTTTTCTCCGATCTTGATAAATTTGCCGTAGGCTAGGCGGTTGAGCCAGTAGGACTCATCGATCTTGAGCCATATTTGCGAGCGGATGGTTTCATAGATCCGGGGCGCACCGAACATGAAGTGCGGTCCGATCTCTTTGAGATCTTCCATGCTGGTTTCAACCGACTCCGGAAAATTGATGGTGATCCCGGTGGCCATGGCCACGCCGAAGGAATTCATCTGCTCGCCGATCCAGGCGAACGGCAGAAAAGAAAGGTATTCATCGGTGTCTTCGAGTTTGTCGACCTTGGAGATCTGAATGCCCATGTTGATGTAATTCTTGTGGCTGATCATGGCGCCTTTGGACAGCCCGGTCGTGCCGGAAGTCAAGCAGAAGTGACAAATGTCGTCGGGGCCGGCCTGGTCGATCAGGCTGTCGTATCGATCCGGGTTTTCAGCGTGGGCTGCGGCGCCGATCTCGTAAAGGTCTTCGATAAACAGATACCAATCGTCGGACCGGTAATCCCGCATGCCGCGCGGATCCTCGTAGATCACCTTGTGCACCTGGGGAATCTGATCCCGGATTTCCACCAGCTTGTCCACCTGTTCCTGGTCGTCGCAGAAAACGGCTGTTACGTCCATGTAATTGATCAGCTGGGCGATTTCATCGGGCAGAGTGATCTGATAAATTCCGGCCGAGATGGCCCCGATGGACTGGGCCCCGATCGCCATGAACAGCATCTCCGGAATGTTGTCGCCGATCAGGGCCACCTTGTCGCCCTTTTTGACGCCCACCTGCTCGAGCCCAAGGGCGATTTTGCGCACGATTTCGTAGTAGTCCTTCCAGGTGTAGTTGTTCCAGTAGCCGAAATCTTTCTCGCGCAGGGCGACCTTGTCGCCGGTCTCTTTAACCCGCCAGCGCAGCAGCTGCGGAATTGTATATTCTAGTAGTTGGGCTTGGTCTTTCATAGCAAATACTTCATTGCAGCTAATTTAGTGTTAATAAACCGGCCTTTTTCAATTAGGCATTCAGAAGGAGTCGCCCTCGAAACAGCACTGACACATTTTTCGGTTTCCGGTGCAAATATTCAGATTTCATATTTTGGCACCTTAATTTCCTGACACCCGAAACCTGACACCCGAAACCTGACACCCGAAACCTCTACTAATCTTCTCCGATATAGGCCTCGATAACCTTGGGAATCTTGACGATCTCCTCCGGTGTGCCGGCGCCGATAAGCTCTCCGAAATCAAGGACATAGATGAGGTCGGATATGTCCATAACAACGCCCAGATCATGCTCCACCAAGACAACGGTGGCGTCGCGCTCTTTCTGGATGTCGATGACAAAACGCACCATGTCTTCTTTTTCTTCGATGTTCATGCCCGCCATGGGCTCGTCGAGCAGCAGCAGACGGGGCGCCAGGGTGAGCGCCCGGGCCACCTCGACGCGTTTTTGGATGCCATAGCTCAAACTTCCCACTGTATGCTTGCGGTAGGGCTCCAGTTCCATGAAGTCGATCACTTCTTCGACATACTGCCGGTTTTTCGATTCCTCCCGGGACGCTTTTCCGACATAAACAACGGCCTGCAGCAGGTTGTAGCGCAGGTTCTGGTGCCGTGCCAGCATCAGGTTGTCCAGAACCGTCATGCCGCTGAACAATTCAATGTTCTGGAAAGCCCTTGCAATTCCCATATTGGATACCTGGTGGGGGGAGGCTTTGTTCAGTTTGTGATCGCCGTAATAAATATCACCTGACGTCGGATGATAGAATCCGGAAATGCAATTCAGCAAGCTGGTTTTACCGGCACCGTTGGGTCCGATGATAGAGGTAATCAGACCCGGCTCAATATCCAGGCTGACCCCGGACAGCGCCTTCAATCCGCCAAATGACAGCGTTACGTCAGATATAGTCAATTTTTCCATATTTACCCGTGAGATTCGATTCAGTTTTGAGCTGTCTTCGTTCGCCGCGCGTCCGACCCCCATTTACGGGTATTGAGACCGGTTTTGGGCTATAACGCAAAAAAAGGCCTTTTTCTAGGTTGACCTTTTCAATCTACAAATTATGAATTAGATTCATTTCGTAAAACGCTATCTATCCGATATATCGCTCTTAGTCAAGCAAATAAAAACTACGAACTCAAAAACGGAGATAATCAATGTATTTATAGATAGTTGCGAAGAATCGCCCTAAACGGATCAATGGGAACCGGCAGCCTTTCCGGATCGACCTCCGTCAGCGCAACTACTCATATTTATATGGAAATCGAGTCCATCAATTAATAACGGACAGCCTGTCAACCATACCCTATGAGCGATCAATGTCAAGTTGATAAGATAGTGGGCAAATAGTGGGCAATACCCGCTAAATGTCGTAAGATAAGAGGTGAGATCTCAGATTAATTTTTTTGTTCCTCAACCCGAGTTTCTGGCGGATGTTGTAGCGGTGAAACAAGACGGTATTCTTTGATATGCACAGCAGTTCGGCGATTTCCTTGTTGGTTTTGCCTTCTTTAACCAGATTTGCCACCCGCACCTCCCCGGGGGTCAGATTGAAATATTTGGAAGACAGCTTGCTGATGAAGGGAGATATCATGTTGCTCAGGTTCGAATCGAGAATATTGATCAGTGTTTTCTGGTTGGGCGTCAAGCGGCTTTTTTTCAGCCGCTCCAGATAGGGCGAAATCAGTTCCTTAACGTTGGACAAAACAATTTCGCCCAGCTCTTTTTTGTCGTCCTCTCTTTGTTTGAGCAGCACTTTCAAGGCAGTGTTGACCTCCGCCAGATGGTGGGACTGGCCCTGAAGCTCGATTTCGTGCTGGCGCAGCGTTTTCTCAACCCGTTTGCGCTCTTCGATTTCCAACTCAAGCTGCGCATTGGTTTTGGCCAGTTCGGCAGTGCGCTCCCCCACCAGCTCTTCGAGCTGGTCATGGTATTTTCTCAACTCGATTTCCGCTTTTTTGTGGGCACTGACATCCCGCAGGGTGACGATGTTGCCGGCCGGTTCGCCGTTGCGGTTGAGATAGAGGGTGGAGCTTATCTGGACATCCAGCACCCGCCCGTCTTTGGTCAGTCGTTTGGTTTCAAACAGCTGTATCTTGCGGCCGCTGAGCATATTTTCAATCGCTTTTTGGGTTTCGGGCCAGTTTTCTTCAGGCACGAAATCAACCTGTTTGCCGAGCAACTCTGCGCTGGTGAATCCAAAAGCTTGCTCAAAAGCCGGATTGACATAAGTCGCCTTGCCCTGGATGTCGTAAAGGACAATCGGGTCAGGCGACGATTCGAGCAGCAGACGGTAGCGCTGTTCACTCTCCCGCAGGATGGCTTCCGTTTTCTTGCGCTCCGCCAGCTCCCGGCGGACATCGGCATATAGCTTGGCTTTGTCCAGGGCGACCAGGGCCAGTTCGGCGAAACGTCCCAAGATGGCGACATCCTCCTCTACAAAGCGCCGGCCGGATTGTACGGTCGCCAGTCCAATGACCCCGTGTACGCCGTTGCGGTCCTTGAGGGGAATCCCCACCACCGAGCGTAGATCATCCAGTGACCGGTCGCTGAGACGGCCGTCCCACAAACGGTAGTCCCCAACCAGCACCGGCTGCTCATCCAGCCAGACCTTACCGCCCATACCCTCACCCTTTTTGACCCGCAGCCCCAGATGACTTTTGAAGAAGCCCATGCCGACCCGCATCTGCATTTCGTCATCCCCCTGCTCCAGCAAATAGATATAGCCATGCTCGGTCCCGGTCAGAACGGCGGCCCGCTGCAATACGGCCTCCAGCAGTTCCTCCTTGTCCAGATGATCGATCAAACCCAGGGAGGTCTCATGCAAAGCGGTCAGGTATTCGTTTTGCCGGCGCAATGCTTCCCCGGCCCGTTTGAGGTCATAGATCTCTTTCTCCAGCTCCCCGGCACGCTGCAGCAGCTGCTCGCTGGCGAGTTTATCCGGCTTTAGATCCAACACAGCTGAGTCCTCCTGTGGATTGAAATTTAATTGGGACAAACTATCTAATACCACGACACTTGGCGGCAATCAAACCGTAACCTGGATTGGAGGACTGATGACAGCGGACGGAAGACAGAAGACAGATGACGGATGACAGAAGACAGATAACGGATGACAGAAATCAGATTACAGAAGGCAGATGACAGAGTATAGGAATGGGGATTTCAGCACGTGGAACGTGAAAACTAACACGAGGTACCATGTCGAGCGTCATGGTTGCAGATCGAATGTGAACTCTTCTCTTAAGCCGTGCCTACGCGTTATGGTTCAATTTTTTCCAGCTACCGCGGATCCGGGAGCCTTGTGCCGTGGGATTGCAATAATGAATCCCAGCTTCGAACATCAAACATCGAGTATCCAGTATCCAGTATCGAGCATCCAGCTACCAGGGACCAGTAACCAGAGACCAGTCACCAGCCCCCAGCAACATTCCTCTCGGCTTCCAGCCGAAAGATCAGATCCCTCAGGTCCCACCGTCGAAGCCGATGGTTACCTTGGCTCCCTCGACGATCACCGGAACCTTGCGGGCGCCGTTGGAGTGTTCCAGCATAGTGTCGAGATGCTGCGGGTGTTTGATTACATTGTAGTAGTCGACCTGCCGGCCTTCCTTGGCAAAAGCTTCACGAGCCGCCCGGGTATACGGTCAGGCATCCTTGCCGAAGAGCAGAATTTTTTCAGACATTTATTCCTCCTGGTCGGGTTAGCGAGGGAAGAGTTGACATGACAGCTTCAATTATGAATGATTGTAAATAGTTATAAAACACACTGTATCAACCATCGCGCGGCTTGTCAACCGAACAGCACGAGTGATTTTGGCCACTTTCGAATTGACAAACGGGTGCAAATTGTTAGATAGTTAAAGGCTTTAATCCACCGGCGGATAATATTGTGCAGCCGAGTCTAAACCTGGAGAACGCCTCTGATTCGTGATGGATGAAGATAATAGTAAAAGCAGAGCGGCAACCATCAACAACGCACTCGGCCTGCATGCACGCTCGGCGGCAAAAATCGCCGCCATCGCCCAAAATGCGATGGCGGAAGTTTGGATTCAAAAAGACGATGAAAAAGCCGACGCGTCCAGCATTCTGGATATATTGACCCTGGCATGTGCCAAGGGAACTAAAATAACCATCATCATCAAAGATCCTGCGGATCTGCCTATTTTAGAAGCCATAGCGGATCTCGTCGAAAGCGGTTTTGGCGAAACGGATCCAAATGGATAACACCCGGTGGATTTATCGCTCAACAGAGGTAAATGAATATTTCAGAGCCTGTTGCTCAAGAAAAAACGCTTAAAGGAATCAACGCCTCACCCGGCATCTGCATCGGCAAGGCTTATCTGGTCGACGCTGAGGGTGTGGATGTTATCGAGCAGTATTTTATCGAAGACCGCAGACTCCAAGCGGAGGTCAAACGCTTCAAAGCGGCGGTCAAAAAGGCCGGGGATGAATTTCAAACCATCCTTAAAAACCGTCCGGAGGAAATGCAGCGTGATTACATCCTCGAAACCCACATCGCCCTGTTGAAGGATAAAATGCTTTATGACAAAACCATTGAAACCATTAAAACCGAGGGCATCAATGCCGAATGGGCCCTTAAAAAAATAGTCTCCAGCCTGAAAGTCATATTCAAGAAAATGGGCGATGAATATTTGAAAGAACGGGCATCGGACGTGGTGCACGTTTCAGACACCATTATGCGCAATCTGGTCGGTGTGGCCGCCAAAAACATCGCCGCCATCGACAAACGGGTCATTCTGGTGGCCGACGATCTGTCGCCGGCCGACACCAGCCAGATAAACCTGGAGCGGATCATGGGTTTTATAACCAATCGCGGCGGCAAGGCTTCGCACACCGGGATCATGGCCCAGGCGCTCGAAATACCCGCGGTGGTGGGCCTCGAAACAGCCACTCTCGATATTAAAAGCGACGATCTGATCGTCGTCGACGGCAACACCGGCACGGTGATCATCGACCCGGGTGAACAGACGCTGTTCGAATACGAAGAGCGTAAAAATTCCTATGAAGATTACAAAGCGGTGATCACCCGCGAAAGCCATCTCGGCGCGGCGACAAGCGACGGCGTTCAACTGGCGGTAATGGCCAACATCGAATTTCCGGAGGAAATCGTCTCGGTCAAAAACTACGGTGGTGACGGCATCGGGCTATATCGAACAGAATTTCAATACATGAATCGCCCGCAATTTCCCGACGAGCAGGAGCTGTACGACAAATACCGTGAGGTGGTCGAAGTCATGGCCCCCAAGCCGGTCACCATTCGCACCTTGGACATCAACGGCGACAAAGCGCTGGCCAACCTGTCGGACCGCGACGAGGCCAACCCGGCCCTCGGGCTGCGCGCCATCCGATACTGCTTGCGCAAACCCGATGTTTTCAGAACCCAGCTCAGAGCCATACTGCGGGCGGCGGTTTTTGGCAACGTGCGCATCCTGTTTCCCATGATCGCCGCCTATTTTGAAATATGCGAGGCCATCAAGGCGCTGGACGAAGCCGCGGAATCCCTTGAAAAAGACGGATTGCCTTATAACCGTGAGATCGATATCGGCATCATGATCGAAGTCCCCTCGGCCGTGGTACTGGCCGACCTGCTGGCGGAAAAAGTTGACTTCTTCAGCATCGGCACCAATGATCTCATCCAATATGCCCTGGCTATCGACCGGGGCAACCGCAATGTAGCCCATCTATATCAGGCCCTCGATCCGGCGGTTCTGCGAATGATCCAAAAAGTGGCAGAGGTATCCAGGGAAAAAGAAATTGAGGTTTTCATGTGCGGTGAAATGGCGTCGACTACCCATCATATCCCCCTGCTGCTCGGCCTGGGGATGGATGAGCTGAGCATGAACCCACAGTCAATCCCCCGGGCCAAAAGGGTTCTGCGATCCCTGAGCGCCGGGGAGGCCCGGTCTTTTGTTCGTGAAGCCCTCCTGAGAAAAACCGCCGGGAGTGTCTTCGAAATCATCCAGACCACCTATGGGAGTCTTTTGTCGGAGCTTGAATATCACTAGTCCCGGGGGCTGGGTGCTGGTCACTGGTTGCTGGTGACTGGCGGCTGAATGTTCGATACTGGACGCCGGACGTCGGATACCGGATGCCGGATGCCGGAAACAAAATGCGATATCGGAATCCGAACATTCATCGAGAATCGAGTAACCTTTACCGGTTAAGTTCCACAATCGAGATGAACTGATTGTCATTTCTGTAATTATGCCGAAAAACGCCAAAAAAACCATCGCCGTAAACCGCAAAGCCCGGTTCGACTATTTCATCATCGACCAATACGAAGCCGGGCTGGTGCTCAAGGGGACCGAAGTCAAGTCGCTCAGGCTCGGCAAGGCCAACATCCAGGATGCTTATGCCAGGGTGCAGAACGGCGAAGTGTTCGTTTATCAGATGCACATCGGGCCCTACCCTTTTGCCTACTACGACAACCATGATCCACTGAGAATCAGAAAACTCCTGCTGCACAAGCGCGAAATCAAGAGGCTTTACGCCAAGGTCAACGAAAAAGGCCATTCCCTCATACCACTGGCGCTGTATTTCAAGGACGGCAAGGCCAAAATGTCTGTTGCCCTGGCCAAGGGCAAGCGCAGGTACGACAAGCGCGAAGCCATCAAGCGCCGCGATGAGCAAAGAGACCTGGACCGGGCGTTGAAGCGGTACACTTAGAATTCGGAATGCGGAAGTCGGAATGGGGAATTAACGGCAAAGCGCATGGCGCAGAGAACAGAGCGCAAGGAGCATGGCGCATCGCGCAAAGGGCATAGCGTTTTGTGTGGTCGGAAAATAGCGTAATGCGTGTTTCCCAAAGTTCTGACACAATTTCTTCAAAAGGGAAGAAATAAATTTTGCCCTCAGAATATCATGCCATGCTCTATGTGCAATGCTCGCTGCCCCATGTTCCTTGCGCTGACGAATCGAGAACCCGGCATCTGGTATCCGGTACCCGGCATCGAGCAGCCAGTGACCAGCAACCAGTAACCAGCAACCAGCAACCAGTGACCAGCAACCAGTAACCAGTGACCAGCAACCAGTAACCAGTGACCAGCAGCCAGTAACCAGCAACCAATAAGTGATGCCGATATTCTATGCTGCAACCCGATACCCATAGACCACCGAGCTTCATGGAGTGGAAGGAACTGACCTCATTGGTGGGCTCCATCCGCACGCGCTCCCTGGTAGCCCGCCCCACGACAATCGAGCAGTGCCGCGAAACCCTGGATTTCTGCCGCAAAAACAAGATGACCATCTGCGCCCGCGGGGCTGGTCGCGGCTACGGCGACCTGGCGCTCAACGACGGCCAGGCCCTGCTCGACATGAGCGCCATGAACCGGATTGTCGAATTCGACGAAGCAACCGCGCAGATTACCGTGCAGGCCGGCATTCGCATCATCGATATCTACCAGGCGGTCCACCACCGCCTGCTCACCCTGCCGGCCAGTCCGACGGAATCTCACTCCAGCGTCGCCGGCGCAATCTGCGCCAATGTAAACGGCAAAGAGGCCTGGCGCCAGGGCAGCTTCGCCCACCAGGTGGTCCGTCTCAAACTCCTGCTCGCCGATGGTGAAATCCTCACCATCGACCGCGACCATGAGCTTTTCACCGCCGCTGTGGGCGGCATCGGACTGCTGGGCATCATCGTCGAGGCCACGCTGCAGCTCAAACCGATCCCGTCGCCTTACGTCGAGATCGACCGCATCCCGGTCGCCGACGTCGACGCTTTGCTGGCGCAAATGGTCCGGGTCGAGGACTCCTGCGATGCCGCCGTGGTGTGGGTCGACGCCTATGCCCGCGGACCTAAAACCGGGCGCGCCGTAATCCACACCGCCAGGTGGATCGAACGCGACGACACCGAAGTTCGACGCCGCCAGGTCTTGGAGGCCGGTTACGAACGTCTCGAACGGCACCGCCAATTCGGTCTCGCCCTGCACGAGAAGTTCGGCCCGATCCTTGCGCTCATGCTCCACGCCCAGCGGCCCATGATGAATCTGTTCAACCGGCTCTACTACGCCGGCGGCCGATTGCTGGCGACCATGGGGCGTTCCTCGAACACCGAACTGTTTCTCAGATTCGCTTTCGAGGCCAGCTTCACCGTACCGCCGGCCCACCTCGTCTGCGGACCGCGCGGGTACACCGTTCAGCTTACCTTTCCGAGGTCAGATGCGCGCGAGGCCATCATCGAATTGCTGGGAATCTGTCGGTTGTCACCCTGCCCCCCGGTTACGACCATCCTGCGCGCCCACAAGGCGGACGACTGCCTGATCTCGTTTTCCGAAGACGGTTACAGCCTCAACTTCGAGTTCCACCCCAAAACCCGCCACGAGGCAGCCAGCCGGCAGGCGGTCGATCGCCTCATCGATGCCACCGCCCGTCGGGGAGGCAAAATCCACCTCGCCAAAGACCAGGTCCTGAGGCCCGATCAGTTCTACCGCGTCTATCCCCGCTACGCGGATCTTCTGGCCATCAAGCGGCGACTCGATCCCCAGGGCCTGTTCACGTCCGACCTGGCCCGCCGCGTCGGCATCGATCCCGTCCTCAACCGCCAGTGGCCGACCTAGGCATCAATCCAAATTCGTTATTCTGCGGTTTTCTATTTCCCGGTCCGGCAGGCTTCGGCTTCCACGAAAATCCGCTTGATTTTCGGATAGGCTTGCTTGATTTCGCGGTCCAGCGCGGCGATGGATTGTTCGACGTCGCCGGCGGAAACCGCGTTGTCAAAATCGACGCTCAGGTTCAATAAAATGAAATCAGGGCCCATGTGCAGGGTCAGAATTTCATTGACATGCTGGATGTCGGAGTGTGACTCGGCGATGCGTCTGACTCCCCGGAGCACCTCTTTGTTGGCGCTCTCGCCGATCAACAGACCCTTGGTTTCATAGGCGAGCCAGGCGGCCGTCCCCGCCAGAATCAGACCGATGAAGATCGAGGCGATGCCGTCCCAGTACGCATTGCCGGTAATTTGACTCAGCAGGATTCCCACGAAGGCCGTGATGATCCCCAGCATGGCCGCCGAATCCTCAAAGAGCACGACAAACATGGACGGATCTTTGCCCCGCTGGACGGCCTTCAGAAAGCCCCATTTGCCCTTGGCCTTGGTGAATTCGGCATAGGCAAAATACCAGGCAACGCCTTCAAAGATCATCGCCAGGGCCAGCACGATGTAATTCAGATAGGGGCTCGTGATAGCGACGGGGTGCAGAATATGATGAACCCCTTTATAGATCGAGACACCGGCGCCAACCGCGAAAATCGACATGGCGACGATGAAACTCCAGAAATAGATCTCCTTACCGTGACCGAACGGGTATTCTTCGTCCGCCGGCAGCCCGGCGCGGTGTAAACCGTAAAGCAGCAGCACCTGGTTGCCGGTGTCCACGACGGAGTGCACCCCTTCGGACAGCATGGCCGAACTACCGGTCAACCCAAAGGCGACAAATTTGGTCACCGCGATCAGACTGTTACCGGCCAGGGCGGCGATGATCACTTTTTTAGAAGCGTCCGCGGCCATCGATCAAGGTCCCTGCTGCGTTTTAGAATTTGGGTACAAGTGCGCCATCCGGACTGCCGTTCCGACGGGCGAACAACGGATCGGCCATCTTGGCAGCCGGTTTAGATTGAATATAAATACCCCCCGCAAGGGCGCAACCGTTATTGCATTGTAAACGAATCGCGCTATCTTCTAACCAATTGATATTTTACGTTTTCAACCCCAAATCTCGCCACCGAAGTCAACCTGGACTGCACCCCTCCCTCGAGGATCTCTTAATAATTTTGACTGCAAAATTCAATATTAAAAAAAAAATTCCGTAATTCAGGATTCCCCAACCAGAACCATATTCTCAAATTAATTAATTGCTTAGCACTAAATCCGTGCTGAGCTGATGACTTTACAGGCCGCGATGTCGCGCCTGCCCGACATCCAAAAGCCGCTTCTGGAACACCTGTTGCTATTTCCTGGGCAAAACAGGGAGGCTGGCCATGTCAGAAAAAGAATACAATCCAAGGTACGCGACAGCCGGTTCCGAATTCTTTCGGGCCCATCAGGTCAAATCCGCTTTTCACCAAAACCCAATCGGCCCAAAACAAGCCGATTTGGAGCAGCGCCTCAAATTGCCCTCGTACCGCCCCCGGCGAGTCCAATATGGCTTGCCGGGGGCCTGCTGGACAATGGCCGATAGCTTTTTATAACCTTATTAGAAGGAGACAACCGATGCGAAAATCAATTTTAATGGTCGTCTTGACGGTATGCCTGGGGCTGGCCACGATCCCGGCCTTTGGCTTCTCCCTGACAAAGTCAAGGGGTCAAACCGTCCACGCTCCGGCCAACCACAACTGTTACTTCCCCTTCCCGCCGCCTGAAAACCGCGCGGAGTGGAATTGCACCCTGAGCCTTGATTCCCGGCTGGTTATTCGAAACGCAGATTTGGATCATTCCCTAACGGTAACCGATATCAGCCTCCACGATCCCGACGGTTATTTCATTCAGGTGTTGCTGGATGAGCCGCTGGAGCTTCAGCCTTTGGCCTCGGCGACTTTTGCCGTTCCAAGATCCGGTCCCGATGCCGTGCCGTATTGGACGGTGTTTACCGAGGGCCGGCCCAGCTTTATTGTCAAGTGGACTGCTCAGCAGCGTGTTCATCCGCCAAAGATAGTGTCATCCCACGCCGCCATTAACTGGGCCGCCGGGCCGTCACCGAACCCCATCGGTTTGGAGGGGATCACCGTCACCCCCGCAACCATCCTGGAAGAAAACCGGCGGCATAGATAACTGCAACTCAGGCAGGGTCGCCAGCGGCCCTGCAGCTGAAGCAAAGCAGGAAACATCCGGCCGCCTTGCAGCCGCAACTGCATCGGCGGCGTCGAGACAATTGTACCCGGATCCGGGCCTCCTTGGCAGGATCGTGCGGAAATGCATTTTGATTGACAGCCGTGCGGCGGTATAATATTGTTTTTCAGCCGGATCTGACAGCACACCCACACCGCCGCCCTTGCTGAGTCTCAGCCGATTTGACGTTTTGCGAATCCATCAATTTTGGAATTAAAAATATATGGAATTCATGCTGCCGATTAAAGCCAAATCCAGGGTCCACCATATCATCATAGCACTGATCTTTGCCCATCTGCTGGTCGTGACCGCCTGTCTGGATGATTCCGGCCGGCGGGTTGCGCCCCGGGCGACCGAGGGCATACTCGATCTGGCCGATTGGGATTTCAAAAGAGACGGCCCGGTCGATCTAAGCGGGGACTATGAATTCTACTGGAATCGACACCTGCTGCCTGCGGATTTCGCCACAGACCTCCCTGCCCGCAAAACCGGATACATCCGCGTTCCTGCCTACTGGAAGGACATGATCTTTGACGGCATGAAGCTGCCCGGACGCGGGTACGTCACCTATCGATTGAACATCGCCCTGAAGAAACCGGCCGACCGCCTGGGATTGAACCTGGAGGAGATCTCCAATGCCTACAATATTTACGTAAACGGGCAGAAAGTCGCCTCGATGGGACGAGCGGGGACCGACCAGACCACCACCGTTCCGCTCGAACTTCCCCAGGTTGTTGACCTGGAGATTGAAACCGATCGAATCGAGCTCATTATTCAAGCCTCCAATTTCCATCATCGACGCGGCGGCGCCTGGTCGGTGATCAAACTGGGAAGACTAGAGAATATCCGCAAAACCCAGGAAAAAAGACTGAGTTTCGACATGTTTCTGTTCGGCAGCATTTTTATTATCGCCCTTTATCACCTGGGGCTGTTTGCCGTGCACCGCAAAGATCCTTCACCGCTGTATTTCAGCATCTTCTGTTTTCTGATTGCCCTGAGGCTTCTTACCACCGGCGGAAGAAACATCTATCTTTTCTTCCCGCAGGTAAGCTGGGAATATATGTACAAGTATGCCTATGCTTCTTTTTATCTGGCCGTCCCGGCCTTTGGCATGTTCATGCAATCGATTTTCCCAAAACTTTCCGAACGGCTTTTTCACCTCATCGCCGCACTGGCAGTGGTTTTCTCAGCAGTCGTATTTTTTACCCCGGTGAGGATCTTCTCCCATACCCTCAACATATACGAGATCATTACCCTGGCCACACTTGTCTACGGGTTGTATGTGATCTTTGTCTCCCTGCCCCAAAAAAGAATCGAGGCCTTCGTTTTTCTATTAGGATTCGCCATCCTGGCCGTCGCGATCATAAATGACATGCTGCACGTCGAAAACATTATCCATACGGGCCTGCTGACACCTTTCGGTTTTTTTTTCATTATCCTGTCCCAGTCGGTTCTGCTCTCCTATCGTTTTTCGAGCGCCCTGATAACCGTTCAAACCCAAGGCAGGGAATTACGGGACACCCTGGAATCTTACAAAGCGGAAATCCAGGAGCGGGTGCGAGCTGAGCAGGCCCTGCGGGAAAGTGAAGAAAAATACCGAACCATCCTCAACAGCATCGAGGAAGGCTATTACGAGGTCGATCTCGAGGGCAACCTGACGTTTTTCAACGATTCTTTGCGCCGACATCTGGGATATTCAAAGGATGAACTCACGGGAATGAACAACCGGCAGTTTATGGGCTCGGAAACCGCCGGGCGTGTATACAAAACCTTTAATTCGGTCTTCGAAACCGGCCGGCCGGCCACGGCCGTTGACTGGGAGATGATCGCTAAAGACGGCAGCAAAAAATTTGTCGAATTGTCCGTATCGCTGATGCGCAATTCAGAAGGCAGGCCGGTGGGATTCCGGGGGGTCGCGCGCGACATTACCGCACGCAAGAAAGCCGAGGAACAAGCCCGAATCCATCAACAGCAGCTTGTCCAGGCCAGCAAGATGGTGGCGTTGGGCACCCTGGTTTCAGGCGTAGCCCATGAGATCAACAACCCCAATAGTTTTATCATGCTAAATTCCCCCATTCTAAAAGAGGCCTGGGAAAATGCCGTGCCGATCCTGGAAAAATATTACCAGGAAAACGGCGATTTTGTTATAGGCGGCCTCAACTACACCGAAATGCGTACCAGCATCCCCACCTTATTTACCGGTATATCCGACGGCGCCAAGCGGATCCAACGCATCGTCGACGAGTTGAAAAATTATGTGCGCGACAACACCACCGATCTGGACCAGACGGTGGACATCAATGACGTCCTCAAATCCAGCGTTTCGCTGTTGGCCAATATGATTAAAAATCCAACCAACCGCTTTTCGGTCCGTTACGGCAGTGATCTGCCACCGGTGAAGGGTAATTTCCAGCGCCTCGAACAGGTCATGGTAAATTTAATCCAAAATGCCTGCCAAGCGCTGCCGGATTCCCAACATGGCATTTTCGTTGCCGTCTCCCTTGACCAAGGGGAATCAAAAATCGTGCTTGAGGTTCGCGATGAAGGGGTGGGAATCCCCCGGGATACGCTGATGAATGTCACCGATCCCTTCTTTACCACCAAACATGATTCCGGCGGCGTTGGATTGGGGTTGTCAATATCGTCAAAAATTGTCGAAGAGCACGGCGGCAGCATGCACTTCACCTCGGAGTTCGGTGCCGGCACAACAGTTGAAATCAGGCTTCCCTTTGTCCGGGAAGACCATAAAGCGAGAGGCATAACAGAATGACTGCATCAGACTATCCCCTTCTGCCTGTCATGATGGTTGACGATGAAGCCCAGGCCATAAACAGCTTTGAAATAACGCTGCGCTCGGCCAATATGAATAATTTCATCCGTTGCCATGACAGCCGTGATGTCATGACTGTTCTGGCCAGCCGTGAGATAGAAGTGCTGCTGCTGGACTTGAGAATGCCGCACATTACCGGGGAAGACCTGCTCCCGGCGGTCACCACCGACTATCCTGAAATTCCGGTTGTCGTTATAACCGGCGCCAACGACGTCGACACAGCCGTAAAATGCATGCAAAACGGCGCCTTTGACTACCTGCTGAAACCGGTCGAGAAAAGCCGCCTGATCGGCAGCGTCAAGCGGGCGGTCCAACTGCGCGAATTGCAGCGCGAAAATCAGCTGCTCAAAGCCCATGTGTTGACCGACAGGCTGGAGAACCCCGAGGCATTCGCGCAAATCATTACGGTCAGCTCATCCATGCGCTCCATTTTCCAGTACATCGAAGCCATCGCCAAAAGCCCGCGGCCGGTGCTGATATCCGGTGAAACCGGCGTGGGCAAAGAATTGATCGCCAAAGCCGTTCACGGGTTGAGCAGCCGGCGGGGTGACTTCGTGCCGGTCAACGCCGCCGGTCTGGATGATCATGTTTTTGCGGATACGCTTTTTGGCCACAACAAAGGCGCTTTTACGGGCGCAAACGAAGCCCGGCGCGGCTTGGTCGAAGGGGCCGCCGGCGGCACCTTGTTTCTGGATGAAATCGGGGACCTGAGCGCACCATCCCAGATAAAGCTCCTGCGCCTTTTACAGGAGGGCGAATTTTTTCCCCTCGGATCCGACGTGGCCAAGCGATCCGACACCCGCATCGTGGTGGCCACCAACCAGGACCTCGATTCACTGAATTCCTCAGGACGATTTCGCAAAGATTTGTATTACCGGCTCTGCGGCCATCAAGTGCAGATACCGGCGCTGCGGCAGCGGCGCGAGGATCTGGGTCTGCTGGTTGAACATTTTCTGGCAAAAGCGTCCAAGATTCTAGATAAAAAGAAACCGACGCCGCCACCGGAACTGACTACCCTGCTGTCCACCTACCACTTCCCGGGCAACATTCGGGAACTCGAATCCATGATCTTCGACGCGGTCACCAACCATACCGCCGGCAAGCTGTCCCTGGATCTGTTCAAAGCCCACATCTCCAAAAAACACCCCACCACCACGGCCGACCCGACAGATATACCCCTTGAAAATGAAGCCCAAGTCAGCTTTTCCCATCAGCTGCCCACCCTTAAACAAATCGAACAATTGCTGATCGACGAAGCCCTCAAACGCTCCAACCACAATCAGTCCATTGCAGCACTGTCCCTGGGGATATCGCGTCAGGCCCTGAACAAACGCCTCAAAAAAACCGAACGCAATAATTCGGCCTGAACGGCGCAACTTAAATTGCGCTGTCAGTTTTAGTGAATCTCTTCTAACCAGTTGATAGTAATCATTTTAATCGATAGTGCCCCAATCGTGTCAACCTAGGTTGCACCCCTCTCATCGGACCGAGACATTTAACCCATCGATTTTGTCACCATGCCACCAGGGGCTTGTGATTGCAGTCATATTCGGCGGTCTAAACAATTTCTGCCATGAAATCGGCTGATTGCCGGCGAGGGATTCTCCGGTCCAGCCTGCCGAGATAACGTTTTGATGGAAAATATAGCCATTAACCACTCCATGGCACAGACCTTGCTGAAGCTCGTGGCAGGAGCGTGAATTACCAAAGGAGACCCATATGATCGCAGCAAATCGACACACCAAAAATGCAGAAGGTGCTTTTAGCATCGCAGATTATTCCTTAAGACCCACTGAAGCACCGTCATCGCCGGCGATCCTGGCCAAACCGGCGGCGAGAATACCCCGCATTCCCGCCCGCGGCCAATATAGCGAGAAAGCCCGCATCGAACGACTTGAATTCATCCGCCGCAGATGCAAAGCCGAGCTTCCCCATCTGCAGGCAACCGACCTGATACCCGAGAAGCTGAGCGGGAATATCGAGGCCCTGATCGGAGGGGTCGAAATCCCCGTGGGGCTGGCGGGACCGTTGCTTTTCAAAGGCAAGACGGTCTACGGGCCGGTCTACGCGCCCTTCGCCACGACCGAAGGCGCCCTGGTGGCTTCGGCCACCCGCGGTGCGGCCGCCCTCTCTTGTTCCGGTGGGGTAACCACACGGGTTCTATCCCAGAAAATGCAGCGCGTTCCCCTGTTCGTCACGCGCCGGATGGAAGAAGCCCTGTATTTGGCTGACTGGATCCGCGATCACGCTGAGGCTATGCGCTAGCACGTCAGGGAAGTCTCGGCGCACGCCGACCTCGTTTCCATAGACCCCCGCCCGATAGGCAATATGGTCAACGTGCATTTTCATTTCGAAACCGGCGATGCCGCCGGTCAGAACATGACCACCGCCTGTACATGGCGGGCTTGCCAATGGATCATTGCAGCGCTCAGCCAATGTCCCTTCGTGCATATCGATGATTTTTTTATCGAGGGCAATGGGAGCGGAGACAAAAAAGCCAACTATCGCGCGCTGATTTCCGGGCGCGGCATCCGGGTGACCGCCGAGTGCTTTTTGCCGGGCGATATCCTCGAGCAGGTTTTGAAAGTAACCCCGGAACAGCTGCAGCGCGCTCACCTGTTTGCCTTAACCGGAGGATTGCAGTCGGGTGTGATCGGTCACAATGTCAATATCGCCAACACGTTGGCGGCGATCTACACGGCTACGGGTCAGGACATCGCCTCGGTTCACGAATCGGCCGTCGGGGTGCTGCACATCAATCAGGTCGAAGAGGGGATATATGCCAGCATGCTGCTGCCGGGTCTCGTCGTGGGTACGGTGGGCGGCGGCACCCACCTGCCGCGCCAGCAGAATTTGTTGGAAATGATGGCTTGCTCGGGTCCCGGCAAGGTTGTCCGCCTGGCCGAGATCATTGCGGGATTTGCCCTGGCCCTGGACCTGTCGACCATGGCGGCCATCGCCGGGGGTCAGTTCGTCAGCGCCCATGAACGTCTGGGCCGCAACCGGCCGGTCAGGTGGTTTAAGCAAAACGACTTCGAACCCGGACTTTTTGCTCCGGGGCTCCAGCGGCTCAACGGCAGCGGGACAGTCATCACGGGCATCGAACCGTTGGATGATATCGAACTGGGCTGCAGCATAATCACCGAGCTGACGGCATGCAATCCCGCTAAACTGGTGGGTTTGAAACCCTGCCGGATACACCACCGCAAGGGTGTCCTGGCCGGCAGCTGCGATGTGTTGGTCAAAATCAAGCCTCTCGATACGGAAGTGATTTTTGTGGCCAACCGCATGGCGGCAATGTGCGGTGGTTCCCTGGCCGTTGAGTACCCCCGCTTCAAAGATCAAACCGGCTTTGAGGACTGCCACGTCAGGGAAATTGGGATCTGCCGCGAAAATGAACCGCGCCTGCACGAGCACATGCCCGAGGTCATCGATACCATCATCGATGAAAAGCGAGAAATCTACATCATCATCATGGAACTTCTCAAGGACGTCGTTTGCAAAGATGCCGCTGACAATCCGGGTTGCTGGCGCCGCCATCACATCGAAACGGCGCTGGCGGGAGCCGCACGCTTTCATTCGGCCTGGTACGGCCGCGAGAGTCGCCTGCTTACAAAAGCCTGGCTTGGCAGGATTCCCACCAGGGCGGACATGATCCGAATGACCCCGCTGTGGGAAGCCCTGGCGCTTCACGCGGCAGCGGAATTCCCGCAATGGGTCCACGCGGATGATATCGCCGTCCAGCGCCGCCTGATTCACAGCATTGCCGATTGGTGGCAGACAATCGAAAATTTACCGAGAACCCTGATTCACAACGATTTTACCCCCCGCAACCTATGTTTTCGCGAAACGGACGGCCGGCTTAAGTTGTGCGCCTACGACTGGGAACTGGCCACCTTGCACCTGCCGCAGCACGACCTGGCCGAACTGCTGACATTTGTCCTGACCCCCGAGGCCTGCGTCGACGAGATCGAACATTTTATCGAATTCCATCGCGCATCTCTGCAAGATGCCGCCGGCAGCCCCATCGACCGACGGCAATGGCGCCGGGGATACCGCTGCGCGTTGTATGACCTCGCGGTAAACCGGATACCCCATTATATCATGGCCCATACGTTTCGGCATTTCGGTTTCACCGAGCGGGTTTTTAGAACCCTGCATCACCTGATTCAATGCGAGCAATAGTGGATATAGGCGGCCATGCCGCTATACAGACAACCATAGATCAAGGAGTCTGACCAGGTGTTACCCAAAAGAGCCTATACCGAGATAGACCAGCGGGCCCGGTTTGACATCATCAGGTATGCCCAGTGCTGGGAAGACCCCGCTGTGAACCGGATCGCCCTGTCGATAATCCCCCAGGACCATGTGGTCTCGATTGCCTCCGGCGGGGACAACACCTTCGCCCTGCTGCTCGACAACCCGCAGTCGGTTGTGGGGCTGGACATCAGTCCGGTCCAAATTGCCCTGTGCGAGCTTAAAAAAGTCGCCATCAAAAAAATGCAATATCCTGACTTTGCGGCGTTTGTGGGAATCACCCCTTTCGCCGGGCGCTGGGAATGCTACCGGGCGCTGCGATCAAGCCTGAGTCCCTCGGTCAGAGCGTACTTTGACCATCATGCCGAAATAATCAAGACCGGCCTTGTTCACGGCGGAAAATTCGAAACCTATCTGAAATGGTTTCGAACCTGCATCCTTAAATTCACCCAGAGCAGCAAGACCATCGAGCGGCTCTTAAGCTGCCGGTCGATCGAAGAACAAAAAGAGATCTATTATACTTTTTGGAACAATCGCAGATGGCGCTGGCTGGCCAAAGTTTTTTTGAGCAAGGCGGCCATGGGTCGCTTCGGACGGGATCCGGCCTTTTTCAAATATGCAAAAATCGATTCGGTGGCGCAAGCCATCCTGAACCGAATCGAACACGGCCTGACCGATTTACCCGTCCGGGACAACTATTACCTGCATTACTGCCTGACAGGGAATTATCCCGACCCCGGCTGCCGGCCGCCCTATCTGCTGGAGAAGAATTATTCCAAAATCAAGGCCAACCTGACAAAGCTAAGTTTTACAACCGACAGTGTTGAAGGCTGGCTTGCGCTACAACCCGAAAAGACGGTTTCCAAAATTAATTTCTCGAATATCTTCGAATACATGAGCGAGCACAGCATGGCGGATGTATTTGATGCGCTGGTCAAATACTGCCGCCGTGATTTGATTGTCGCATACCGCTCCCTGGTGGTGCCCAGAAATTGTCCCCGATCCCATCAAGCCAATTTTCTTAATGATACAGCGTTGGGCAAAAGGCTGCATTACATGGATCGAAGTTTTTTTTACGGAAGCTATGTCGTTCTGAAAAGAAAAAGATCAGAGAGGGCCCCAAATCATGCTCACGATTATCCAACCTGCGCTGACTGAAAAGAATGTGAAAAATTTTCTGGCGCTGGCCGGCTTTGAACCTTCTCATCGCATCCATTTATCCTTCTGGCTGCGCCCCGGCAGTGTCTACCATCACTACAGCCGTTCCTGCATCCTGCTGGCCCGATCCGGGTTCGAAATTCTGGGCGGCATCGTTGTCAGCCTGAACCCGCGCATCCAGCATGACCGAACCGTGGCGAACTTTCATTCGTTATGGTTCAAGGCCGGTCTCAACGATGACCTGAAACTGCTGGTTTCGGACCGATTGTTGCGCGAGGCCGAAAACACAGTGCGAAAATGGCGCGCACAAACACTGATCGGTCCCCTGGTGTGCAGCACCTGGCACAACCAATATCGCGTACTGTATGAAACAGCGCCGCTTTCGGATTCAATCCCTGTATTTCCGGGCGAGGCCGTCGAAAAGATGGACTGCAGACAACATTACGAGCAGGCCGGCTATCGGCTCGATCAGCTGTACATGAGCACGGTGGTGCCGCCTGGCAGCGGCCATCCCGGCGATGAATTTGGCCGCAACGGTCGCTACGAAGTAAAGAGCCTTGAAGGTTCGGAGATTTTAGCAGCCGGCGATCATCTGTTCCCGATGCTGCGGCGGGTTTTCAGAAATAGTTACCTTTTCGCCGACATTGGCGTGGATGAGTTTATGGCCCTGCAGAAATTTCAGCACGGCCCGCTAACGCGTCAGAGATTGTACCTGGTCCTGCCGAAAAAAAGCCGGGAGGTGGCAGCCTTCCTGTGGTGCTATTGCTATGGTTATGGCGCCAAGGTTTTCCATGTGATGAAAACCATGGGAACGGCACCCGAATTCAGGGGGCGCCGACTGGGTCAAAGGCTGCTGAGCTATGGGACGAACCAAATCAGGGTCGGCGAGGGCGACCAAATCATCTATGCCCTGATGCGCAAAGGCGGATCGTCATCGAATATATCCGGCCGTCACAAGGGTGAGATCTTCCGGACCTATGCCCTTTACGGCAAGCAGATCTGATGCCCGCAGCGGCCATCCGTTCTCGCAAGGCGGCCGGGCAGAATATAAATCAAAGGGGTAGCTTCAAATGAATAACCACCAGAGTTATGCCGACGCTGTTTTTAATCAAGCTAATTTCGACCCGGACAGGGCGGCGTTGATTTACCAGTTGAATCCCGTTGATGCCAAGAAACGCAGCGAAGTCACGCTGACCTACGGTGCGCTGGCCGGCAATTCGGCCCGCCTGGCATCCTTTCTGGGATCCAACGGCTTGAAAAAGGGGGATTGTGCCCTTGTAGGGATTCCCCTGGGCGCCGAGCTCTACGAAATCCTGTTCGCACTGAATCGTTTGGGTATGGTTGCCGTGTTTTTAGATGCCTGGTCCTCACCCGAAAGTATTGCCCGGACCTGCCGCCGGATCAAACCCAAAGCCTTTTTTGGTATCCCCAAAGCCCATAGGCTGCGATGGGTCATAAAACCCCTGGCTTCCATTGCCCTTCAAATCATCGTTTCCCCCCAGGGTATGGGACCGAAGTTCAGCCCCGGCGGCCACCATTACCACCAAATTATTCAAAGCACTGAGGCCGGGGAGGTAATGACCCCTTTAAACGCCACGGATCCCCAGCTGATTGTCTTTACCACCGGCAGTGCCGGCCGGCCCAAAGGCTGCATCTGTGATCAGCGTCTGGCCCTGTCCTCCATTAAAGCCTTAAACGACGGTATCCTCTTCAGGGCAGAGGGATCCGTGGAGATGGTCCCCTGGCCCGGTATGATACTGGCCTCGTTTTATCATTTGAGAACAGTGGTTGTGCCGGCCTTCGAACAGGGCAATATCCGTCGATGCGACTACCGGCACAGCTTAAACCTCCTTGATAAACACGGCGTCTCGGCGATTATTGCCCCTCCGGTATTCTTCCAAAACCTGATCCATGCAGCCGGCGACGAACACAGGCCGGCGCTGAATCGTATCAAGCTGGCGCTGACCGGCGGGGCGGCTGTCACAGAATCGATGCTAGGGCAAATGCAGACGCACTTTCCCTGCGCAACGGCGGCGGCTGTTTACGGCTGTACCGAAGCCGAACCGATCGCAACAATCTCGGCCGACGGGTATCGAAGACTAAATGTTCGCGGTGCGTCAAATACCGGCCTATGTGCGGGCAGCGTGCACCACAGTCTGGAATGCAGAATCGTAAAGGACACGGCTGCGCAGCTGGCGGAAAAAGACCTGATCGACAACCAGTGCCCGCAGCACGAAGTCGGAGAAATCGTCGTCAGAGGGCCTCAGGTGTCAAGGGGATACTTCAATGACCACCACGCTGACTCCAGAAACAAGATAATCGCAAGCAGCGGGGAGAACTGGCACCGCACCGGTGATTTTGGCTATTTCGACGAACATAACACCCTGTGGATCACCGGCAGAAGGCATTCGGTTGTCAGGACGGCGTCCGGCACTTTCTATCCTCACCCGGTCGAATCCACATTTAAACGCATACCCGGCGTCGCGTCAGCCGGACTTGCCGGCGGGGCGGATCCCGGGTCCGGAAGACCGCTGGCGGTCGTGGTTCTGGACGTCTCCGGGGCCAGGGATGGTTGGAAGATTATCAGCCGGGCTGAAAAACTCAACAGGGACAGCGGCATTTTTGTCGACCGGATCCTACTTTGCCGCAATCTGCCCCTTGACCCCAGGCACAACACCAAAATCGACTACCCGGTTCTGAGCAGGGCCGTGCGAAAGCATCTGGCCAAGAAGGCAGCGGCCCCCTTCGTTCAGATCAGGAAAGCCGGTAGGATTTCATCGTTTTTTAAGCAACTGTGCCTTTGTCTAGCAATGTTTTACCGCACACGTTGCAGAACTTGAAGCATTTAGGCAAGGAGGACAACATGCTATATGACTTCAATAAAAACTCGCGCGAAAGCCTCGTAAAAAAATATGCCGGCGGCAAAGGATACAGTCTCTTCCTGTTGGCCAACAACGATCTACCGGTCCCCGACTTCCGCATATTGGGCCGCAATGCCTTTGCCGGGTTCATTGGAGTTAACCGATTAAAGCCGCAGATCGACCGGCTCGTCGAACAGCCCGATGAAGCCATGACCATCGAACACGGAAATACCATCCACCGAAAAATTGAAAGGCTGTTTCAGGAGGCCCCGTTTCCCGGCGAGGTCGAAACCGCTATAGATCGAATCCTCGATGAGTTCGATCAGCAGCCGATCGCGGTGCGATCTTCAGCCGCGGGAGAGGATGCCGCCGCCCATTCCTTTGCCGGCCAACTATCGAGCTACCTGTACCTGCAGGACAAAATCGAGATCAAGGACGCCGTGAAAAAATGCTGGGCCTCGGCTTATACCGCCAGAAGCCTCGCTTATCGTCGCAGCCTGAATCTGTCCGACGGCGACATTCAAATGGCTGTCATTTTTCAGGAAATGATCGATCCGGATGTTTCCGGTGTCATGTTCACCCAAAATGCCGTCAATTCCAGGCCCCAGGAGATCCTGATCAACGCCGTGTTCGGCGCCGGGGAAGGCCTGGTATCCGGAGCGCTGGATGCCGACACATTTTCGGTCGAACGAACCTCGGGCGCCATCAGCGCAGAAATCACCGCCAAAAGGCAGCGGTTTGCCGCTGACCCGGACCGCCCGGGCGGCTGCCGGAGTGTGCCGGTAGCCAGCGACCGGGCCGAACAGCCGGCCCTGACCGAGGCCCAAATCGGGGCACTGGCGGACTTGGGTCTGATTGCCGAAAACCTGTTTCAATTCCCCCAGGATGTCGAATTTGCTTTCAAGAACGGCACTGCGTTCATCCTGCAGTCGCGTCCCATCACGGCGATTGCCGATCAGGCCATTTATCGCAAAAAGGGCCGCATCCGCATCTGGGACAACTCGAACATCGTGGAAAGCTACGCCGGTGTCACGACTCCGCTGACCTTCAGTTTCGCCGCCTATGCCTATGAGCAGGTCTATGTCCAGCTTTGCGAAGTCATGGGCGTTTCCCGGCACCGCATCGAAGCCAATGCGGATATCTATAAAAATATGATCGGTCTGATTGACGGACGCATCTACTACAATCTCGGCAATTGGTATCGCCTGCTGTCGTTGTTTCCGGCCTTCAAGCACAACCGGTCCGCCATGGAGACCATGATGGGCGTTCGGGAAAGTCTTCCTGCCGAGGTTGCCGGGGAACTGGTGGCGGGACCCTCGAAAAAATCCTTTGGGGATGTGATTGAACGCTTAAAGGTCGGTGTGCATCTCGTTAAATACCATTTAAGCCTCAATAGATCGGTAGAGCGCTTCTTTGACCGCTTCCGCGCTCTCTACCGTCACTACGACTCGATTTGCTATCGGCGCATGAGCATGGATCAAATCGTTGCCAGCTACAAGGAGTTCCGCCGCAAAATGCTGCACCACTGGAAAGTACCCTTGATCAGCGATTTCTTGACCATGATCCATTTCAATCTTCTCAAAAGGCTGTCCGATGTCTGGTGTCAAGATCTGGGCAACGGCCTTCATAACGATCTGCTGTCCGGTCAAGGAGGGATCGAAAGTGCCGAGCTCGCCCGTCAGATCGTCGAACTCAGCGCATCGGTCGTCAAGGACCAGGGACTGCTGGCTTTATTCGAAACCTGTGACGAGGAAACTATATATGAACAGCTGCAGCGCAAACCTGAATTTGAGAAGTTCAATCGCCAAATCGAGCGTTACCTCAAAAAATACGGTTTTCGATGCATGGGTGAGCTAAAACTCGAAGAAACCGATCTCAATACGGATCCGTGCCAGTTGTTTACAATGATTAGAAATTATGTCCGGGCGGGCCGGACCGATGTCAGCGCCTATCTGAAAAATGAAAAAAAGCTGCGCCATAAGGCTGAAGCCAAAATTGCCCGGCATTTGACCGGGGGCAAAAAGCTGTTTTTGAGATGGGCGTTGAAGCACGCCCGCAACACCGTACGACACCGTGAAAATCTGCGCTTTGCCCGGACCCGCGTGTTTGGTTTATGCCGCCGGATGTTCCAGGCCGTCGGTGAAGATCTTACCCGCAAGGGTCTGTTGGCGCACCCCTCTGACGTCTTCTATTTAACGGTCGATGAGTTGATCGCGTTTTCAGAAGGTCGATCCACTCTCACTGATTTAAGGGGGTTGAGCCAGCTCAGAAAGAAGGAGTATCAGGCCTACCGGGATAAAGGTGATCCGGATGAGCGTTTTCACACCCGCGGCGTCGTTTATACAGGCAATACCTGGAACAGCCAGGCCGTCGTCCCCGACCTGAAGCCGCCCCAGAGCACCCTGGCAGGCATACCGTGCTGTCCCGGTGCTGTGACCGGCACTGCCAAGGTCATCTTGTCCCACGCTGATGATCTTGCCCTCAGTGGAGAAATCCTGGCAGCCCCGCGCACAGACCCGGGTTGGGTGCCCCTATTTCCTTCGATCTCCGGTCTGCTTGTTGAAAGAGGCTCGCTTTTGTCTCACTCGGCCATCGTGGCCCGGGAGTTGGGGGTGCCGACCATCATAAAGGTGAACAATCTGTTGGACCACATCCGCTCGGGTGATAGACTTGCCATGGACGCAACCCGGGGAATTATCCATATTTTGAAAGGGCAGCCATGCGAAACTGGTTAACTTTTGTCAAGGAACGATTTCCCCTGCCGGTTTATTTAACGGTATGCGGCGGCTTTGCATTTTCGGGACTTTTTCTTTTTGACAGCGCGTTCAGCCGGCTGTGTTTGGCGATCTCCTGCTGCGGCTTGGGATTGTTCTTCTTCCAACTGAGGCTGATGGATGAAATCAAAGATTATGACAAAGACGCCGTCGCCCATCCCCGCAGACCGCTGCCGAGGGGACTCATCGGTTTGAATCAGGCGCGCAGATTGGTCAGGTACATTTTCCTGGCTAAGCTTGTCTTTGCCCTGCTGGCGGGTTTGCTTCTGAATACAACGGCCGGCTGTTGAGCCGCGAGAATCGCAGGCATGGGAAGAAAATGGTTTTTTATTTTCTTTTCATGCCGAGAATCGCAGTCGGCTCTAACGCACTTGATAGGCGGAGCGTGAGCGGAGCCTGTCAAGTGGGTTAGAGCGAAGCTCGACAGCCGGCCGATAGGCGGATGGCCGAAGGCCAAGCGAGCTTTAGCTCGCGGTCCGCCTATCAGCCGCCGTCAGCTACCTGATCATTACCCTCTATTCGGGGCTGATGTACAAAGAATTCTTCGCCGCAAAATGGTTGGCGGAAAAACCGGTTTTATACGCGCTATCGCATCAGATCGTCATCTTTGCCGTGTGCATATTCACGGTGACAGTCAGCGGGCCGGGAAATTACCTCGCTCCTCAGACCTGGTATCTGGGCCTGATGACAACAGCCGCTTTTTTTTGTTATGAAATCTGCCGCAAGCTCGACCCCGCAGCAGGCGGGATTCTGAAAACCTATCTGCACGTTTATGGGCCGGTGAAGACCGCCGCGCTGGTCATCGCCGCGACGGGATTGGCTGCAGCCGCTGCGGCCGGATTAAATCTCCACCTACTGCTCTGGCCCGCCGAAGGCCTTCTCATCATTTCAGCGATCATCATCATAACAAAACCGCGACGGTTCAGATGGGTCGAACGCACAGCGACGTTCTCGCTGGGCCTTCATCTCTGGGCCGTTGCCGCCCACCATTTGGCAACCGCTCCCTCGTGATATACCCCGCCGAAAAGGAGCAGAGTTGACCACGGCAGCGAAAGGACTTATTCCGGTTGTCATACTTAGAGCGTTTGGGCAAGGCCATCTTGACGATTAGCGACGAACCCTGCAAAATAGGGCTACCGGGACGTTGTTCTGCCAAACGCTCTGACCTTGACAATCCCGTTTTCGATTCAAGTATTAGGTTTGAGCGCTGACGGCGGTGAATGGAAGCCATCCCCAAAAAGCTACGGTGAAAAATGACCATTTGGCTGGTAACCCTTATCTTGGCAGCGGCGATGATATTGCTGGTCACCGAGAAGCTGCAGGTGGACCTGACTGCAATCGGTATCGTCGTGGTGTTGACGATCAGCGGGATTCTGACGCCGGCGGAGGCTGTCGCCGGCTTTGCGAGCCCGGCGGTAATCACGGTCGGGGCCATGTTCCTGATCAGCAAGGGCATGATCCGCACCGGTGCCGTTGAATTCATCAGTCAAAAGGTAAGTGGCTATTCCCGCGGGAAGCCGACCCTAGCCCTATTTTTGATCCTAGCGATCGTTGGCACGGCCTCGGCCTTTATCAACAACACCGCCGTTGTGGTTCTTTTTATCCCCATCATTTTGAGCCTGAGCTGCGAGCTGGACGCCAGCCCGTCCAAGTTTTTTATCCCTATTTCCTACGCTTCCATTCTAGCCGGCACCTGCACCCTGATCGGGACTTCCACCAACATCATCATCAGTGACTTGAGCGCCGCCCACGGTCTGGGAGCCATAGACATGTTCGAGCTCTCGCCGTTGGGGGTGCCCATTGCCCTGCTCGGTATTGTCTTTCTGATTTTTGCCGCCCCCCGGCTGATGCCCAGCATCCACAGCCCGGTATGTGAGCTGAAGGATCCCGAACACCGCCGCTACCTGGCGGAATTGCAGATCCCGCGCGGCAGCCGGATCATCGGCGAAAACCCGGTAGTGTATTTCCGACAACAATACCCGGAGCTGGAAGTGCTCGAGCTGATCCGCTACTCCCACGTCTACTACCCGGACCGCGATGCGGTCAAGATCGCATCCGACGATCTATTGCTGGTCAAAGGATCGGCCAATGACCTGGTTGAAATCCTTCACTCCGATCTTGTCGAATTGCCCATGGCAGAACAGGGCCTTAATTTCGAAACCGAGAAAAAGCAATCCCTGATCGTTGAGCTGATCATACCCCCGCAATCGTCGCTTTTGGGTGAGCGGCTGGTGGCCAGCCGCCTGCGACGGGATCCGGATATCCACATCATCGCCATCCAGCGCCGCGAGCTTCATTACGCCGAACCGCAGGTCAAAGATATCAGATTGCAGATCGGCGACATCCTGCTGGTGCGTCTGCCGGAATCATCGTTGGTCAGACTGCGCGGACGAGCGGATTTCATCATCGTCGAGGACGTCCATCATGAGCTCGTGCACAAGCGCCTGGCGCGCCGCGCCTTTGTAATATTCGGGGCCATGGTGGCGGCCGCCAGCTCGGGACTGGCGGATATCTTAACCTGTGCCCTGGCAGCGGCCTTTCTTATGATTTTGTCCGGATGTCTGCCGCTGCGCGACGCCTATCGATCCATCGAGAGCCGGGTTCTGCTGGTCATTATCGCCACCATCGCCCTGAGCACCGCCCTGGAAAAAACCGGGGCTTCCCAATTATACGCCCGGGCGTTTCTGAGCCTGTTCAGCGGACTGGACCCGGTATTCGTCTTGGCCGGCGTGATTTTGCTGACCAGCGTCAGCACCCATGTTTTGAGCAACAACGCCACGGCGATCCTGCTGCTGCCCATTGCGATTTCGGCCGCCCAGAACCTGGGGATCGATCCCAAACCCTTTGTAATTGCGGTCTGCTTCGGAGCCAGCGCCTGTTTCGCCACACCCATCGGCTATCAGACCAACCTGCTGGTGTACGGGCCCGGCGCGTACCGTTTCAGTGATTATTTAAAGCTGGGAATACCGCTGAACGTGCTGGTGTTGACGGCCGGCTCGCTTTTCATCCCGGTGATATGGCCGCTTTGACAATCTGCTCTGTCGCAAACATGTGCATCTTCGCCAGAGGTGGTCAGCAACCGCCTCAATGGCTGTGGCAGAGGAAGAGCAAAACCACTCCGAACAAAAAATATTCCCGTTGTTGGGTCAGACGCTGTCCGTAGATGAATTTATCAGCCGGCTGGAAGAATAGATTGAAGCGAACCACCGCTAGAGGCAACGATAAAATCCGGGGCAAGGCAATCGCCACGGGGCGGACAGCCTGATTTTGATAGGTCATTTCATTGCATCGCCTAACGGTCCTTGACGAAAAAGAAACCACAGAATCCAATCGAAGCCCAGCAGCAATAGAGCGGTATCGCTTTCGCGGACGGCTTCCAGCCGCTGCCGCGGAATGTGGAACCGCCCTAAAAAACTGCTGTCAAAGACGAACCGTCGGAAGGTGTCCAGGTTGTAGCCGGCCATGAAGGCCATTTTCAACGCCGGGCTGTCCTGAGCATTTTCCCCGAACGGATTGCGGCGCAACATCGCGTCGATGCGGGCCCAGGGGGCATTGATTTCATTGTGCAATTCCATCTGCTGGTCTTCCATCCACTGCCCGGTGGTCCACCGCCGGCCTTCGCGGTGCCCGAGACAGTGGCCGTGGCAGGCGACGTAGCAGCGTATATCCAACAGATTTTCCCCGTCTCCGTAAAAGGCCGGCTCCAGCGGATAAGCCCGGCATGAATAGGGGCGCGCGTCGTAGACCGTGCACCCGTGTTCGCACAAAAATGAGCAGGCTCGGTCAGGGCGGTCGCTCATCTTCAGCATGACATTGGGGAAAGAAGAATTTTCACGAAAGGCCGTAACGGTGTGCTGAATCAAAAATTCCTCCGACGTCAGGCCGAGCCGCTTTTTCAGCCGGATAATATCATAGGGGTACAGGTACATGTCGGCATTGCGGCAGCAGCGGGTGTAGCAAGCCACCCCGCTGTGGCAGGCGAATTGGAAGGTGCCGTCGCCGAGCAGGTAACGGCTGGGCCCTTCAACCGGCGTGCTTCTATTCTCAGGCATCTTTCGTCCCCATTCTTTCAGTTATACTGCCTTTAACAAAAATGTCCCGACATATTGATTTTTACAGGATTCCATCAAAAAAACCAAACAGAATATGAAAACGAGAATACGGGTGCGCAAGACGGCCGGCACCGGTTTAGGGTCGCCTGTATCCTGTCGCCAGATGCCCGGTTTTCAGAGCCCGGAGCGCGACAAACAATAGGCTGGTGGCATAAAACATGCCTTTCCAATCTGACGAACATGTATCCGTGACTGAAGCAATAGTAATGCCCATTGGCTCCGATCGGTTTGGTTGAAGTTCGATGCCCGCCATTATCCGTTGCGATTTTTTCGGAACCTCCCAAGGCAAGCTGTCCGGGCAGTGGGCACGGGGCGGTCGACACCGGATTCCTTGCACGCCGAGATCGGCACCGCAGCTGCAGTGTTACCGGCTGCCAATGTCAATATATTGACTTTCAATTTCACCGACCGACTTTATAAAACATGAGCGCGGCCGAAGGAACTCAATGAAAACCGGTTATCTTTTGGTGTGCAAATTCCTGCTTTTTATCGTCGTGTGCACAGTAACAGGCGCTTCAACAGCCGGCTTTGCTCTCGATTCGCAGCACGCAAGGACATCTGCGAGGGTCAACCTCAGACAGACCCCGGATTTGAGCGGGCAAATCCTGGATACCATACCCAACGGCCACCAGGTCGTTATTTTGCAGGAAAACGGGCTTTGGTGGAAGGTGGAAGTCGACGGGCGACCTTCCGACACTGGATGGGTGTATGCGCGCTATCTGAAGAAAATAGCGCCAAAAACGCCGCAAGCGGAACCGCTGAAAACATCAGTGCGGATAGAAATGGGCCCGCGGCAACAATTGCAGCGAATCCATCCGATCGAATCAGTCCGAGTACCTGTGCTAAATGCTTCCCAATCGGATATGCCGACAGGAGCGGCGGAAAAGGAGATCGAGCCGCCGGCACAGGGACAGGAGCCAGATCCGTCCCAACAACCCCTTGCAGGACCCAGTCGACCTTCAATCGCTGCTTTTAAGCCGGATGCGCCTGAAATCGACGGACAAAATCTAACCGAGCCCACCGGGCGGACCGATTCAAACCCTAATCTGAAGGGCCTACGCGAGGAGAAAAGAAAGACACGGACCTCGATAGCCCGGGAAGTTCTGCCGGAGGCCGGCGATCGATCCATGTCCGCTAAACGCGCCCCGGCATCCACTGTGGTGAAACTGGCTGTTTCCCACGGGGTCGAAGGCTATTCAAGCGCCAAAAAATCCCGGCAACCGCTCAGGGTCACACTTAAGCTGCTGTCGACTATCCTGTTCGCCATCATAGCGCTGCTGCTGTACAAAGGCTACGGCGCTGTCGATCCACGGGATGTCTGAAAAGTGGTCTCAATTTTCGGACTACCGTCCTGCTGGTGCTTTGTTCCCCCCAAAAAATTATAAAAGGCTGAATTCTGCAGTTGGAACAGCTTTGAGATCAATTCGCGCTTTGTAGCCGGCATTTAAGACACGACCCTGTCCGGTAATTTTTATTTTCTTCGGGTTTGCCGGTTTTCCCGGGCCGGCAAACGTTCTGCCCCTCGACCTGGCTGCCCGGCGCAACCATTTCAGCACTCCAACAGGCTTTCTTAAGCGAGGCCTGCCCCATCGAATAAGGATAGATTGTGAGAGCGAAGCGAACGACAATCTTATCCTGTGGTTGGACAAGCCCGACAAGGAAGCACGGTTTATATATAGGCAAATATATTTTTTGAACAGTGATGCGATTAAGACT
>Ga0209671_1000021_pt1 | contig 63108 bp, 61 predicted proteins | sample WorMetHERISLAND2_2_FD_187401 | JGI IMG/M metagenome (GOLD analysis project Ga0209671, IMG submission 187401) | Marine gutless worms symbiont microbial communities from Max Planck institute for Marine Microbiology, Germany - Olavius geniculatus... | ecosystem: Host-associated > Annelida >...
TTGCCAAATCGTTTTTGTTCTGTAGGGTCCATGGTATACTCCCTTTTTACGTGTGCCCGAAATTGGACAGATAAAGGAGTATACACTATTTTAATTTTTTTTCTGCCGCGTAGCGGCTTCGTCCAACAAAACGGATCAGCAGCCAGACGATCTTGTCTGTTATTGTTTTGGATATACCGTGGGTGATATCGAACAGGATCTAATCCGTAACGGGCAATCGTTGATATTGGAAAAAATCGCAGCCGAAAAGAGGGCCGGCGGCTGCGACTGCGCCAACAAAAACCCCAAAGGCAGGTGATGTCTGGCTGACGTTCGCCAGGTGGTGGACGGACTGAAGGGTAAAAGCGCTTTTAAAATGATTTAAGGATAAGGATTTCGGATGAATGGATATCACGCTCTTAAACAGCATAATTACCCTGGACGGAGGCTTGAACCCACTTAAAGATCGCTTTGATAGCGATAAAGAAAAGATTCGATTTCTCTGCCTGCTCTCGCCAACATGCCCTTTGTGACGGGACCAGGGTGCCCGGGCGGTACACGAGAATGTTTTCGAAAAATTCCCCCACACAGATATCAGCGCTTCAGTCATATGGATACCCATTCTGGACAAAGATACATTAGAGGCCGTCATCCCGTCTGTAACCTTGTTAAATGATGTTCGAATCCAACACTATTACGATACCAATAAAGCGGTCGGCAGAACCATTGCGGAAACTGTCGGCTGGGCAGGGAACATCGCCTGGGATATTTATTTGTTTTACGCACCGGGGGCTGAGTGGACCGCTGCACCTCCCCAACCAGATTACTGGATGCACCAACTGTCCGATGCCTGGGCCAAAAATGCACACTTCCGAACCGGCTCGGACCTGCAGAATGAACTCTTCGCTTGCATGCAAAACCTGATATAAATCCAACTTTTCATAATTAGCGCTTGACGAGAGGCTGTGAATTGATATATTCCGATTTAGCAATATATTGAACAGTGGGAGTACCATGATGAAGCCGTTTCTCAAAGTCATGAAAGCGCTTTCGGATCCCAACCGGGTCAAAATCGTCAAATTGCTGCAGCAAAAGATGATGTGTGTCTGTGAGCTGCAGGGCGCACTAAATATTGCCCAGCCGACCGTCTCCAAGCATCTCAAGATTCTGGAGGATGCTGGGTTGGTGGATTTTCACAAAGACGGCCTCTGGGTCAACTATTATCTGGCCGACGGACACAGCAGTCCCTACGCGGCCAGTTTGCTGGGCAACCTGAAGCACTGGCTCGAAGAGGATGCGGAAATTGCGGAACTGGTTAAAAAGGTGCCTTTTTTAAACCGAGAGGAGCTGTGCCGCAAATAAAACATATTGAGGTTATTAAATCGATAGATAAGAATATATAAATTTAAGGAAAAATATTCCATGAGCAATGAAGCAATTCAGAAAAACGACCGCAAAATGACCAGCATCTTCGAACGCTTTCTCTCCTTGTGGGTGGCGTTGTGCATTGTCGCCGGGATTCTGCTCGGCAAAACCGCGCCCGGCGTGGCGCGCTACCTCGACGGTCTGGCTATCTATGTCAAGGGGGCGCCGGTGGTATCCATTCCGATCGCCGTCTGCCTGTTTTTCATGATGTACCCCATCATGGTCAAGATCGATTTCGGCGAGGTGATCAAGGCCGGCAAAAGCGGCAAGCCCGTCTTTTTGACCCTGTTTGTCAACTGGGCCGTCAAACCCTTCACCATGTACGGCATCGCCATCTTCTTTTTGGGTACGTTGTTTTACAATTTTATCGGCCCTGAGGCCATGGACCTGGTCAAGATGCCTTTCGGCCTCGACCTGCCGACGGGCGCCACCCACGGGGCCGGCACGGTAGTTCTGGTCGACGGCGTCAAAATGCTGCAGGTGCCCTTGTGGCGCAGCTATCTGGCCGGCTGCATCCTGCTGGGGATCGCCCCCTGCACGGCCATGGTGCTGGTCTGGGGCTACCTGTCCCGGGGCAACGACGGGTTGACCCTGATGATGGTGGCCATCAACTCCCTGACCATGCTGTTGCTCTACGGGGTTCTGGGCGGGTTTCTGCTGGGGGTGGGCCGCCTGCCGGTGCCCTGGCAGGCGCTGCTGCTTTCAATCGGTATCTACGTGGCCCTGCCGCTGGTGGCAGGCTATCTTTCACGCCGGTGGCTGATCGCCGCCAAGGGCGAGACATGGTTTAAAGAAAAGTTTCTGCATGTCCTCACGCCCATTACGATTATCGCCCTGCTGATCACCCTGGTGCTGCTGTTTTCCTTCAAAGGCGAGGTGATCCTCGGCAACCCGCTGACCATTCTGTGGATCGCCATCCCGCTGTTCATCCAGACGGTTTTGATATTCTGGCTGGGATACGGCCTGGCGCGGCTGTTGAAGCTGCGCTATGTCGACGCGGCCCCGGCAGCCATGATCGGGGCCTCGAACCACTTTGAAGTCGCCATCGCCACCTCCACGATGCTCTTCGGCCTGTCCTCGGGAGCGGCTCTCGCCACGGTGGTGGGCGTGCTGATCGAGGTGCCGGTGATGCTGATGCTGGTTAAAATCTGCCTGACGACCACCCACTGGTTCGGCACGGCCGAAACGGGCGCTGCCGCCCGGCAGCCGAGCGCGGGTTAGAGGACAGCCGGTTGCTTAAAAAATGAACGTCGAACATCGAACGCCCAACATCGAACGTCGAATAGTGATGACGCTGCGCTTTGTCTTTTTATGGTTCAGACGATCCACAGAATAAAAAAGGACAGTTGCGCTTTTCCCAGTTTTTTAAGAATGACGGAATACCTTATTCGACGTTGGGCGTTCGATGTTGGATGTTCGATGTTCATTTTTCAACTTCCAGGGCTCCCCGTTTCCTTCCTCCGCCTTGCCCCCTTTGTTGCGCCTGTGTTGACATCCCGTTGCGAGTTAAGGTAATGAGTCATCTCCAGAGGAGGAAAACCATTGGCACTAATTGATAATTTCGAGCAAACGGCCAGTTTCATGAAGAGTCTGGGATTTCCCGACCTTCGCATTCACCAGTCCATCAATCACTTCGATTTTACCCGCTCAAACCGGAGAATTCTGATCATCGGCCCCATGGGCTCGGGCAAAACCGAGTTTTCGGCCCGCATCTATCGTGACTCCCGTGTGGCCATGGGCAAATCGGAAAAGGTCCGGGAGCTGACGACCAGCCGGAAGGTCGACCGCCGCAAGGTGTTCTACATTCGCCCCAAGATCGACGACAAGAGATTCGAGGATTATCCGCCCAAATGCATTGCCTACCGCGGGGGCTATGTGGATTCAGGGGATAATATGGCCAGCATCGAAGATTCCTTCGAGCTTGAAGGGGTGCTCGAGGATAATCCGACTGCAGGCACCTGGATCATCGACGAGGTCGAATTCTTCGATGAGCGCATCGCCTATGTGATTGCTCAGTTTGCCAAACGACGCAGCCTCAACTTCATCTTTCCGATGCTGATCCTGAACTTCCGTAAAGATCTCTTCAATCGCACGGCCAGGCTGGTCATGGAGGAGTCGACCGATGCGATTCCCCTCACCGCCTACTGCGAACATGCCGATTGTATTACCGACTCCTACTACACCTACCGCTATTACGCCGTTGACGGAGTCGAATGTCCTGCCCTTTACTTCGACCCGCTCATCATTGTGGGCGGCGACCGGCGGACAAGCGACCCCAAGATTCCGAACTATGCCACGCGCTGCGACCGGCACCACTATCTGCCCGGCAAAGAATACACTTTCATGACCCTGAAACCCCTGGGAGAAAAGGCCTACGGCGGCAATGTCACGCCGCTGCTCGAGGAGCTCAACCGGTTGAGGAACGACATCGAAAGCTCGGCCCTCCGCCAGCATTTCGTCAAGAACTACATCCAAACCGGAACGCCCAAACCCATCATGCTGAACGCCCTGAAAGTAAGCTGCATTGCCGAAAAGGCCCTCATCTATCTTTTTTCAGAAGAAAATATCATCAGTGCAGAGCAATTGGCCTACCTGGCAGAAAAGATCGGGGCGGATACCGACTACATGAACCAGCGCCTTTTGGAAAACCGGAAGCTGCAGCTCAGCACCATCCGAAAAAAAACCTAGTGATTAGAAAATGGGACATGTTTTTTGCATAGCTGTGTTGTGCGAGCGGCAACCCTGGAGAACCAGCATTGATTTCTTCTTAACCCCCATCACTGTCCTTCGTTAAAGGAAGAATATCCCTTTTTTTCAGCACCGCACATCCTTGGGACGAAATTCCGCGGCAGCAAAGCATCTTTGCGTTACTGCTGCACTATCCCGGTTGCCATAAGCCGGCGCAGTGATTACCCTAATTGACGGGGCACCTGAGACTGCTGAGACCGACTACAAATTGAAGCGATCGCGGCATAAAGCCGCGTGCGCCAACTCCGGCCCATCGATTTGACGCCGGCAGCCGGTTGGCTGCAATTCGGGCTGAACGCCGGGAGAGTAAAATGACGCTGCTGATTCTTGGAATGGTTGTTTTTATGTCTGTTCATCTGATCCCGTCCTTTGTCGGGCTGCGAAAGCGACTGGCCGATTGGAAAGGGGAGTCGATTTACCTGGGGTGCTATTCCCTGGTTGCGGCCCTGGGCTTAACCCTGGTTATCATCGGCAAGGCCAGGGCGGCTTTCGTGCCGATATGGGATCTGCCGCAGTGGGTCAACCACCTGACGATGTTGGCCATGCTGCCGGCAATCATTTTGTTCGCCGCAGCCTATGTTCCCAACAATTTGAAGCGTTTCGTCCGGCATCCATTTTTGTGGGGCGTTACCCTGTGGGCGCTGTCGCATCTGCTGATCAACGGGGATCTGGGATCGCTGATTCTGTTCGGCGGCTTTGCTGCCTTTGCCGTGTTTGACATGTGGTCCGCCAATCGTCGGGGCGCTCAAAAGTCCGATAAAAAATTACCGTTGTACTGGGATGTCCTTTTAATCAGCGTCGGCCTGATCGCTTTTGGCGCCCTTGTTTTCTTACATGCCTACCTGTTCGGAGTTGCAGCAGTGCCGTGAAATACGCGCCCTTTTTTCCGTCACTGCGAGCCTTTCTACCCGGCGGAGGTCGAGTAACTGGCTGTTCTTCCTTGATGCAATTTGCATCTCGAATATTCAGACTTACCTTAAAGAATCGATAAAGCGGTTATCAAAAATCTCTCCGCTGTTCGAACGTTTTTTTCGACATCCGCTTATACCACTCCACCCAGATTTTGGAGCTTTTGTTGAAGAGCGGTATAATCCTAAACCAACCCGCAAAAGGAGATACCAATGGCGACACGTCAAGCAACAGCCAAATGGAACGGAACATTGAAAGACGGCACCGGAGTTATGAATTACGGAGCCTTCGAAGGGCCCTACACCTTTGCTTCCCGCTTTGAAGACGGCAACGGCACCAATCCCGAGGAACTTGTCGGGGCCGCCCATGCGGGCTGTTTTTCCATGTTTCTGGCGGCGCTGATCAGCGGTGACAATCTGACGCCGACCAGCGTCCAGACAACCGCCTCGGTCCACTTGGGCGAAGACGACGGGCCGAAAATTACAAGCATCGATTTGAATTGTGAAGCTGTCGTTCCCGGCCTGGATGAAGCCAAATTCGCCGAGTACGCCCGGACGGCCAAAGAAAAATGCCCGATTTCGAGACTCTATGCCGGCACCGAAATCAATTTGACTGCCAAACTGGTCGGTTGATCGCCAAGGGAGCATTTCAATCGCTGCATGGCCTGATATAGCGGTTGTCAAAAAAACGTTCTATTTCTAGAGCGCTTTTTATTACAGCCGCTAATTCCATCCTTTGCTAAACCTGAGAAGTCCCCCAGAGCCCGTTCCTTAATTTTTCCCCTTCAGACATGGATATATGGATGAATTTTCATCTTGGATTGATAGTCACAGCTTTCTTAATAATAATTTGGAACAATGTTGCGGATTATGATGAAAAATCGAAAATATTTGAGAAATGTGATGTACGAGAGAATCCTTGATTTGACCAGGCTATTGAAACAAAAATCGGCTTTTCTACTGGGTCCCAGAGGAACCGAACTTGGACGATGACACCCATCAGGTTAAACATTAGTGATTTTTTGGAAAAAGAAACGCACAAGAATGAAATTTACCCGCTAACTACCGGACCTACATATCCATGCATCGCGCACAGCCTGTAATAGTTTCTTGACAAAAACGTTCTTATAAATTTATATTTCGCCAATTGTCGAATTGAGAGGTGACTGTGTTCGAATTTTTAAACATTACCAAGGCCCTGGCCGAGGAAAACCGGCTGCGCATCCTGATGGCGCTTGATGTCGAGGAGTTGTGCGTCTGCCAGATTGTCGAGCTGCTCGAGCTGGCTCCCTCCACCGTGTCCAAGCACATGTCCGTCCTCCGGCAGGCGCGCCTGGTGGACAGCCGCAAGGACGGCCGCTGGACGTACTACCGTCTAGCTGACGGGGGTGCTCCCGCTGAGGTGCATGGTGCCATCGTTTGGGTGAACATATCCCTGGCGTCGAATGACCGCATTCGCGCGGATGCGACAAGACTCGAAGAGATCCTGAAAATCGACCGGGAAATCTTGTGTAGCCGGCAGCCCCGTCTCAGCAATTGTGAACAGAACAATCCGGATTGAGGAGAGACGGGCAAGGTTGCCGCCGAGCAAGTGGCTACAGGTTAGTGTCGTAAAAGAATTTTGGTGATTAAGAAATTCCCTTTCTCTAAGTATACATCAAAAAATTAACATTCTTTAAAAGGGGGGTGTATCTTAGATGAAAAAAATCATCATTTTAGCCTTTGTACCTTCATTATTTGTTGCAGTGATATATATCGGCGAGAGGCGTTTTTTTTTCAAATAACGTTGCGTGTATTGCTTATAGCAAACTTAAACCGGGAGTAGATTTAAATAGTGCTATCGCCTTGATAAACAAAGCTTTAGATTCAGAACGCAAGACATGGCACGATGCAGCTGATTTGCGGATTCAGCTTGAGAATGGCGCCTTAATAGATGATAGAAGCGACCGATATCATATGTTTTGCTATAGTTTTTTTAAAGATCCTTCTGATCCCTGTAAATCCGCCTATGGAAAGATCTATTTAACCTATATCAAAGAAAAAGGAATAGATTTTTATAAGATAACTGAGATAAATTATATATATTCATTTACCCCTTTATTGGGGTATCGTGTTAGAATCCAATATACAAGTCCAGGAAATAGCAGAAAGTATCTTCTCGAAAAAAAAATGGCCAGATGTAGTCTTTTGCGAATGTAATCTTTTGCGACTTTTCAATTTCAAAGAATTTACGCGGAGGTTAGTCTCCGCTTTTTTATTGTTCAACCCAGAGTGTTCGGCCTGGTGCTAAGCAGAACCGCACCGAAACAGGGAATCGAAAATGGACAAAAGTAGTCCGGAAAGAAAAGCCCGCAAGGTTATCGACGAGTGCGCCGACTGTGACGTCTGCCGTTTTCTAATGGATACCGACTGCCTGATGTTCCCCGAGCTTTACCGGCTCTACGACAAGGAAATGGAGACCGGAGAAAAGATCAACTCCGAAGAGCTCAGGCACATGGTGGATTTGTGTAATTTCTGTGCCCTGTGTCCCTGCCCGCCGGTGCGTGCCAACCTTATCGAGGCCAAAACCAGTTTCATCGATCGCGACGGTCTGAAATTCGGGGTCCGGACCCTGGAGGACGTCGAACGGGCGGCCGGGCTGTGCGGCGCCTTTCCGCGGCTGACCCAGATGGTTTTGGGCGGCCCTGTAAGCGGGAAGCTGTTTAAAAAGGCCGCCGGCATTCATCCGGAGCGGCAAGTCCCGATGTTTGCCGGGGAAAGTTTTCCGCAGTGGGCCAAAAAAAGGCGTTTAAACATTCCTTCAGCCGGACGGCAGAAAAAGAAAATTGCCTATTTCGCCGGCTGCACCGCCAATTATCTTTTTACCGAAGTGCCCCGGGCCGTCGTCGAAGTGCTTCAACACAACGGATTTGATGTCTTTTGTCCGCAACTAAAATGCTGCGGCATGCCCGCCATGCTGGAAGGCGACCGCCGGCTGACACTTGAATTCGTGCGTCACAACATGGACCTTCTGGCCGATGTCGTCAACGCGGATTACGACATCGTCTGTTCCTGCCCGACATGCGGATTTATGCTGCGAAACGTTTTAAGGGAGGGCGCCTATTATTCGGCGGAATACCAGGCATCGGTGGGCGCTGACGGCGCCCATCTTAATGTGCCTGCCTCAGGGGCAGCCGCCAATCCCGGCGGGAAAAAATTTGACTTGCTGAAAAAGTCCATGTTCGGCGATATTCTCAAGGACGAGGGCTATTTTTCTACCATCGACCCCATGAAGCGCATATCGGTGGCCGAAAACACCTACGACCTTGGAGAATATCTGATGGGGCTTCACCGCAGCGGGGAGCTTAAGACAACCTTCGCTGAAGTGCCCGGCCGCATGGTATACTTTCCCCCCTGCCACCAAAGGGAGCAGAGCATCGGCCGCCCGTATCAGGAGTTGCTGAATTTATTGCCCGGTGTTCATCTGGAACCGGTGGACGGCAGCCTTTACTGCTGCGGCATGGCGGGAATTATGGGTTTCAAGCGCGATTTTCACGAAACCTCCCTTCATCTAGGCCATCGATTGATGGAAAAAATCCAAGCGCTGGCCCCTGAGAGACTCATAACGGACTGCCTGAGCTGCCGGCTGCAGTTCGATCAGCTGCTGCCTTACAAAGTGCAGCATCCTGTCGAGTTATTAAATGAGGCGGTCTCCGGTTAATCCACCTTAGCGGGTTGCCAGCAGGCACCGCTGGCGCCATCTATCTTATTGACAGCCAATCACTGTAACCGAAGAGATATTTTTTCAATATCCCTGCGGCCAGCTTCTCCTGTTCGAATACCTCGACGCCCGCCGAGCATGAATTTCTATGAAATTCGGTTTGTTGAATAATTTCTATTGACGCAAATTGCCACAAAGTGGTAGGTAATGTGTGTCTGTACGATAATCGGACACAGGTTAGTCTGCTTTTGAAATTAAAAAGCTTTTCCCACCTTATGCAAAAGGCCATCTCAGATCATGAAAGCTATAAAACATATGTTGATCGGCGGTCTCCTGCTGGCAGTTATGGGTTATGCAGTCGGTTGCGGCAGGGACAGCGATGCCGTCGTGGTGGATTTTAACAAAACCGTGGCGGTAGATCGTCCGAGCAGTTCAGAACCGGAATCCGACCAACTCAAAGTTGCCGTCGGTGCGATGATTTCCCCCAAAGAAACCTTTGCGTATTACCGCCAGCTGCTGGACTATCTTGGCCGGAAACTGGGACGCGAAATTCAGTTCATCCAGCGCAAGACTTACGGCGAAGTCAATGAGCTGTTGGCCAGAAACCAGATAGATCTGGCCTTTATCTGTTCGGGACCCTATGTCGTCGGCCAGAAATTGTACGGTTTCGAGCTTCTGGCCACGGCGGAAGTTCAAAACAGCCACTTCTATCACTCCTATCTAATTGTCAACAAAAACAGCGAGTATCGGGATCTGGAGGATCTTCGCGGCCGTGTGTTTGCATTTACCGATCCGGATTCCAACACCGGTAAACTGGTGCCGACCTTTTGGCTCAGCCAGATTGATGAAAAGCCGGAGACTTTCTTCAGCAAGACCATTTACACCTACAGCCATGATAACGCGATCCTGGCGGTGGCCAAAGGCCTGGTGGATGGTGCGGCCGTTGACAGTTTGATCTGGGAATATTATCACCGCAACAAGCCTGTTTTTACCTCTGAAACCCGCATTATTCGAAAATCGGAACCCTACGGCATTCCCCCTTTGGTGGCCTCGAAGTCGCTGTCTTTCGAAATGAAGGCCCGCATTCGCCAAGAACTGTTTGCGATGCATGACGATCCCAAGGGCAGACAGATCATCAGTGAACTGATGATCGACCGTTTCGTCAATCCGCGTGACGAATGGTACGACAGCATCAGGAAGATAAATTTGAAACTTGCTTCATTGGAGAACGAATCGAATGCGACCGCACAGCCTAAAGAGTAAGCTGCTGATTATCATATCACTTCTGGTGATCGGCAGCGGGCTGCTGATTTCGCTGCTGGTAACCCAGCGCTACAGCCATAGTCTGTTTGAGTCCATGACGGCCCAGGCCGAAAATCTGGCCCAGGCCATCGCCCTCGATGCCACCGATAAAATTTTGACCAACGATCTGGTCGCGCTGCAGAAGATGCTCGACTACCACATGACCAGTACACCCCATGCGGCCTACATATTCATCATCCGGGACAACCAGGTCCTTGCACACACCTTTCCCCGGGGAGTGCCGGTCGATCTGATCGGGGCCAATGATATTATTCTGGACAATTACAGCCATCACAAAGAAATAATTTCCACTGACGGTGAGCGCTTTTTCGACATTGCCTGGGCCGTGTTCGCTGGCAAAGCCGGCACACTGCGCCTCGGGGTCTTTGAAAAACCCTTTCGGGATCAGGTCAAGCAGCTGTGGCTGCAGATGAGTGTGCTGACCTTTTCGATTCTTTTGCTGGCCATCGGCGGCAGTCTGTTTTTTATCAGACGCGTCACCCGGCCATTGGCCTCCCTCGCAACGGCGGCCGAAACAATTGACCAGGAACGTTTGGAACTTAATCTGAAAATTCCCCCGGACAGTGAGGTCGGGAGACTGGCACTGTCGTTTAACAAAATGCTCGGGCGCATCAGAGAATACACCCGCAATCTGGAGGAAAAGAATCAGCAGCTGGACCGCGCCCATCATCAGACGCGGACATCCTTTCTCATTTCACAGGAAATCAATGCCCTGACGACACTCAATGAGGTCTGCGCCTATCTGGTTAAGAAGCTTCAATCCATCGTCACCTGCAAGGATATGGCGGTGGTGGTCTTCAACCATGGCAGCAGTACCCTGTTCTGTTATTCCGGACATGAGTGCGCCGCGTGGCCGGAAGAGCATTCCAGGATTGCTTATGGTCTATTGGTGGAATTGAAAGAAACTGCTTTTATCGAAAGCGACCGTGAAAAGATGGTTTTTTTACCGGATCCCTATGAAGCCGCCGAAAGAATGGTTGCTTTTCCCTTGCGGCATGAAGGGCAATTTCTGGGAGCAATGCTGGTCGCTTGTCCGGGGGGATGCAATTGCGTCACAAAAGATCTGGATATCATTGAAATCATTCTGGCCCAGTCAACCGGTGCGATTCGCCGGGCAATTGCCCATGAGGAAGAAGTCCGCGAATTGAGAAGCCGCATTGAAAAATCCAGCGGTTTTGGCGATCTGGTCGGCAAGGATCCCCGGATGCAGATTATCTACAAACTGATCGAGGATGTCGCCCCCACGGACGCGACGGTTCTGATCCAGGGTGAAAGCGGCACCGGTAAGGAGCTGGTGGCCCGGGCCATCCACAACAACAGCCTGCGTAAAGATGCGCCGTTTGTCGTCATTAACTGCTCGGCCTATCCGGCAACTCTTCTGGAAAGTGAGCTGTTCGGTCATTAAAAAGGCGCCTTCACCGGCGCTGTTCGTCAGAAAGCGGGACGATTCGAACGGGCCGACGGCGGCACGGTTTTCCTGGATGAAATCGGCGAGATTTCCCCCACAGCGCAGATAAAATTGCTGCGCATCCTCCAGAGCCGGAAATTCGAGCGTGTGGGAGGTGAAAAGACCTTGACCTTTGACACCAGGATTCTGGCTGCTACAAACAAGAATTTACAGCAGGAAGTTAAGGAAGGTAAATTCCGTGAAGATCTTTTCTATCGTTTAAACGTTATTCCCATCCAGGTCCCGCCGCTGCGCCACCGGCGCAACGATATCCCCTTGCTGGCGCGGCATTTTCTGGGAAAGTTTGCCCAAGAGCAAAACAAACCCGTTCAGCGATTCAGCGCGGAAGCCATGCGCTTGCTTCTTAATTACGACTGGCCGGGTAACGTCAGGGAGCTCGAGAACAGCATCGAGCACGCCACAGTCATTGTAAAAGGCAAATATGTCGAAGTCTCGGAACTGCCGGGTGTTATTCAACAGGCCAGGCCGAAACCCAGGATTTCGAACCTGCCGAACGGTTCCGGCCGCTCCATAATGGAAAATGAAAAAAATTTACTTATAGAAGTTCTGGGTGAATGCAACTGGAACAAAAAGGAAACCGCAGTTAAGTTGGGGATCAGCCGCAGTACCCTGTATGAAAAGCTTAAAAAGTACAACATCACAAAGCCAACCGTTCATTAGAATTTTCACAAAATTTAAAGCACAACCGCTAAACGACTGCGGTGCAATGCCCGGCCATTAGAGGAAAATGTGTTTTTCAAGACCGTGACTGAAAAACGGACACACATATCTATTTGAAATTATTTTTGATATAGTCCTGCCCAAATGATGTCCGGATATCGGACACAATTTTCAGACCTCTCCATCCGAAATTCTTCTGCGATCTTACAAAGCTTCAATTAAACACCTAATAACCGGATAATTTCAAAAATACATTTTATTTCAACCTGTTAGACTCTTTGCTTCGGGCTGAATCCATTTAAACACTACGGACCGGGACGTTTAGCCCACAATGTGGCACTAGAATTGCTGAATAAGAATACATTTAGCGACCGGATTCTGAAAGATATTGCATAGTCTGTCGGGATTGCCAGCGGCGGATCGGGTGGGAAAAAATAAAATGGAAAAGAAGATCGTCATTGTGGATGCCAACCCGGATAGCGGTAATGAACTGTCCGACATCATCCATTCTAAAAATTATCCTCTCGACCATACGCATGAACTCTCATCGCTGGAAGATTATTTGTCCTCGGATCAATACGTTGCTGTGGTTATGGATATTGATTCGATTCAGGTTGACAACCGCACGATACGGAACCTGGCCCTCAAATACCCCAGCGTCAGGTTCCTGTGTACATCCAGGGACCGCTTTCACCCCGAGCTCAAGGATGCCATTTGCTATCATATCTATGCCTGCCTGAATAAACCGGTGGATCCGGATGAGCTTTTGTTCTGGCTCAAGTGCATTTATGAGGAAGAGGCCATGCCGGATGCCTGAGAGCGGGGATTGAATGCCCGTTCCTAACCTAACAACATCCACGTACGCATCGTTAATTTAAACCAGAGGGAGGGAATATGAAAAAGAAAAAAAACAAAAACCAAACGATTTTGGATGGTTTTCTTGCCGATTTCGTTTTGACAAGAAGATCGTTCATAAAAAAGGCGTCGGCGGCCACCGGAACTGCCGCAGCGCTGGGAGGCCTGCAGCCTTCTCTTAGGGCTCTGGCGGCTTCCGGTGAGGTTGCAGCGGGCCAAATGGGCGAATGGAAACCGGCCACCTGTCAGGGGTGTACCTCCTGGTGTTCGAAACAGGTTTATGTTGTCGACGGCAGGGCCGTGAAGGTGCGCGGAAACCCGAATTCGAAAGTCAATGGCACTGCCGGGTGTCCGCGCTCGCACCTGGCCTTGCAGCAGGTATACGATCCGGATCGGATAAAAACTCCGATGAAACGGACCAATCCCCAAAAGGGACGCAACGAGGATCCCAAATTTGTACCCATTTCCTGGGACGAGGCTTTGGGCACCATCGCCGACAAGATCATGGAGCTTAGGAAAAACAATGAAACCCACAAGTACATGCTGATGCGGGGCCGCTACTCTTACATGCGCGATGTACTCTATGATCGCATGACCAAAATCATCGGCTCGCCCAACAACATTTCCCACAGCGCCATTTGCGCTGAAGCGGAAAAATTCGGCCCCTACTATACGGAAGGTTACTGGGGCTACCGGCAGTATGATGTTCAAAGAGCCCAATACATCATCTTATGGGGCGCCGACCCCTTGGCCGCCAACCGGCAGGTATCCTATTATTCTGCTGCCTGGGGGGACGCGGTTGATTCCGCAACCATTGCAATAGCCGAACCCCGGCTTTCAGCCACTGCAGCCAAAGCCGACGAGTGGCTGCCTGTCAAACCCGGCACGGACGGTGCACTGGCCGTGGCCATTGCCCACGTACTGCTCACCGAAGGTCTTTGGAACAAAGACTTTGTCGGTGATTTTAGCGACGGTAAAAATCATTTTTTGGCCGGTTATGACGTCTTACCCGAAATGTTTGAAGAAAAACACACCAACGGCATTGTCGCGTGGTGGAATCTGGAGCTGAAAGACAAAACACCGCAGTGGGCTGCCAAGATAACCGGCGTACCGGCGGAGCAGATCAAACGGGTTGCCATCGGCTACGGCCGGGCGGCACCCCATGCGATTTCCTGGCTGGGCGGCGGACCCTGCATGCAGGTCCGAGGGTCTTATGCAGCCATGGCTGTGCATGCTTTAAACGGTCTTGTCGGTGCGGTGGACAATATCGGGGGCACCCAGCAGAGCAACAAGGAATATACCACCAAGTTTCCGAAACCCAATGATTTTATGGATGAAATTGCGAAACAGGGCAAGAAGCACAAGAAAATCGATCAGCGCGGCAGACTGGAATTCCCCGCTTTAAATAAAGGTAAATCAGGCGGGGGCGTGGTCACCAACAATGCGGCCGACGGCATCCTAAACGAGGATCCCAATGAAATCAAGGTGGCCATTGGCTACATGAACAATTTTGCCTTCTCCTGTCCTCAGCCGGAGCGCTGGGAGCGGGCCCTGGCCAAGATCCCGTTCCTTGTTCACATCACCACCAATGCTTCCGAGTTTTCCTGGTTTGCCGATATTCTGCTGCCCGATACCCACCACATGTTCGAAAAATGGGGTTACGTAAAGGCTCACGGCAACGGATACCGGCATGTGACCCTCATGCAGCCGATCATCAAGCCGGTGGGGGATTTCAAGATCGATGAGACCGAAATTCCCTGGATGCTTGCAGAAAAGCTGGCGGAAAGGGGTTTTGACAATCTGCTGCGCCATTTCAAGGAATACAAGGATCCCGAGACCGGCAAAGCACCGACCAACGAAAAGGAATTTGGCCTCTACTCCCTCAAATATGCCACTCAGAATCTGTGGGACCCGGCCAAACACAAAGGGGGCGACAAATTCAACGGCTGGGAGGATTTTCTGAAAGCCGGCGTCTGGAATTCCAAACCCTATCCATATCGCAAACGCTGGAGCAAGATGAAAACCAAAACCAAGAAGTTTGAATTCTACAGCGAAACCCTGAAAGCTGCGCTCGCCAAGCACGCTGAAAAGCACAACACTACGGTCGACCATGTTCTGGAAGTCTGCAACTATCAGGCCCGCGGCGATATGGCCTTTGTACCGCATTATGAAGATCCGTACATTTCCGGAGATGAAAAAGAATATCCGTTTATCCATGTGGATTATAAATCCAGACTCAACCGTGAGGGCCGCTCGGCCAACTGCACCTGGTATCATGATTTTAAAGATCTCGACCCCGGTGATGTGCCTTGGCAGGATGTGGCCAAAATCAATCCCAGGGACGCCAAAGGACTGGGAATCAAAAATGGAGACAGGGTCAAGCTGACATCTCCAACCGGAAACCTGACCTGTACGGCCAGTTTATGGGAAGGCGTCCGGCCCGGCACGATCGCCAAATGCTACGGCCAGGGCCACTGGGCCTACGGCCGGGTGGCTTCAGAAGAATTCGGCAAGGTACCCCGGGGCGGCAGCAGCAACGACCTGATCCCGGCTCAGTATGATCGTTTGAGTGGGAGCACGGCGTTCTATGCCACAACCAGAATCACAATCGAAAAAGTTTAGGAGGTGAACCATGCCAAAATATGCCATGGTAATAGATTTACAGCGATGTGTCGGGTGCGGTGCCTGCAGTATCGCTTGTAGAAACGAAAACAACGTATCGGAAGGCATTTACTGGTCCAGCAAAATCACCGAGACTTCTGGCACGTTTCCCAATGTGCGGTACCATTACAGACCGACTCTCTGCAACCACTGCTCCAACGCCCCTTGTGTCAGGGGTTGCCCGACCAAGGCCATGCACAAACTGGACAACGGCATCACGATGCATGATCCCAAAAAATGCATCGGCTGCCGCTACTGCATATATAACTGCCCTTATGAGGTGATCTATTTTAACTGGCAGGATCCCCATAAATTCTGGCAGGATTCCCGGCCTGTCATAAACGGTGGTACAAGCTCGCCTAAAGAAATGGCCCAAAAAGTCAACGGTGGCAAGCGGGCGCCTTACAGCAACCCGGAAAGGGCCCAAACCCTTCCGGAGACAAGATCCAAGGGTGTGGTCGAAAAATGCACTTTTTGCGACCACAGAATCAAGGTGGGTAAAATACCCTACTGTGTGGTGGCCTGTCCTGCCGATGCCAGGGTGTTCGGGGACCTGGAAAAGCCCGACAGCAAGGTCAACAAGCTGCTGGGCAAATATAAGCCTTACCGGCTGAAGGAGCGGCTCGGCACCCAACCGAACGTATACTACATTCGAAACTTCAACCCGGCGCACTATAAGCGGACGAAAGGGGGGATCTAGCGATGAAAGCAATGAAAATTCAATTGTGGTACGGGCTGCTTGGGCTGGGCATCCTGCTCGGCCTGCTTACCGCCTACAAGGTGTTTACCACCGGCTTTATCCTGTATGCCAAGACCGACATACTGGTTTGGACCATGCCCATCGCAGCCTATGTTTTTTTCTCACTGACAAGCACGGGGTTGGCCTTTGTCTCGTCAATTCCCGTGGTTTTTGGCATCAAGCGCTACCAGAACCTTGAAAAGCGGACCGCATTTTTGGAAATCGCCGTACTGATGGCCGCTTTTACATGTCTGCTGTTGCATCTTGGGTCACCGTGGAACGCTATCTATTACCTGCTTTCCCCAAACCTGGCCTCTCCCCTGTGGTGGCTGGGCATGCTCTATGGACTTTACCTGGTCGTTCTGCTTTTATCGTTTGGAAAAATCCAAACGGGCAAAGTCAGCAAGGCGCTCGGGGTATTCACCTTCATCGTCGCCATTGCCACCTCCACTGCACTGGGCTGGCTCTTCGGGCTGCCGGATGCCAGGCAGATGTTCGGCGCCAACTTTCTGGCCATGTATTTCCCGCTGACCGGATTTGCCAGCGCGCTGGCAGCCGTCCTGTTATTCAGCCTGGCCTACCATCATTTTGCGAAGATTCCCTTAAGCGATGGAGACCGAAGTCTTTACGACGACCTCTGCAAGCTCTTTGGCTTCGTTACAGCATTGACATTGGTCTTTTTCATCTGGCGGACCATTGTGGGCGGCGTGTCTGCAACCGCTGTTGAATTCGGTGGTTTCAGGCATATGTTGGGATCAGGCTGGTACCACTTTTCATTGTGGGTTGGATTGGTCGCCCCGCTTTTAATACTCGCTATTTCTTCGGTACGACAAACCACCTGGGGAAAGATGACATCCGCGGCTTTGTTCCTGGTCGGGATGTTTGCTGCCCGTCTGGAAATGGTGTTGAGCGGGCTGGTTATGCCCACCGGCCCAAAAGCGGAAGGGCAGCCCCCGTTTGTGAGCTACTGGCCGACGATTTGGGAAGTGTTTGTCTTTGTGGCCGCGCTATCCGTGCTGCTGCTCGTCTACACAATCGGGGAGCGGCATTTCAAGCTGTCTGAAACACCGGAGTAACAGATACCTAGGATACCGCAGCCGGATCTATTCGGACCGGCTGCGGTTTTCGATCTGAATATTCAAATTTTGAAGGAGTGCCGATGAAATCCGACTTGTTTTTACAGCAGGAAGCAACCCGTTCTGAAATTTACAAACTTCTCGCTGAATGTTTTTATCCCCCGGACGAAAACTTATTTGAGAAAATCATAGGTTTGAACGATAAATTCAAACTGGTTGGCCTTCAAGATATTGATTGGAACGTCGGAAAAATGCTACGAGCCGATTCCATCAAGGATCTCACCGTGGAGCATGCCAGGCTTTTTGTGGGACCCTATACTGTCCCGGCACCTCCTTACGGTTCCGTCTATATGGAGCCGGAGCGCAGGATCATGGGAAACTCCACCATGGATGTTATCCAGAGATACCGCCAATTCGGACTTGTTGTGGGCGAGGATTTCAAAGATGCTCCCGATCACATTGCAGCTGAACTCGAATTCATGCACTTTCTGTGTTTTAAGGCCATGGAGGCAGCCCATCGGGGCGATGCCGATCAGGTAGCCGAAAGCCTGACAGAACAGCAATCGTTTCTTCAAATTCACCTGGGAGCCTGGATCCCTGAATTCGCAGGCAAAGTCATCGAAAACGCATCTACGTCGTTTTACCGCAACCTGGCCGGGGCAACCGAAACTTTTATCAAAAAAGATTATCATGTTCCGACATCGTTTCTGAATTCCTGGTCGTCCAATCCTGCAAAATCGGCTGAAATAGAATCCTCATGCGGGCAATGCTGATATGGTAGCTACAAAATGAAGAGATTTCTCGCTCGCCGGCACGTGGAGATTTTTTATACCTTTGGTTATGTTAATTTTAACATATGCCCCAAAGAAGGTTCAGGTTTCAAAGGGTCAGCGTTCAAGGCTGCAGAGCTTTAGCGGCTGTTGCTAAGCGCGCATCTATGGCCATCATCGAGTCGTACAATGCTTGAATAGCCATTTCATTGAGGAAGAACTGGATACCCCGGCACCTCAAACCAATAAGATACGGAAAGACCCAAAAAATTAGCATCAAGCCGCCCTGGTAGATGGGAACGATATTTTAGGTATCTTTTCTTTCTTAGCGGCTTTGCGCCTCTGCGAGAGATCTGTACCTTTTAGGAAGGCCTCACAGATTATGGCACTGATTGATAAATTTCAACGGAAAATTGATTATCTGCGCATCTCGATCACCGATCACTGCAACCGGCTGCGGATGACGGCCGACGGTAAGCTCAGAAGCTGTTTGTTTTCAGACAACGAAATGGATATCAAGGCCCTGTTGCGGCAGGGATCATCGAAGAAGGAGCTTGTCGGGTTCTTCTTTTCGGCCGTCCGGAACAAACCCCGGCGCCATCACCTGAATGTTCATTATTGCAGCCAAAACGCTCGGGGCATGTACGCTATCGGAGGTTGATCGATGGAGCTGTTGCAGATAATATTCCCAGTGGCCGGTATAAAAACATACCTGTTTATTCCTCCGGCAGTGGCATTTATCATTTCCTTTTTCACTTCGATGGTCGGCATATCGGGGGCATTTCTTCTGCTCCCCTTCCAGATGAGTGTGCTGGGCTTTACGACCACCTCGGTAACTTCCACCAATTTCCTGTTTAATGTCATTGGCACCCCCGGAGGGGTTTACCGCTATATCAGAGAATGCCGTTTGGCCTGGCCGGTTGCGTTGATAATTGTGGGAGGAATCCTACCCGGAGTGCTGATCGGCTATTACATACGGATTCAATTTTTACCGGATCCGAAGCGTTTCAAATTGTTCGTCGGAATGGTGCTTTTGTTTGTGGCCGTCAAGCTTTTCAAAGATGCTCGGACGAAAAGATCCAGGGGTCAGGAAACATTTTGCAGTTTGAAAGATCGGGTGCGAAATATTTCGCTGACACTAAAAGAAACCCGTTTTGATTTCAGAAACAATACGCATTCCTTTGCAACCTGCGGCCTGCTGATGCTGGCCTTTGCCGTCGTCATTGTCGGCGGCGTTTACGGCATCGGCGGCGGGTCCATCATCGCTCCTTTTTTAATTACCATCTTCAAGCTGCCGGTCTACACAATAGCCGGTGCCGTTTTATTGGGTACGTTTTCTTCGTCCGTTGCCGGTGTGGTTTTCTACAGCGTCCTCCCGCTAAACGGAACTGTGGCGCCCCCTGATTGGCTGCTCGGGGTTTTATTCGGCATCGGTGGGCTTTTGGGCATGTATTTTGGGGCCAAAATGCAAAAATTCGTGTCTGAAAAATGGATAAAACTTGTGCTTGGCACAATCGTATTTACCGTTGCCTCAAAATACATTTGGCCGTTTTTCAGCGGCTAAGCCGGCGGCAGAACAGTCCGAAAGAAATCGAGCTTTTTGGCAGATGACCGACGCAGCAGTTTTTATTGCCACATTGTGGCATTTTTTGCTTGACTGCCCCCAGCGGAAATGTTATCCATAATAGCCATTTGTATCTTCCCAATACCTTTATTACCTCCTAATTAAGGGCGGTCTATCGCCGGGTTTTCTGGAAAACGGACGATAACCGCCCTTTTTTTAGGCCCGGCTTCTCAGTAGGTTGTGTAATAGCCGCCTCCGTGCCGGGTTGTGATTATTTCGGGCTAAAGGCATAAATAGGATTTGCGACTGAACTTCTTCAAAACCGGGGTTCCCATGCCGTGGCGAATCGCCTTTATTACATTCTCCTTGTCGATGGGGACGGTTCCGGCCAGCATGTTCACCGGCAAATGTTCGAAGGCCGCCGCCACCATCGGGGTGCTGGGGCCCAGCATAACGGTTTTGACCTTGGGGTGGACGTTTTGCAGGATCTCCTCTGTGGTGTTGTTCAAAATGGAGGTCGAGGTTAACACCAGCACATCCGCCCAGTCGCCCAGCTTGGCATAAAAGTTCTCCTTTTGACCCATATCCCTGGACGAATCCAGCACTTCCACAGCGGCTTGTTTTTGATCGAGCGCTTTCACCAGCGGTCCGATAAAACCCACCATGGCGACCCGGGTGCCCACGCCGATGTCGAACGCTTCGAACAGCATCGTATTTTTTTGGTCTTCCGGGTAGCCTAACGCATTTTTATGATTCAGGGCATTGACGAGGGCCAAGGCCATGCTTCTTTCAAGCGGGTGCTCGCTTTTTATCTTTTCGAGAAGGTGCACTGCCGGTCGATCTTCATAATCGATATGCTTGTTTAAGAGCATGCAGGATTTTTTATCTTCAAAGTGGGTGTAGGATAACCCGATGCCTTTATCAGCCAGGGTCACGGCCGTGTAACCGAGTCCGAGGCATAATATTTGGATGTCAACGCCTTTGGCCCTACCTTCGAATAGGTCATATAACCTTTGGTTGAGTAGCATCGTCATGATTCCCTCGGACTGAACCGCTTAAGTGTATGCAATCGTTTTCTTGCTATGTTGGAGTTTATCAAATTCAATCAAAAAAATACAGAAGTGTGACGGAAATGGATATCATCTTCTCGCCGCACAGGTGCTCCGCCGGGGTCGGCTTTATACTTTTTGGTTTTTGCGGTTGACAAATGATTATCTGTCTATTATATTAATCGTAAAAATACGATTAAAGGATGGTTGAATGATGCCGCAGATCATGAAAGGAATCCCGGCCCAGTGCTGTACCCTGGATATTTCCGGCAAGGACCAGGAGCGGCTGGTCAATGTGTTCAAGGCCATTGGGAATCCCATCCGATTTGAAATCATCAAGTTTCTGGTCACCCACCCCGGGTGCATCACCGGCGACATTGTCGACCACTTGCCCATCGCCCAGGCCACGGTGTCCCAGCATTTGAAGGTTTTGAAGGAAACCGGTTGGATATCGGGGAATATCGAGGGCACTTCGACCTGTTATGAACTGGATGCCAAGAATATCGGGTGGTTTAGGAACGTAGTAAATGAAATATTCTAATGGGACTCGGAATGGTTTGATATTGGATTGCGGATTGCAGATTTCGGATTTTATAAACACAATGGATCGGGTTGAAGCTCATGGATAATCGAGATCTTAGGCTCATTTTTTTAGCCTAATTATCGTAAAATTACGATGATAAAACCGAATTAGTAAAGATACGTGTCAATCCGGATCTCGATTTAAAAAAAGCGGAACAAAGCGACATCAACAAATCTTCATTTTGCAATATTGATGGATTCGTAAAAGGTTAAATTGGCTCGCTCCGGTGGCGAAACCCTCTTCCCGAAAGGGGCAATGTCGCTCCCCAATCTGACCTTTTACGAGACTGCCAATCTTCAATTTTCAATCATCCGCTCTCGGCGGATCAGCAGTGGGAGGTAAAAAAATGCTTGGGGATGAAATTTTAAAAATCGGCAGCTACATGGGTGAGTCTTTTTTGCACATCTGGCCGTATCTGGTGGTGACCATTCCACTGGCGGTGGCGATTCAGATGTCGGGGGCGTCGAAGCATATAAAGCGGGCATTCTCGGCCAAACCCTTTACGGCCATTATTCTGGCCACGGTAGTGGGGGCTTTCAGCCCCTTTTGCTCCTGCGGTGTCATTCCGGTGATCGCCTCCTTGCTGATCAGCGGCGTGCCCCTGGCGCCGGTAATGTCCTTTTGGATTGCCTCGCCTTCGATGGACCCGGAAATCTTCTTTTTAGCGTCGGGATGATCGGCTGGGAACTGGCGGTCTGGCGCCTGGCGGCGACGCTGGTTTTAAGTTTTGCAGCCGGCGTGGTGACCCATGGGCTGATGCAAAAGGGCTGGTTGGGGCAGTCCATCCTGCGCTCCCGCAAATCCAGCCCGGTTCAGGGCACTTGGGAAGTGATTAAAAAGGGATGGGCTCACCTTAAAAGCCGGACCGGAAGTTCGCGCCCGGGCAGGCAGCAGTCCGGCTCTCCGGAATCGCCCACTGAAACCTTATTGCAGTTGGCGCCGGTGCTGCAGGCTAGCAACCTGGCACCTGCGGCAGCCGGCTCGGCAAGTTGCCAGTCGTGCGCATCAGAGACGGCTTCGCTTCCGTTGCAGTCCATTCAACCGGCCGGCAGTTCCGCCAACACCGCCGCGACTGCCTGTTGCAGCGGTTCGCCTGTTGAAAGCATCTGCTGCGACACATCGGCGTCTTTTAAAAGCCGCTTGCTCAAAGAAACTCTCGCTGCAACCCTGATGGTCGCCAAATTCATGGCCCTGGCGTTTATCCTGGAGGCCCTGATCACCTTTTATGTCCCGGCAAGCTGGATAACCGGCACCCTGGGTGCCCAATCCCCGCTGGCGATTATGTCAGCGGCGTTGCTGGGGGTGCCGGCCTACACCACCAGCCTGACGGCCCTGCCGATGATCAGCGGATTGCTGACCCAGGGAATGAACCCGGCAGCCGCCCTGGCATTTTTGGTAGCAGGGCCGGTAACCACCCTGCCGGCCATGGCAGCCGTATGGCCGCTGGTCGCGCGGCGGGTGTTCGTGCTGTATGTCTCCTTTGCCCTGGCGGGTGCGGTTTTAATCGGCTACATTTACAGTATCATAGCCGCCTTTAATTAAAAGATTATTCGGGGAGTTTTCAATCCCTGCTATGTCCGGCCGGTGCTAAACCCGGCCGGACACCGCTTCAAACTGCGAAATTCGAAAAGATGAAAACAAAGACAAGGGGGGCGAAACTCTCCCGCGGGGCTGTCCGACAACCTCTGAAATTCAGCTGTCCCATCCCCCTTGACGGGGCAGATTTACCCGCCATTGGAGACGCCGGAGGCGATCAGGGGTTAGGGTGGGGGTGATAAAATAGACATGAAATCAGAGGATTATCTATATATCTTCCCCCCTTGATCCCCTCCCATCAAGATGATCCCTGCACACACTTGACACAACGGGTATTTCCTTCGATGGCGCCAGGTGATAGCGAATTAACAATTATTTCAGTTGTATGTCTGGATTCCCGCCTTCGCGGGCATGACGTCAAACCTTCGATATTGTCATTCCCGCGAAGGCGGGAATCCAGTGCTAAACACCAAATTTCATGTATTTTAAATGCGTTACTCACACCCCCTGTGTCTAGTGTGTGCAAGGCCCATCCCGTCAAGGGAGGGGAAATGAGTGGACGGACAGCCTCCCGTCCCTCATTTAATTGAAAACAATACTTGACAGACCAATAAATTTGTAATATTTAAGTAACAACTTACATACTAAATTAGATCCAGGGAAAAATAAGTGACATTAGAGCCTACCGAAATGTTCAAAGCCTTGGCCGTCGAGACCAGGGTCAAAATCATCGACCTTTTAAAATCAGAGGGACCTCTGGGGGCTAAAAGGATCTCAGAGTTGCTGGGCGTCACTCCGGCCGCCGTGTCGCAGCATTTAAAGATATTGAAGCAGGCCGGCTTTGTTCGCAGTGAGCGCAACGGGTACTGGATACCCTACGCCATAAATGAAGAAACGTTGAGTGAATGTCGCGAAGTGTTGACCGAAATATGCACCTGCGGCTGCGATAAACCCGGCCAATTCAGAGAAAAGGAACTTGGCGATTCAGGCCTGGAATCTCTAAAAAAATATCGACAGGCCATCGAAACCGAGCTCGAAGCTGTGCGCCTTAGAATCAAAGAATTAGAATCAAATAGCAGTCAGTAAATTTTTTTGATCAATAAATTTAGTGATTGCTAAAATACTTAATTATTCGGTTGATATTCCGAAAGGAGGTGATGAACATGGCAGACAAGAAAGGCGATTGCGACTGTGGGTGTCTTGGGAAGAAGCAGGGTAAGCCTACGCCAACAAGCGATAAGAAGAAGGGCCAGAAGTCCAGGTAAGACATCGAAACCCGGCCAGTAAAAAAGGAGGCAGGGGTAAAAATGGTAACCTCTGCCTCTTCCAATCATCCCTCCTTGACACCGTTCGACCCATCTCTTAAAATCCTTAATCGAATACCTGGATAATTCAACTCAAAAAAAGGATTTTGACGTTGAGTTTAAGAGATAATCCCACACTGCGCGTGCTAATTGTTGAGGATAACATCGACATCGCTGAAAACATCGCCGATTATCTTGACCTCCAGGGTCATGTGACGGATTTTGCAATGGATGGCATCGGCGGGTTACATCTGGCGTTAACCCAAGAATATGATGCCATTATATTGGATATTATGTTACCGGGAATGGATGGATTAGCATTTTGCCGAAAACTTCGCCAGGAGGGTGAAAAGGCAACTCCTGTATTAATGTTGACAGCTCGCGACACTCTGGACGACAAATTGGAAGGTTTTGATGCGGGCGCTGACGACTATTTGGTAAAGCCCTTTGAATTGGAGGAGCTAATTGCCCGGATTCAAGCCTTGGTTCGACGATCCGATCATATGCAGAGAAGGCTTTTACGAGTTGGCGACCTTGAGTTGGACCTTGGGAAAATGCAAGTCCAACGAGCCGGCCGTTTAATTGAGTTAAATCGCGCCTGTTTGAAAATTCTTACGGTGTTGATGCAAGCTTCGCCCAATGTCGTATCTCGCCGAGAGATCGAACATGAACTCTGGAATGACATGCCCCCCGACAGTGATGCTCTGCGAAGTCATATTTATACCCTGCGTAAAGCCGTTGACAAACCTTTTAAACGCCAACTGATCCAGACCGTACATGGTCTAGGATACAAATTGGTGGAATCCAATGACCTTTCGCCATAGCCTTCGCTCCCGGATTATTTTTGCGTTTTGTTTATTCGGCGCAATTCTCGGAACCGTATATGCAACCGCCGTTTACATCTCCCTGGATGCGATTGACGATCACCTCATCGACAGCCGCCTCAAAGAAGAGATCGGGCATTTTATGTCTCATTATCAACGGTATAACGCTTATCCGCAACCAACATCACCCTATATAACCGCATATATCGGCACTGAGAATATGCCGCTTTATGTGTATAATATGATCGATGGATCTGCGGAGGGATTTTATGAGACGCACATAGAGGAAGAGGAATACCATATTGCCATACATAAGCTTCAAAGCCGGGAAAACCACTTATACTTGCTGTACGAAGTCAGCGCACTGGAATTCACTGAAAAACGAAAGATCGGGATCCTCCTTGTCTTGTGTGCCGGTGTTGCCCTAATCATTGGACTTGGATTGTGGATCGGATGGTTGACTTCCCGCAAAGTCATTGCACCGGTTGCGCATTTGTCCGATTTGGTGAACAAATCCGGTCCTGATCACCTACCGAAGATCTTTCGAAGGCTTTTTATGATGATGAAGTCGGCGTGCTTGCCAATGCGCTGGAACGGGCTATGCAACGAGTAGAGATGCATGTGGAGCGTGAATATCGATTCAGCCGGTATGCCAGCCATGAGTTGAGAACACCGGTTACGATTATCAAGGGGGCTGTGGGATTGCTGAAAAAAAATATTTCGGGCGAAAATGATCCAGCGTATCGTCCCTTGAAGCGTATTGAGCGGGCTGTAACCAATATGGAAAACATCATCGAAACACTGCTTTGGCTGTCAAGAGAAGACGAAGCACTCGATCAGGCCCAGGTTTTTGAAGTGTTGTCCATTGTCAAGGAAACCGTTGAGCAAAATCGCTACCTCATCGCTGATAAACCTGTCGAGATTGAGCTGTTTCCCGAAAACGATCCCCACATATCAATTCCGGTACCCATATTCCAAATCATGCTCACCAATTTAATTCGCAATGCCATTCAATATACTGAAGCCGGCAAAGTCAGTATTACCATAAAAAGTGATCGTGTAAGCGTTTCCGATACCGGTGCCGGCATGGAACCCGATGAGTTAAACTTTGTTAACCAGATTCACCTGCGTGGAGACCGGTATCAAGGGTTTGGACTGGGGCTTTCCATTGTGAAACGACTATGTGGACGCTTGGGTTGGCGACTTAAGATTGAAAGCGATAGAGGGCGTGGCACAAAAGTCCAACTGATTTTCTCATGAATGAAGCCTTTTAATTTCTAAAATACGCTGGCCTATTTAGGATTTCCACCTTTGAAGTATCTTACCTGCCTGGTTTTTTCCTAAAAGATTCGATTTTTCACTTTTATTTGATTCCGATTTCACACTTTTTTCACATACCACTTTGTAGGATAGCAGCAACTTATATCCAATCAAGTAGTCCTATTATTATGATTAATAACAACCACGAAGAGGTGCACCGATCCGAACGGCGGGCGTTTTTAAAGACAACCGTACTAGGCAGTGGGGTTGCCTTTTTAACTGGATTTCCTCTGGCTTCATATTTTATTGCTCCGGCTTTAAAAAAGGCCGCCGGAAAATGGGTGGATTTCGGGGCTGCTGAAGATCTTACTCCCGGTCGCGTCGAGATGTTGACTTACGAATTCATGGTCAAAGACGGCTGGCTGGTATTGCCCCAGAGGGGATTTGTGTGGGCCAAGGCACATAATAATCAAAAGATTACGGTTTTCTCCTCAACTTGCACCCATTTGGCCTGTAATGTGATTTGGCAAGAGGAAACCAATCAATTTATCTGCCCCTGCCATTCTGGTCGATTTGATTCAAATGGCAATCCCGCAGCCGGACCGCCCACCAGACCACTGTCGGTGCTGAAGAATAAAATCGAGGAGGATAACTTGCTGGTCTATTTGACCATTTAACCCCGAATCCTAAACAGCAAAGGAGGTAGAATCCAATGTGCAAAAAGAAAAAGATCGCTTTTATTTTGTGTCTGGTCGTGGCCTTTGGCGCCTTGTTTCTTTTGAATTCTTCCGAGGTAACGGGAGCCGCCAAGCAATCGGTTACGGCAGCTAAAGTTAAAAAGGCACCGGTCAGCCTTGACGACCCGGTCTGGCAGAAGGCCAAGGCTGTTGCCGTTCCCTTTGAAGGTAAAGAAAAATTTGCCGGTAAAAAGGCCTCGGTTACCACCAAGGCCGTCTATACCGATCAAGAGATTTATTTTTTGTTTTCCTGGAAGGACGCTACTCGGAGCGTGACCAAGGGGGCGTGGGCCTTCGACGGACAGAAATGGTACCATCAGAAAGGCAACGAGGACCGAATTTCACTCCTTTTTGAAATTAATCGCATTAATAATTTCGCCACCAAAGGCTGTGCAGTGGTCTGTCACGTTCCCCAGGGAGCCCCGAACGCCAAGGACGGCAAGTTCGGTACCACTTCTGCGGCCCAAAAAGGCGATTTGTGGCACTGGAAAGCGGCCCGATCGGATCCCGCAGGATTTGCTGATGATACATGGCTGACTGTCATCAGCGAGAAAAAAGGCGGTCGCAAAAGTGATGCCGGTAAAGGCGGCGATTCCAGGAACATGACGGCTGACAAGTCAATGCCCAAATATATGCTTTCTCCGGGGAAAAATTTCGTCAAAAATGATATTTTGCTTGTATCTCATGCTACGGAAATAAAGGATTACTCCTCCTTTAAACCCGGGGATACCATCACCTATCGCATGCCCAAAATGCCGCAGGGATCTCGCGCCGATATCAAGGCCGTGAGCCGCCACGCGGATGGCAGCTGGAGCGTTATCCTGTATCGGCAATTGGATACCGGAAATGAAGACGACGTGGCCTTTAATCCGCGGAAAAAATACAATTTCGCAATGGCTTTGTTCGATGATTCCGGAGATGAGGACTCATACGACTCTGAGGTGTTAAGCCTGCAATTTGGACGTTAAATATTGTTTGAGGGAGCCCATTTTGAGTAGACCAACCGGGAAACGCTCGGGGACGATCCTTGAGTACCTGGCCCTGGGTGATACCGCTAAGCGCCTGAGGGACCTGGAAGTTCCCGCTGAAGCATTGACCTGGCATCGTTTTTTTGGTGCTTTACTTCTAGTGCTTGTGGTGTTGCTGTTTTTGTCCGGAGCCTTTGTGGCGTTTTACTATTCACCGGCACCGGGCTTCGCCTATGACAGCGTGGATTATGCCTTATTCACGGTTCCGTTTGGTGACATCATAAAGGGTATCCATCATTACGGCTGGAACCTTTTTCTGATCGTCCTGGGACTGCATCTCGTTCGTGCATTTCTTGTTGGTGCCTACAAACCGCCGCGACAGCTGGTTTGGGTCTCCGGAGTGATGATATTGCTGGTTGCGCCCACCTTCATCATTACCGGAGACCTTCTTCCCTGGGATCAAAAGGGGTATTGGTCAACCCAGGTGAGGCTCAGTATTATTGATTCGATTCCGTTTATGGGTGAATTGAGTATCCGTTTACTTCAGGGAGGCCCACTTACCGGTATTGTTGCATTGACCCGATTTTATGTATTGCATATTCTCTTTTTACCGTGTTTGCTTATATTTCTCATTGTCTTTCATGTTTATCTGATCAGACATTGGGGGATAACAAACGCCAGATCTGGGAAAAATTCCGCACTTCCAACTATTTCTTTCTTTCCACAACTGGTTAATCGCTGGTTAATACTATTCTTTTTGGTTACACTCGTGCTGGGACTCATATCCTGGTATTGGCCGGCACCCTTAGGGGACCCGGCAGATCCCACCGATTCTGCCTATGTCCCCATGCCAGAGTGGTGGGTTCTCTTTTTGAACCAGCTGGTGACCATATTTAAAGGATCCTTCTCAGTAATTGGAAGTGTCATTATCCCCGGTGGACTGATCGGTTTGCTAATTGCCCTTCCATGGATTGATGCTTCTACCGAGCGTGATTTTTCTAATCGCAAGATGGTGATGCTTGTCGCCCTGATTATTTTAATGGCTCTTTTGACGCTATCTATTTTGGGGTATTTAGAACATTTTGGTGAAACCCATCCCTAAATCAGGTTACCGTTTAATCTAAATCAAGGATGTTTCCAATGCCTGGAAAATTCTTTTTGATAGTCATACTGGCACCAGCCTTTTTGACCGGTGCCGTCATCATCATGGCGAGCCAGCCGACACATGCTCATACGCTCTTGGTAACCGCGAATTATGTTGAAAAAGCACCTGACGGATTAGATGACCCTGTCTGGCGTAAGGCCGATGCCGTGCAACTTCTCGTGGAAGGTCGTGAGAAATCAAAAATATCCAACGGGACCGTCACGGCAAGAGCCCTTTATTCCGACGATACGCTCCATTTTTTATTCAAGTGGAAAGATCCAACCCACAGTGTCATCAAACGTTCCTGGGAATTTGATGGAGAGAAATGGCATCATCTCGAGGGTAACGAAGACCGAATTGCCGTTTTATTCGAAATAACCCGGATAGACAAGTTCGCAACCAGAGGCTGTGCGGTGACCTGCCATAGCCCTGCCGACTTATCCAGAGATAAATGGAAATTTGCCACCCAAACCGCTGTGGAGAAAGGTGATTTATGGCACTGGAAGGCGGCTCGTTCGGCGCCTTATCATTATGCCGATGATGCCTGGTTGACCCTGGCTGGTAATCCGACCGGATCTTATCGGGAAACGGGTCGGAGAAAAGATGCCGGTGCCGGCGGAGACCTCAAAAACCAGACAAAAGACGGTTCCCGGCCGCTCTATATGCAAGACCCAAATAAAAAGCCATCGGTTCCAGGAGCCCTTCTTAGGGAAGAGGCAGTTGAAATCAGGGACTATACGATATTCAGAGCCGGGGATGTCATCCCCTATCGCCTGCCGATTCGACCTTCCGGCTCTCGGTTTGATGTGAAGGCTATCAGCCGCCATGCCGACGGTGGGTGGATGGTAATGCTGTATCGCAAGCTTGATACCGGCAACGAAGATGATGTGACCTTCAATCCAATGAGGAAATATAGTTTTGCCCTGGCAGTGTTTGATGATTCCGGGTCTGATCATTCCAAAGCCACCGAGCCGATGACCTTAGTATTCAACCGTAAATGAAAAAGCGTATCTATAATGTGCACACGAGCTCTACCCCGCCATATTCGACGAAGAAAAAACATAGTGCGCTATAGAAAAAATTGGCCGATTATGACGTCGGTCTGAGGTAAAAATGGAATAGGATGACGTCCACTGAAGAGCGATCCATGAATATCCAAACAGCTAGGGACTCAGCGGCCAGAATACTGGCATCACCAGCATGATGACAGCCAGAATCACCAGGGTCAGCAGGCCGCCGACTTTCAGGTAGTCGGCAAACCGGTAGCCGCCCGGACCCATGACCAGGATGTTGGCCGGGTGGGATATCGGGGTCGTGAAACTGGCCGAAGCCGCCATGGCGATGGCCATCATCAGTCCGTGGGGGGAGAGCCCCATATTGGCGGAGGTGTTTAAAACAATGGGGGCCATGAGAACGACCAGGGCCGCCGTCGGCACAAAGCAGGTTGCCAGAAACGTCAAAGCCACCAACCCGAGCATGACCGCGTTAGGGCCATAAGGTCCGACCAAATCGACCACACTTTCGGCGATCAGTTTGGCGGCGCCGGTCTGGTCCAGGGCGTCGCCCAGGGGCAGCATTCCGGCAATCAGAAAGACCGCCTTCCACTCTATCTGCCGATAGGCTTCTTCCATGGAGAGACAGCCGGCCAGCACCATCAGGGCCGCGCCGACCACGGCGGCTATATATATCGGCACCCAGCCCAAAATGACCGGCAGCAGGACAGCAGCCATAATCAGGATGGAGAGTTTCATCTTATCCCGGCGCATGGGCTCCTGGGCCGTTTCGGTCAGGACGATGAAATCGGGTTCCCGCCCCAGCAGATGCAGTTTGCTGTGTGGGCCGAGCAAAAGCAGGGCATCGCCAAAGCGCAAATCGACATCACGCAAATTGGAGCGAAAGGCCTGCCCCCTGCGCCACAACGCCAGGACGTTGAGACCGAATTTTTCGCGAAAATTGATCTGCCGCAGGGTTTTACCCTCCAGCGTCGTCTGGGGTGAAAGGATCGCTTCCAGCAGCCCGACATCCCCCGATGTCAGAATATCCACATCGGTGCCTGTGTGGCGCTCGATCTCCAGTTCTTCCAGCCCGCGCAGATTGTCGAAATCCCGCATACGCCCTTCCACTACCAGGCGGTCTCCGGCCTGCAATATCTCACCCGGCTCGGGCATGATTATGGGGTCGTCGTCACGCAAAATTCCCAGAACCCGGCTCCCCAGCGCATCTCCCAGCCGGCTTTCCTTGAGACTTTTGTCGATCAGGGCCGAGTCAGCCGGAACCTGCATGACCATCAGGCGTTCATGCAGCCGATAGACATCGATCAGTTCGCTGCGCTCGACGCGGCGATACTGATCAAAACCGCTCGTATCTTGCAATTGCTCCAATTTTTTTTGAGGGCCGGCCAGAAGAAGCAGGTCACCGCGTCGCAGCGGATCATCAGCCAGGTTGGTGCGTTTGACATAATCATCTCTGCGGATGCCCAGCACATTCAGGCCGAATCGACTTCGAAATCCCAGCGAATTAAGCGTGGCGCCGATAAAACGGGAATTGCCCGGCAGCACGACTTCGCCGATTCGGATGTCCCCCGAGTAGGGTTCCTGCAGGTCGATGCCACCTTCCTCGACCTCTATCTGGTGCCAGTTTTTCAACTCGTTTAAAGCTTCAATGCGGCCTTCAACCGTCAAACGGTCCCCGGCCTGCAGAACGTGGGCGGGGCCCGGCGCCAGGAATGTGCGGTCGCCACGGGTAATCCCGATGACATTCCAGCCCAGCACGGAGCCCATCCGAATCTTGGCCAGGGTTTTGTTTGCCAGAATCGATTTGCGGGGTACGCGAATGTGAAACAGGCGTTCCTGCAAATCGTATTGGCTCTGCCAGTCGTTGGGCTTGCCGGCTGACGATTCTTTGGCGACATCGCGTCTGGGCAGCAGGTGGCGGCCGATAAAGATCATGAACGCCACGCCGGAAAGCATGATGATCAGACCGACCGGTGTAAAATCGAAAAACGTAAATGATTTCATCCCCGCATCGCGCAGGGCGTCGCTCACCAGGATATTGGGAGGTGTTCCGATTTGGGTTGTCAGGCCCCCCAGCAGGCAGCCGTAAGCCAGAGGCATCAATAACCTGGAGGGCGGACGCTCAGTGTGACGGGCGATATCCATGACCACAGGCAGCATCAGGGCCGCGACGGCGACGTTGTTCATGATTGCGGACATGACACCGGCTGTCAGCATAATGACGATAATCATGCGCACTTCACCGTTGCCGGCCAGTCGCAGGACAACCCGGCCGATGGCATTGGCTACCCCTGTAAGGGTCAGACCGCCGCTGAGAATGAAAACCGCCCACACGGTGACCACGGCCGGATTGCTGAAACCCGACAATGCCTGAACCGGGCTGACGAGACCGGTAACGGCAACGGCGCCCAAAGACAGCAGGGCGGTAACCTCCATCGGTATCCATTCGGTAATGAGAAACAGGACGGAGACAGCTAAAATTGAAAAAACCAGGACGACATCCGGTGTCACAGTACACATCCTCTTCAGGGGTATAAATTCAACTATAGAGGTACACGATAAGCATTGTAGAGATAAGAGCAACCCTAAGAGGGCCCGCTAAAATGCGACTATCAAAACGGTATTCTGACAACACTTTAAAAGCGGTAGTGAAAAGCAACCGGCCAGAGAAAGGAACAGACGCTTCTAAGGGTAAGATGCGGGAGCGATACTAAATTTCCACTGCAGCCATTCGGACTGCAAACATAGGCCGGGCGTCCTGATAACCGCCCGGTGTCGCCGAAAGGGCCTAGAGGCAGTACAGGGCCAGCAAAAAAGAGACAAACGACAGGGATAGGGTCAGTATATAAGCGTTGCGATCTTCCATGTCGATCCTTTTCCGAGGTTGAAATTCGAGACGACTGATTCCGTTGGCTGAGCAATTAGAGTTGCAATAAGCGGGCCAGTGCATTCGGTGGTCGAGGATGCCGATAGATTTCAACAAGATAAGGATGCAGCCCAGGAGTTGAAGTTGTCCCGGGTGTATTTTTTTTCAAACAGTGTCAGCTAAAGAATACAACCCGATCAAAATTCAAGTGTTTACCGCGAGCTGCCTTGCACAAGGCTATCGAGATCCTGTCCGACTATCTCACGGTAGCACCTGACTTTGGGTGCGCTGGACATGGCCATGTTATGCTGGCGGGTGTTCAAAGAGAGGCAGCCCAGGATTCGCCGTTGACATCAAACTATACCTGCGATAGGTGAATAGAAGCGATCTCAATATCGTTCATTTGATGTTTCCCTTTAATGATGTCAAGGAGGGCTGAACAATGCCGGTAAAATTCAATCAGTACTGGACGATCATCAGTGAAAAGCGGGAGGAGTATGGAAATTTCATCATAAAGGAATTCATTCCGGGCATAAATTCCCTTGGAATTCACGTTGTGGCCGGCTGGTCGGTCCTGGTCGGCAGCTACAGCGAAATGATCGTCGAAAGCATGAGCAATGACCTGGAGCTGATCGAGAAAGCACTGAAGGATCCAAAATTCAAAGACCTGCGCGAAAATCTGCTCAATTACGTCAAATCCTACAAAACCAAAGTGCTTATCCCGGCCGGACGAAAGGATTCATATACCTCCGATATCAAAGAAGATACGATTAAATTCAATCAGATGTGGGATATTATCAGCAAAACCAAAGATGACTATCATAAATATGTCATCAATGAATACTATCCGCTGCTGGAAGAATCCAACATTGCGGTGGCCGGTGAATGGGAGGTTCTGCTGGGCGACGGACCGCATATTATATGCGAGGGCCGGGTGCGTGATACCGAGAAATTAATTCGAACCATCCAGAGCAAGAAATTCCGAACGGCGCGACGAAAATTAAAGGGGTACGTTGAGAATTTTGAATGCCGGATCCTTTCTTTTCACATCCAGAAGCTCAGGGGCTACAAATCTTCTAGTTATCATATGCTGGAAGTCTAGGCTGACGGATTTAGCGCCGGATCCGGCGGGTCGGAAGAATTGCGGGATAAAAGCCCATTCATAGCGCGTTTCTGCTCTAAAATTAATAGATCCGCAAAAAGTCAGCTTGGCTCGCTCCGGTGCCGAAACCCATTTCTCGCAAGGGGCAAGGTCGCCCACCAATCCGACATTTTACGAGACTGTCAAAATTGTCCCTTTCCGTTATTAAAGTGAAAACCGGGCCACGGGCTTTGAAGCTGGTAACCGGCGCTATCTGACTTAATGGCGTACAGCCCATGGTCTTTGCTGCCCACATAGATCGTCCCATCGGCACCGATCACCGGAGATGAACTGATCCCGTCGCCGGTTTTAAAGCGCCACTTCAATTCACCGCTCGGTGCGATCGCGTACAGATGGTGGTCGTCGCTGCCGATGTAAATGGTGCCGTCTCGACCGATGGCAGGTGAGGAAGAAATTTTTCCGCCCGTCCGCAGCCGCCATTTTCGTTTACCGTCTTTTGTCAGCGCATACAGATGACGGTCCCAGCTGCCCACGTAAATCGTTCCATCCCCGGCAATCACGGCAGAAGATGCTATGACGTCGCCGGTTTGGTAACGCCACCTCAGGCTGCCGTCCCTTTTGACGGCATACAGATGGTGGTCCCAGCTGCCGACAAACACGGTACCGTCCCTTCCGAGAGCAGGTGATGATTGTATCCAGGAGCCGGTTTTGAAGGTCCACCGCAGGCGACCGTCGTGCTCGATCGCATACAGCCGGCCATCCCAGCTGCCGACATACACTCCATGATCTGTGCCCACGGCCGGCGAGGAAGATATCTTGAAATCGGTTTTAAAACGCCATTTCAAGCTTCCGTCTTTGCGGACGGCATACACATAGTTGTCATAACTGCCGACATAAACCGTGCCGTCTTCATCGACGGCCGGCGACGAAATAATCGGTTGTTTGCCCAGGGCCCTGAATTTCCATTGCAGGGTTCTATCGGGTTTGAGGGCATATAGATGATGGTCCCAACTTCCGACATAGACCACTCCGTTCGCACCGACGGCCGGCGTCGACTGAACCCAGAACCCGGTTTTATACTTCCAGCGGCTGTTTCCGTCCGGCCCAATGGCATGCAGGTGCCCGTCCTGACTCCCGATAAGGACGTCGCCGGCAGGAGCGATTGACGGCGACGAGATGATGGGGCCGGATGTCGTCGCTTTCCACTTGAGCGTGCCCGGTTGGGCATAAGCGATGGAGCCGAGCCCCGGAGTCAAAAGCAATAAGATGAGCAAGACATATTTTATTACGTTCATGAATGGCTGCTTCGGGATGCAATCGATCGATGCAACCCACCTGGTTAGATTTTAAACACCAAAAAGGCCGAAAAAAGCACGAGTGCCATCAGGACCCCAAAACCGATAGCCATGGGCGTCATTCGCATTTCTAGGTTCGGATTGCGTATGGTTACAACAAGGCTGTCGGCAATTTTTTTGATCTGTCTGTCCAGAAATGCTCCCAAAGCCAGTACGGGACCATTGCAAAATTGCAGAAACAGCTTCCCCGGAATCCTGACCAGCCAGTCCGTATCAATAACATAAGCAGGATAACCCCGTACCAGTTTGCGTAACAGCCAAAATCCCAAAAATGAGAAAATAAACATTTGGGTAATCGAAAAAACGCGGGTCAGCGTAAACGGCACGAATTCCACCGGATAGGGAAGCATGACATACAGGATATTCGGAAAAACGCCCAGTAAGATGCACAGGAAGGCCAGTATTCCCATGCCGATCAACATATGTACCGGCGTATTCAAGGCTGAATCCTTTAATTTGGATCGAATTTCGGGCGGGGGTTCATCGCGCCCCTGAAGCCAGATGTTCCATGGGAGCTTAAGACCGGTATGCAGAAAGGTGCCCACTGTGGCGCCCTCGAGCAAAAGGTAGATAATGGGTCGTTGAATGAATTCGGCGGCCTCGATGGTCATGGTTTTGCTGATAAAGCCGTTGAACAACGGAAACCCGGAGATGGAAAACCCGCCGACCATGTAGAGCCAAAAGGCGATGGGCATATATTTGTATAACCCGCCCAGTTCATTGAACTTGGTCGTACCCACCACGACCAGGGCACACCCGGCGCCCATGTACAGCAAGGCGTTATAGATAATATGACACAATGCATGCGAGGCGGCGCCGTTTAAGCCCATCTCAGTTCCCATGCCCACGCCGGCGACCATATACCCGATTTGGGAGATGATATGATAGGAACAAAGCCGGCGACCATCGTTTTCAAGCACTGCCAGAAACAGGGCGAACACCGCTTGGATGGCGCCCATCCACATCAGCAGCGGCATCCCGGAAAATGCGATTATCAAACAAAATATGGCCGTTTTGGTGGTATAAGCCGTCATGTAAATAGAACCGCTGGGACTGGCCTCGGAGTAAGAATCGGACAGCCAGGAATGAAAAGGCGTTGTGGCGGCATTGATAATAAATCCCAGGAGCATGAGATTGGACCCCAGGTATTCCCCCCCCCAACCCCAGGGCATATGGGCAAACTCGATCGAGCCGCTGTGATGGCTGTGGATCAAAATGCCGGCCAGGATGCACAGGCCGCTGAAATGATGCCACAATATATAGCGAACGGCGGCGCCCATGGCTTTTTTGGTTCCGCGGAATAAGAGCAGAAAAAATGGGGCCCAAGACATGATTTCGAGACAAAAGAATAGGGTAAACAGGTCACCGGCAAATATGGCACCGAGGGCACTGCCGACGTAGATCATGGCGGCCACATGTTCCCAGTCGTTTTTGACCCCCAGGGCGTAGATATTCATACAAAACGCAGCGGTAACGTAGACGTAGCCAAACAGCAGGCTCAGTTTGTTGATCCTGGCAATGTCCAGGGTGTATTGCAGAAAGGGGATATTCCACTTGTGAAGTGCCAGGGGCCAGGCCGGCACGGCGCCGAACGCTCCCATGGTGGTTGCCACCAGGATCGCCAGCCCGGCCAAGGGCAGCAGCAGAAAGTAGATCTGTTTGGCGCGCTGCCATGGAATAAACGGTATGAGTAACCCTCCCAGACAGATAACCAGCCCGGGATGGATCCAGCCTGTCACATCGATCTCCTTGATTTTTTCTGATAGTAATCTTCGTCAACCACGATAAAAATACCCATGGCTTTTGCGATCAAAATGAGCAGCATACAGCCGAACAATCCAAAGAGGGCGAAAAATTGCGGCAGGTTCTGAAACGAGAAATGATAGTGAAAAGCATGGGTGTACAGCCAGATAAAATCCAATATCAGGCTGCCTACCAGACAGATGACATACAGCCGCCAGAAAAGCCTTTTGGGATATGTTCTAAGGTTGCGCATGCTTACATGCCTCCGAAAGTATTTTTCACGGCCAGTTGGGCCAGTGCGTAAATGTTCAGCGTGTTGGGAAACAGGCACAGCACAATGGAAAAAAGGGCGGTGATTGCCAAGGGAACGATCATAAACAGGTAGATCGCCCGTCGGTGCTCGAGGACATCTTTTTTCCCGTCATAAAGATCAACTTTTTCTTCCTGGTCAATTTCGAGCGTTTCAGCTTGCGGCATTTTTCCGAAAAAGGCCGTGCGAATCACCGGGAAAAAATAAAGCACGTCCAAAAGCGAGCCGGCCATGATAATCAGCAAAAAGAAGAGCGCTCCCGCTTCAACTGCGCCCAGCGCAACATGCCATTTGCTGATGAATCCCGCCAGGGGTGGAGCGCCGGCCATGCCGAATGCACCGATCATAAAAGCACCCATGGTCACCGGCAGCACCCGGCCGATTCCCGCCAAATCGCTGATTTCCTTTTTGCCCGTTATCGCTGCGATGGCGCCGGCACACAAAAACAGGGTGATCTTCATGAATCCATGAAAGGGAATGTGAAGCATGGCACCGGTCACGGCCATGGGACTCAAAAGCGCCACTCCCAGGATGATGAAAGCCAGCTGGTTGATCGTGGAATAGGCCAGCAACCTTTTCAGGTTGTTTTGTCCGATGGCATATACATTGGCCACGATGATGGTGAAGGCTGCAATTGCGGCGAGGGCCAATCCCAACCCGAGCAGCTGCATCAGCTCTATGCCGTAAATGTGGCAAACCACGCGGATGATGCCGAAAACTCCCGCTTTGACGACCGCAACGGCATGCAGCAGCGCGCTGACCGGGGTGGGCGCCACCATCGCGGTCGGCAGCCAGGCGTGGATAGGCATCCAGGCAGCCTTGGCGAATCCGAGCAAAAAGAAGAAAAATACGATTTGCAGGGTCAATTTCGAGGTGCTGCTCAGGGCCGGTTTTAAAATTCCCTGGTAGCTGAAGTCTGTGGTCCCGACCAAAAAATACGTCATTAATATTGCGATCAGGAAAAACACCCCGCCGGTAAGCAAATAGGCCAGATATTTGTGACCGGCCGCCAGGGCTTCCGGTGTTTCTTCGTGGGCGACCAAAGGATAGGTGGAAATGGTCAATATTTCATAAAAGATGAACATGGTGACCAGGTTGGCGGACAGGGCGATGCCCATGGCACCCAACAAGGCCAGCGCAAATGAGAAGTAAAATCTGGTTTGGGCGTGTTCCTTTAATGACCGCATGTAGCCGATGGAATAAATCGAGACCAAGATCCACAGGCATGCTGAAGTGGTCGCGAAAATAAGGCCCAACGCATCCGCTTTTAAAGCAAAATTCACACTGGGGAAAAGTTCGAATCCGGCAATTTGGATCGGACCGTTTTTTAGCACGGCGGGGGTCATGGACAGCACAATATAGCCAAGGCCTGCGCTGCCCAGAAGGGTCCAGCTTTCCCTCAAATTCGGACGCTTGCCGAAAAATAAAATCAGCAGGGCCACGCCAAAGGGGCAGACGAGCGCCCAAACCGGCCGATAAGCTATTGAAAACAAGTCCGACATCAATTCACTCCGGGCAAATGTTACTAGAAACCCGTTTCAGAGTCCCACAGGTACGGCGATGCGTATAACGTGGGTCAAAATAATCTGGTTGAAAATTCCGATCAACAATATGGACACGGCCAGGACAATAGCCGGAAGGAGCATACTCAGGGGCGCTTCCACGGCAGCCGGGTTTTTGGGAGCCCCTGCGGTTTCCGGTCCCTCGTCATGTGAATGAACATATAGCCCTTTGTCGAACACCCTGAAAAACAAGGCCACGTTAATCAGGGTGCACACCAGCAGGGCCGCGACAAAGCTCCATTGACGGGCCTCTATCGCCCCCAGGAGCAAATACCATTTGCTGAAAAATCCGCATGCCGGCGGCACACCGATAACGGCTAATGCCCCGACGGTAAAAACGAAGGCCGTCCAGGGCATGGTTCTGAAAATTCCGCTAAAATCGGCGATCCGATGTCCGTTGGTTTTGTGCATGACCAGGCCGGCCACCAGAAAAAGGCATGCCATCATGAAAGCGTCATTTATAATATGGAATATGGCCCCCTGCAGGGCGGTGCTGTTGGCCACGCCGACGCCCCCGACGATGAATCCGATCTCGGCGATGATGACATATGACAACATTCGTTTAAAGTCGCTTTGTGACAGGGCCATCACGGCACCGAAAAAAATTGCCAAAGTGCCGAACCAAACCATGACGTCCGTTACCTGCAGTATCGTGACGGGAAATTCGGCTTTAAAAACAGTGAACATCACGCGGATGACGACGTAGGCCATTACCTTGGTCGTCAGAGGAGCCACAACGGCACTCACGGCAGAAGGGGCATTTGTATAGGCATCCGGCAGCCACCCATGTAAAGGGAACAGGGCCATTTTTATTCCCAGACCGATCAGGATAAACACAAATCCGGCTAATATCGCTTTGGAATCCATTAGTTCGGGGAGCAGCTGTGAAAGGTCGGCCATATTCAACGAGCCGGTGGCGATATACAGATAGCCAACGCCCAAAAGGTAAAAGCTGGCGCCCATGGTACCGATGATGACGTAGCGAAAGCTGGCATAGGTGGCTCCCTTTTCCCCCATGGCAATAAGGGCATAACCGGACAGGGAGGCGACTTCCAGCAGCACAAAGAGGTTGAACAGGTCCGCGGTGACACAAATGCCGAGAAGACCGGTGATGAGCAGGAGGAAAAGACTCCAGAACAAAGCGATTTTTCCCGGCAGCTCCCGCTCGACGCTTCTAATGGCATGGACGGCACCCAGCAGGCCGAGCACTGAGATCATTACCAGCATGATGGCGTTGAGGTGGTCGATGCGAAACTCGATTCCCCAGGGAGGTTGCCATCCTCCCAACAAATACTGGATGGTTCCCTGCTCAATGACTGTTTTAAGAATGCCCACCGACGAGATCAAACAGATCAGCAAAGCCACTAAAGCCAGGGGATAGCCGGCTCGCTTTGACCACCAGCCTGTAAGAAATATCAAAAACGATATTATCAGGGGGCAGACTACGATAATGGCAGGTAATTGTGCACTCATATCAGATTCAGAAAAGATCCTGCATGTCCGGATTATGCTTTAGCACGTTGAGAAACTGCTCGGTGCGGTGGTCGTAGCGCTTTTTTAAGATGACCAACAGCCGCCTGCTCAACAGGTATCCCATGTGGGGATCTTTATCGCACAACGCTCTTATTTTATCTCCCCGCATCGAAAAAATTTCACTGGATTCGGCACACACGGCGTCCGTGGTGTAATATCCCTCTTCGATCATTGTCGACCAACCAAAGGCAAACCCGGGTTTGATGGATCCGACCGAGACGGTGATCTTGTCTGCCAGCCTTTGCTCCAAGAGCACTTTGCCGTGTTTGACCAAATAAAAGCGGTCGGCGATATCGCCTTGTCTGAAGATGATTTCCTGATCCTCGAATTTCAATACATCGATAATCGAGATCATTCGATCGAGCATGTCGCTTTCAAGATGGGTCATAATGACCATCTTTTTAAGGTCTTCCGTGGTTGCCATACCACCTCCTCTTGGCTCCGGCTGCAGGTAGTTCGTGATAATCATGCCGGTTTCCAAGTCCGCAGCTTCGCGTTAAAGAAACTACATTGTTGGAAAACCGGCGAATTACAATGGCATCGGTACGCGTCTGGCCAAACGGAATTTTTCACCGCAGGCCCTCCCCGGGCCGCTGCAGGATTAAAAGCCGGTTCAATCCGCTTTCAGTTGAGCCAGAATTTCATCCTCTTCCAAGGTGTCGTACTGCTGGTGAAGCCTAATAATAAGGGCCAGGGCCACGCCGAGCGTCGCCACGGCCACGACGATTGCCGTCAGCATCAAAACATGGGGTAAAGGATTGATATAATCCACCGCGGACACCACCTGGCTCCCGGTGCCGTGGGCCTGCTCGATAATCGGTATGGTGGCCTTGCTCTTGGCACTGCTGGAAATGAAAAACAGGATGACCGCGGTCTGCAGAATGTTCATCCCGATGATCTTTTTAACCAGGTTTTTTTTTGTAATCATGGCATACAGGCCGATCATCATCAGCGCGATGTAGATCCAATAATTTAGTTTGGATACGATTATCAGTGCCAGATCTTGCATGCCTATAACCCTTCATCATGTTTTCCGGCTGAGACCAGGTTGTAGTAAAGGCTGATCATGACAGCCATTACGGCCATACCCACCCCAATTTCCACCAGCAAAATTCCGTGGGAGCGTGCCGTTACCGGGTCGACGCCGAATATGGCCGCAAGCGCGCTGTAGTCCAGGAAATTAGCCCCCAGCAGCAGGCTCAGCCCTCCGGTGGCGGCATACAGAAACACTCCCAAAGTACAAACAAGCACGGCATTTTTTTCGCTGATTCTACTGGTGGATGATCGCAGGTTATGGGAGATGGCAAAAATAATTACCGATGCACCCAGGATGACACCGCCCTGAAAGCCCCCGCCGGGACTGTAATGTCCGTGGGCGATGACATAAAGGGCGAAAATCTGAATAAAGGGTATGATTATGCGGCAGGTCGTTTTGACGATTAAATCATGGGGGACCCACTGCAAATCGATTCTTTCAAAATCGGCGGATTCGCGCGGATAGCGACCGCCCTTTTCGATTCGAAAAGTTATCCCGGTGGGAATATGCCGGTAAAGCCGTGTTTCAGGCTCCGTGCGCTTAAACTGTCGCAGTAGAAACAAGCAGGCGATGCCGGCGGCGAAAATAACGATGGTTTCAAACATCGTGTCATATCCGCGGTAGTCGGCTAAAACCGCGGTGACGACGTTTGGCACGGAGGTATCTTCGAGGGTTTTTTCGATGTAGTAGGAGGATACACGTGTGCTGGCCGGTGAGGTCGGATCGCCCCAGGCAGGAAAATCCAGCGAGCAATAAATCAACAGACTGCCGAACAGCAGAACAACAGCGGCACCCACGGCTTTCAATCCTTGGTCCTCCTTGAGGTTCTAAAAACGGCCGCTACGAACAGCACCGTACTGATGCCGGCACCTACGGACGCTTCGGTAAAAGCCACATCGACCGCTCCCATGATGGCCCACAGCAGGCACATCATGAAGCTGTAGGCCCCGAAAAGAATAGCGGCGCCCAGTAAATCTCTAACCGTGATCGCAGCCAGGGCGGTGATGACGACAATTATCAGAATGATCATTTGGATCAGCCACAACATGGTCTACTGCTTCTCTTTGGTCCATGGTCTCAGACCGGCCCTGACGCCGGCGTCCACGATGGCGTGGGTCGCCGTCGGGCTGGTAAAAAAAACAAAAACGACAATCAGAATAATTTTAGCGGCGGTCAGCAGTGAGTCGATGGAAAACTCCTGGAGCGTGTACAAGGCCATGGCCGACATCGTCATAACGTGGCCGGCCGTATCCAGTTTTCCCGCCGGATGCAGTCGGGAATAAAAATCCGGGAATCGGATGAGGCCGATCGACCCCCCGGTAAAAAAGACGAGACCGCTGACTAAAAGTATGATGATGACGATATCCATCGCAGCCGTATCCTTTCAGCTTTCGTCATATAGACCTTTTCTTTTTTGAAAATACCGCGATGCGGCCAGCACGGCGATAAAATTCAACATGGCATAAGCCAGGGCAATGTCGACAAACATGTCCACCCGTTGATAAATCAGGCCGATCAGGATCAAAAGGGCCACGGTCTTGCTACCGATGGCATTGACCCCGATCAGGCGGTCGAGTACGGTCGGCCCGGCTACGGCCCGGTATAGGGAAAGGATCATGATCAGGGCCAGATAAAGCCCGGCACAGAGAAATAGAATGTCCATTATTCACCAAAAACCTTTGCGATTCTTGCTTCCATTTCACCGGGCAGCGGTTTGCCGGATTCCGTATCAATGCAATGCACCGAGAATTTTCCCAGGGCGGTAACGTTCACGGTGATCGTCCCGGGCGTCAGGGTGATGGAATTGGCAAACGTGGTTCGGGAAATGTCGCTGGTCAGTTTGCTGTTGAACTCGATGATGTGGGGGTCGATCAGTTCCATCATGCGGGGATGAAACACCAGATACATGACGTGAATGTTGGCCCGAAAAATCTGATACAGCAGCCATGGTATGTATCCGATAAAGCGCAGCCACAGCAAGGGCAGACGTCGATTCACCGGATTCGGAAAGAGGAGATCCGCGGATAGGAAAGCGACAATTCCGCAGGAAATGCCGCCAAGCGCGAGATGGAAGCCGTCGAATTTGCCTGAAAATACGACCCAAACGGCAAACATAACCGCAAACGTCAGGAAAAAATCCGCGCCGAATCGTTGCCGGCGGGCGGGTCGGGAGTGCTCGCGACCATGCCCGGGCTCGGCCGGAACTTCACGTTTGGAAGCGTGACTGGAAGTATTCATTCCTTGACCTCTTTACGGATCAACCAAGGATGTTGTCTATCAGCTGGGCTTCGGCATCGGAGAAGATACGGGTTAGAAGGTTGAGGAACCCCTTTTCGAAAGCGGGTTGAGTGAACACTCAAGTAGTGTACCGGTTTCAGATGCCGCCCAACATTTCTCAAGGCCAATTCAACGAAAGCGATTCATAGATAGTGTCCATCTGGAGAAAGTAGATTTTGGTTCAGGGCAAGGCCTGAGCGATTTTTGCCACCACAGGCATAGTGAAACTATTCCGAGGAGACAAAAAAGCGAAAACACCGCCCTGGGCCAATCCGCCTGAGGCGGATCCAGATGGACACCATTTACCTATCGAAGGCAATACTGCTTGTCAAGGTCGATTTGAACCTGCGGGTGCTGTCAGGCGGGAGCACCTGGACCCTCTGACAGAATTGATTTTCCGGGCGACGCCATCGGTGCCCGTCCAGAATCAGGTTTTGGCCCGGCAGCCGCATTCAAAACGCCGGTTTCAATAATTGGACATTGAGGATCTCACCGGCCGGTAATTCCCGGCGGTCTTCGGGGATAACAATCAGGGCATCTTTTCTGGCCATGGATTGCAGCCAGCTTTCCAACCTGGCCGGATGAACCCAAAGCTGATCTTCACGGGTTTCGAGGCGGGCATGCACAAAGTCGGTCCACCCGGTTTTCCCGCTGACGGTTTGGGCCAGACGGGCCGGCACGAATGGAAAAAGGATCGTGTCCGCACCTGCCATTTTCAGCAGGGCGGGAATTACCAGCTGGAGAAAAGCCATTTCGTTGGAAGGTGGGCCGCCTGGGAGAAAAAAGAACGGCTTGCCCTGCAAAAGGCCGAAGCCGACCGGTTTGCCCGGTCCCATACGGACGCGATGAAACAGGCCCTGCCAGTCCATACTTTCAACGACGCCCAGAATCAAGTCCTTCTCACTGCCCGAGGCGCCGCCGCTGGTTATCAGCAGATCGGATTTGGGTAATTGCGCTGCGATGGCCGCCGCGATCGCCTCTGCGCGATCTACGACCAGTTCCGCGGCGTGATCGAATCCCAGCAATGACAGCCAGGAACAAATTTGCGCCAGGTTGCTGGCATAAAGCTTGCCCGGGGGCAGAGGCGTTCCGGGAGCCACCACTTCGTCCCCGGTGGCAATCACCGCCGCCCGGGGCAGACGATATACTTCGGCCGAGTCGCGACCCGCCGCGGCCAGCAGGCCAATCAGCGCCGGCGTTAGCGGCGTGCCCCTGGAAGCCACCGGCTGCTTGCGTTTGATATCCCTGCCCCGAACCTGGATGTTGCGTCCCGCCTCAGCCGTGTTGACGGCCTCAATTTTATCTTCATGGCGCCGACAAAATTCTTCCGACAGTACGGCATCGGCACTCTCCGGCAGCGGAGCGCCGGTGGTAACGCGAGCGGCCTCGCCTGTTTTGATTTCCACATCGGCGGACTGGCCGGCCGCCAGTGATCCGACGACCTTTAATATGACGGGATTGTCTTCACTGGCGCCAGCCAGATCTGAGGATTGAACGGCGTAGCCGTCTTTGCGGGAGCTGCTGATCGATGGACAGTCAACCCGGGCAGTGACATTTTCGGCCAGGAATCTACCGGTCAAGCGGCTCAAAGCAAGGATATTCGTGGGGCCGGCCGACACATTGGCCAGGGTAATTTCCAGCGCTTCTTGGAAACCGATGAACGTCTGCATAGGATTAGTTTAATAGTTGAAAGGAGTCTCTTGCCAGATGCCCTTGCAATCATCCCCGATTTGAGCAGAAAACGATCATTCGTTCGTTAATTGTTATTTGTTAATCGTTATTAGAATTCGGTGACAGCCACATCTTATAACTCAGGGAGGGATGCGATATAATGGATTTTGGTCCTTTGAAACTATTAACCAATAACAAATAACAATTAACGCCCAATTGGTGTTTAGCTCATTCGGTGCCACATATCGGCCCCGCGCAGTTGGCAGCCAATTTCCAATCAACAATCACTTGAAGTCGCGATGACATGCCTTCATCCGCGCCCGCAAATCGCGGATCTCGTGGTGGGCCACCTCCAGCTGTCTGTTTTCCACAGCCCGCTTTAGATTTTCCAGGTGGTCCTGGTATTCCAGCATGGCTTCCTGCCATTCAGGATCGGCGAACCTGGCCATCTCGGTGGAGTGGTCGATGAATTCCGCCAGCATCGCTTCGTCGGGATAGCTGCCGTTGGCGATGACCTTTTCCAACTCCCTGTATTCTGCGGCCATGCGCGTTTTCAGGGCTTTAAAAGTATCCTGCCAGCGGATGATTTCCTCCCTGGCCGCCGGTTCATAGTCGCTCAACGTCGACCAGCGCCACTTTAGTTTGGCCACGATGCGGCCCTTTTTTTCCTTGTGTTTGATCCGGGTTTCAATCAACTCAGGAATCGACCAGGTGCGGCCATCGGCATCGATGGTTCCGCTGCGAATCTGGCCTGCCATTTTTTCGAGATAGTCGGCCAGCTCCAGCCGGTTGAATTTTTTTTCGATTTTCTTTTTCATGGGTGTACGCAGTTCTATTGAGAGTGAGGTATTGAGCGTTGGGCGAAATAAGTTTCATCACGAAAACACGAAAATTAGAAAGCACGAAATAATTGAGGGGTCGGGGAGTTTCTCCCCATCTGTCTTTGTTCTGATTTTTTGGCCGGACATAGCAGGAACTTACAAACTCCCCGATCCCTCAATTACTTGATATCCATATTCGTGTTTTCATCCTTTCGTGTTTTCGTGATCAAGATGCCCTTTATCGGTTAAGTTCCGATGCGTCCGCTTGTCCATGGATTTTAATCTCATCTCCAGGGCGAATTCTGCCTTCCTCCAGAACCCGGGCGAACACACCTTCACGCGGCATGATACAGTCGCCCGCTTTGTAATAAATGGCGCACTTGTTGTGGCATTCCTTGCCGATCTGGGTAATTTCCACCAGGACACTGTCACCCAGCCGGACGCGGGTGCCGACCGGCAGTGTCTTCCAGTCGATTCCTTCGGTGGCAATGTTCTCGGCGAAATCGCCAAAGGTTACTTCCAGCCCTTGCGTTTTGGCGCCCTCGATACTTTCCGCCGACAAAAAGCTCACCTGGCGGTGCCACTTGCCGGCGTGCGCATCGCCTTCCAGCCCGTGGTCCTTGGAAATAAACGCCTCGTCGACCGGGGTTTTGCGGGTGCCCTTTTTTTTGCTAATGGCGATGGATACGATCTTCATTTTCCAGCGTCCCTTTCACCTACGGATTAGATTAAATTCCAAATAACAAGCACCAGATTACAAATAAATCCCAAATTCCAATAATTAATGACCCAACAACCCGTTTGGGTCATTGCAGATTGATTTTTGATTATTGTTTGTTATTTGTGATTTGATGCTTGGATTTTTTTCGGTTCAAAGATTCTATTATATTTTGATCTCCCCTACGACATCTGAAAAAAATTATAGGGGGTCATCATCAGGTACCGTTGCCGATCAGAAAAATGCTGTAGGTTGCCCGCAAATTCGGGAAAACGGTAATCGCTTTTCCGTAGCGGTCTTCGGATTGTGTATTTATAGCAACTTCTTTTAAAATATTAAAGCCCACTTCATGGATAAATTTTCTAAAATCCTTGATGGTAATCACCCGGATGTTGGGGGTGTTGTACCATTCGTAGGGAAGCTGCCGGGTGACCGGCGCGTAGCCGGATGATAATAGCTGCAGGCGGCAGCGCCAGTGGCTGAAATTGGGGAAGCTGACAATGCCTTTTTTACCGATGCGCAGCATCGATCGAATCATGGTGTCGGGCTCGTAGACCTGCTGCAGGGTTTGGCTGAGGATCACGTAGTCAAAAGAATTGTCAGGATAGTCGAGGACCTCTTCGTTGATGTCGCCCTGCAAAACGGACAGCCCCTTTTCGATGCACAGGGCAACCTTGGATTCGTCGTGTTCGATTCCATTGCCGATCACATTCGTGTGGTTGATCAAATATTTCAGCAGTTCACCTCTACCGCAGCCCAGGTCGATGACACGGGAGCCCGGCTCGATCCACGAAGCGATGATCTGCAGGTCAAACCGCATTCGATTATTTCCGGAATTCGTTGGAGACACGTTCTAAAAAACCTCTGATGACCGCTGTTAGGCGCTCATTGGGCAGCAGAAAGGCGTCATGGCCCCACTCGGCTTCGATTTCGCAAAAGCTGACATCCAGACCGTTTTTCTTCATGGCTTTGACCATGGCCCGGGATTGATAGGTCGGGTACAGCCAGTCGGACGTAAATGAGACCACCAGGAAAGCCGCCGCCATTTTCGAAAATGCATTTAGCTCGGAGCCGCCACCGTGTTGTTTGCCCAGATCATAATAATCGGCGGCTTTGGTAATGTACAGAAAGGAGTTGGCATCGAAACGCTCCACGAATTTTCGGCCCTGGTAGCGCAGATAACTCTCCACCTGAAAATCGGCATCGAAATTGAAGGAAAAGTCGCCCTTGTCCTGCAGGCGCCGGCCGAATTTAAGGCGCATGGATTCATCGGATAGGTAGGTTATGTGGCCGATCATGCGGGCTACCGCCAGACCCATGTCAGGTTTGGGGCCGAAATAGTAATCTCCGTTTCGCCAGTTGGGGTCCGCCATAATCGACTGCCGAGCGACTTCGTTGAAGGCGATCGAGAGGGCCGAGTGTTTGGTGGTGGAAGCCAGCGGGACGGCGGCAGCCACCATTTGCGGGTATCTGACACACCATTCCAGGACCTGCATGCCTCCGATGGAGCCCCCCACGACAGCGAGCAGTTTTTTGATTCCCAGATGATCGATCAGGGCCTTCTGGGCTTCGACCATGTCGCCGATGGTTACCACCGGAAAGTCCAGCCCGTAAGGCAGGTCGGTCTTGGGATTGATGGTGAAGGGGCCGGTGGAGCCCATGCAGCTGCCGATGATGTTTGAGCACACCACAAAATATTTGTCGGTATCGATGCCTTTACCCGGCCCCACCATATTGTCCCACCAACCGGGCTTCTCGTCTTCCGCTGTGTAGTAGCCGGCCACATGGGAATCTCCGGACAAGGCGTGCAGGATCAAAATGACATTGCTTTTGTCTTCATTGAGCGTTCCGCAGGTTTCATAGGCCAGCGTGACCGGACCGAAGCGGGCACCGCTTTCGAGCAGTATTTCATCCGGTGCCTCGGCAAATGTGAATTGCTTCTTTTCGACGATTCCCACCGAAATCGCGTCTTTGTCATGTTCGATGTATTCGCTCATTCTCCCCGGCTTCCCAATAAGTTATCTTGACATGCCGCTCTCTGGCTGAAATTTATCCCGGTGATTCATGAGGCTTCTTCTGCTTCTGGCTTCTGGTCACTGGTCGCTGGCCTCTGCTGCTGGCACCTTGTTCTGGTTTCCGATTGCTGCCTGCTGGTGTCTTGTCGCTTGTCTCTGGCTGCTGGTTGCTGCCGCTGGTCAATCGTCCCCGGCTCTGGCCTGGGTGTTCTTGGTGCTGGAAATTCTAAAAGACAATGTCCCTGTCAACATTGAAAAATATCGGCGGGCAGCCGTCTTCGCTCAAGCTTCAGGCCTCGTTTAAACTACGCCCTGACATGTCGCCGCGCCAAGCGCTGGCCCGCCCTACAGATGACCAAAAAAGGACAACCAGAATACGGTCGGCTTTGGTACCGACTATCAGCCAGCAACCGGTGACCAGGAGCCAGAAACCAGCAACCAGTGACCCTAACTCAATTTTAAAGGTTATGTAGCCGACTCGGGCCTACACTTTCGCAAATGCCTGCTCCAAGTCTCCAATAATATCATCCACATGTTCGATGCCCACCGACAGCCGGACGAGATCCGGTGTCAGGCCGCCGGCTCGTTGCTGTTCCTCGCTCAACTGCGAGTGAGAGGTGCTTGACGGATGCAGCACAAGGCTTTTGGCGTCGCCCACATTGGCCAGATGGGAGAAGAGCTGCAGGCTGTCGACAAATTCCCGGCCGGCCTGCAACCCGCCTTTAATTCCGAAAACCACCATGCCGCCGAATCCGTTCTTGAGATATTTGCTGGCGACCGGGTAGGTGGGATCATCCTCCAGCCCGGGAAACCTTACCCAGCTTACTTTGGGATGGGTTTTCAGAAATTGAGCCACTTTTTTGGCGTTTTCGCAGTGGCGCTGTACCCGCAGCGGCAGGGTTTCCAGACCCTGAAGAAACATCCAGGCGTTGTCCGGTGAAATGCAGGCTCCCAGATTGCGCAGCGGCACCAGTCGCATTCTCAGTATAAATGCCACCGGATTGAGGTCCCCCAGATCATGGGCATAACGGATGCCGTGGTAACTGGGGTCCGGTTCGTTGTAAAGCTTGAATTTGGGGTCGGTCCAATCGAATTTGCCGGAATCGACGACGATCCCCCCGATCCCGGTGCCGTGTCCGCCCATCCATTTGGTCAGGGAGTTGATCACGATGTCGGCGCCATAGTCAATGCTTTTGAGCAAAAAAGGCGTTGTGAAAGTCGCATCGACGATCAACGGAAGATGATGCTTATGGGCGACGTCGGCAATGGCGCCGATATCGGTGAACTCGAGAACGGGATTGCCGATAGTCTCGATGAAGACGGCCCGGGTTTTCTCCGTTATAGCGGCTTCAAAACTTTGGGGATCGCGGGCATCGGCGAACTTCGCATGGATATCGAACTGAGGCAGGATATTGTCGAACATGGTGTAGGTCCCGCCGTATAGATTGCTGGCCGAAACGATTTCGTCCCCGGCCGAGCATATGTTGATAATCGAATAGTGAACCGCGGAAGTCCCCGAGGACAAAGCCAAGGCTGCGGCGCCGCCTTCCAGGGCCGCTACCCGCTGCTCAAGGACGTCGTGGGTGGGGTTCATTAATCGGGTATATATATTGCCGAGCTCCTTTAGGGCGAAGAGGTTGGCGGCATGCTCGGTATCGTTGAAAACGTAGGAAGAAGTTCGGTAAAGACCAACTCCCCTGGCTGTCGTTGTCGGGTCCGGCACCTGGCCGGCATGCAAACAAAGGGTCTCGAATTTATAATCCTGGCTCATTGTCAATCTCCTTATTTTATATGGGTTGCGCGGATGCGACGACGCTGGGTTCATCCCGAGGATAAGCCCGGTGACATTTAATCATTACTTCTAACAACGATTAAATGCATGTCAACGCAGAGAAGCGTTTTTCTTTCCTGCCGAGCTTGCACCTGTGCGTCGCGGTCGGCAATAAGTAGAAGAAATACTGGTTTGTTCGATTTTTTTTGCAGAGAGAAAAAAAGAAGGGGGAATTCCGGGGCGGGTACCAGGTTTGAACAACCGGGGCACTAACGGATCAAGCGATAAGAAAGGCTGATTTTATTGGTGCGAATCCTTTCTCCCCCCTTCCGGTTTTTATCCTGCAAAAACTGCTTTTGATTCTGCCGGCAGCGGCACATGCCAGCCGGCTCCTGCATCTCCATATGCATAAAGCTCACGTCCTTTCACAAGAAAATTCGCTCTGCCCTACCACAATGTATTACCAGGGTCAAGCTTTTTTTATGTTTTTTTCTACTTTTTCCCCGGCGGCCTGACTGCCGGCCGACAAGCTGTTCGATAATTTACTGAAACTTCCCGGGGTCGCGATCCGTTTTCAGGACCGAATTGAGGGAGCCGCTCCGAAAACCATCGAGGTCCAAAGATATATAAAGAAAGCCCAGATCGTGAAATTTTTTTAGAATTTCATTTCGATGCTTCAATATGGAATCAAATTTGTCGCGGGGTACCTCGATCCTGGCCGTGTCTCCGTGGTGCCGGACGCGCAGCACCCGCAGGCCGAGATCGTAGAGAACGTCTTCGGCCGCTTCTACCTGATTCAATTTCTGTTCGGTGACTTCTTCTCCATAGGCAATCCTGCTGGCCATGCATGGCATCGCGGGCTTTTCGGCAACTTCCAGGTCGTAATGGGTGCATACGGACCGGATCGTCTGTTTGGAGAATTCCAATTCGATGTAGGGCGCCTGAATCGAGGCTTCGGAGGCCGCCTGCATGCCCGGCCGATAGTCACCCAGGTCGTCGATATTGACACCGTAGCTAACCGGCCAGGGGGCCATGGCGGAAGATCCCTGCAGCTGCACGCGGAGCGCTTCGATTTTTTCGAAAAGCGCTTTTTTGCAGTGATAGCATCGATCGGAATGATTGATGCGGTAACTGGGATTTTCCATCTCCCGGGTGCGAATGATTTGCAGGGGAATGCCGTGGGTTTGGGCAAAGTCGATTGCCTGGCGGTACTCCCGGCGGGCGAGGGAAGGGCTGTCGGCCAGCACCGCCACCATCCCGTCTCCCAATGCCCGGTGGGCCGCGTAAGCCAGCAGGGCACTGTCCACCCCCCCGCTGTAAGCCACGATGGTATGTCGCTGCTGTCGAAAATGGGCCTCCAATTGGACGGCAGCCTTTGCAGGGTCCGGATGCTGGGTCGATTTTTTGTGCATGCTTTTCATCATAGCCTCTCTGAACCAATCCGATTGCAGCGCCGGCCGGTATCGCCGTCTGCTGAAACCACTTTTACAACAAGATAGTGACCGGCTGCAAAAAATCAAATCAATTTATCAGGTATTTGTATCTTTGCGGATAGCAAAAGACATCGGGTGGGCAGTTGGTGAAATGAAGGCGGGCAATTAAAATATTGCCGTGAAAACCTCACAGCTACGGCAGATTTTCATTTTTTCGTTCCAGTTGCTAAGGGGATCTCCGTCGCAGATGGTGCCGTTGATAAACCAGCAAAGGTTTCCGCTTTTAAATTCCCAGGCGGGGCACTGCTTTTTTTGGGCGGGGGCGCAATTTTTTATTTTCCAGCAGGGTTTGTTGCCGTTTGGTGATTTTTGCTTGCGGGATACCAGAAAATACATCTGCCGTTCCACTGCCGGCGGGATGGTCCGCCAACCCTGCTCGTAGCTGTGGATCGCCTTTAAGGAGGTTCCCAGCAGATGGGCCATCTCTTTTTGAGTTTTGTCTAATTTCTTGCGATAGGATTTAAACTCGATTTTGTCCATAAGATCCAGCCTTTTTAGGATTTTTTATCGCCTGGTTGTTTCCAAACATAGAAGATTAGCCACATTGTGGTAGCAATGTCAATAGAAAAATAGAGGTTCAGGGTTCAGAGGTTCAAGGGTTCAACAACTTTCTAAGGTGAGATTTCGGATTTTCACGGAACGCTTTTTAACTACCTAAAGTCTCACATGGGTTCAGGGCGGATGTGATCTTCTAAAACCATTTGGCCAATATGTGGATAACCCTGAACCTTTGAACCTTCCAACCGCCTTATTCCAGCATCCAGATGTCATGGATGTCATCGACTGTATATCGTATTGTCCTGATGGCTTTGAGGACCCTGGTGTAAGTCATGGCCAAGCCGATGTTCTCTGCCAGCACCAGCAGGGAGTCGACATCGCGATCGGATATATCCCAGACATCATGGTGGTAAAGGCGCAAGGCACCGATGACCTTGCCGCCAAAACTGATCGGAACCGAAACAATGGCTCTAATGCCCTCTTTGGCGGCATTGTCGGGGTATTGCAGCTTGTCGGTGTTTTTGACGTCGCGGACGACAAACGGATTTCCGGCAAACGTGTCGGCAATACTCTTATCGGATAAAACAGGCCCTTTCTGAACATAGTCCATGCTCAAACCGAAGCTTGCGAGAACCTCCAGCTCATTTATGTCAACGTTCAGGGCAAAAACCGTGCACCCTTTAATTTCAAGGGCAGCGACCAAAAGCTGCGTCAAATGGGTGGCCATGATCTCGAGGTTGTCGGATTGTGCGATCGCCCTGAAAACGACTTTAAAAAGATCAATGTCTATTTTTTCTTCGGCACTCATTGGTTGCCCTCCTTAATTATTCTTAGGATACTATGCACACGGTAGTTTCTTTGAGCGTCATCAAGACTTTATTGGAGACACTGCCGCTAAAAAAGCGGGTGACCCTGGAGGCCTTGCGGTTGAGGACGATTATGTCGAAATTGTTGTCCCGGTTGAGATTGATGATTTCGCCGGCGATGTCTTTTTTGCGGGGCCTAAAAACAGTCTGGATCTGGCTGTTTGCCAATACGGTTTTAGAAAGATTCTCGATGATTTGATTGAGGTCATTTTCCCGCTGCATAATTTGCTGGGAAAGATAGCTCAAACTGCTTTTTAGCTTTCCGGTTACTTTGCTGGCCTGGGTATCAATTTCCGGTATGGGCGTGTAGGCATGAAAAAAAGTGATTTCCAGCCCGTCAATGTGTGCAAAGGCGCTGGTTACAAACTCGATTGCCTTTTGATCCAGGTGAGTAAAATTAAAGGCGACCAATATCTTTTGAATGGCCATTTTGCCTCCCCCCTTTCCTAGAATTAAGGTTTAATTGATTCCATCGCCCCGGCGGCTCGGACAGCAGGGTGTGCAATGAGCCGTGTCGAGGCTTTCGGGCGCTAAACCGTTGTAAGCAGATGGATCGCTGGATGATCTGAAGACAGGTCTGAAACTGAATTACCAGAAGTTTGGTCTATGGTGATTTTGGTCGGTTGATGCTTGCCACACAAGAATCGGTGTTCGGTTCACTTTCACAAATTAAATGCCACAAAGTAATAATTTGTGTCAACAAAAAATTTGATCGCAAATCCTTGTCCCAGACGTTATCACCCGGCCTGGAAGCCGGGAAACGGTCGGCCATCGTTTGGCACGGCGAAGCATAAGCGAAGACGGGTGCCCGCCGAGACGTTGCGGTAGTGACGAAGGTAATTCCTTTTCAAATTTTCAATATCGGCAATACCAGGGGCAGAGCCAGGGGCGAGTGATCAGTGGTCTGCAAAAAGCATCCCCTAACCAGAGATCAGCACCCGCAACGGTCTAAAACCTTCCCCTGAGGCTCCGATTTTTGACAGTTTTTCACCTTCTTCCAAAGATCCACCATCCATAAAACCGGTACAACTATCTATAATCACTGCATTAGATCCCATCGGTCTGTGATGGCTTGGTTCTTGCTTGCAATATTGTGTTCCCACTAGTGGTGCTGATGGACATCGCCTCAGGCTCGGTGTCCGGCAAATCTATTTTCTAGTTTTCCACCAGAGACAAAGACGGACTGGTTATGAATTTAAACCGCAGACGACTGTTTCCGATTCTCCTTCTTAGCGCTGTTTTGCCCGTTGCGGTCAGTTTTTCCGTCGTCCGCGCGGAATCCGAACACTTTCCGGTGCCCGCGGTGATCAAACCCAACGTTGCCTTCTGGACCAAAATTTATACCGAATATCCGTCCGACCAGGGCGTTTTGCACGACAGCCGCAGGCTCGACATCATTTACGGTGTCATTGAGCTGGTGGACCCCGACCGTCATGGCGGCCGCAAAACCAATAGAGCGCGGATCAAGAAAGCCAAAAAAAAATACAAGGCGATTCTGGCAAAATTGATGCGGGGAGAAACCCCCGTCGGGCCCATTGAACAGAGGGTGGCCGGGCTGTTCGGTCCCGAAACCAAACCGCCTGAATTTCGGGCAGCCATGCGCAATATTCGCTGCCAAACCGGGCAGAAGGATCGTTTCCGTGACGGTGTCATTCGTTCCGGGGCCTATACCGATGAAATCAAAAGGATCTTTCGCAATATAGGCTTGCCGGCAGATCTGGCCTACCTACCCCATGTTGAATCTTCATTTAATCCCAAAGCCTACAGCAAGTTCGGCGCCGCCGGCATGTGGCAATTCACCCGCACCACCGGCAGATATTACATGAAGGTCGACTATACCATCGATGAGCGGCGTGACCCGATTATTTCCTCCCATGCCGCCGCCAAGCTGCTGCGATTTAATTATCGCAAATTACAAAGTTGGCCGATGGCGCTGACGGCATACAATCATGGGGTTGCCGGTATGCTGCGGGCCCGCAGGAAAAAGGGCAGCTATGAGCGCATCTTTTCCGAATATCGCAGCCGAATTTTTAAATTTGCCTCCCGCAATTTTTATTCCGAATTTCTGGCGGCCCGCGAGGCGGCCCGGAATTACCGCCAATATTTTGGCGATCTCACACTGGACAAGCCCGTTGAAAGCCGGGAGATCCTGCTGAAGGGCTATGTTTCCCTGCCCCAGATGGCGCGGCAGCTGGATCTCGACATCGCCGCACTGCGCGCGCTCAACCCGGCTTTGCGGCCCCCGGTTTTTCGCGACCAGAAATATGTGCCCAAAGGCTACCGCCTGAAGCTGCCCGACCTGAATGATGCTGACTGGCAAATGCTGGCAGCCGATTTCGGAGAAAGATTTTACAAGCGCTACCAGAAGAAAAGCAGAATCTACACGGTTCAGCGGGGCGATACCGCCGGAGAGATTGCCAAGATACATGATGTCAAGCTGGCGGATTTGATTGCGGCCAACAATTTAAACTCCCGGGCCACTATCTATGTCAATCAGAACCTGAGAATCCCGTTGTTGGTCGATAAGCCGGTTAAGGTTGCCAAAAACGAATCCGGGGTCAATCCGCCTCCGCCTTCCAAAGGCTCAGTCTCAGCTTCCTTCGAAACGTCCGCGAGCGCGGATCAACGGACTGGAAAACTGGTCAGCAGCTTCTTTGTGGAAAACCCGGTGGTCGATTTTCCGCCGGCCGGCGAAACGCAGGCTCAACCGCCGCTTCAAATCGCCGCTGGCCGCCCCGCTGATGTGCAGGCCGCGCAGGGGAGGCAGCCTCCCAATCAGTATCTGCGAACACAGCGGATAACGCGGCCGTCGCCCGGTTGGCAGACACTAGAAAATCCGAGCAGACCGGTTTGGCAGGTGGGGCTGGATTCAAGCCCCCGGGGCAGCCAAAAACCGAACCTGTTTTGTCCCGGAAACACGAAATCCTTTCGGCCAAGCCCGCCGCCGACAGCCCCCAAAATGTTCCCGAAATCGCCCTGGAACATCTGGTTGTTGACCGGATCTGGAGCCAGAACGGCAAACAGGTGGGTATCATCCAGGTGGAGATCAAAGAGACTCTCGGGCACTACGCCGAGTGGCTGAAGGTTACGACCAATGAAATCAGGCGGCTGAATGGACTTTCCTACGGGCAGCCGCTGCATTTACACCAGAAAATCAGGATACCCCTGCACCGCGTCGACCAGCATGAGTTTGTCGAAAAGCGCTTTGAATACCATCAGGAGCTGGCGGAAGACTTTTTTGCATCCTACCACGTTGAAAAAGTATTCACCTATTCCATCAAGCGGGGCGACAACATATGGACCCTGTCCCACCAGGAGTTCGAAGTGCCGCTGTGGCTGATCAAAAGGCTAAACACCGGCGTTGACTTCAGCGCGCTCAGGCCTTCGCAGAAACTTGTCATACCAGTCATTGTAAAATTCGATGTACAAGGCAGCACCAGGTTTTACGACGAGGCGTACTTGTAGTACGGCATCGAAGTAAACCCCTGGAGCACACCACACACCGGCAATAGAGCTGTTCCCGGTTGCAGCCTATATGGGCGGGGCGATTGTCACCAGCAGGCGCAGGTCGGTTTTGGCACGCAGGCCGTGTGGTTCGGCGATTTCGCTGATGGCCACGTCCCCGGCTTTGGCCGCAATGGCGGTGTCGCCCGCTCCCAGAAACTCTCCCTCACCCTCGAGAATCACCAGGCTCAGCTGCCCCTCGATGTCATGGTTGTGCACCGGAAGCTCCTGGCCGGCCTTGAAGTTGAAATTGAGAATTTTAAAATAGGGCGAATCATGCACCAGCAGTTTTTTAAAGGCTTTTTCGGCAAAATCATTTTCTTCGTAAAGGTTCAGATGTTTCATCGTGCGACTCCTTTCGGATCAGTTCTAGATTGCTGTTTATTTGGTAGTTAACGGTCCTGTGAGAAAAATAAGGCGAATCTTTCATGAGGTTGTGATTTTGTATTGATTTCAAAATATTGGAGTGCTGGAATAATGGAAGCAGAAACTCAGCGCCGGCCACCTGATTACAACACTCCAAGCTCCATCACTGCAGTACACCATGATCGCTACAATCTCGGAATGTAAATAATTCTCTGTATTTCCTAATATCGTTTAGGTTCCGTTAACTAATAAGCTGTCTTTCGATGTTTTTCATTGATCTAGGTCAAAAGATATTTACAGGATAAAATATTTTTATCAACCTGCAGGCGAATACCGAGAAGATAAGATTTGAGATTTTTATTAAAGCAATTTTGTGTTACTCAATATTTCATCCCGATGTTTAATCGAAAGAATATTGAAAAGGCTGCCATCAAATTGCCAAAATTAAATTTACTTCGCTATCTATCCCTTCGCCCGGCGGCAGTCATGTTGCTGGCGCTGTTGACGATCGGCAACATCCCATCTCGATCATATGGCAACGGTTGGGAGCACGGGGCGATTCCTTTCGAAGCCCTCGTCGAAGCATTGCAATTCGACTCGCCCGAGATGCGTTTGCGGGCGACCCGATCTTTGGGGATTCGCGGCCAGGCGGAAGCGGTTGAACCGCTTCTGCAATGCCTGGCAAGACCCGAAAAAAATCCTCACGTGCGATCGGCGCTCTATATTTCACTGGGAAAGCTGAAGGACAGGCGTGCCGTTGCGGTGCTGGCCGACTGCATTGACCGGGAATCCCGCGACGAGCTGCGCGCCGATTGTGCAACTGCCCTGGGTATGCTCGGTGATAAAACTATCCTGCCGCTTCTGTTGACCGTTTTGAACAAAGATCCATCTTTTCTCGTTCAGAGCAGCACGGTGGAGGCGTTGGGAAACTTTGCCGAGGATAAAGCGGTGGCGGCTCTATCGAAAATCGTAGCAGGGGCGGGCAACCGCAATTTGCGGCAGCGCGCCATCCGGGCCCTGGGGATGACCGGGTCGCCGAACGCCGTTCAACCGTTGTTAAAGGCATTGGCGGGCTCGCGTCACGACAGCGAGCGCCTGTTGATCGTCAAATCGCTCACACCGCTGCGATCGCCCCAGGCGATCACACCGCTCACACACATTTTAGAAACGACCGCCAATTCTCAGCTGCGTACCCAGATCGTCATCTCCCTGGGCGCCATACGCACCGGTGACACCTTTCCCATCTTGATCGACATGCTGGCTGACAAGGTACCGGCCGTGCGGTATTTTGCCGTCGTCAGTCTGAAAGAACTGGGCCGCAGGGAAGCCGCGGTTCCAATTGCGCGCTTGTCGCTGGACATTTCAAAGCGCCTGGAGCGGCTTGCTGACGCCGAACTGCTGACCGACCCACTTCCAGCGCTGGCTGATCTGAGTCTGCAGGATGCGGCTTTGCAGGCGATTACCGCTCTGGATGCTTCCTACGGCCTGGATGCCTTGCTATCCGGAGCCCGTCCGCGGCGGCTGCCACTTGATTCAGCCGGGGCCTTGAAATTGGCAGAAGGCTATTACCGCGTGCGCCGGACCGCCCTGGCCGGCCTGGATTATACGGGTGTACGGACAGCAGCAGATTTTTTAAAAACCTCCGCTGGGATCGGCGACAGTGACTTTCGCCTGCGGGCCACAGCCGTGCGTGCCCTGGGAGTGCTCGGCTATGCAGACGATATTGACGGCCTTCTCGCCGCCCTTCAGGATTCAGCGGCAGAGGTCCGCTGGACCGCTGCTATGGTTCTCGGTCGGCTGGGAAACCAAGAGGCGGCCGGTCCGTTGATGGACGCCCTGTCGGACGTAAATTCCGAAGTCAAAAGGCAGGGCGCCCTGAGTCTGGGATACCTCGGTGACCGGGGCGCCCTCGGGGCCTTGAAAAATCTGGCCGAAAATGACGGCAGCGAGAAAGTTAAAACAGCTGCTGCGTTCAGCCTCCGGCTGCTATCAAACTAGTGTATGCCCTTTATCTAAATTGCAAAACCCGAATTGAGTTTGAAGTTGCTTTAATTCCAGGATTCATCTCATTAAATCCCAAATTACAAATCACAGATCACAAATAAATTCCAAATCATAATATTCAAATCCCAAACCGATCCTCGACTGCAGTAGATCAGATGAATTGGATGCGCTGGATAAACTCGGTCCGGGCTTGATGGGAGCTGTATTATTTAAGAATCCGGGCCCGACAGATGGAGCTGTTTTGGTCATTAGAAATTGCTAATAGTTTGATGTTTGTTATTTGGTGCTTGGGATTTATTTGATTTAGGTGCACTGCTTTGTTTAACCCCATTTCAACTTCTTTAATATTTTTTGGGGACACAACACCGGTTATCCCCCTGAGGTGATGATCCGTTCAAAAGCCCACCACACCGCCGCCAATAAAATTACTACGGAACAGGTGCGGGCGGAGGTCCGGTACCATGCCTGCCGTCGCCACCACACCAGGGGCGCATACACCGCCGCGATGATCGCGATTTGACCGGCTTCCACTCCCAGGTTGAATGCCAGCAGGGTAGTGGCCGCATCGGTCTGCCCCAGCCCCAGATCGCGCAGAGCGCTGTAGAAGCCCAGTCCGTGGATCAGACCGAAACCGCCGGCCAGAAGCCAACGGTGGCCAAAGCCCTGACGGACAATGTTCTCCAAAGCCACATAAGCGATACTGACAGCAATGGCGATTTCGACAATGCCTGAAGGCAGATCGACGATGCCGTACCAGGCCAGCGCCAGGGTAAAACTGTGAGCCACGGTGAAAGCAGAGGCGACTTTGATCAACTGCCAGAAATGCGCCGAGACGATGACAAGGGCCAGCAGAAACAGGATATGATCGTAACCGACAAGAATGTGTTCCACACCCAGCATGAAGACCCGACCGAAACGCGCCGCCCAGGAGCGCGCAGGCGGCTTGGCGATCTCCATATCGAGCCGGGTGAGGGTGCGATCGAAGAGAAACTGCTCTTCGCCTCCGGGGAAGCTCAGGCGGCCCAGACTGCGATGGGATGCATCGATGTCGAAGAACAGCAGATAATCGACAGTAAGCAGTTCTATTGGCTCAGGACAAATATATTCCAGATCGATCCGTAAATCCTGGGGCAGTAAGGCATAGTCCACTCTGGGTGAACTGGGCGGACAAGGCGCATTCTGTGCCCGAATCGAAAGCCTTTCTTCCAGGTAGCGGGCCAGGACGGCCGAGCGCTCTGTGAAGGCTGATTCGGGCAGTGGGGCTATCAGATCGGTTGTAATTCCCAGAGCTACCGCCAGGTCATGGGCGGATATGATCAGCCGCAGGTTTACCTTTTTGCGGTCAACGGTGATGTCGGCGGAGGTCAGGCTGGTTCGGTGGGCAGGGGCATCCGTCAGGGTTGTCAGGGCGAGAAAGGCCCCGATGACAATACACCAGTGGCGGCGTTTCATCTGAGCCTTTCCCGCTTGAGCATTTATTTTTCACACAGGGCGATGACCCGGGATGGGCCGCCGGTTCCGCGCACATGTTTGGGCGCGCCCACGACAAGGGTGCAACTGCCCGGCTTGGCCATGGCCAGCTGTCCCAGGTTGGCGGCGTTTTCAACGTATTTCCATCCGCGCTGCAGGCCGCGCTTGTGTGCATACCAGGAGTCTGTCCATTTGTCGTCTATACCCCTGGCGCTTTCACCGGACTCGATCCCGATGTTGTCGGCCACAATTCCCTGGATGCGGATACCCTTGCTGTTTTCGATTTCGATCAGTTTGTCGATGGCTGCCTTACTTATACCGGGATGATTCCAGGAATTGATGTAGGGGTCTTTGGCGAAATCGGCGCCCTTGAAATAATAATCCGACCAGCCAAAATTGAGCACCAGCCAGATATCGTTATCCAACTGGTCCGCCACCGCGCTGATATCGTCGGTGGTAACGACGTTAATGGATTTTTCGCCGAAGTCGGTCACGTTCGGATCCGGATGGGGTTTGCCGCCGTTTTTGCCCAACTCGGTCTGGACCCGGCCGCTGATATCGATAAGTACCACCCGGCCGACAAGATCATCGGCTCCGAGTTGATTCGCCGTCGGGCGCTTGTCAGGGGGAATCCCGTCTTTTTCCACGGTTTCGGGTGTGTTCATGTAGTGAGCCGGGGTGTCCATGTGGGTGCCGTGGTGCTCTGAAAGCACCAAAAGCCCCAAATCGAAGACCCCCCAGTTGGTCGGAAATTGTCCTATCGACAGCACCGTTTGCTGGCCGAAGGTCGGAATCGGTTTGCTGTCAAACCAGGGCTGGCTCATGTCCGGCTTGAGGGGTTCGCCCGCCATCGGTTTAAAGGTTGGAATCGGGTGGGTCAGGTCGACCATAAAGCTGTCCGCCAGCACCGTGCCGGTCCCGAATACTAACGCCAAGCAGAATGCAGTCGTTCCGATGATCTTCTTTAACATTTTCAGACCCCCTAAATGGTTGAAGTTGGCAGATGATGATTCGTGCCGTCAGTTCGGAGACAGACAAGACGAGCAAGAGGAAGAAAAAGCAAAAATACGCAAGCGGCGGCGCGTCACGACCACGACACTAGAGAAGAACTATAAGAGTACTATAAGAGAGACTAAAAAGGTGTCAAGAAAAAAGTCTTCTCACCATTCTACTAAGAGATCGACGATAGAAGTGGTTTCGAAACCACTTCCAGGCGGATTTGGCTGGGATTGCTTACTTTTCTCGTCTCCCGGATATTCCCCCTTTGCCATATCTGCCCACCATCGTCTATTCTCCGTCCTCTGTCCTCAGTCTTCTGTCATCTGTCTTCCGTCATCCGTCATCCGTCATCCGTCATCTGTCCTCTGTCATCCGTCATCCGTCATCCGTCTTCCGTCCTCCGTCTTCCGTCCTCTGTCTTCAGTCTTCTGTTATTCAGGATCCGGCGCTACATCTGCTTCCACCTGATAGGCATTGGCGAGACTGTTGGTGCCGTTGAACACATCCACTACGGCGATCAGTTCGGCGACGGCCTCATTGTCCAGCCCGAGCCGCTTCACGGCGGCACTGTGGGAGTAGATTCAGTAGGTGCAGTTGTTGGTAACGGACACCGCCAGGGCGATGATCTCCTTGGTCAGGACATCGAGCTTGCCGGGTTTCATCACCGTTTTCAGTTTATGCCAGGTGGCCTCCAGGTGATCCGGATTGTTGGACGAAGCCGCTACGCGGCAGAAAAAAAATTAAAATAGTGTATACTCCTTTATCTGTCCAATTTCGGGCACACGTAAAAAGGGAGTATACCATGGACCCTACAGAACAAAAACGATTTGGCAA
>Ga0209671_1000022_pt1 | contig 61756 bp, 47 predicted proteins | sample WorMetHERISLAND2_2_FD_187401 | JGI IMG/M metagenome (GOLD analysis project Ga0209671, IMG submission 187401) | Marine gutless worms symbiont microbial communities from Max Planck institute for Marine Microbiology, Germany - Olavius geniculatus... | ecosystem: Host-associated > Annelida >...
CATTATGAAAGTAAAGAACCGGCCAGCTTTTCGTTTTAAATATGCGTTACAATGGGTTTTTCCTGTACACAATTTTCGATATGATACAAAAACAAGTAGTTCTCATCAATTTCGTGCAACATCCGGGTTAGTGTATTGGGTATGTCCTTGACAAGAAATTGTCCTACAAAGCCGTGATAGACAATATTGTCGTCTTTCAGGCGTTTAAATAAAACAGAGCGGATGTGGGCAACGTACTTTTGCTTTCCACCTGTGATACGGTCAAGCAACGAAGGCGGTCTCTCCGTGGCCCGGGCGGTTTTTATTTCGGGCAAATTAAACCGATCCGAGGCATCCGTTCTCAAATTATTTCGAGAGTAATATTCATATCCCAGCCTTTTGCCCAATGCTTGCGCTACTTCTGTGCCCTGACTGTAACTGAGATTGGAGATCGTGATAATTCCCATAATAACCTCCTTAATTCGCCCGGGATTTTATTGCCCGCCGCCGGCGAGTATAAATGAGAGACTATTCCTTGAGGACACCCCGTCGGTTTGCGGCAGGAAAATTTGTCTTAATGGATGTATCAAAACTTGCTGACGGTATATTTGTTGATCTTGTCCAAATCCGGTTCAACCCCCAGCCCGGGGCCTTTGGGTACCACCACCTTACCATCTTTGACTGGAAAGGGCTGGGCCAGAATATCTTCTTCCAGGTAATAATTGGCCATATAGAACTCGCAGCCCAATACCAAAAACGGAATGCTGTTCATCAGGTGGGCGCCGGCTGCATGGGCGATACCTGTTTCAAACATGCATCCGCCGTAGCAGGATATGCCTGCGGCTCTTCCCGCCGCAGCAACCTCCTGGGCCCTTCTGATACCGCCGGATTTCATGATCTTTAAGCTGAAGATCTTGGCTCCCCGAAGCTGAATCATGGTGATGGCGTCGCGGGTATTAAAGACACTTTCGTCTGCCATGATGGGACAGTCAACTGCACGGGTGATTTCAGCCATGGCCTCCCGTTCGCTGCCCAATACCGGTTGTTCTACAAAAGTCGGTTTAAAGGGTTCAAGCTCTTTGATCCTGGGAATGGCTTCAAATGCCTGCATACCCTGGTTGTAATCCACGCGCAGATCCAGGAGGTCGCCGTATATTTCCCTGAGCTTGGCAAACCGCTGCACATCAAACTCGTGCTCGGCAAACCCGGTCTTGAACTTAAAGATTCTGACACCGTCGTCTACCAGTGCTTCAATGGTCTTCAGATCCTCATCAAAATCCGGGTTTGCAACCGAAAAACTCAACGGAATTTCCCCATGGCAAGCGCCGCCGATTAGATCAGAGATGCTGCAATTCAAGGTCTTGCCTTTGATATCCAAAAGGGCTGTTTCAAGGGCCGCCCTGGCCTCGCTGCAATTAACCACTTCTTTTTCCGCCATATGCAGCAGCTTGTCCACCTGAAAGGGATCCGCGCCAATCAAAAAGGGCTTGAAGTAGACATCGATTGCCGCCGCATTCCCTTCCGCCGTGCCGGTGAATACCGACCAGGGCGAAGCTTCGCCGAAGCCTGTTATCCCGGCATCGGTATTGACCTCTATTACGACAGTCTTCATAACGGAAACATCCCCGGAGCCATGGGAGTGAACTGCCTTAACAGGGAGTTCAAGGATTCTGGTCGTGATATTTGAAATTGCTATCTGGTTCATCTTTCCCCCCTTCATCAAGCCGGTACCGTTTTTGATCTCAAGCCGGCAAAATATCCTGTGAAATACAATAGACCCATCACGATCAAGGATCCAACTATCCTAATTTCCGGAGTTATTGGATAGTACAATGCCAATGCCAACCCGATTGGAATCAAACAGAATCGCACAAAATAATGAACTGTCGTTTTGAAATATCCGGTAATTCCGATCGCAAAGATCGACAAACCGGCAATGATGGAAAATACATTGGTGACGATGGAGTAAAACGTGCCCTGCATCAGCAACTCAGGTACGAACAGATAGGAAAACCCGACAATATAGCCCGCAATTGCCAGTCTTGAGGCCTGCAGCCCTGTAATCAGGGGGTTGGATCCCGCAATTGATGCGGCGGCATAACTTGCAATCGAAACCGGCGGCGTTGCGTCAGCGAGAATAGCAAAGTAAAATACGAAAAAATGGGCGGCCAGCATCGGCACGTCAAAGCCTGACATCAAGGCCGGGGCACCCACCGCGGCCGCAATAACATAGGCCGGTGTCGTGGGCACACCCATGCCGAGAACCAACGTCATTACGGCAAAAATTACACCGCCGACGACCAAACTGTTTCCGGCAACACTACTCACCATTGTCCCCACAGATACGACGATCCCTGTCTTGGTAAGGACCGCGACCATCATATTCGCGTCGACACAGGCAATTGCAATCGGTGCCGTATTTTTGCCTGCAGCAATGAGCATGTTTATAAACTTTTTAGGGCTAAGCCGGGTGTGTTTGCGAAAAAATGTGACCACAAACATTGCTACAACACCGTAGAGAGCGGCGTAATAAGGTGAAAACCTCATAATCAGCAGTGTCATCAATACAGCAATAGGAACCAGGAGATGGAGATCCTTGACAATTTCCTTCCACAGCGGAATTTCTGAACTGTCAATTCCCTTGACATTATTTTTACGCGCCTCCAGGTGGACTGTAACGAATATCATTGAAAAGTAACAAAAGGAGCCTATGACCGCCGAAAGAATGATTGTGGTATAGGGAATGCCCGTGATTTCAGCCATGATGAAAGCGCCGGCCCCCATGATGGGGGGAGCACTTTGTCCGCCCACACTTGCAGCAGTTTCAACGCCTCCTGCAAAAGAGGGCAAATACCCCCTTCTTTTCATCATCGGGATTGTAAATGAACCTGTGGTAAAAACATTGGAGGAAGAAGAGCCGCTCATGGTGCCAAATAAGGCAGAAGTAAGAACCGCCACCTTGGCGGGTCCGCCCGTATATCTACCGGCAGCCTTGGTACCCAGGTTTGTGAAAAGCCGACCCGTGCCGCAGCCTTCGACAAAAGCACCAAAAATCAGGAAAATAGAGATCATCGTTGCGGAGATGCCCGTAATGGAACCAAACATACCGTTGCCGTTGTAAAGATACATCGTTTCGATAATCTCGGTCACTTCAATATTACTGAAGTGCAGCATCCCGGGCAGATATTCACAGAGAAGCAAATAGGCAAAACCGATCACCACAAGCAGGGTCATTACTTCGGAAACCGCACGTCTTAATGACTCGATGACCAGAACAGTCATAAGCCCGCCCAGTATGATTTCAGCCGGCAGCAATTCAGTCACATCTTCCAGACGCATGTTAATGCGAAACGCGTTCATATAGGAGTAAATACAAGGGACTGTCGCCGCAATCGCAAGCACTATATCCGTCACGCCGGGGATCTTACTCAAACGCCGTTTGCCCTTTTTTGAAAAACCGGGAAAAAGCAGAAACGTCAAAGGCAACAGGAACATCAGGTGTATCGATCTTTGCTCTCGCGGTTCTAAAAAACCGATGGAAGCAGAATAAAAGTGAAAGATGGTTGCAGTTATTGCGATTACCGGAATCGCTACTTTTATAATTTTGATATACTTCTCTGTGACTGAAGACATCTTTCTCTCCTCAATTTGGAACCTGGAAATAATTTTCTGCTTTTTGGGGAGCAGAAAACTATTTGGCGAAGGGGCCAAATCAGATTTATTTCACGTTTATCGGCGGTTAGGCGACCATTGAGATAGTCCAATCACGAATGTAGCTTTTCGATCAAGATCAGGTAAACGCAGCTTATACCGCTTTTCAAAAAAAAGTTCCGAAATACTGCAGGCTTGTATAAGCGGTTGTAGAAAAAAACGTCCGCATAACGGAACGTAATTTTACAATCGCTATAACCGGCGTCATTCCCTGCCGGGAGTCCCTTTTGAGGGGACTCCCTCGGGAAGTGTGGGTGACATGAGTCGACACTCACCTTGCGGATATCAGCCATAGTGCCAGCCGGGAAACGGACCGGCTAGATAGACGCTTTAAAAAAAGCCATGGCCGAAGCGGGACTATTTGATGTATCCCATCTCTTTGTAGTACTTGGCTGCGCCAGGGTGAACCGGGATAGTTGCATTCTTGGTTGCAGTGGCACATTTATATGACGCCATGCTGCCATGAATATCCGGGAGTTTGGATTCGTTCTCACAGATGGTTTTTGTCACTCTGTAAACAATATCCTCCGGAATTGATTTACCCACAAGAATAACGGTCCCCATATTCCCTGTCGATACAGCATTATTCTGATTCTTATAAGTACCGGCTTTAATTATTCCGGTATTATAACCATAGGACTTTTTGAACTCCTTCATCATTGCTTCCGGAAGCGAATGAACATCGCCTTTGCGGCTGATCAGCATATCAATCACGGCTGCGCCGGGCACGCCGAGGTTCACAAAAACATAGTCAATCAGCTTGTCCTTATATTGGCTTGCGAGTTCACTGTAGTTGGCGTGATTTACACTCACTCCTCTTTTTTTAAGCCCCTGGTAGCTGGTGCCATAATAGTCCATGATCCAGGTGAAGATTTTTTGATCCGAAGATCCCGCTTTGGTAACGCCGATATTTACATCCTCGGCTTCTGTGAAAAGCTGCTCTAGACTGAGTTTGGCTCTATCCGCCTTTACGAAATGAAAAAGTGTATCCGAAAGACTGCCGCCAATCATCATCAGGTCATTGTGCGGTTTGCCCTTATAAATATCTATGCCATCTCTTGCCAGAAAGGCGAGGGTATCGAGACCAAGTCCGAATTGGCTTTTACCGAAATTGACCTTGCTTGGATTGGCAGTGCCACCTCCGGGCACCACCTTGATTTTAATATCAGGGTTGGCCTCTTCAATAAACTTAGCCAAACCGGCTGTCATGGTATACCAGCCCCCTCCGAGCTGACCGGAAGTCCACTCAAATGTTCCTGCAAAGGCCGCTGTCTGAAACATCATTGAAACCACCAACACCAAAAATAGTTTTTTCATAACGTCCTCCCTTTTGTACTGGTTATTTGTTATGCCAACAGGTACTTGCCGAACGCTTTTATTCTCGGTTTTTTTGTGACTTACCCCCCTTTTGATTGTTAATAAGATTTAATTATTCTCCACAGCCAGGGAAATTTCCCGGCTGTTAGAGCTTTTTTGGCGGATCGGTCAGGGTTTTCAGGGGAACCGCCTTGAGGGGGGGTCGCACCGAAAGCGGCAAAAATCGATCCGCCGCTGTCCCTGTCAATGCAGCAATCACATCGTAAATCACGGGAGCGCAGGTTCTTCCCTGACAAATTCCCATGCCGGCCCTGACCGCTTTTTTGACCGCATCGGGCGTGACGCAGCCTTGCGACACCGCTTTTCTGATCTCCCCCATGGTGATGTCCTCGCAGCGGCAGACAATGGTTTCGTCCGCAATATCCCTAACAACCTCCGGCGGCGTAATATGCTGGGAATTGAAGTGCCGGCCGAAGCGCAAATGCTGCCGGCGGGCTTTCTTCAAGGGGGCTGACCGGGCCTGAAAACGCTTTGTGCTGATCTTTCCCAATCCCACCAGAATCGACAGGGCGGCCAGCCGGCCCTCTGTGATCGACTTGGCCGCGCCGGCGATGCCGGTGATCTCACCGGCGGCAAAAATCCCGGGAACCGAGGTCTGCAGGTCTTCGGATGCCCACACCTTCCAGCCGCCCAGATTCCCGTCGTATTCGATCCGGCAGCCGGCCAGTTGGGCCAGTTCGATGTTGGCGACAAATCCGTATCCGATTGCCAGACAGCTGCAGGGGTAGGCGACCTCGCTGCCTGGCAGACCGCGGCCCTCGGAATCGATCCTGACCGTCAGCACTTCTTCCAGACCGGTTTGTCCGCGGGCTTCTATTATCCTGACACCGAATTTTATCGGTGTCCGGGACAACGCCAGCTTGGCCATGGTGCGGACGGCCTCGCCGAGCTTGGATTTCTCAAGGAGCAGGCCCCCGGTCACCGCCAGTTTTTCAGCCAGGCGGTTTTGATCCAGAATCGCCCGGACCCGGCCGCCTTCCCCAAGGATCTCAGCAGCCACGGCGTATGGGAATATGCCCGCCCCGCCCACGATGATGTCGCTGGCGGGCAACACTCGGGAACCTTTGAGCAGAATCTGGGTGGCTCCTGTGGATATCACCCCCGGCAGGGTCCAGCCCTTAAACGGGACAAATTTCTCCCGCGCTCCCGTGGCTATCAACACGGCGTCGGGTTTGAGGCTGTACAAGCGCCGGCCGGATTCGCAGATGAGCAGCTGTCTTTCAGCCGTCATCTCCAGCACTTCGGTGGAGGCCATGATGCGGGTGCGTTCGGGATTCAAGGTTTTGAGCGTCTTCAAACCGTATTGCTTCAGCCCCCTGGGAGCGTTGCCGGCATCGCTATCGCCTGGATGGTGACGCAGATATTGGCCGCCCGCATTCACGTTTTCATCCACTATCAGAACATTCATTCCATGTTCGGTCAGGATTCCGGCAGCGAAGATGCCGGATAATCCGGCACCCACGATAGCGATATCGTATGTGTCAGGATTCATCGGTTAATATCACCATCCCGTCTTCGACTTGTGTCATACAGGCCCGTTGGTTGGGCTCTCCATTGATAGAAACCTGGCATTCATAACAGACGCCCATGCCGCACAAAGGACCGCGGGGCTCACCCAGTTGCCGGCTTTTTTTCAAGGTCTTGTGCCCGCCGGCCACCAAAAAAGCCAGCACCGTATCGCCCCAGTGGGCCGTTGCCGCTTGGCCGTTTACCTTTATGTTTATTTCGCTACTCATACCGTTGAATCTGTTGAAAATCTCTCCAGCCTGAAATCATCGAATGGAAAAGGTGTTGCCTGCCCGGCAACCAGCTTGGCGATCATCTCGCCGGTAACGGGCGCCAGGGTGATCCCGTCCCCCTCGTGGCCGGCCGCCATGATAAAGCCTTCTATCGCTTCAACCCTGCCCAGGATCGGAAGTCCGTCGGGCGTGTAGGGGCGCAGACCGGCAAAAGCTCTGATAATATGTAAGTTCTCCAGGCCCGGAATAACCCTCAGAATCGTGCCGGCAATGCTCTGGATCCCTTCATAGGTGGTGCTGTTGTCAAACCCGACAAACTCCCTGGTGGAACCGATTAAGACATTGCCGTTGGCGGTCTGCTCCACCGCAAAACCCACCCCGCCGGCTGCGGCAATTTGGGGATTGAACTTGGCTGCGATATACATGGCCGATAGAATGCAACGCTTCAATATCGGCTTAGTGGCTTCGGTGACCAAAATCTGGCCCCGCCGGGGTTTGATGGGAATGTTTACATTCAGCATTGCACCGATCTCGGCTGCAAACGTCCCGGCCGCATTGATGACGATGCTTGTTGCGATTCTGCCCCTGTCTGTCGTGACGGCTGCAATCCGTCCGGCATCCAGCTCTATTGCGCGGACGGGCGTGTCCGTGAACAGTCCGGTCCCCGCCTTCTGAGCGCCGTGTAAAAAACCGAGGGTCAGCAAGATGGGATTTACCTGGCTGTCCAAGGGCGAAAAGGTGGCACCGATAATCTTTTCAGACAGGGCCGGCTCCATCTCGCGGGCCTGCTCCGTGCTCAAAAGAGAGATATCGACGTTATGCTTTTTTTGCTTTTCAACAAAAAGCTGCATGGCCTCGAGTTCCGCTTCGCTCTCGATGACCACCAGTCCCCCCTTGTTTTCATATTCAATCGGATCGTTTAGTTCCTGCTCCAGGGTGGGAAAGCGGCGGATACTGTCAAGGGCCATATCCAAATGGATACCCGGCTTTTTGGACTGCAGCAGCAGCAATCCCTCGCAGGCGCTGGAACTGCCGGCAGCGGTCCCCTTTTTATCGAGCACAACTGCTTGAATGCCTTCCTTGGCTAGGTAATAAGCAATTGATGCGCCGATGACACCGGCTCCGATGATAACAACGTCGGCCTGACGCGGAAGCATTAGGGGTCCTCTAGTCTAGGTCAGTAATTTTCTGCATTTTATAACAACTAAATTGGATCGGAATATCTTCTTTATCTCCTAAGAATTGACGATTGAAGATTGATCCGCCGTAGGCGGAGTGGTATCGCTTCAGGCTTCGCCTCCGGCTACGACCCGACAGGTCGCTCTGTCTTTTCTATTAAAAACGATCATTTAAGCCTGGCGATCCTGGCGTGTGATCCTGAGGCTCTCGATGGGTACAATACCTTAAATCTTCAATCAACAATCTTCAATCTTCAATAGATAAAGGGGATATTTTTCTGTTTGGCCGATTGCACCCACTTGGGAACAAACGGAGCAATCACATCCTGGGACACAACCTCCATTTCAATAAATGACGGCCCCTCGTGCTCGAGAGCCGCGGAAAGCACCTTCTCGATATCTTCATGACCCCTTAGCCGTTGGCAGTGAAGGCCAAAGGCCTCGGCCACTTTCAGGTAATCGGCCCTCTCGCTGAAATCGGTGCAGAACGGTTTGCTTTCGTTGACCAGGACGGTCTCACCCTTGATCCATCCAAATGTGTCGTTGCGATAAAGTACGATGGTGATATTTTTTCCGGTCCTGGAGATGGTTTCCAGCTCACCGCAGTTAAAGCCGAAGCTGCCGTCACCGGTCAGCGCCAGGACGGGGGCATTCCCCTCGGCATAGGCGGCGCCCAGCGCTGCCGGTATGGCATAGCCTAAAGCACCCAGTGAATAGTTGCTGAGATATCGCCGGCCGGGCTGTTTGATCTGATACAGGGGGGTCGCGAATATGCTGCCCATGCCCGCCTCGGTGGTGATGATCGCATCCGGCGGCAGAATTTGGTTGAGCACCTTCATGAAACGGGGCGGAAAGATTCCACTGTTGACGTCAGGTATGGGAGCATTGAACAGATTTTCCAGGGCCTGGCTGCGCCGTTCGCCAATATTTCCGCTATCGCTTTCATTCCGGATGTGGTTCTCGGCAATTATTTGTAACATGTACTCGAGCGATGCCCCGGCATCTCCGCACATGGCAACGGCAGTCCGGTACATATTGCCCAGATTCTCCGGGGCCACATCCAGGTGAAGAATCTGCTTTTTTTGATCCGGTCGCGGCAGATTCCAACCATCCGTGCCGGTTGAATCCGTGTTCGACCCGATATAAAAAATGGTGTCGGCCTTCTCGACAAAGCTGTTGGTGAACTGCGTTCCGCCCCTGGCACCCACCACGCCGATGGCAAAGGGATCGGTTTCAGCAACGATGCCCTTGCCGGTGGTGGTTGTTCCGACCGGGATATTCAAGGCCCGCGCAAGCCGGGCAACCGCCGGCCCGGCACCGGAGCTCAGCGCGCCCTGACCGCAGATGATCAAGGCACTCTCTGAGTTTAAAAGGGCCTCCAGGGCCTTCTCCAGGCCGGCGGGATCGGCAATATTGCGGTAGGAGGGATAGACACTGCATTCCGGCTGGGCGTAGAGGTCTTCCACCTCGGCCGTCTCGCTCAGGCAGTTCCACATCATGCGCAGGTGAACCGGCCCCGGCCGTCCCGAGGTGGCCACCCGGAAGGCCCTGCGCATCAGAAAGGGAATCTCTGCCGGCCGGTCCAGCACAAAGCTTTCTTTACAGATCGAGGAATAGAAGTCGGTTTGATTGATGCCGGTCAGCATGCAGCGTTTATCATCATTGGGGTTTACATCGGAGGTGAAAAAGATCAATGGGATGCTGCCGGCATAGGCTTCAGCGATTCCGGGCGCCGGATGGGTGACGCCCGGACTGGGAGATTCGACCACCCCGGGCTTGCCGCTGACCTTGGCGTAGGCTTCGGCCATAAAGGCGGAATTCTTCTCGTCTCGGGTCAAAATATATTCAATTTCCGGGTGCTCCCACCAGTGATCGTAAAGGTCGATGGTGGTTTCCCCGGGCAGACCGAAAACATGCTGGACATCGTAAAGCCTCAACATCTCCAAAATGATTTGCGCGCCGTTCATAGGCATCTCCACTTGCTGTATGTTCCTGAAGATCTAAAAACTAAAGAGAATAAAAGGTATTATTGAGATCTGAAGTTTTACCCCAACCATGGAATAATGGAATTATGGAATGATGGAAGCGTGCTCTATTTTTATGGACATAAATCAGTCGAATTCTGTCGTTCAGTCTCCGGCAAATCATTTATCCATTACGCCAGTATCACAAACCCATTTTTCCAATATACCATCATTCCAACATTCCTATATAGGTCGAAACCACTTCTACATATAACCGCAGAACGGCTTGCGCACCGCAGCCATATGCACCATTTGAACCAGGGTGTAGATATCAAAGACCGGCAAACCGACTTCTTCCTGAATCGCCGCTGCGTAAGGCATCATGTTGGTGCATTCCAGCACGATGGCCCCCACATCCGGATTCTCGGAAATCAGTTTCGCCGCAACCCTGACGAGGTCGGCCCTGGATTTTTCCACATCGAGCTGCATTTCATTGTCCAGAATGGCCCGGGTAAACTCCTCTTCATCTTCGGTCCCGATGATCACGTGGGGAACCTTGTCCACCCCCACGGCGCCGAGGTGTTTCTGACTCAGGGTCTGGGAGTTGATCGTGATGATCCCCACTTTCTGGTTGGGTTTCAGCATGGCATGAACCAGCGGCACCTGCATCAGGCTGGAGGTAAAAACGGGCACATCCACGGCGGCAGCCATCTCGTTGTGAAACATGGCCAAAAAGCCGCAGTTGGTTGTTATGGCCCGCACCCCTTCTCTTTCCAGCTCCTGAGCAGCGGTGATGAACAGATCCAGCAATCCGCGGTCAGCCTTGCGCACGACGGCATCCGGCGAGGCGCTTTTGACCACCTTGTATAGCACCGGAAAATCCCAGGTCGTCGCGTTGCCCATGTCTCCCGGGATTCGCGGAAATTTGGATTCCAGCATCAGGATGCCGATGGTAAAGCCGAAAATATTTTTCCCTCCGGTCGCTTTCGTCATGTCGAATTCCCCCATTGTTGGACGGTTGGTGAGAATTTTAATATTTATAATTTTTTCAATAGTTTAAAATTATTGTTGCGGATCGCTAAGTCAGCATGATTATCTCCGTAGCACAGTTCAAACACAATTGCAACAACTTTTTTACTAAATTGTTACAATTTAATTACCATTTTTCCACCAAATTGTTGACTGACTTGAAAAGATCGTGTAATTTCTACAGAAACGCAACATAAAAGCCTTTTCATCAATCGGTCTTCGAATTACGGAGTCGCAGCATGACGGGCGACCGAAAAAACCATTTAAGATGAGAGGGATTGTCGCAGATTTCGGGATTCGTGTTGCTGGGGGTGAACATGAAGCCAGGCCATCGCCCAAGTATGGGCTACCCGCCTTTGCGGATATGAGGATCACGCGTCGACCTGCTGTCATACCCGCGAAGGCGGGCATCCAGAGCCTGCTGTCTAAAATGGCTCTTGCAAAAATTCATAATCGGCAGGTAGTCGCACACAGGAATCACCAACATTCAAAGGACCAGAACATCTAGTCGATAGGAATCAATATTATGGGATCATCCGATAAGGATAACAAGGAAGATTTTCAGCAGTTCATCACCCGGCTCGAGAACATGGTATTGGTCGGAGTGTTTCAGCCGCGCGAAAGGCTGATTGAAAATGATTTGGCCCAACAGATGGGCGTCAGGCGCAACTGGGTCCGTGATGCCCTGAAAATCCTGGAGAGCAAAGGCCTCGTCAAAACGGTCCCCTACAAAGGGGCCATGGTCCGGGATCTGGATGAACAGGAGATCAACGAAATATTTCAGGTGCGGGTGGTGCTCGAAAAACTGGCCAACCACCTGGCTTGCCGGAATTTTGAGAAAACCGATGCGAAAGTACTAAAGGAGATCGCAGCGCGGATCAGGGACAGCTACAAAAATAACAATTTCGAAGACATGCTTGCCGCCAATATCCAGTTTCATGGCTATATATCAGAGCTTTCCGGCAACACCACCCTCATCCAGATGATCAAACAGCTCAGAATTCGTTTCCACATTTTCAACACTTATGCGTGGTCCTCTCCCGAAGTCGTCGAGCTTATCCTGGCAGAACATGAGCAGTTCATCACCGCGATGGAGAACAATGACAGAAACATGCTGGATGCGCTGGCCGAAAAACACTTCAGTCATTCCAAAGATTTGTATCTGCGGCAGCTGAAAGCCAGAAGAAATGCCCTGGCCAGGCCTTTGAGTTAACGTTTCAGAGAGTTTTTCCATCTAGGGTGAGATACTAGTGATGGTACCGCTATAAACTTGTTGGTATAAGCTGACTCCATACCACAAGCATCATTAGGAAAGACGCTCGATTGTTACGGTAAGAAATGCTCGGATTGCAATTTACCTCCCCTTTCGCAGCGTGTCTGAAGACCTCTCGCCAAATCGTTTTGTATAAATTTGAAAAAAACGACCTAAATGCCTGAATCCGCATTCCAAAGCGATATCTGTGGTCGAAGATGAGTGAACCGCGATGATGTCGGTCCGTCAGTTTTTCCAAAGGATTTAATAATGCGAGAACGGTCGTTCGCAGGCACAAAATTTCGGACCCTTCCGAGCGTTTGACTCGTCTGTATCTCCCCGGCGCTACAAGGGCTGCTTTCTGGGGCGATACAACAACCGTTCTATTATCCAGAACAAATTTAGTCGGTGCACTCCCACCCAAGACAAAATGACATGTTCACAATGCCGTGTTGAATCAAGATTGTTTTCGATTCCGAATCGATCGAACACCGGGGACGTGTGTCCGAGATTGATGGCGTACATCTGGAATAGAAATCCTTTTCGATCAGCAACACGCAAAATTTTGAAATTGGATAACGTTGGCGAAATTTCGGCTTCCGCTTCCTCGACACGATTCGTGGCGTTTTTTTTGAAAGTGTTTTAACGGGCTAATCCACATTATGTTGCATCCCCACAGTAAAATTTTTGGGGTAATCGGATACATCCAGGAGGTCTCGAGTAGACATCACTGTTTTCAGTTAATACGTTAATGATTATCGGTAAAGTAAAAAACCGTCATGGGGGCGATTTACCAAGTTTCAGAGAAATCAAACTAACAAACGATATCAAGATGATAAAGAAGACACAAATCACGAAGAGGAAACGTTCGGGCCGATCGCGCCTGAACCCGGAGACAGTTCGAAACAACCGATTGTGACATTCGTCACCAATAGTGAGCAGGCAAAATTGGAGCACATTGCCGATCATCAGAAGGTCTCCCTCTCAGCCGCTGTTCACCGAATTCTCTCCGGACTTCTAAAAGATAACCAATCCATTGAATCTAAAAATTTAAATCAGTAGCTCGCACAATCTTATAAATAAGAAGGAGGCGCGTATGAAAGTCAGTAGATTTTTTTCCTTCAACTTAATCTATGCTGTACTGGTACTACTAATTGGCATGGGGACTGCAGAGGCCAAGGAAGACAGCAAGATCGTCCACGACGCAGAGTTCGTCCGGATGGAAAAGCAATTCGGCGAACAGTGGCAGACCAATGACAAGCTGATTAGCGAGAAGTTGGCGGCATTAGAGCAAAGATTCGGTAAAAAACCAAATATTGTCTATATTCTGGCAGATGACGTTGGGTACACGGAACTTGGCAGCTATGGTGGCGGCAAAGTACGCGGTGCGCCAACACCGAACTTAGACAAAATGGCCGACCAGGGCATGCGTTTCTTGTCCTTCTACTCAGAGGTTGAGTGCTCACCTTCGCGTGGCGCGGTGATGACGGGCCGACACCCGATCCGAAACGGTCTCCATAAAATTACGCTACCAGGACAGGTCGGATTTGGCATGCATCCCGATGAGGTCACTACGGCTGAGATTCTCTCACTTGTCGGCTATTACACGGGCTTCTTCGGCAAATGGCACATGGGTGGTGAGGAAGAGCATTACCCCATCAACCAAGGTTTCGATGAGGCTGAATGGTCTGAAGGCAACCCTCCATGGTGGGTCAACAATCCTGATGCCAGGGCAACCGACGACATCGGTGGATTTACCCAGCGCGCGCTAATGCACTCGCCCGGCCCTGAAAATTTTCCATACGACACGGGCGGCGTGATGCGTGGAAAGAAGGGCGCGAAGCCGACGCTGGTCTACACCTACTCCATGGAGAAGTATAATACCTATGACAGCGAGGTCGCGGATAACGTCATAGACTTCATTACGAGGCGCGCAACGACCGAGCAGCCCTTTTACGTTTGCTTCTGGGGTAAGGCGAATCACTTCTGGGGGGCACATCCGGATTTTCGAGATACTCCCGCACAAACGAACACGTCGGCGCAGATGGTGGAGCACGATTACAACACGGGACGGATCATTAAAACTTTGAAGGATTTAGATATCGCGGAGAATACGCTCGTAATCTGGAACTCTGACAATGGCCCAATGTACACCGTGCATCCGCATGGAGGCTACTCTTTGCTGCTGGGAACTAAGGGGGAGACAAGGGAAGGTGGTATTCGTGTGCCAGCTATCGCTTGGTGGCCCGGAATGATCGAACCGGGACAGGAACCGATCGATCTTGTCCAGATTACGGATTGGTTTACAACGATGGCCAGCCTCGCTGGGGCTTTGGATCGGATTCCCGGAGATCGCGTCATAGACGGTGTGGATCAGACCGGCCTGTTGTTTCTGGGTGAGGGTCACAGCCGGCGTGACTACGTTTTTCATTACAACAGCGAACGCTTGGAAGCTGTGCGGAAGGATCAGATTAAGTTAAACCTCAAACCGAGAAATCCGAATTTCCACTTCTACGAGGTCTACAATATCTACCATGATCCCGCTGAACGATTCCCGAATGAGATTCAGAACGGTGCGTGGGCGGGGCCTGGGATCAGCAGGATGATCCAGGAGCACATGCTCCTGATCAAGAAGTACCCGCATCGGGAGGTATCAGGCTATTATCGAGACTTTGACCGCTCGTTCGATCCTGAACCGTCGCCCGTTTACAAGCCAAAGAAGCGAGTAGACTGGTAGTGCTATCCTGATCGTCAGCGACATAAACATAGCATTCAGGTTTTTGCGTGCTATGTGCGCAAATCCTGATGCTTAACTTTAAAAACAAAAGACTTCGACAATTAATCCGGAGTCCGAGCGACGTTCTTTATACGCAATAATAGCTATAGTTTCGCTGATGGGCGATCAGTCCGAAAGCGTGGAATATCGCATAAGGTCCGCGCTTTTCCGATTTCCTATGGAAACACAAGATATCGGGGCAGCGAAATCTGGAGTTGATCTTGGGAATTTTCCAACGTATCCGGATAAAATATGCACACTTAAAAGTAGATATATTGTTATCTTGTCAATTTTCGGCCTTATTTGAACCTTTATTTATCGACAGCCGGCCGGTTGGTCAGATAAACACCTGTTGATACCAACAGCGTGCCGGTCAGCAGGGACGCGGTTAGCGGCTCGCCGATAAAGAGGAAGGCCAGCAGGATGCCGCTGATGGGAACGAAATTGATAAACAGGCCGGCCCGGGTGGGACCGATTTTTTGAATGCCCTCGTAATACCAGATAAAGCCCAGCACGGTGCCGAAAAATCCCAAGTAAAAAAGATTGGCCCAATCCAGCGCCGAATACGCCAGGAATCCGAATCCGCCTTCCAGGTAGGCCGGTACCGCCAGAAACAAGGCTCCGGCGACCGCACTGTAGGTGACCGAACGCAGCGGCGACAGGTTGTCCATAACGGCCTTGCCGATCAGCGAAAACGTCACCCAACTGGCCACGCAGCATAAGATGTATACTTCGCCCCATCCCAGGGCGCCATGCAGAATTGACGCAACTTCACCGCGTGAAATAACGATGACGGCACCCGCCACCGAAATGAGAATCCCGGCGACTTTTGCGGGATTGAGGCGCTCCTTGAAAAAAAAGGCTGCAAACAACGCGATAAAAATCGGGTTGTTGGCAATAATCACTGCAGCACGCCCGGCCTCGATCAGCTGGAGGCCCTTCATGAAGAAGTAATTGTACAAAAAGGCGCCGGTCAGGCCGAGAAAGACAATCGGGATGATTTGATTTTTTTTCGGCCAGCTCAAGCGGCCCTCGACCCGGCGCAGGATGAACACTAAAAACACAGAGGCAATCGCAAACCTGAAAAAAGCTGCCGCAAAGGGCCCGACCGACTGGGCCAGACTGCGGCCGGCTACAAAAGTGCCGCCCCAGAATACGGCCATCAATAATAGCTTTATATAGGTAATCATGGTGCCTGCCGGAGAAAAATAGACGCAATATCACGGCGGACGGGCAAAGTCCAGGTATGTTTCCGAGCTGGCTACTGGTTGCTCGATCCTGGATGCTGGATACTCGATTCTCGATTCTGGATGCTCGATACTGGATAACGCCGATTACCTGATGGCATATGCCGGATGCCGGGTGCCGGATACCGGATACCAGATGACGGGTGCCGGATGCCGGCTGCCGGATCTAAAACCGGAATCATGGAAGGCCCAGAGTAAACCCAGATTTTAGGCAGGACTGTGTATTTGCTTTTTATTTTCTATTGTTTCGAAATTGTGATAGTGGAAAACTCAATCTTACGGGGAGGCGAATATTGGTTATCAAAAGCATATAAAGGCCACATTTTATTTCCTGATCCATGCCATCATTTGAGGATCAGATTTCATTACTTTAGACCCGGCATTCCAATATTGCATTACTCCACTATTCAACGGCATATATGCACGCAAAGCCATAAATCTAAATGTTGGCTCTAAGGCCCGGATTCTCAGTGACCACACCCCAACCCAGGAGGTCATCCGATGCTGAATTTTCAACTGTCACCCCCCCAGCTCGAATTGCAGCGAAAGGCCCGTGAATTCGCGCTCAAGGAAATTTTACCGCTTGCCTGGTACTACGACGAAATCGATGAAACCCCCTTGGAAGTGCTGCAAAAAGCCCATGCCGCCGGCCTGATCAACGGAGACATACCTGAAGAATATGGCGGGAAGGGCTGGGGGTTGATCGAAAGTGTGGTCCTCACCGAGGAGTTGGCGGCGGCCTGCCCGGGTTTGGCCACCACCATTTTCGACAACTCCCTGGGGATGGAGCCCCTGGTCCTGTCAAAAAATGAATCCCTAAAAAAGAGGTATTTTTCCGAGATCCTGAAAGATTTCAAGCTGATCTGCTTCGCCACCTCCGAACCGACCATGGGATCGGATGTGGCCGGCATACGCTGCCGGGCCGAGCGGGACGGGAATGACTATATTTTAAACGGCACCAAGTACTGGATCACCAACGGCGGTATCTCCGACTACATGTCCGTGTTCGCCACCGTGGATCCGGACTCACAGCATGAGGGTATCTGCGCCTTCTTGGTGGAAAGAAGCTGGGAGGGGGTGTCCATCGGCCGCAAAATTCCCAAAATGGGGCAGCGGGGCTCCAATACAACGGGAATCAATTTCAAAGATGTCAGGGTTCCCGCTGAGAACATCCTGGCACCGCCGGGTGAAGGGTTTATGCTGGCCATGCAGACCTTTGCGCGCACGCGCCCGGCCATCGGCGCCTTTGCGGTGGGCACGGCGCGCTCGGCCATGGAGTATGCCATTGACTATGCCAAAAAGCGGCGGGCCTTCGGCGCGCGCATTTCCGATTTTCAGGCCATTCAACACAAAATCGCCGAAATGTACCAGAAGGTTGAAACCTCCCGGCTGCTGGTGTGGAAAGCGGCCTGGGAGGCCGACCAGGGCCTGGACCCGACCATAGCGGCTTCCATTGCCAAATTTTACTCCACCGAAACCTGTCTCGAAGTTGCCAACGAAGCGCTGCAGATCTTTGCCGGCTATGGCTACACCAAGATGTTTCCAATCGAAAAGCTGCTGCGGGATGCACGGCTGTTCCGAATCTATGAAGGCACCAGCGAGGTCCAGCGCTATATCGTCTCAGGATACGCCCTGCACGCCTATCAACCGGTCATGCCGCCCCTGGATGAGCTGCCGATTCATCGCGATTTGGATCCGACCGGGACCGCGGGCACTCCGGACCATACCGCTTGGCGCTGCCGGATTTGCGGCTACGTCCACTATGGCGAGTCACCGCCTGAGGAATGCCCCTATTGTTTCTTCCCGGACTCGGCCTTTAAGGAGATGTAACACATTGAGCCTAAAACGCTCGATGTGTTGTTATTTGTTAATGGTTATTGGTTATTCGTACCTGACCTGTAATGTAGTTCAAATGATATAGGCACGTTTGGCACTCAATTATAAATACTAAAAAATGGTCAGCGGTAAGGAACGTCTCCAGAAAAGTTGGAGTAAAGAACAGTAAATTTGCGTGATTTGCAATGGACGACCTGAGGTGGGTGTTGAACTTGCCGATGCCGCTCCCGAATAAACCCTAAAAATATCAGCAGATTTGTGGTATCATGCCGTTAGCTGGATCGGGTAGGATCCAGCATTTTTTTGTTGGCATCCATTTCTATGGTGGTAACGCGTTGATGGAAACAGAATATTCAAATCAGGTATACGGGCATCTCGAAAGCGAGTTTAACCAGTCGGCAGTGCACCGGCCGATGCGGGTTGAGCGCTATGAAGACGGTACCGAACTGGTATACGATATTTCCGCCCTCGGCAGCACCCGTCCTGCCGAAGTCCATCTGACAATCAACAAATTTGTGGGCGGCGGCTTCGCCGGTCAGGTCTATCAGGTCTCGGTAAGTAAAATTGACTCGGACGCAGGCCCCGTCGACGGTCTCGAGGTCGGCGGGGTGTACGCCATGAAGATCCTGATTCCTCCGAGCACATTTTCCCTGCTGTTTCGCAATGTGCTTTACTGGATCGGGTTCCAGGGGCCGTTTCAGCTACAGGTAAATCCTGCGGCCGCGCGTGCCGGCGCCTTGTGGCAGAAATTCATTCGCCGGGCGGCCGGGATCCGGTTCGGCAGCGAAAGCGCAGTTGTGGACATTTACGCTACGTTTGTGGACAAAACCCTGGGCAGCTGCGGCGAATTGAGCGAATGGGTCGACGGCCGAACTTGGCGCCTGGAAGTCGACGACCACCTGGACGTCCTCAAACAGTGGCTCAAGGGCAAGGATGCCGATCCCCGCAAACTGGGATCGCCGGAATACCGGGCCAAGCTGGAGTTCATGCGCAGTTTCGTCGAGCTGTTACACCAGATGGGCGCCCATGAGTTTGCCCGGCAATACGAGTGGTCGACCTGGAAGAGCCAGCCGAACTGCCTGAAACGCAACGACAGCAAGGAATCACCTTCGGCGGGGTTGACGGCCGTCGATTTCCGCGCCGGCCTGGCGCTGCTGCCCTTTTTGCCCATGAGCCCGGGTGATTTCAAACTGATCGCCACCGGGCTGCTGCGCGGCAGCCTGGTGCAGTTCGATCGCGGAAACCTTGAAAAACTTCGACAGTATGTCACTGATCATAAGGAAGTGTTCGCCGGCATGGAGGGTGCGCTGGCGGAGTTGGAAGAGGCCGAAAAGATCTACCGCAACTCCGTGCCCGATATCGCCCACAATCACGTCCGCCTGCTCTACAGCCCCTTCCTGTGGTCGACGATGTTCAAAAGCGCGATCACCGGATGGCGGATCAGAAATCTCATCGACCGCGCCTGCCGGAATCGCCTGCAAAAAAATACCGTTCTGACTTCACTGTTCTTCCTGCTCGGTTTGATTCCCGTGATCGGCCGAGTTTTCAGGCGCATTTGGGGACAGCCTTCGTGGCGAAACCACTACCGCATGATGCTGACAAACCGCGACTATCTGGGCCGCGCCGCCCGGGCCAGATTTATCGAAAAAATCATCAGCTGGCATCGCGACGGCCGCCTTGACGACGAGCGTGCCCTAACGCTTTCAAAACACATCCGGCGCTGCATCTATCACCTGCCCCTATCCCTGCTGCCGGCCGGAATTCACCGGCTGCTGACCGATTGGAGGTTCGCCAAAGAGCGGCTCGACTACTATCTGCGGCGGCCGGTGCGGCTGTACTTCAACAGCGACCTGCGCGAGCAATGGCTGCGGGACATGGTCTCCGAGGGCAGGCAAAAGCATCTGCTCAGCGATGAAGACGCCGCCGTCATCCTTACCCAAATCGAGGAACCCTATATCCAGAAGTATCTGAAAAGCCTGGCAGTGCATGTCTGCACGCTGCCGGTGACCCAGGTCGTCTCTTTAATGGTAGTGGCCTTCTTCTTGATCCAGAACCCGCAACTGAGTTGGACGGAGGCCCTGGGTGTGGCAGGTGTCATCCTGGTCGCATTTCAGTTGACGCCGATCTCCCCGGGCTCGCTGGTGCGTGGCCTCTATGTCCTCTACCTGGTCATACGGGAGAGAAATTTCAAGGATTACAACATCGCGGTGTTTCTGGGATTCTTTAAGTATATCGGCTATCTGGCTTTCCCCATCCAAATGACCTATCGCTACCCGGCTCTGGCCCGGTTTATGGCCGGACATTGGGCCACCGAGGCGGTGCACATTGTTCCGGTTTTCGGGGAAAGAGGCGCCCTGCTGGAGCACAAAATCTTCAGCCTGTTTTACAATTGGCCGCTGACTGTCAGGCGCAGGATGAGACATCGAAGCGAAATCCGGGCCGCCACGCCTCCCCGCTACTGGCATATCATCCTGTGCGCAATTGCCGGGACAGGCATTTTCGTCAGCGCCGATCTGCTGTATATGGATAAGTTCGGCGGGCTGCCGGATCTGAGGGCCGTCTGGGAGTACGTGGTGATTGTTCCGTTCCTGGTGGGTGCAGCCATCACCCTGGGTGCCGGAGGCGCCCCGTTTTGGCAGCGAATCGCCGCAGCGGCCATATGCGCTGCAGTCATTGGGGTGGCCGGCGCGGTGGTCTCCGGCATGCTGAGTGCCGACGGCTCCGGCGGAGCATCCGCCCTGGCGGTCGTGGCTATCTGGCGCGCGTTCGTGTTTGCGATTGTGGCCGTGCTTGGCGTGCTGGTGACCGAAATCAAGATGCCGGAGCCCTCAAGAGCCGGAGGCAATTGAATTTTCTCACCCGGTTTCGTTGTTTTCATTTTTTAGCAGGACTGCGAGTATCCGAGGCAGATAATCGTCCGCCTTGCCGGCTTCAAAGCGGGTCGAGGCGGCCCCGCGATGCCCTCCCCCGCCGAATTCAGATAGCAATAAACCGGCGTTGACATTGCAGTGGCGATTAAAGATACTGTGCCCGATGCTGACAGCCAAAATTTCTTTGCTTCTATTTTCATAACGGATTTTCATATTGACAACCGCCTCGGGAAACAGTGAATAGACCAGGAAGCGGTTGCCGTCCGGGGTATCTTCCAGGTCGCGGAAATCTGTAATCGAGACGTGTTTTTCAAGCCGAGTGTTCTCCCTCAGATAGGCCGCGTATTTTTGGTTCTGCTCGATCACCCGGCGGCAGCGCTTTTTTACTTCCGGATCGGCGAGAACCGCTTGCAGGTCATTCTTGCGGAGAAGATCGACCATCCGGTCCCAATAGGGTTCATCTATCCGGCCGGCGTTCGCCAGGGTCATAGATAGGAGGACATAGCCGTGCTTTTCGGGATGCAGGACTTCTCCCAGTGAAAGATCGGCCGCATCTATTTTGTCGGCGGCAGCGGCCAATTCGCCGTAATCGCGTTTGAACTTGGCCTTAAAATGTTCGAAAATTATTCCGGCTGCCGACGGTGCAATCCTGAACTCACCCGTAAAGGGGTGCGACACCCGGTTGGTGTAGTGATGATCGAACCAGTAAGAGCACCTGTTGTCATAGGGCAGGTTGGCGATAACATCGCCCTGGCGGATGTCCACCCGCCCACGCTGCAGTGCATTGGGCTCGACCCACTTCACCGGAGCGCTTATGTCCATGGCTTCGTAGAGCAAAACGGCGCATACAATCCCATCAAAATCAGGTCTGGTTACAATCCGCATGGCAAAGATCCCGACAATCCTAATCTGTAATGTCCAAATTTATATCGATACCTCAAATTCTAACCCGAAAACCTGAAAAGCACCATAAAAAAGCTCACAAAGCTATTGATGTTTTGAAATGCTTGGCATATCTAGCCCACAAAGAGCTCACCGAATTATTAAACTATTGCATGTTACAAGGAGGTATAACACCATGACACTTTACCTCGTTCAGCATGGGCAAAGCCTGCCTAAAGATGTTGATCCCGATCAGGGCCTCTCCGAAACCGGCGTCGCCGAAACCGAGCGCATCGCGGAGGTCGCCAAAAACTATCGTGTCAATGTTGGGCAAATTAGACACAGCGTCAAAACCAGAGCCCGAAAAACCGCAGAAATCTTTGCAGCGGCCCTCAATCCCCCCACCGGTGTCAAAGAAGTACAAGGCCTGAAACCGATGGACGATGTGGCCGCCTTCGCCGCCGGCCTGGACCCGGATTCCAATACCATGCTGGTTGGTCATCTTCCGTTTATGGAAAGAATGGCTGCCTATCTGGTCACCGGTGGGGCGGACAAACCCGTGTTCAGATTTCAAAACAGCGGCATTGTCTGCCTCGACAAAGACCCGGATTCCGGAGCATGGGTAATTGTCTGGACGTTGATGCCCCATGTCGGTTGATCCTATGGGGCAGCAAGGTTCGCCATCAATGGTTGATGCCCGCTTTCTGCTGGAATCGAATTTATTGTTATCTATATAAATGTTAGTGCTTAATTACGTCAGCGGATTTATGTCGATTTCATTTTGGCAGCATCTATATTGAAAATTGTCGGTCGTCGTCCACGATTAACGGTTACCCAATAACAAACAACTGGATTCAACTATCGGCTAATTAGGAGAAAGGGATGAGTTACGAATGCATAATCTATGACAAAAGCCAGGGGATCGCGACGATAAAATTGAACCGACCCAAGGTGTTGAACGCTATGAACAAGCAGTTGTGGCTCGATGTCCAGGCCGCTTTGGAAGATGCTAAAAAGGACTCTCAAATACAGGTATTGGTCGTCACGGGCGAAGGCCGGGCCTTTTCCACCGGTGCCGATTTGAAGGAGTCCAAGACCCGCACGCTGGAGGCATACCGGGAATATCTCGAAGAACTCCAGGAAGCCTCCCGCAAGATTATTCGTTTTGAAAAGCCGACCATCGCGGCCATCAACGGATACGCCCTCGGCTCCGGCTACGAACTGGCCCTGGCCTGCGACATCCGGGTTGCAGCCCAAGAGGCCCAGATAGGATCCCCTGAAGCCAAAGCAACCTCCTCGGTTACCGGGGGCGCCTTCCGCCTGGTGCAGGATATAATCGGTCCCGGCAAAGCCCGGGAACTGCTTTTTACCGGCGAGTACATCGACGGCCGGGAAGCCGAGCGCATCGGTCTGGTGAACAAGGCGGTCCCGCTGGCCCAGCTTGATGCCGCTGTGCGGGAGATGGCCGCGAAAATCGCTGCAAACTCGGCCATATCTTTGAAAATGATAAAAAAAGGACTGCAAATGGCCAGGGGCGAGGTCAGCCTTGAAGCCTTGATGGATTTTGAAATCGTGGCTTGCCTGACCTGCGTGTCGACCAAGGAAAGACAGGAATCTTTAGAGGAGTTTGAGAGCAGGAAGAAGACCTGATGCTGGATGCTATATCCATGATTCTCGATGAACTTCCGACGGATGTCTACATGAAGATGATTGGGACATCTAGTATCGAGCAGCCAGTGACCAGTAACCAGTTGCCAGCGACCAGAGACCAGTTGCCAGTGACCAGTGACCAGTGACCAGTAACCAATAACCAGTGACCAGTAACCAGTGACCAGTAACCAGTGACCAGTAACCAGTGACCAGTAACCAGTGACCAGTAGCCAGTGACCAGTAACCAGTGACCAGTAACCAGTGACCAGTAACCAGTGACCAGTGACCAGTGAACAGTGACCAGTGACCAGTAACCAGTAACCAGTAACCAGTGAACAGTGACCAGTGACCAGTAACCAGTAACCAGTAACCAGTGACCAGTAACCAGTGACCAGTAACCAGTGACCAGTAACCAGTGACCAGTAACCAGCAGCCAGCGACCAGTGACCAGGAAATCGTGGTTGCGGATTCTCGCAGCCGACTTATTGTTAGTAAAAATCCATATAGCAAACCACAGCATTGGTTGGAAACCAACTTTTGTCATAGACGCATGGCACTCTGCTCTGCGCACTGCATGAAGTTCCTTGAGCCAAATTATGAAAGGAGACTCCCATGAAAAAAATCGTTTCAAGCGACAACGCCCCGGCCGCCATCGGCCCCTACTCCCAGGCCATTCAGTTCAGTGGCTTGCTCTTCGTGTCAGGACAGATCGGCATAGACTCTAAAACCGGTGAATTTGTCGAGGGCGGCATCGAGGCCCAGACCGAACAGGTATTGGAAAACCTAAAAGCCATCATCGAGGAAGCCGGCATGACTTTGAAGGACGTTCTGAAATGTTCATGCTTCTTAAAAAATATGGATGATTTCGTCACCTTCAATTCCATCTACGACCGCTATTTCGGCGCGAATCCGCCGGCCAGGGAAACCGTCGAAGTGGCAAAGCTGCCCAAAGACGCGCTGGTGGAGGTGTCAGCCATTTGCGGGGTGGCGAAATAACCAGGGCTGCAAAAAACAGGGATAGCTTTGTTTCAAAGCGAATACCTGCTCTAGTGCCTGTTCAGGAAAAGAAAATGATTGGGATTCTCAATCCAATTTAGATGAGAGGATAGCTATGCAAAAAAAACACCGCATCGCCGTTATACCCGGCGATGGCATCGGCAATGAAGTGGTCCCGGAGGGCATACGCGTGCTCGAGGCGATCGGACGCCGTTTCGATATTCAATTCGACTGGGTGGAATATTCCTGGAGCTGTGAAAGGTATGAGCGTACCGGCCGGATGATGCCGGAGGACGGCATCGCGCGCCTGCGCGAATCAGAAGCGATTTTTTTAGGAGCGGTCGGTTTTCCGGGCGTACCGGATCATGTTTCCCTGTGGGGGCTGCTGATGCCCATTCGGCGGCAAATGCAGCAGTATATAAACCTGCGGCCGGTTCGCATTTTGAAAGGAATGGTATCCCCCTTGCGGGGACGCGGACCCGAAGACATCGACTTTTATGTCGTCAGGGAAAACAACGAGGGAGAATATTCCGAGATCGGCGGCAGGCTCTTTATGGGAACCGAAGATGAGCTGGCCTTGCAGGAATCCGTGTTTACCCGCAAGGGTGTCGACCGGGTGCTGCAATTTGCTTTCGAGCTTGCCAAAACCCGCCAAGCCAAGCATGTGACGGCGGCAACCAAATCCAACGGCATCATTCACACGATGCCGTACTGGGATGAGCGCTTTGCCGCCATGGCCGCCAAATACCCGGACATCCGCACCGACAAGTTCCACATCGATATTCTTACCGCCAATTTCGTGCTGCATCCCGACTGGTTCGATGTGGTCGTAGGCAGCAACCTTTTCGGAGATATCCTCTCCGACCTGGGCCCGGCAATCGCGGGCACCATCGGCATTGCGCCGTCGGCCAACATCAATCCGCCGCGTGACTTCCCCTCGATGTTCGAGCCGGTGCACGGGTCAGCACCCGACATCGCCGGCAAAGGCATCGCCAACCCTGTCGCCCAGATATGGTCGGGGGCCATGATGCTGGACCATCTGGGCCACCCGGATGCAGCAGCGGCGGTCGTAGAGGCGATCGAGGCGGTGTTGGAAGAAAAGGATATCCTGACCCCCGATCTGGGCGGCAAGGCGACGACGGCTGAGTTGGGATCTGCGATTGCGGAGATTCTTTAGACTAGAGGAATCGCTAAATATCAAAACTATGTAAAATATTTCACACTATGAAGTCATTTCCCCAACATCTATGAAGCGTATTTCACAACGATAATAGAGCGGTGAATCCCAAGCTTGTTCTAATAGTCTGTAAATACTGTCAATAAAACTATTGCAGGCAGGCTGATGTGTGTTGCACGATTTTTGCAGAATATATATCGATAACTATATAGAAGCGTAGTATAGAAGTATCAGGAGTCGAATCATGATTAGAAAGATAGGTGTTCTCACAGCAGTACTGTTGGCAATTGGTTTTGTGATCAATCTCGGTGATGCCCAAGCAACGCTGATTGACATTGTAAATCCGGGATTTGAGGGTTCCTTGGATGGTTGGCAAACTATAAATAAAGACTATAGCTGGCAATATGTCGATGTCTGGAATCCTGGATTAAATGATTATGTCGGCGGAGCCCCGGGCATGGGCGATGTTGCCTATATCGATATCAAATACGCCGGTACAGGTAAGGTGGGGCTCAGGCAGGATATTGCAGTTGACAACTTAGCGGCTGGCACTTATTACTTGCACGTTGATGTCGGCAATCCTTTGTGGGGAACTAGGCAAGATTGGGTGGGGTTCCCTGGATACGAAATTGAAGTAGTAGCAAGAGGAAGGGGATTGCTCGGTGAAGACGTAAATACGTTATCTCCGCCAGATATGAATTTTCTCACTGCCGAGGTGGCGTTCACCTTGGATGAAGCTTTTACTGGTGACCTGAGAATTAAATTGTGGAACCTGAACCTGGCTACGGGTGACGGCAGGGAAGTTGACTTTGACAATGTGAGGATAAGTGACACCCCCATTCCAACCCCGGAACCGGCCACCATGCTGCTGCTCGGCGCCGGCCTGCTCGGATTGGCGGGCTTTGGCCGCAAGAAGCTACTACGCAAATAAGAACCTAGCGAATCGCTGGGACAAATGCATAAAATATAAAAGCAGGGCTGATTACCAGCCCTGCTTTTTTAGTTTTTCGTGTCTGAAGTAGGCCCTCTGGGCAAGGCGGGCTCTCGTGCTCTGTCGCCCTATAGTCTCCAACTCTCCGTTCTAGTCCCCGACACCTGAAACCTATGTGCTCCCTACGCCTTCTAATATCTGATCTCAGTCATCTGTATTCTGTCTTCTGTCGTCTGTCTTCTGTCCTCTAGCCCCCGACACCCGAAACCTGACACCGAAAACACATATATCCCCGCTGTCTTCTGCCCGACCCCGTCGCTTGAAAAGCGAAGGAAGGTGTGTCGCGTCTTAGACACAAGTCGAAAACGAGCCTGCCGCGGCGTAGCCCTAAAGCGAAGACGGGCTTGTCCTGCGCAGCCTGAAAGGCGAAGCAGGATCCTCTGCCCTCTGATCCCCGACACCCGAAACCTGACACCTGAAACCTATGTGCTTCCTCCGTTTTCCGTCCTCAGCCCTTAGACCTCAGCCATCTGTATTCTGTCATCTGTCATCTGTAATCTGTCGTCTGTCTTCCGCCCTATGCACTCTGCTCTTTGCCCTCTGCCCTCTGATCCCCGACACCCGAAACCTGACACCTGAAACCTATGTGCTTCCTCCGTTTTCCGTCCTCAATCCTTAGATCTCAGTCATCTGTCTTCTGTCTTCTGTCTTCCGTCATCTGTCTTCTGTCTTCTGTCTTCTGTCTTCCGTCATCTGTCCTCTGTCTTCTGTCTTCCGTCATCTGTCCTCTGTCGTCTGTCTTCCGCCCTATGCCCTCTGCTCTTTACCCTCTGCTCTTTGCCCTTCGCCCCCTGCCCCGCGGTTCCGGCCCTTGAACAAATAGGTAACGTCTCTGACGATCAGATATAGGGCTGGAACATACAGCAATGTCAGGAAAGCCGCCACCATGAGCCCGAAGCATAGGCTGACCGCCATCGGGACCAGGAATTGGGCCTGAAAACTGCGCTCCAGCAGCAAGGGAAAAAGTCCGGCAACGGTGGTGACCGAAGTTAAAAGTACCGGCCTGAACCGGGCCCGGCCGGATTCGATCACGGCCTTTTCGACATCGATCCCGCTGCGCACGGCCCGGTTGATGAAGTCGATCAAAATCAGGGAATCGTTGACCACGATTCCGGACAGCGCCACGATGCCGAAGATGCTGACGATCGTAAATTCCATGCCCAGCACCAGATGACCCATAATGGCGCCGATCAGGCCGAAGGGGATGGCCATCATAATGATCACCGGCTGGAGATAGGAGCGGAACTGGCTGGCCAGCAAAAGGAAAATACCCATCATGGCCAGAAAATAGCCGCTTTTGATGCTGTCCAGAGATTCCCGGGTGCGCTTCTCCTGGCCTTCCAGGGCATAGGTCAGGCCCGGATAGCGTTCGATCAGACCGGGCAGGAAATTGGCCTTCAGGTCGGCGACGATCACACTGGCATTGGCGACGGCTTCGTCGATATCCGAGAGCACCGAAATGGTTCGTTTGCGATCCACCCGGTTGACGACCGAATAGGATCGGCCGGGGATGATTTCCGCCACTTCCTCAATGGGGATCTGCTGGCCGTCCCGGGTGCGGATGCGCATGTCCTCAATCGCTGCCAGGCTGCGCCGCTCTTTGTCCGAATAGCGCACCATCACCTTGACGTCGTCTCGGCCCCGCTGAATGCGCAGGGCTTCATCCCCGTAAAAGGCCTGGCGGACCTGGCGGGCCAAGTCCTGCATGGTGATCCCGATGGACCGGGCCCCCTCCTTGACCCGGATCTTCTGCTCCTGCTTGCCGGGCTTGAAATTGTCGGTAATGTCGAAGGTACCGGGATAGGTCGCTATTTCGGCCTTCAGCTCGGCTGCGGCCTGCTTGAGCTGGTCGAAATCCTGGCCCCTGAGTTGTATGTCGATGGGATTGCCCGCCGGCCCCCCCTCCAGGGTGGCAAATTGCAGGCGCTCCACGCCGGGGATTTCCCCGATCAGCTCGCGCCAGCGGGCCAGAATCGCGTGGGTGGAAATATCGGGGCGCTTTTCCGAAGAAGCCAGCTCCAGCCAGACTTCGCCGACGTGGCTGCCATACTCGGGGGGTTTCCAGTCCCGCCGGGGGATGGCCCCGACAATTGAAAAGGCGTTCAATACCAACCGGCCGTTTTGCGCCGTAAATTCCGGATAGACGCTGTTGAGCTGAAACGATTTGCCCTCAAGGTGGGTGACCGTGTCCTCGGTTAATTTAAAGGGCGTGCCCAGGGGATAGACGATTTCGGCCACTATCCAATCGCTTTCCCCCTTGGGAAAAAAAACAAAGGCCACATACCCGCCCGCAATGATTCCCAGGCTGACGATCAAGACGCCGATTCCGATTGAAAATGTAAAATACTTGTTTTTAACCACGTATCTGATGGCCGGTGAATAAATCCGGTCGATGACGAATTGCAGCCCGCGCTCGATTTTACCACGCAGCTTCTCGTGCCAGGCGGTGAACTTGCGGTCTCTTTTTTCGGTTTGCTCCAGGGCGTGATGCAAATGGGTCGGCAGAATGATCAGCGCCTCACCCAGTGACACGATTAAAATAATGATGACGGCCATGGGCATGACCGCAATGAATTTGCCCATGATCCCGGCGATGAACAACAACGGCGTGAAGGCCACGATGGTGGTGCTGATGGCCATTATCACCGGTCCGCCGACCTCTTTCAATCCGTCGACGACGGCAGCGGCAGGGGATTTGCCACGGGAATAATGGGAATAGACATTTTCCCCGACGATGATGGCATCATCCACCAGGATTCCCAGGGTCATGATAAAGGCAAACAGGGATATCATGTTGATGGTTTGGTTGAAGCCGTTGAGGGCCACAAAAGCCGCCATGAAGGAAATCGGGATACCGAGAGCCACCCAGAAGGCCAGCCGCAGATTCAAGAACAGTGCCAGGGCGATAAACACCAGCAATATCCCCTGCAGACCGTTGCGCAGCATCAGGTCGATGCGGTCCTGAACCATGACGGAAATGTCCCCCCAGACAGCGACCTCGAGATCTTCGGGGATTTTGGATTTGTGGGTAGCGACATACTGGTGGGCAATATCGGCGATTTGAATGATATCCTGCTCGCTGGTCCGGCTGACCTGGACGATAGCCGCCTTTTTGCCGTTAAAGCGGGTCTTGAGGTCCAATTCCTCGAAGCCGTCGATGACCGTCGCCACCTGCCCCAGCCTGACGACGGTGCCGTCCGCCAGGGTGATCAGTGGAATTTTGGCAAACTCCTGGCCGGTGTAGAGCTGGCCCTTGGCCCGTATCAGAATCTCCCCCTGTTCGGTCTTGATTTTACCACCTGGAAGATCGATGCTCCCTGATCTGACTGCAGCAGCTACCTGATCAAAGGTAAGTCCGTAACGGCGAAGGTTTTCCTCGGACACTTCAACGGCGATTTCGTAGTCCCGGACACCGACAAGATCGATCTGGGTAATCGAGTCGGGTTGTTTGAATTTGAAGGGTTTCAGAATAGACCCAACCAGGGCCTGCAGACCACCGCTTTTCTCCCGGGACACGAATTCGGCATCCAGAAGATCGTCCCGGATGCCTTCTGCCACCTTCCGCAGGCGTGCTTCGGAAACTTCACCGAAAATTGCCACGGATATGGTGGGGTCCTTGTTGATGATCTTCATGACAACCGGTTCTTCGGATTCCTCCGGAAACGTATCGATGCGATCCACCTCGGCCTTGATCTCGTCTAAGATTTTCTGGGCATCCGCCCCGGTTTCCAATTCGGCCAGAACCTCGCCGTTGCCTTCCCGGGCTGTCGATATGAGGCGCTCGATACCCTCGATGCTCTCGATGCGCTCCTCGATTTTAATGCAGATGCCTTCTTCGACTTCTTCCGGACTCGAACCTGGGTAGGGAACCGAAACAACGATCATGTCCAGGGAAAACTGGGGAAACATCTCCCGGCGCATGTTCATCACCGTAAATATCCCGGCCAGGATGATAAACATCATGATCAGGTTGACGGTGACGTTGTTCTTTATGGACCAGTTGCCTAGTTTTTCCATGGCTTGTCAGATGACAGAGGACTGAGGACAGAAAACAGATGACCGATGACAGATGTCGGTAATGCAGGGATCAGTCAAATGTCTGCCAATTAGCTATTAGCTTGAATAGCATGGCGTTGACATCATCATATTTTCCGTCAAGATTATTATGTGACGCCTGGGCTATATAACCGCAGCTGAGCGCAAAATCCAACCACCCTCTAGTTTCTTCAGAGGATCCCAATGAATCATTTAGATGTCTTATGAACACATTTTGATATTTTCTTTTCGCAAATCCTTCACGTATATTTATTGCCACAGACCTGGAGGCGCGCCGAATTTGATCCGTCAATGAATAACGCTCTTCTTTCGGAAAATTGAGGGTAAGATTAAATATCTCCATGGCCAGTTCAAAGGCCAGATTGTAAACCTTCAGATCTTTAATGTTTTTAATCCCCAATTTGCCCCTACCTCCTAAGCCGCAATTTCAAAGCTATTGTTTTCTGTTGTTTACCACCCTTCCATTCTCTGACCTCTGTCCCACGCATAATGTTCCTTATTTGTGTACTCGGTCCCCATAATTCCGCCATTCGTCTTCTGTATTCACTCCTCTTATCTCCGTCCTCGGTCTTCTGTCATCCGTTTTCCGTACTCTGTCCTCTGACTTCTGTCTTCTGTCATCCGTCCTCTGTCTTCCGTCATCCGTCCTCTGACCTAATCCTCACCCGCATTCCGTCCACCGGTGAAGAGAGCGGGGATTTTATGATAAGATCGCCGGGGGCCAGGCCGTCTTCGATCACCACGGTGTCTTTGTAACCCCTCAGAATTTTGACCCGGTTTGACTTCAGGGTCTTGTCCTTGACCGTGTAGACCACATTTCCGGGGTACACCAGGTACCTGGGCAGGACAAACACATCCTGGATTTTTTTGCCCTTGATCAGGACCGTCACAAACATCCCCGGCCTTAGGCGCAATTGACCTTTTGCCTGCTTTGAGCCTGGGTTGTCATCGACTTCGATTACCATCGGCAGGGTGCGGGTGCGTTGATCCATCATCGCCTTTATCCGGGCGACGCGGCCGTTCCATGTTTTTTTGCTGCCCCCATTGTTAAAGACAACATCGGCTGAAATCGGCGTTTTCTGTCCCATGTCCTCGGGAAACCAACCGAAATCCTTGGCTGGAACCTGGACCTCGATGTCCAGTTCTCCGGCGCTGTAGATTTGCCCCAGCTGCTGGCCGACGTTAACGTGCTGGCCCACCTCGACGGCTTTCTGCAGGACCCAGCCGTCAAACGGCGCGACGATGCCTGATCGCTCGAGGTCCAGCAGGGCCTCCGCATGCATGACCTTGGCCATATCGCGGGCGGCCATCAGCTGCTCCTTCTGGGGGCCGATCACCAGGGCCATCTGGTTTTCAAGGGTTTGCAGACGTTCCCGGCTGGCCAGATAGGCCTGTTCGGTCTTGTCCAGCTGGGATTGGGCGATAACTTTTCGATCGATGAGCTTCTTCAGCCGCAGATATTCATTTTTGGCCAATTTAACGTCGGATGTGGCAATTTTTATTCTGGCCTTGAGGTTGACGACTTCCTGCTTCAGGCGCTTGAGTTCCGCTTCGGCCTGTTTAATCTGCACCGCGCGCCGCTCGACCGCCAGACGGTACGACCGGGGATCGATCTGAATCAAGCGTTTGCTTTTCTCGACGAAACGCCCCTCTTTAAAGGCGGGGCTTATGTCGACGATTTGCCCTGGGACTTGGGCGACCAGTTTGAGCGACTCGCGCGGCGCGACGGTGCCAAAGGTCTCCACTACCATTTCGACATCTTCGGTTTCAGCCGTCAAAACTTCGACCAGCAGCCCCTTGTCAACCGGGACCCGCCGTTCGGCCTTGGGCCGCATAATGACCAGCACAACCGCTATGACCAGCGCAATGCCCAACACGACAATCACCCGTAGAGTTTTGAACAAACCGCCTTTTTTCATGGGAATATACCCCTGTCGCACGCCGTAAAACCCGTGATGACACCCTGAGGTTTCGAATGCGAGATGTCCAGACTGCCTCAGGTCCGAACGTCTGTTCGACAATCGCGGGTTAGAAATGCATATTATATCAATTTATAAATATTTCGAAAATTAAAATATTCTAAATCCAATTATAAGAGCTTTGACAACGGTTTTCAAGTTTTTTTAAGCCAACGGAGCGATTCCGGCATCGGCACTACCAGATAAAAAGCCGCCTGCTCCGGTCGGACACAGGCGGCTTAGCATGCAGCAAAACGGGAGCTGCACCCCCAAGGGGATGGTGGAGAAAAAAGGATCAATCAAAAACAGGTCGAGTGAATCACTAGCCTTCCTGGATTTTCTCCGTCAGAACAGGAACGAAATCGAGAAGATCCTCTACCACACCCACATCCGCCACCTGCAGGATCGGCGCTTTGGGATTCTTGTTGACAGCGACGATAAAGGGGTTGCCCTTGATCCCGCCCATATGCTGGAAAGATCCGCTGATTCCAAGGGCCAGGTAAACCTTGGGTTTGACCGTTTGGCCGGATGTGCCGACCTGACGGGATTTTTCCAGCCACTTGGCATCTACGATCGGCCGCGAACAGGAAACCACGGCCCCCATGGCCTCGGCCAGTTCATCGGCGATCTCGATATTATCCTGATCCTCGATCCCCCGGCCAATCGATACCAGAACATCTTCTTTGGTAATATCGACATCTCCGACTTCCGCCTCTACAACTTCCAGAAACCGTCTGCCGACCGTCAGGTCTCCGACTTCAGCCGATTTGTCGATGATCTGCCCGCCGACCGATCCGGTTTCATCGCTTTGAAACGCACCCGGCCGGACATTGATGACGGCCCCGGTGGAAATATCGCAGTCAACATGGGTGCTGACCTGTCCACTGTATTCCTGACGGATCACTTTGAGGGCGTCGCTCTCCAGGCCCTCAAAATCCACGACGTCCGGTATGAAAACGGAATCCATTTTAATCGACAATCCCGGACCGAGGTCCATCCCGAAGGTATCGTGGCCTATCAGGACGACGGCATCCCCGGGCAGCACATTCACCAGCAGCTTGCGAATGGCTTCGGCGTTGGGGTAGGCCAGGGCAGCGCTATCGAATTTCCAGACTTCCTGATAGGCTACCGCCATTTCATTACAGACGGCCTCGAGATCGGCCCCTGAGCCGGTAACGATGGCCGTTGCGCCGGCGTCCGCATCAATCCTGCCGGCTGCCTTCAACAGCTCCAGCGCGGTATCCTCGGCCTTGCCTTCCTTATGTGTAATATATGCAAAAACCTGTCCGGCCATTATTTGAGCCCTCCTTTGGCTTTTAAGATTTCGATCAGTTTTTCGGCAATCTCTTCAGAGCTTCCTTCGAGAATCTCGGCACCTTCTCCGAGCTCGGGGACAAAATAATCCACCCGTTTGACCCGTGCACCGGCCTGGCCGACCGCATCGGCGCCAACGCCGAGATCACCGCTTCCCCAGACGGGGATATCGACCGAGGCAACCTTGCGAATGCCTCTAATCCCGACATAGCGCGGTTCGTTGATCCCGGTCTGGATCGACAGCACACAGGGCAGATCGATTTCATTCATTTCCTGGTTGCCGCCTTCGATCTCACGTCCGACCTTCAGCTTTTTGTCGTCAATCACCTCGACGGCATTGACAACCGAAGCATAGGGCACATCCAACATGGCCGCCAGCATCCCGCCGACCTGTCCGGCGCCGTCATCAGCCAGGGCTCCGGTGAGAATCAGGTCATAATTGCCCTTGTCGACGGCAGCCTTGAGCAGAGTCGCTATCCCTTTGCCGTCAGATCCCTCAAAGGCGTCATCGGAAAGCAGAATACCGTTGTCGGCCCCCATAGCCATTTCCCTTCTGACCACTTCTTCGGCGTCCTCGTCGCCAACAGATATAACGGTCACCGATCCGCCGACATTGTCGACGATCTGGATGGCTTCTTCCACCGCATAGTTGTCCCATTCATTGACCGAATACACGAGATCGTCCCTTTCGATATCGAGGCCGTCAGCGGCGACTTCAATCTCGTTTTCGGCGGTATCGGGGACCCTTTTGACACAGACCAAAATTTCCATACCTTTTCCCCCTATTTATTTGGTTGAGTTAATTTAATCAGTTATGAATACTAATTTCTGGAATCGTATAAAAAAATCTCAAATTACCAAATCCAATAAATGTTTTTCAAAAACATGCACTATGCTTCCGTGATCAACTGCTCTGCGATCAACTCACACAGGTCGATCGCTTCCATCTGGCCTTCCAGACCGGCCACCTTGATTGCATCTTCGATGTTCACCAGGCAGAAGGGACAGGCCGTCACGATGACATCGGCCCCGGCCGCCTTGGCCATCTCAACCCTGACCACCCCCATGCGCTGTTCTTCTTCGGGTTCATAAAAAAGCATCAATCCGCCGCCACCGCAGCAAAAGGAGCGATCGCGGCAGTCGCCCGCCATCTCGACTCTGATCAGGCCGGGGACGGCATCGAGGGCCGCGCGGGGGTCGTCATAAAGACTGTTGTGCCGGCCCAGATAACACGGGTCATGGTAAGCATAGCGTTTATTGGTGTCTTCTAAAGGCTTGAGGCGAATTTTTCCCGCCCTGATATTTTTGATAATTGTCTGGCTGATATGCTCCACCGGCTGGATGTCGTTGTAATCTTTTTTCAAGGCGTTGTATGCGTGGGGATCGGCGGTCACAATGCTGTTGACGCCGGAGTTGGCGATGGCATCGCTGTTTCGATCTTTGAGATCCTGAAACAGCATTTCCTCGCCGAACCGGCGGACCTCGTGACCGCTGTCCCTTTCAGCCTTGCCCAGAATACCGAAATCGATGCCGGCGGCATTCAGGATTTTGGCGGTCGCCCGGGCAATTTCCTGCATGCGGTCATCAAAGCTTGAAATGCTGTCCACAAAATACAGCGTCTCGGCGGACTTGCTTTTTTCCAGTATTTTCACGGTGACGTCTTCGTCCAACTCTTTGGTCCAATCGGCCCGCTTGCGCTCCATCTTGCCCCAGGGATTGCCGCGCTTTTCGAGTGCTCGCATGAGTTTCTGCAGGGACTGGGGCACCATTCCCTCATCCACCATCCCGCGCCTGAGGTCCACCATCTTGTCGATATACTCGATTGCAAGCGGACATTCCTGCTCGCAGGCCCCGCAGGTGGTGCACGACCATATCTCATCCTCACTGTAGATATCGCCGATCAGCGGTTGAGGCTCACGGCCACTGCCGCCGACGATCGGATAGTGTTTAAAGGCGTAGTCGCGCCCCTTGATCGATATAAACCGGGGCGACAGCGGGCGGCTGACGGCGTTGGCCGGACAGCGGTCGGAACAGCGGCCGCAGTCGGCGCAGGAGTAAAAATCCAGCATGTGCTTCCAGGTGAAATCTTCGAACACCTTGACACCGAAAGATTCCAGGTCGTCGAGCCCTTCCTCGTCGACCCCGTGGCGAACCGGTTTGACATTGCCGCGCTCAAGGCGCATAAAAAAGACGTTGAACAGGGACAAGACCACGTGAAAGTGCTTGCCCATGGGCAGGAAGCACAGGAAAAAGAAGAATACAACGTCATGGACAAAATAGCTGGCCGAATGCAGGGTCTGCAACGCCTGCGCCGACGTTGCCCCCAACAGGAGTTTGAAAAACCACACCAGGGTCAAGGGTGCCGCAAAGGGCGCATGCAGCCCTTTTTGGGTTTCCGCCGCGATCAGGCTGGCCTCGAAAAGGCTTTCGCTGATCACCAGCGTAGCGATGAGCCCGAGCACCAAAAGCGCCTCCCAGGTATGATCCCGACCGTACTGCGGCGGCACCGCGTAGCGCGCCGGTTTGAAAAAAGCCCGGCGGATGGCGGCCACGGCCACGGCAATCAGGACCCAGGTGGCGGCATAATCCTTGAGAATATTGTAAAAATTCCCGAACCCGCCACCGAAACCCGGCAGTGTGAAATCCTCCACGAATCCGATAAAAACCAGCTGGGTGGAACGGGCCCCGAGGATCAAGAAACCGGCAAACAGAAAAATATGAACCACCCCGGCCAGCATGTAGCGCGGGTGCCGCCACTGGGCCAGCCAGATCTTCAGGACTGCACGGACCCGGTCGGCATAGTGGTCAAAGCGGTTGTCGGGAGCGGCCTTTAGCAGCGGGATAAACCGTTTGTACATGATATAGGCAAAAATCCCCACCCCGGCCAGTAGGATCAGGCTATATATAAAGCTGGCTGGAATGCCGAGAATCGAGCCGGCAGACGGAGCTATTAAGGCAGGTTGCATATCGTTATCTCACTCTCCTTCCGAGACGACTGCAGCAAAAATATATTGCAAGAATCCCGATAAGTTAATCATTAAGCCCGGTTATAAGCCAAGGCGATTCCTTATCATGAATGCCGCATGCAGACAAGGCCGAGCTATTACAAAAGCGAATGTCGAATAATGAGTGTCGAATGTCGAAGGAATGTATTCTGTCTATTTTTAAATAGCTTGAGCGAAGCGATTCCTCCCTTCGACATTCTGCGGTTCAGTGTTCTGCGGTTCGCTTTTTGATTTTTTCAGAAATGCTGATTACAGTATTTTTTCCGCCTTCCCCATTCCGATTTCCGAATTCGTCTATTTCCCCCCAAAAGCATCTTCGGCTATATCTATGGCCGCCGCGTTGGTTTCGAGGATGGCATCCATTTTGCCCAGGCTCGTCGGCAGAATGCCGTGAATGAAAAACTCGGCACTTTTTAACTGGCCCTCATAAAAGACCGCATCCTTTTTCTTGGCACCGTTTTCCAGCTTGCGGGCTGCAATGGTGGCACGCCCCAGCAATTGCCAGGCTAAAATCACATCCCCGGCCACCTCCATAAACGGATAGGCATGGGCAAAGGCCGCCATCACTTTGGGTGACATGGCCGTCTGTCCTAAGTGCAGTGCCACCTGACCCAGTTTATTGAGCGCTTTTTCAACTTTGTCGGCAAACCCGGCCGTCTTGGTCTCAGCCCTGGCATCGGCAATGGTCGTTTGAATCTCGACCATTAAATCCATGATCGGCATGCCCTTGTTCATTCCCAGCTTTCTTCCCAGCAGGTCCATGGCCTGAATGCCGTTGGTCCCTTCGTATATGGGCGTAATGCGGCAGTCCCGCATTAGCTGCTCCATGGGATATTCTTTGATATAGCCGTAGCCGCCGTAAACCTGGATGCCGAGGTTGCAGACCTCCAGGGCTTTGTCCGACACATAACCCTTGGCCACCGGTATCAGCAGATCGATGATGCCCTGGTATTTGACTTTTTCCTCCTCATTGTCCGAAACATCTATTCTGTCTTCACAAAAGCCGACGTAGTACAACAGGCTTCGCATCCCTTCCACATAGGCTTTCATGGTCAGCAACATGCGTCTGATATCCGGATGCTGGATGATGGGAACCGAGGGAGCGCTTTTGTCCATCATGTTCAAAAGGTGGCGGCCCTGAACCCGCTGCCTGGCATAATTGACGGCATGCAGGTAGGCTGATGTGGCGCAGGCAAAGGCCTGGATACCCACCAGCAGGCGCGCTTCATTCATCATCACGAACATCGCCCGCATGCCCTTGTTTTCCTCCCCCAGAAGCAATCCCCGGCAGCGGCCCTTGCCGCCCAGCGACAGGGAGCAGGTGGCGTTGCCGTGAATTCCCATTTTCTCTTCAACTCCGGTACAAACCACATCGTTGGGCTCACCCAGGCTGCCGTCGTCATTGACCCAGATCTTGGGTACGATGAACAGTGATATGCCCCCGGTGCCTTCCGGCGCCCCCTCGATGCGGGCCAAAACGGGATGGATGATGTTTTCGGCCAGATCGTGCTCCCCGGAGGAAATGAAAATCTTGTTGCCGGTAATCGAATAGGTCCCGTCGTCATTTTTGGCAGCCGATGTTGTCAGCGCGCCGACGTCGGAACCCGCTTCGGGTTCGGTCAGCAGCATGGTGCCGGTCCACTTGCCGCTGTAGAGGTTCTTTAGAAAAAGATTTTTCTGCCCGTCGGTGCCGAAGGTCTCCACCAGTTTGCCGGCACCGTGGGTCAGGCCGGCATACATCATAAAGGCGAAGTTGGCGCCGTTCATGTAATCGCTGGCGGCCAGGGCCACGGCCCGTGGCATGCCCTGTCCTCCCCAGTCCGGGTCCTCGATCATGGCCAGCCACTCGCCCTCTTTAAACAGCTTCCAGGCCTTGTGAAAAGACGCCGGCACCGTAACCTTGCCCGCATCAAAGCGGGTGCCTTGCAGGTCACCTTCCGTCTGGGTCGGCAAAATCTCCTTGATCGCTAAATTGCGGGCTTCGGATACGATAAGGTCTATGGTTTTGCGGTTGAATTCAGCATATAGATCATGTTTGCTCAACTCCTCTACCCGCAGCTGCTCGTGAAGGACAAAATCGACATCCCTTCGATCTGCAATTTGTTGTGCCATTTTTCCTCTCCTTATTTACTCAACGCTCCCGATTCCCCTGATAAAAAGATCCACCAGGGGATCGGCCATGGAAACAAGATCGTAGTTCTTATCCGAATGCAGCCAGGTGTTGATGACTTCATCGACGGCTCCCAGAATAAAACGCTTGACCAGGCCGACATAGAGATCCTTGCGAATGCTGCCTTCCTGCTGGCCGGTCTCGACGATTTCAGATACCAGGTCCTGGTACATCTTGGACATCTCCCGGATCTGGGCTTCGGCCAGGCGGCTGCTCTGATGCGTCTCAACCTGATACACCACCGCCATGTTTGAATCCTTTTGAAATTCCATCAGGTGCCGCCGGATCAGGTTGCGCAGCTTGTCCAGACTGTTGTCGGACTGGTTGACTGCCGCCCGGAATCCATCGAAAACCTGTTTGGTGCGGTAGTTGAAAAACTGCACCAGAATGTCGTCTTTATTCTTGAAATAAAGATAGATGGTGCCGTCCGCCACGCCGGCCTCCCGGGCGACCTGGGCAATGGTCGACCGGCTGAAGCCCTGGCGGGCAAAGACTTTAATGGCCGCCTCCAGGATAAGATGGTACTTGTTGTTCTTTTTGTTGTTAATTTTAGACCTCCCGTCTTGAAATTCCCCCGGAACCTAAAATGAATGAATGCTCATTTATAATACAGGGCCGAAAAGCCCCTGTCAAGTCTTTATTGAAATTCGCCGAATTAAATCAATAAATTAATTTAATTATGTATATTAAATGGTTATTTGATTATAATCTGGCATATATATCAGTCGCATGATAGAAGTGAATGATGACATGACAATGAACGAATATTCATCAACAGCTTCAGCGTCCTTCAAAAATTCGGTCTGAAATATTGGGCGGAGGCGGTTTTTGAACCCGTCACCGACTTCGATGATGAACAGTTGATTTGTGCTTTCTTATGTAATATGAATTTTGTGAATGTCCGCATGCCGCCGTTGCCGGAAAGTCTGTACGACGGCATCGTCTACAAACAAGGAATTCTAGCCATGCTTAAAAAGTGGACCGCCCTTTTAGCGCTCGGATTAATCAGCATTTCAGGCTTTTTGGCAGTTGATGCGGCCCGATCCCAATCGAAGCTGAAGGTGGGCATCAGCCCGTTTTCACCGTTTGTGATGCTAGACGGCCAAGAACCTTCGGGGGTGTCCATCGATTTGTGGAACCAGATAGCCCTTGTCCTGGATTTCGAATATGACTTTGTTGAGTGCACGGGGGTGGCCGACAAGCTCAAACGCTTGCGCGACGGGCAAATCGATGTCGCCATCGGCGGGATTACCATCACCGAGCGGCGCGAAGAACAATTTGATTTCACTCATCCGATGTTTCACACCGGGCTTGATATTTTAGTACTCAAATCGGAAGAATCCAGCATCGTTTCATTTCTATCCGCGATCTTTACCAGGAACAAACTCATGGTGATGGCCGGAGTCCTGCTTTTGATCGCGGCTGCCGGCCATATTATCTGGCTCGTTGAAAGAAGCAGCAAAAAAACCACCACCATGTTCAGTCATAATTATTTTCCCGGCGTTTTCGAAGGCATGTACTGGGCCCTGGTCACGGCCAGCACCGTCGGCTATGGTGATAAGGTGCCGAAACGTTGGGTTGGAAGGATATTGGCCGGAGTTCTGATCCTCTTGTTTTTACCCGTATTTGGCTACTTCATTGCCCAGCTGTCAGCAGATATGACCGTCCGAAATCTCAAACACAACATTGCCGGTCCCGAAGATCTGGTCGGCAGAATGGTAGCTGTCGTGAAGGGGACGACCAGCCATGAGTATATGCAACGGGAGCGGTCGAATCTTTATACGTTTGAAAGTGTGCAGGAGGCCTATCAGGCCTTGCGACTGGAAGCCGTGGAGGCGGTGGTTTATGATGCCCCGAACCTGCATTACTATGCCAACGGCGAAGGCAAAGGCAAGGTCGAAGTGGTTGGCAAACTGTTTGCCCCCCAGGACTACGCCATCGTGGTGCCCCAGGGAAGCAAATTGCGTGAAAGAATCAACCGGGTATTTCTAGCCCTGCTGGAATCCGGAGACATTCAGCAAATCCGGTCAAAGTGGTTCGGAAAGGAATGAAATCCGGTTTTTTAAGCACTTCTGATAAAAATGCTGTCAGCCAAGAAAATTAACTGCAATATTATTTATCTCACGCCAAGACGCAAAGACGCAAAGGAAATAGCTAATATTATGATTTATCTTGGCGCCTTGGCGTCTTTGCGTGAAAATGAACAGTTTCTTCCTCGATCAGACCGGCCGTTTTTTTGGCCGGAGGAAGCGCTTTGAATTGAAAACCAATAACGCCCCCATTGAGCGATTCTCGCTCAATGGGGGCTTCAGTTATTGCCGCCTGTCTGCCGGTCGATAATATTCAGGATATCCCTGCCGATGGGGTTGTTCGGGTGTTTGGCGACCATTTGGACGGCTATCTGCCTGGCCCGCATAAATCGCTGTCTTTTCAGGTAGTGATCCGCCAGGGCATACAGGTAATCGAGGTTGTCCGGTTCGAGTGCAAGGGCGGTCAGCAAGGCGGATTCAGCCTCGGCATCCCGCTGCAACTGCTGGAGCAGCAAACCTAGATTGTAGTGCACCCGCGAGCGCTGCGGCAGACCGGCGGCTGCCGCCGTCAGAGACCGGGCGGCCGCTTCGAATTTGGCCCGCTCGGCCAGCAGCAACCCCAGCGAGTACTGCACCTCGTATAATTCGGAGTGCGCGGCAACCACTTCGCGCAGCAGCACTTCGGCTTCATCTTTGCGCCCCATTTGATTGTAGAGCATGGCCAGATTAACCTTGGCCGGATAGAATTGATCATCGATTCGAAAGGCTGCGCGATAGTGGTCGATTGATTTTTGCGGCTGTCCGAGGTTGGCATAGAGATTGCCCAGGTTGTACCTGCCAAAAGCGAAATCTGCCGAATATTCCATGGATTCTATGTATTCGGCCAGAGCGCTGCGGTATACTTTCTGCTGCCCGGCGTCCGGTTGAGGCGCCGCTGTTTCAGTCAACCGCCGGGCGGCTTCGGTCCGGACGGCTTTGACCGGGTCGTAAAGGATGGATCCCAGCAGTTCAATCTGTGTTTTGCTGTCCGGCAGGTTGATGTGATCCGCGGCGGTTCGTCGAATCAGGGCCTCGTCATCCATGAGCGCCTGCTGGTAAACCCCGGCGGTCGCGGCCGCCGGATAAGATCCCAGCAGCGACAAGGCTGTCGCCCGAACAATCACCGGGTACAGGGGATCTCCTGCCAGCCGGATCAGGTCATCAACAGCCGCCGGCAAACCCCGGCGGCCGGCATCGATGACGGTCCCGTAATGGGCGCGGCGCCCCGGGCCATACCATCGGGTGATATATTCATCCGCCCATTGGGCTGACTTGTCGATATGGCAGCGGCTGCAGGCGTTGGGCGTACCGAGCTTGGTGCTCAGATCTGGTCGCGGAATCCGAAAACTGTGGTCGGGCCGGTAATCATTGACCATGTAGTAGCGTCCCGGCATGTGACATTGGGCGCATTGGGCGCCGGTGCCGACTTCGAACAGCACCCGGCCGGCCTCATCTTTGATGGGCTCGCCCTTTTCACCCTTTTGTTTGTGGAAATGATGCGCTTTGGTATCATAGACGCCCGCCCGGTGGCACTGCAGGCAAAGCCGGTTTCCCGACCTGACTGTCTTGATGCTGTGGACATCATGACAGTCACTGCACCGAACCCCGCGCTCGTACATCTTGCTCTGGGTAAAGGATCCATAGACGTAGACTTCCTCCAGGATCTGCCCGTCGGCAAAATAAAGATTCTGGTTGAGCAGGCTGGGCAGCATGGAGTCCATCAGATCGGGCTCGGCATGGGTGTAGTCGCCCAGGATGGCCCGCCGGGAATGGCAGGGGGCACAGAGCTCAACCTGGGCGCGTGAATCGATCCCGGCTGTTACGACCTCCAGCCGGTAGTTTTCCGTCTCCGGCCGAGCCATGTCGGGCAGTTGCGCCCAGGCCACATGACGCGAACCGGGGCCATGGCAGGCTTCACAGCTGACATCGATTTCCGACCAGGTCGTGCTGTAGGTACCGGTGGCAATATCGTAATTCTTCTTCAAATTGGTCGAATGGCATTCGGCACACATGCCGTTCCAGTTCTGACCGGCGTTGGTCCAGTACAGCCAGTCGCCCGGCTCCAGCGGAGCATCCGGGTAGAGGTGGAACCATTTGTTTTCCCTGACATCCCAGGCGATCGGCAGACATTGCAGACGCCCCCCCGGAAAAGCCACCAGATACTGCTGCAGGGGATAGGCTCCGAAGGTGTAGACAATTTCAAAATCGCCCATTTCACCGCCCGGACCCCGGGTGTACACAAAAAACCGGCCGTTGCGGCGGTAAAACCGCGAAGTTATGTCAAAGTATGTGAAATAGGAATCTTCGAAGTTGCCCAGAACGCTATTTTCATCAGCCTCGGCCATGGCCAGGTCGTGATGGGAGCCCCGCCATTTATCAAATTCGGCCTTGTGGCACTCAACGCATTTTTGACCGCCGACGAAATCGGCCACCGGCAAAGACTCGGCCGGTGGGGGCGAGTACTTCTGTTTGAGCACATAGGCCGGGATTGACAGAATGATAACAACGGTTGCAATAATTCCGGTAATTTTCCAGTTTCTCATATTAGGATAGAACAAACGTATAAAAAAGATCGGGTTCTTCTACAAAATAGTTGATGTAAATCAAGTCTTCTTCCTTGGATATACGGCCTGTCCGGAACTAAACTCACTGCGTTTGATCGGATTGCCCGTCTTGATTTTGACCACATCATTTTCTATGGCAACCGCATAGATATCCAGCGCTCGGGGGGCGGGTGCATTGATGACGCTGCCGGTGATGTCAAAAGCAGAGCCATGACATGGGCATAAAAACCTACTTTCTCTTTCCACCCAGGGCAGCGTACAGCCCAGGTGCGTGCATTTGTGTGACAAGGCCAAGAAGCCGCCGTCTTCCAGCCGCGCCAGGTAGAACCTTCCCTGCACAAAGGCGGTCACTGAGTTAGGGCGAAATTTATCGACCTTACCGCCGACCACCACCGAGCCGGGGCTCTCCGGCGAAGCTTTGGATTTGTCCGGCCGCAGAAATGCAAAGGCAACCGCAATGAATTCCGCCACAGCCACCAACCCCAAACCCAGCCAAAGCTTGGTTAGAAAACTTCGGCGAGATGCGTCTTTCTCTCTATCCTTTGAATTCTCAGATTTCTTCTTGGCCATATGGAGAATGCCTCCTATCTATCTGGGGATTATTACCAAGGTATAGACGCATTTAACCGGCATTCATAAAGTAAAAATGAATGTTCACCAACCCGCTACTACCGAGTAAGAATTAGCCGGCGCGGCTAAAACCCGAAGCCTCGCCATGGCATTAAAAAACAATCAATTCTTACGTGTCATTCCCGCGCAGGCGGGAATCCAGAAAAGGTAACAATTAATAAACCTGTTTATGCACTTCAACCCCCCGCAAAGCCCTTTAGGGTATTGACGAGCGGTAGCAAATTCTAACCACTGATCCTATCGTACAAGTCCTCCCATCGAGGATTAAACTCTTCTATCAATCTCAATTTCCACTTCCTATTCCACTTTTTTATTTGCTTTTCTCTGGTTATCGCACTTTCGGCGGTTTGATGGACTTCGAAATAAACGAGATCTTTAATTTTGTATTTTTTCGTAAAACCTTGAACCAAATTATTCTTATGCTGCCATACTCTTTTAACCAAATCAGAGCTCATACCCGTATATAGCGTTCCATTGCGTCTGCTTGCCAGAATGTAGACGTAAAATTGTTTGTTCATTTTATATCTGGATTCCCGCCTGCGCGGGAATGACATCTGGATTCCCGCCTGCGCGGGAATGACATCTGGATTCCCGCCTGCGCGGGAATGACATCTGGATTCCCGCCTGCGCGGGAATGACATCTGGATTCCCGCCTGCGCGGGAATGACATCTGGATTCCCGCCTGCGCGGGAATGACATCTGGATTCCCGCCTGCGCGGGAATGACATCTGGATTCCCGCCTGCGCGGGAATGACATCTGGATCCCCGCCTGCGCGGGAATGACATCTGTTTTAGACCTCCCAGGGCCACATCAGCGCCATCCCGCTGCCGCGAAACCAGATGCATGTGACCGTCAGAACCATAAACGCAACCAGCATCAGAATAAAAACAGCCTGAACGGCTTCGTTGTTGGCGGCGCCGTACTTTTTTTTCATAAACCAGTAAAAGGCGAGGAGGCCTGTCAGAACCAGTGCCGCCGGTATTACGCCGTTGCTGACACCTGCAGGAAAAACCGGCAACCAGGCGGCCCAATCGATAAGGTATTCATCGGCCACGACATATAAAATGGTCAAAACAGCGGCAAGCAGCGCAGCCGCTACGGCGGTTTTCCGTCCCCGGTAAGAAACGAACCATATGCCGGCGGATTCGGTATCATATCGCAGGTAAGGCAGCATGAACAGCATCCCCAACGTGACGACCGGAATGATCAGCACTGCGAACAGCGGATGAAAATGCAGCAGCAGCTCCTGCAACCCGGCGAAATACCAGGGGGCTTTCGTGGGATTGGGACTGAGGCCCGGGTTGGCCTTTTCACCCAGCGGTGCGTCAACCAGAACCGCAGCAACCAGAATCAGCGCAACCAGTACGGCGGCGACCGCCAGTTCGCGCACTATCAGGTTGGGTATGGCGGCGACCATTGACCCCCGGTCGTGCGGATCTTCCTGAGGTCTGCGGGGTATCACAAGGCCGCCGGACTTGCGCACGCGCCAGAAATGAAAAGGCATCAGCATGAGCAAACCGGCGGGAATCAGGGCGGTGTGGATGGCATAAAAGTTGGACAGGGTTGCCGGTCCGATATCGGCCCCTCCCCGGACGAGCTTCTGCAATCCGGCACCGATGCCGGGAATGTATTCCAGCATGCCGGTACAGATGGTAATCGCCCAGTAGGCCAGCTGATCCCACGGCAGCAGATATCCGGTAAAGTTCGATCCCAAAACGAGAAGGAACATCGCCAGACCGATGACCCAGTTAAACTGCCGGGGCGGGTGAAATGCACCGCTGAAAAACACCCTTAAAAAATGCAGAAAAGCAACCAGCAATAAGGCATTGCCGCTCCAGTGATGAATGTTGCGGATCAGCCGGCCGAAAAGGATGGTGTCCTGCAGGTGGATGATGGAGGCGTAGGCGCGATCGGGTACCGGCTGGTAGATCAGCTTCATCATCAACCCGGTTGCAAAAAGGCCCACGACGAGCACAACTGCCATTCCACCCAACCCCCAGGTCAGCGTAAATTTCAGGGTGCGCTCGGGAAGTGAGCGCGGACGAAAATGCAGGATCAATCCATTGAACAGACTGCGGTAGTTCCTCTGCTCGGCAGGTTTTTGGAAGGTTCCGGGAAAAATGGAATACCAGAAGCGTTGAAAAAGATTCATCCGGATGCGTTGATTAAGGTTGACCCGGTCCGGTGTCGCCTGTGCAGGGGGCATAATGAATGCGTTTTCCAGACTAGCAGTAAAGGTTCAATGGTTTCGAACTGCAAATTCTGTATTGATAGCCTATCGCTGAAATTCCGTCAATAGCATGCCGACAAAGGAATAGACGCAGGACGGCATCCAATGATGAAACCTTGAATAGACGAAATCCTAAAGTGGGGTGATAAACATCTGCGGCAGGATTCTGATGGGGGGCCGAGAATTAATTTAGAGGGTCAGAGAAACGTTGCGGCAACGATCAAAACACAGGTGGCGACTACGGCTGCCAGAGACAGCCAGTCGCGGCGGTGTAAAGCCAGATCGGGATCGGTCCGATCTTCTGAAAATCCCCGCGCTTCCATGGCCGCCACCAGGCAATCTGCGCGCTCAAAGGTCCGTCTTATTAGGGGGAATCCCAGTTTGATCAGTCGATAGAGCGGGTTTTTGCGGTTTTGCACACAGCGGGCATTTTGGGCCGCAACGGTGTCAGCGGCCTGGTCGAAAATCACCGGCACGAACCGCAAGATCAACCCCATCATGACGGCGACTTTTTGCTCCGGAATGAAGGGAAGCGGCTTTAGAAACCACTGCACGGCCGCCTTGATCTCCGAGGGCCGGGTGGTCGAGACAAGGGTGAAGCCCAACAACACGATAAATGCCAGGCGCCAGCATACCAGCAGCCCGGCGTACAGCCCCTGCCGGGAGATTAAAAAAAATCTGAAATCCGCCAAGGGTTCCCCGGCGGTGGAGACAACGCGGGCAATAAAAACGAGCAGCAGCAATACGAAAAAATAGCGCAGTTCCCTGATTCCTGCCATCAGCGGCAGCCGGGCATGCACAATCACCGCCAGCAGCAGGAACGTGAGCACGCCCTGGGGTGCCATATCAAGATTCAAGCACACCAGGCTGAGCAGGATCATACTAATCAGCTTGAACCTCGCGTCGAGGCGATGGAGCAGCGAGTCCCCCGGGGTATAGCCGAAGGATGTCAATTCAGCCATGAACCACCCGCCTCTCCCGGTCGATAACCTCCGGGCTCGGCCACACCATAGCGTTCGAGGTGGCCGGCAACCTCTGCCGGAGTTCCGTCCCGCACAATTTTGCCGCGCTGCATGACAATCACGCGATCGGTGTGGGCTATAATCTTGTCCAGATCATGGGTGCTTATCAGAATCGTATGGCCGGACCGATGCAGAGCGAGGATGTGCTTCAGGATCTGCTTGACTCCGGCATAATCCAGGCTGGTAAAAGGTTCGTCGAAAACGATCACGCGGGGCTGCATGGCAAGCACGCCGGCAATGGCCAGCCGGCGCTTTTCACCGCCCGACAGAAGATGCGGCCGCCGGTCGGCCAGTTCCTGCAATCCGACGATTTGCAGCGCCTGATTAACCCGTTTTTCTATTTCAGCGCGTTGCAGGCGCAGATTTTCGGGTCCGAAGGCCACATCCTCGCAGGCGGTCTCGCCCACGATCTGACTGTCGGCATCCTGAAACATCATTCCCACGAACTGGCGCGCTCTCAACAGATCCTCCCCGACCGGCACACCCGCCAGGCGGACCACCCCTTCGGTAGGCAGAAGCAGGCCGTTGAGATGCCTCAACAACGTTGTTTTACCGCAGCCGTTGTGCCCGGCAATCACCACCAGCGAGCCCTCCCGGAGAGTGAGATCGATACCGTCTAACCCGACAGTGCCGTCGGCGAAGCGATGGGTGAGGTTTTCTATTTCGATTATGTTCATTGCGGGTAGCGAGTTGCGTATTACGGGTTACGGGTTGCGGGTTGCGGGTTGCGGGTTACGAGTTGCGGGTTGCGGGTTACGGGTTGCGGGTTACGGGTTGCGGGTTGTTTTCCCAAGGCCGGCCCCCCTCAACACGTTCGAATCGGGCCGAACATCAACCCGGAACACGTGTCCCGTAACCCGCAACCCGAATGACCGGTCTTGTCGCCCGGGCAATGGCGGCCGCAGCCACTATTTTTAAGGCATCGCCGATCAGAAATGGAGACATGGCGACCGCCAGCGTTAGCCACGGCTTATCGGTCAGGTTTTGGAGCCAGGTCACGCCGCAGGCATACAAAATAACGGTGCCGGCGGCCATTGCCAGCAAATCATATCCAAACCGCAGGGCGCCCTTTTCTGAAATGTATCCGACGATAAAGACCGCTGGCAGATAACCGATCAAAAAACCGCCGGTAGGTCCCACGATACGACCGATGCCGCCCGTTCCACCGGCGAAAACGGGCAGTCCGCAGGCCCCGGCCAATAGATAAACAGCAACGCTGGCAAGTCCCCAGCGTTTACCCAGCAGGAGGCCGGCCAGAAAAACAAACATGTTTTGCAGGACAATTGGCACCGGCCCCACCGGAATGGATATATAGGCGCCGGCGGTCATCAAAGCGGCCATCAGCGAGGCAAATACCAGCATCCGAAGTTGACTTGAAGCATTCATTGGTGAAAGCAATCTCCATAAAGAATAGTTTTGGTTGTTCCATCTGACAGTTCCAACACCAGGGCGCCGCTCTCATCAACATCAACGGCCAGGCCCTCCGAGACCTCTTTTCGGGTAACGATTTTGACCTGTCGTCCCAACGTGACCGTGTAGCGTTTCCACTGCGAGACAACGTTATCAAAGTCCGCCGTATTCAGACGGTCTTCGAAGTCGTCCAGAAATCGCGACAAAAGCCTGATCCGCGAGATCCTGCGCCCCAGGATATTTTTTAAAGATACGGCTCCCGGTTCAACGGCAGTCGGATCGTTGTTGACGTTGACTCCCATGCCGATGTTGATGAAAAAGACCCGATCGGCTTCGGCCTCCAGTTCCGAGAGCATTCCTGAAAGCTTGCGGTTATGCACCAATATGTCATTGGGCCACTTGACGGCCGCCTCGATCCGGTACATTTCCCGCAGCACCCGGGCCAGGGTCAAGGACGCCAGAAAATTCACCCTCGAGCTGATCGGTACTGGGATATCGGGGCGCAGAACCAGGGTAAAATAAAGTCCGCCGTCAGCCGATACCCACCGGCGGTTCAATCTTCCCCGGCCCTGTGTCTGGCGGCCGGCCACAACCACCGTAAAATCGGGACAGTTTTTGCGGGCCAGATCCCGGGCAGCATCCATGGTGGAAGACAGTTCGGGAAAATAATGCATGCGTGATTCACGTCCCGGAAATTCCCACGGGAAGAGAATATCGGGCGAATCCAAAAGCTGATATCCTTTGGGTGCAGACAGGATATTATAGCCGAGATCCTGAAGCCTGTGGATGTGCTTCCACACCGAAACCCTTGAGACACCCAGGGTGGCGCTTAAATGTTCTCCGGATACAATATCCTTGCGGGACCGCAGTTCTTTCAAAATTTGTTGTTTCATGGATTGTTCTGCAAAACTCGTTAACCCCAAAAAAATGAGAGGGTAACGAATTGGTTAAAAAAAGTCAATTGCTAGAATCGAAACAAGCCACTGAATATCAATTGCCGTCGGTTGCCGATCCCGCCCTCGGCCACGACCTGCCATCTCTTGTTGATCTCCCATTGGCCGCCCATTAAAAAATTCCATGGTTCCTCGTTTTCGATGTCGATCTCGAACTCGAGCTCCACCGACGGCAGGCCCGGATCGAGTTCTTTCAGGTTTATACTGTCGGTGACCGTCTGCTTGTAGTCCATGTACATCGCTCCAATCCAAAAGGCAAACGAGCCCTTGATGGAGGCCGGATCTACCAGCACACCCAGCCGTGGGGAGATGGTCAGGGTCTCGATGTCACCATCGACCACGTCGATGTCCGAATAAGAGTAGTTGGCGTCCAGGCTGCCGAAAATGTTCTTGTAACCGCCCGCCAGGGTGATGCCGCCCCCGACGGTGGTGCCGGTGTAGTCGATGTCGAATTTTAATGTGGCCGGATCGACAATCGGCTGCGGACCGAAACCCGGCACATCGATAGTAATACCGGGAAGGTTGACGTCAAGCTGCGCTTCGCCGTCGAGATAGCCGAGAATGCCGTAGATGTTGGCAAAGGGCAGCAGCCACACGTCCAGCCGGGCGGCGGCGGCTTTGTCCTCTGCGCTGGCATTGCTGAACGACACCCAACTAATTTCCCGGGTGGGGCCGCCAAAGCCGATTTTAAGGTTCCTGATATCAATTCCCTGGTCCATATAGACCAGATTTACGCCCGCGCCAAAGGGCAGCGGCAGTTCATAGCCCATATCCCGAATTTTTTCGCCCCAGATCGGAACTGCGCGCGTGACGGGTTCAACCGCCGCACCAGTGCCGTCCGGTTTCTCATCCCCGCCGAAAAGTTGTTCATCATTAATGGTGTATTCCGACTGGGATAGCAGTGTCGATCCGCGGACGTCATTCAGTCCGGAATCCGGTTCCCCGGAGATTTTGCTGGGTTCTTTTTTCAAGCCATAAGAACTACGATATTCAGGCGTTGAAACTATCGACGCCGCTTCGCAGGGAATTACCACCAGGCCCGACAAGACGGCAGTATGCAAAGAGAAGATCAGAAAAAAGCAGGAACTCAGACAACCGGCTGTATGCCGTAGATAACACATCACACTCACTTAGAAACCTCTGAAGATGAAATATACAAGTCTCGGTCAATCCGAGATCTGTTGGAAAATACAGAATCTCAAACTTTATAATGTCTGTCAATTCGATTCATCCCCAAATTAGGTGGGTGTACATTAAATGTGGAATTGAAAATGCGCCCAGTTGCCACCATGTGTTTAACTGTTTTTAGAGCCCGAAGAACTTTCTTCTTGGAAAGATAATTCTCCGGTCGTGCCTGGTTGTTTGACATCCTGATATATCGATTCAGAATTCTTGTCAGCGCAGACATAGTAACGACAGGCACAAAATATGACAATGATTGGCGCCATTATTGACGAAATCCGGCAACTACTCTCAAATTTTCATCCCATCTCACCTATAACTACCTGTTATACAACAGTTTTTTTCAACTCATGATTGAGTGGCATATTTTTTGCTGAACTCAATATTAATAATTGGCAGGAGAATTCCACATGAAAATCATAACCGGAAGTCATTTGAAAATACCAGGTTTGCAAAGAAAAAATTTTCAAAGAAATGCCGGACACTGCGGTGTCCGAGCTTGCCGGGGTTTTACATTGATGGAGTTAATGATAACCATAGCCATCCTTGGAATATTGGCCGCCATTGCCATTCCAAACTTTATGGCTTACAGAAATAAGGCATACTGCAGATCGGCCGAATCAGATGCCGACAGCATTGTGGATGTCCTGGCGGATTACTTCGCTATCCCTGAAAACACGACCTTACCCCTTAGTTCCGATGTTTCCACATATCGGCCGGCTGTTGAGCCGCGAGAATCGCAGGCATGGGAAGAAAATGTTTTTTATTTTCTTTTCATGCCGAGAATCGCAGACGGCTCTAACGCATTTGATAGGCGGAGCGTGAGCGGAGCCTGTCAAGTGGGTTAGAGCGAAGCTCGACAGCCGGCCGATAGGCGGATGGCCGAAGGCCAAGCGAGCTTTAGCTCGCGGTCCGCCTATCAAGGCTATCAGCTTTCCAACAAGGGTGGTCAAAACACCGTCACTGTTACGGGAACTGCAGACGATACGATTACGATTGCCGTTACGGACGGGTCCGGGCGATGCGATACAGCCTATAAAGCCGCCAGTGCCGCCAATACCTTAGCGTCCACTAAATGGACCGGCGCCAATTCTGACACCTTCACAACATACCTGGAATAATTGTCGGAAATAGCTGAATTTGGGGAACGTATCCAGATGGTGCGCTTTACACTGAATTGACAAAATTTTGCCCTATTTTTGGCGCTATACGGCAGCCCGGGTCATGTTTTCAGGGTAATACCTCCTTAACGACTTGATATATAACCATTTTTTTATTCCATCACCAAACGGCACAATTATTGCGTTGGAACGTATTATTATTAGGCAAAATCGACTATCATGGCAGTCCTTGGGGAGGAGATTCGGATATGTCAGTATTTCAACGCATCAATATTCAAAAAAAAGCGGACCGGGACGGTACCGGGACCTGTCAGGGTTTTACCTTGATGGAGTTAATGGTAACCATCGCCATCGTCGGAATTTTGGCCACCATTGCCATACCCAACTACCTCAGTTATCGCAAAAAGGCCAAAATCACCAGCATGGTAGCCACTTTTAAGAATTTTGAAAATGGTTTCTGGAATTATGCCATCGACATGGGTGACTTCCCCATCGACTCGCATATAACCTTACCGCCCGTACCGTCGATAGAAAGGTATATTAATCCGGTCGAATGGGGTAAGACCACACCCCTGGGGGGCACGTACAATTGGGAAGGACCGAACAACTATCCCTATGCCGGAATCGCTGTATTTCAGGGAACCGCACCGCAAAAGGACTTCAGGTTGCTGGACAGCATGTTCGACGACGGGGACCTGACCACGGGAAATTTTCGTCAAACGCCCAACGGCCGCTACACGTATATCATCGATGAATAGTTAAAAAAATAGATGCCTTTATTCTGCCTGATTTAGCTCACCACCGGGAGGCTGTTCCAGCGGCTTCGAAACGGTATGTGGTGAATCTTCTTTTTCCTGCATTCCTATTCAAATTGCACGCCATGTTTTCTTAGCAGCGGATCATCGCTCAACCGCCAAAGGGGCACGGCGTAGTTGCCTTTGCCGTAATGGCCGCCGTAGTGCAGAGCAATGACTTTTGAAGTGGCCATGTCCAGCACGGCGGAACCCGAGTTGCCCCCCAATGTCGCACAGTCATGGAACAATATCGGCTCTGTCGGTGCGCCTTTATAGTCGGCCACACCAAACCCGCGCAGTTTTCCCGGCTGCAGGCGCTTGCAGTTGTAGATATTGTCGAAAATGCGTTCCAGTTCCTTGGGGTCATTGCGTTTATCATCTTTTGCGGGATAGCCGACGACGTAGACGAACTGATCTTCCAGGCTCTCCGGCCGGGCAGCCATTATTCTCAGGGGTGGTGGCGGCTCCTCTCCCTTGTCCCCACGGGGCACTACCCGCAACAGCGCCAGGTCGTAAACATCATGAACGCCCAGGACCTCTTCGATTTTGAACTCAACACTGTTGGGGCGATCACGCTCCTCCTTGTAGTCAATGCGTGCGGAGATGAAAGGCATTAAGTTCCAGCGGCCGTCTTTTTGCACGGCGAAGGCCTGAGCGACATGGCGGTTGGTCATGACAAGTTCCGGGCCCACTAGAAATCCTGTACCGATATGGGGCAAGCCTTCCAGGGCAAATTCGACCCTGCCGATACTGGGAAGATTCGAGGTAATTTCGGAGCGTTTGAATGCCAGCATGGCCCAGTTCGGTGGAGGTTGACCGAAATCATCATCTTGCACAAGCAGCGCCGGCCGGCCGTACAGGATGACCACTGCCTCGGCAGCCAGCGCCTCATCCGCTTCCAGGGGGACACCTTTTTTAATTTTCTCCGCGGCCTTCTCAAAAGGTTTGATGACGGCCTTGATTTCCTCGCGTGCATGCGGTTGACCATCCGGATTGCTCATTGAGCGCATCGTGCTCCAATGCGGCAGATCAAGGGGATTACTGCCGGCACTCTCCACCTCATTCAGATCGGTCTGCGTCAGGCCGACCAGATCTTCGATTTCCTGCCCATAGTATGAAGCCAATACGCTGCGTTCTTCTCCGTCCTGCGAAATTCCCATGACTCCTCCCGGGTTGAGGCCGGGGTGCCGGTCTAAGATGGCCGGCATCCCCCTGGCCTCGTATAAGTTTGTTCATACTTTAAATCTGCGACTTGATGCCATCATAGGTTGCAGAACCGATCAGGGAGCCGCCTGCGCCGATGAGCAGACCGCCGCCGACACCCTCGTGGGGCACATCGGACCCGGCGCTCTCTTCTATCTTTTCCTGGATGAGGATACCCAGATCCTTGACGGATATTCCCTCCTCGATTTTCTGCAGTACCAGCGCTACGAGTTCTTTAGCTGCTTCCTCTCCTAAAGATTGGGCAAGCTGGGCCTGGGCACTTTCCATAAGTTCACTCATTTTTTTCTCCTTTCACTTTAATGGGTGTTTAGGCCGGTTTCGGGATGCCATCTAAAAACCGCTTCGGGCAGATTTCAAGAAGGCATTTAAACCGGCCGCCTATACGTTGCTCTTAAAAAAATCCACCTGCAGATCGAGCAGTGCCCGAAGCCCCGAAAACATAAAAATTTTGGCCAGCTGCTGTCGGGCGGTTTTAGGAATCACGGGATTTTGTGAAAATCCCATGAAAGGGCACTGCGACAGTACAATCTCGGTGCGGCCTTCGGCCGCATTGCGCATGATCGCCTGTTTATGCGCTTCCTCGAGTCGATTTCGGAGAACAGCGGGATCATCCCCCACCTGCCCGATGGGCTGCCCATGGCGGCAAACCCTCACCAGCCCTGAACCATCGATTTCGATACGGCTCGTAGAGAGACAGGGCGGAACATTTTCCGCCAGGCGATCGCCATGGGCGATATGGGGAGGAAAGGGCAAAATTGAGCTTAATTTTTTTATATCGGCGCCCAAAAGGGCGGTCGCCAGGCGGTCCCAACCTTCCGGTTCGGACAACAAGTGATCAAGAGAACAGGTATCGACGGCAACGGCATGGCCGCCCAACCATTTAAAAAGCGAATCAGCGCCGCAATCCTCCCGCATGGTGACCAATTCGGGGTAGTGGGCTTCCAATGCGTGGGATACGCCGGAAACCAAGAGCCATTGCCGGGTCTGTCCGTTGGCCTTTTTCAGTACGAGCTGCAGAAGATCACGCGCCGGTACGACCTCGGCTTCGAGTAAATCCCGGTAACTGTTGAGTCGTTCGCGTTGTTGGTAAAGAGTGGCATCGCCGGTCACCTGCAAAATATGCCCACCGATGGTCAGATGAGCCGCCAACCAGCGCGCCGTGGCCCGGTCGATGCGATCAGAACGTATTACGACCAGGCTGAAAGGTTTATCGATACCGGCCGGTACACCGCAGCCGTAAAGTCCCGTCTTGGCTAGTGCCAGGCATAGCCGGGCGTTCTCCCGAAGCTCACTGCCTCCTTTGGCCGGTTTTACCTCTGAAACTTTATAAGGGTGGTTTTTAGTAAAATTTATGCCTAGCGGTCCTTTGCTTAGCTCAATGCCGTAATGGTTGTAATTCGTTGATAAGATGGTTCCCGCATGGACATTCAGATGCTTGTGCATGTAGTAGTCTATGGGTAGTTTTTCGACGAAATCCATGGTGGTCTGCCCGTCTGCCGGGGTCTCGGATGGCAGCCCGAGCATAATGCTGACACCTACCACAAAGCCCAACTCCTTGGCCTGGACGACACTTTGCCGCACGCGATCCAAAAAATCGATTTCAGGATCCAGGCTTGGATCGGACCAATTTGGCGGGCGCACTTTTCCGATGGCCCTCAAAATTCGAGGTACGGCGGATTCCAAGCCAAAGGCAATGGCCGTAAAACCGGCCCGCCTCATGGTTGCAAGCAGCTTATGATCGATCGTGTCGGCGCGGGTGATGCAACTGAGCTTGAGCCCCAGATTCTCGCGGGCAAGTTGTTCACACAGTTCATGGGCTCTCTTGGGGATCAGGGTGAAGGCATCATCAAAAATGGTCAAGGTGTATTTGTGATCACTCTTTTTTACTAGATACGCCAGCTGCCTGAGTTCTTCCAGGACCCTGTCTACCGAATGCAATCGCAGTTTGCGCCGGGCCAGGGCGGCAAAGCAGCAATAAACACAATTCTGGTTGCAGCCGCGTCCGGTGATGAGACCGGCGCGCGGATCGGTCAACACACCACTCAAATAGGGCGAGATAGATGTGTCAAGGCCGCCTCGGCTCCCGCCGTCATCCCCCGCCAAAGGCGCCCAACCGGTTTCGATTACTCCGGCGCCGTTTCTGAAAGCCAAGCCTTTGATATCGGTCAATGCGGGAGGCCGGTCGGGCTTTGCCCCCAACAGGTAGTCAAAGAGAAAGGGGCCGGTCTCCTCGGCTTCGCCCCGTACGCATAAATCGACCACGGGCTGATGCTTAAGCACGGCATCATAGGCGAATGTTGGCGTGGGGCCGCCGAATACGATCCAGGTGTCGGGACTGGCGGCCTTTATCAGGCGGGCCAGGTTTAAACACTGGGCATAATTGGAGTCATAGACTGTAAATCCGACAACTCGTGGGTTATCGTCGAGAATTGCATTGGCGGCCGTGGTTGCGCTGACAGGATTGGGGGGCAAAAATTGGCCTGTGCGCAACCCATGTCTATTAAGCGCGGCTTGCAGATAAGCAACACCCAGATGAGGACGAATACGCGCGCTGTTACCGGTTCCTGGTGGAAATACGAAGGTTACGTCGATGTCTTTCATATTTACTGGTGGAATCGCACCTCTCCAGGTGTACGCTGATTTAGTGATAAGGGATCGCCATGGGTTGACGAGAAAATTGGATAGAAGCCATCTCAGTTGAATTTATGCCGATGCTGAGCCAGCCTTTGACTAATGACGTCAGATCTGGGCGTGAGATTGGGTATTAAATACACTGATAGTAAACTAGGCGTCTCGGATTCAGCAATCACGGGAGATTGCAGCCCGTTGTACTATCGCTTCGACACATGGTGCATATCAGAGCCGGCGGGTTTATGTCAAGCAGTCATTTGAGTTTTTTAAGCAATTGGTGAGAAATTCCTTCAGGATATAAACTCTATCAAAAATAGCCCGCTAATGCAGTTATCAATGCATAGTAAATGACTATGTTTTTCGCGTGCGTCAACAGAATCAGCTTGTTGACCGCCGCAAGAGCCGTCTGACTGAATAGCGCCGCTTGAATTTGCCTGCCCGCTGAAACACCTGTAGAAATCAGTTTTGAAAAATTCTGTCTAATGGCTCTAAATTATGTTACTTTTCCTGCAGCTTGACCGATATGAAAAGGAAGCATTTGCCATGATCGAAAAACAGGACGGTTGTCCTTCCGTGGTTCCCTGGAGTAAAACAACAGAGCCTGAAGCTCATCTGGGTGAAAGGCAGCACGAACTGGCTGCTTTGATCGACCATTCCCCGGGGCACATTGCCTATGTCGGCGCCGATGATCTACGCTATCATTTTGTGAACCAGCGATTCGAAAGCTCTTTCGGCCGCCCCCGGGAAGAGATCGTCGGAAAGCATATCAAGGAAGTCATCGGCCCGGACAACTATGAGTATGCCTTGAAATACATCCAGGAGGTCCGAGCCGGCAAATCGACTTCCTACATAAACACCTTTGAGCTGGAGCAGGGTCGACGCTGGGTTAAAGTCAACTATGAACCGGATCTGGACGAGCAGGGAAATGTCAAAGGCATTATCGTGCTCAGCTACGATATCAGCGAGCTCAAACAGGCCCAGGAGGAGGTACTCAATTCCGAGCGGCGATTCGCCGATATCATCAATTTTCTGCCGGATGCAACCCTGGTCATCGATACCGCAGGTAAAGTGATCGCCTGGAATCTGGCACTTGAAAAGTTGACCGGTGTCAAGGCGCAGGAAATGATCGGAAAAGGCGATTATGAATATGCAATCCCTTTTTACGGACGCCGAAGGCCGGTTCTGATCGACTTGACCCTTGATTGGAATGAAGAGATCGCCGGAACATATCAATACGTTAAAAAGGAAGGCGACACCCTGACCTGCGAAATGCGCAATGCACCGTTCCGGCCGGAGGGTTCTTTGTTCCTGAACACGGCCAAGCCCCTGTACAATGCCAAGGGCGAGATAACCGGCGCTATCGAAGTTACACGCGACATTACCGAACGCATGCGCTCCGAACAGGCTTTGCAAAAGAGCGAGCGTCTATACCGAAGCCTGTTTGAGAACACCGGAACCGCCACCTTTGTGGCAGAAGAAGACTTTACCATCTCCCAGGTCAATGCCAAATGTGAAGAGCTGTCGGGCTACTCGAGGGAAGAAATCGTGGGCCGCATGAAGACAACCGAATTCATTGCTCCCGAGGATCTCGGGCGGGTTGTCAAATATCATTCTTCCAGAAGAGAGCCTACCGAAGAGGCACCTTCCGAATATGAATTCAACCTGAAGGACCGGTGGGGGGATATCAAAACGGTATTTATACAGACCGGGTTGCTCCCGGAGACCAAACAGAGCGTCGCTTCTCTTTTCGATATTACCCCACGCAAAAGGGCTGAGAAAGCCTTGCAGGAATCACAGGAAAAATATCGTCTGCTGTTTGAAAATGCCAACGATGCCATTTTCATCGCTCAGGATGGGGTCATTAAGTTTCCCAACCCGGGAACCCTGGAGCTGACCGGCTACAGCGCCGATGAATTGGCCCAAAAGCCGTTTACCGATTTGATCCATCCCGATGACCGCGGATTTGTCTTTGAAAGGTATCAACAAAGAATTTCGGGCGCAAAGGACCTCCCTGAAACTTATACCTTCAGGGTAATCGATACGGCCGGACACGAGCTGCTGGTCGCTCTCAGTTCGGTCAGGGTTGCGTGGGAGGGTCGGCCGGCGACCCTTAATTTCCTGCGCGACATTACCAAACAAAAAGAATTGGAGTACCAGCTCCAGCAAGCCCAAAGAATGGAAGCCATCGGCACCTTGGCCGGCGGTATCGCCCATGATTTTAACAATCTCCTAATGGGTATCCAGGGCAATGTGTCTCTTTTGACGGCGGATATCGACGGCAGTCACCCGCACTACGAACGCCTGGCAAACATTGAACAGTATGTCAAAAGTGGTTCCGAATTGACCAAACAGCTGCTTGGTTTTGCCAGGGGCGGCAAATATGAGGTCAGGCCCTCGAATCTCAATCCCATTGTCAATTCGAGCATCGACATCTTCAGCCGGACGAAAAAAGAAATCAGAATCCACAAGAAGTATCGCCAAGAGCTATGGGTGGTAGAAATCGACCAGGGCCAGATCGAACAGGTCCTGCTGAACCTCTATGTCAACGCCTGGCAGGCCATGCCGGGAGGCGGCGACCTGTTCCTGCAAACCGAAAATGTGATCCTCGGCGAGGATAATGCCGAAACCCATGACATCGATCCCGGCAGATATGTAAAAATATCCATCACGGATACCGGAGTCGGAATGGATGCTGCGACCCAACAGCGAATTTTCGATCCTTTCTTTACCACCAAAGACAGCTCCGGATGCAACGGACTGGGGCTGGCATCTGCCTACGGAATCATAAAAAATCATGGCGGCACTGTTCGCGTCATAAGTGAACAGGGCCAGGGAGCCACCTTTAATATCTATCTGCCGGTCACGGATAAGCCGGTCACTGATCGACCAGACAAATCTAAAGAACTCATCACCGGCTCCGAGGTGCTTTTATTGGTGGATGACGAGGAGCTGATTCTTGAAATCGGCAATGACATGCTGGAAAAACTGGGATACACTGTTGTCGTGGCGCAGAGCGGGCGCCAGGCACTGGAAATCTACCAGAAAGAACAAAGCAGGATTGATATGGTTATTCTGGACATGATTATGCCCGATATGAGCGGCGGCGAAACCTATGAGCGCTTAAAAAAGATTAATCCCGCCATAAAAACGATGCTTTCCAGCGGCTACAGCATCAACGGCAAGGCCCAGGCAATTCTGGACAGCGGCTGCCAGGGATTTATTCAGAAGCCTTTCAATCTGACCAATCTGTCTCAAAAGATCAGAGAGATCTTAGACGCCGGATAAAAAACCAACCCGCTGAAGACCGGATTATTTTAGACCCCTATCTCCCGCCGCGTATTGACTACGCGCCAAAGCACAAGCCGTCTTTCCGAAAATTTGACCTTTTCGCGTTCGGCGTATTATAATTTTGGCTGGAATCGGCGATTTTTATCACAACCCGGTTTGAATCAAGAGAGGGCGAACCAATACATATGCGGTTTTTCAGAAAGCCGGCACACCTGCTGTGCCGGCTTGTTTTAGTGTGCGGGCTTATCCCGGTCGTGGGCTGCGCCTCGGCTCCGCCCGAGAATAAAGGAGATATCTGCGCAATCTTCGAGGAAAAGGGCGCCTGGTACAAAGAGGCCCGCCGGGCGTCTCAGCGTTGGGGTTCGCCCATTGAGGTGATGATGGCGATGATTCGCCAGGAATCCGGTTTCGAACGCAAAGCGCGGCCGCCCCGCAAACGCTATCTGTGGATTTTTCCAGGCCCCCGCCCCTCTTCGGCCTATGGCTATTCCCAGGCGCTGAATACAACCTGGGATGCCTATCGCAAGGATACCGGCAATCACGGTGCCGATCGGGATGATTTCGGCGACGCCATTGATTTTGTCGGCTGGTACAACCACCAAAGCCTCAAATACTGCGGAATCAAACCCAACGATGCCTATCACCTCTATTTGGCCTATCACGAAGGTCACGGCGGCTTTAACAACCGCTCTTATAAAAACAAGCCCGGCTTAAAAAGGGTGGCAACCAGGGTATCCAAGCATGCAAGCACCTACCGCCGGCAGCTGCGGCGCTGTCAGAAGCGTCTCAACGGCTCGCGGTGGTGGCCGTTTTGAGCAATCGCGCCTATTCGATTCGACGATAAACAGTCTCCACTGCTTTAAACTCCATTCCTTCAGGGTGGATATTGTAGGCCGTGATGGTCAATTGATTCTCATCAATCAGTCGATACTCCGTCCTCCATCCCCACCTGGGTTGATCCGGTGCGGTATCGTATTGTCCATGCACGCTAAATCCGCCGTCTGACACACTGCCTTCGGAGAACATGATAGCGTAGTTCATGTGAAAGTCAACGATCCAGGCAGATTGACACGTTTTTGTCACCGCGTTGAACGCGATCAACTCTTCACCACGCCGCATCTTGCCCTGGATGGATGCCACGTAGGTGTGACGCAGGAATCGCCCATTCAGCACTCCGGTGATGTCGCCCGTCACGGAGGATTCGTCAGCGAGCTTGCCCGGTTCAAACCATGTGCGGCACTTGCCGCTCCATTTTCCCATCATTTTGTCAAACAACGCTTGTGCGGACATACAGCCGACCTCCGAGTGATTTCCTACCGGCGAACGCGGGGCTAAACGGCGGGAGAAACCCCGGTCGCGGTAGGAATGCCGGTCACCCGGCACCCCCCGCGCAGATCCCGGCATGCGCTACTAACGCACCGGGCTCCTGCCTCAGGTAGTAACGCCAAATCGCTTCCAGGGATGAGGGTGGCAGACGCGC
>Ga0209671_1000023_pt1 | contig 61616 bp, 50 predicted proteins | sample WorMetHERISLAND2_2_FD_187401 | JGI IMG/M metagenome (GOLD analysis project Ga0209671, IMG submission 187401) | Marine gutless worms symbiont microbial communities from Max Planck institute for Marine Microbiology, Germany - Olavius geniculatus... | ecosystem: Host-associated > Annelida >...
TTGCCAAATCGTTTTTGTTCTGTAGGGTCCATGGTATACTCCCTTTTTACGTGTGCCCGAAATTGGACAGATAAAGGAGTATACACTATTTTAATTTTTTTTCTGCCGCGTAGCGGCTTCGTCCAACAATCGAGGGAAGCATTAAAATTTTAAATCAAATCAATCCTAAAATCGTTATTCCAACTCATTTAAACAAAGAAGGATTTATACAGCTACACACAATATTTAATCAAATTGATTACCAGTCTGTTAGCTGGGCTGTTGATAGAAAGTATTTGGACAATCTTGGAGATGATCGAACTGTTGTCTTTCTGATTCCCGAACATGGTTCTATTATTGAACAATGGAAAAAGACCCTTATGTCCAATTCGAACGTTTCTGAATAACCAGCGATATCCATTTCTAATCGTAAATAACTGCCTGTACTGGCATGCAACCACAACATGCATATATTCTATTCCCGAGTGTGTCCGAATAAATTAAATCTCTCATATGATTCGTGTAAGATCAAATCTCGATTAATACAAATTATCCTATCCTAAAATCCCGAATGCTCTCAATATTTCAGCGATGCTAAATATAAGTTCCATTAAAAAGCATGGTGCGTTTGTTAAAGTTTACGCCTTTTTTATTTTTATGTGCGAAACCTGGAGGGCGTCCATAATATGATAATATTCGCGCCGGTTCCAAGTCAAAACGAATAATCTAATGGGCGCCCCGAAAATCCAATGAGTGTGCCTGTATTCCGGAGAATAACTAAGGCAAGTCCGTCATTTGATTTAGTTCACAACTGCCTTCGGGGCAGAATAGATTCAGCCAAATGCCCTGACTATTAGCGGTATGAGCCCCTACCGATGGTATCGTAATGCGCCCATCATCACCCAAACAGGATTCATCCGAACAATTAATTTCAAGCCAGATGCCCTCCTTTTTATCAGAATCGGCGGCTTCTTTCTGCTGTGTTGGTATCGCCGCAATTTCTGCTTCACTCAATACCCGGGCATCGGGGAGAAAAAACGTAAATCGGGATTCACTATCTTTCAAGGCCATATATACCACCTCCTACGCATAGCAGGAACATGTATAATATTTCCTGTAAATTTTGCGGACCATTTCAAAGTCCTGACCTAAATTGAAACTAATCCCCGTCGAACCCTTGTCAGTCTGCCTCATAAAGGAATTAAAGGAATTAAAGGACTTTGGTAATGTCTGAGTGCGGCCGGGGCAACCATAGGCCCGTTAATGCCGGTCCTGAGCGAGATCTTTGAGGTATTTCGGAACCGGACGGTTGGCAACCGCCAGCGCTTCTACCATGCGGGCTGCGACGCCACTCAGCGTCCAGATGCGATCCTTGCGTGGAATGATGTCGCGACTCTCGGCATCGAGAAACCGGATAACCTGGTAGTTCCAGGCGGGTTCGTTGAAGCGTTTAAGGAGTTTTTCGTCCATGCCGCCATTGCGGTTGTTGTAGACGAGCACCGGATGGAATTCATTTTCAATGGCCTCGACCAGACAGGGATTGGTCAGAACTTCACGGCCGAATTTGCGCACACCCGAACATCCCGGAATCTCCTGGAAAAGGACGAGGACCGGTTTGCCGGTCTCAGCGCTGTTTCTCAAGGCGGCCTCAAGATCCCGCCCCCATCGAACGTCACCGACTTCAACCGGATTTTCCATCGATTGACCGCTCAACGTTGTCAGAACAATGGCAGCTGCCATAATAGAAGCAAACACTCTCATCGCAATTTTATTCCTCCTGGCACGGTTTATAACCTACCATAGGCATTATCGGGCCTATTGTCGAATCCTGTGTTAGTTGAATCGAGTTTTTGGAGAAACGTGAAGATCCGTCTTTAAACCACCACTTGCAGTGGTGGAGGCGAATAGGTTCTACCGATCCGGTGAGAGACCAATGCGGCTTGAAAAAATAAGAAACCCGAATCCGGAGGCGGACAAATCTTACGTCCGAAGGTCCAAAACGCTCAAGGGCGGATAATGTAAGCATTGCGTAGAATTTCTCGACGTACTTATCGCGATACTGCCCATTGGATCGGCAATGTTTTTGTCATTAGTATTTATGTCATTGGAATTTGTTTCGTGTTTCGCGCTTCGTATTTCGGATTTAAATAGTAATGTCAGAGGTCTTGCCCCGTTCCGGGTGGCCTGGCGAGCCCCCCCGCTCAGAATGAGGAGCGCTCACTTAGTGGGAGATCTCATTTTCTGCCGGTGTCCCGTTCGAAAAGCCAAACAGCGCCCCCTGCACGGCCGGCGTCAGCGCAATTGTTTGTTCCAGGGAAAGATAGGCCCCTTTGCTGTGGCTGTGGCTGGCCTGATAGGCTTTGATTTGTTCTTCTGACCAGAAGAAAACAGAGCGCCGTCAGAACACGTCAACGATGTTGTCCTGTTTGATTTTGTCCAGATTCACAGCCGGCGCAAATATGAACGGCTCAGCCCCGACACTCACATGCTGAAGATCTAAATTGCTGTCGATTTCGATACGAAGCGGCCGGCGGCTTTCGGCGCATTCTGTCCGGATGACAAAAGACAGCGGCTCTGCCCTCAATTTCCCCTGCACGAAGGGAATGGCGATCGCATCGATCGCTCAGGCGGCGTTTATGTTCTCGCCGGTGCTGAAGGCTACGCGATGGGGCGTGTCGTCGACGGTCACCGGGTAGGCCCAATTGATGGCGGCCGAATCTTTGCGGCATAAAAAGGTCTTTTCCCGTTCCAACTCATCGACCAAATGGGAGACGTCTGGCTGCGGCATTTTCAGCGCTTGCGCGACAAAATCCAGATCAAGAGCCTTGCCTTTCCCGGGTAGTTCGCGGACGACAAAATGGTGCAGCCGGCGCTTTTCCGGGGTAAAGCACCGCACCTTTTGCCCGGACCGCCGGATGCCCGCCCTCAAAACCTGATTGAAGGCAAAAGCGGGAATCGGGAGCACCGATTTGCCGATGCCGACCCGCACCCGGCCCCGAACGGGGCCGCCGCCACCTTGTTTCGCAGTCCTGGCATTTTTCACCAATGGCGGAATAACCGTGGCCCCAATCATCAGCCCGGTATCCAGGCCGGGAACCTTCGAAAATCTGCGCTTCATTGTGTCTTGTTTCATTTTACCTCCTTTCGCCATCTTGTTAAACACGGTGCTGAAAATTACCTTAAAAATCAAGCTTTACACCGCTGCCTCGGGATGGCACGTATATTTTAAAAGAATCCGGTGTGCCTCGTGAGCCGAAAGCCGTGCGCCGAATGCCTTTCGCTAATCAGCAAGAGCGTACTATTCAATCCCGGCGGTTCCTTGTTAAATGGCCTACGGTCTTTGGGATAGAATTGTGTTTAGATACTAAACTCAATAGCCAAAAAATTTTTATCGCAACCGATCGATAAAACCTTCCACGTGCGCCAGAAAGTTATGAATGACTTTCCTCTCACCCTTTGCAAGGTTCCTTAAATAGTGTTCGTACTCCTTTTGAAGTGATGCCCTCATGCTGTCGTGCTGCGCGACGGCCTTCTTCCCCAGCCCGGTGAAGTGTGCTGTAATTTCGTTTTTATTGGCCGGATCTTTGACCTTGAAGATGATTCCCTTTTTATCCAGCCGGGTGAGCGTTTGGGAGACCGCCCCTTTGGATATTCCCAGTTTTCTTGCCATGCCCAGGGCATTGATGGTGGGGTCTTGCACAATAACCTCCAACAGATGCACTTCGGAGGGAAAGAGCTTGACCCCATCGACCTCGACAATGCTTTTTTTCTCCAGAAAAATCAGCTTGTTGATGACCCGGGTGATATGCGAAGCGAAAGTTTCATCAGCTGCCATGCTTCAGAGTTTAGTATCTAAACACGGCTTTGTCAAGATATATCTTTACGGAACTTTAAACAATATTTAGGAATACCGCGGATTATTTACAGTCCGAGAATCTATCGATCATGGAGCTTGCTGGAGTGATGGAGTATCCATCTTCGCTGCGCTTCGACGCGACAAGTTGGCGTGTTGCAATCAGGTGGTCGGCGCTGCGGTCCTCATTTCCACTACTCCAGCACTCCAAGCTCCACTACTTTGAAATCAATACAAAATCACAACCCCATGGAATAATCGCCTTATTCGGGTTCATAGGATCGGATTTTTACAACCCGATCCGGCCGGGCCGCATTAAAAAGAAAACATACCCGTAAAAACTGGCGTACTTACGGTACATATCGATTTCCGTCTCAACGCCATCGATCATCCCCAGCCGCTGCCGGTCGCCGGCATAGGTTTTCCGCAGCATATTCAAACGCTGCTCCAGGGGTTCGTAATAGGATTGTCTCCAGGCCGACTCCGGCAGGATAAAATGCCCTAAAAGATCGTAGCCGCAGTCCTGAATGGCCGTCACGTTGGCGCCAACGTCCAGCATGGCCGGATATTCGTCGCCGAAGAATCGGCGGCACGCCTCCGGCGGGTCGGGCTGCAGCCAGACGAGTTCGGACACCGCTATCCGACCGCCCGGCGCAAGCAGTTTGCGGCAGCGCTTCAGCCCTGCTTTAAAGCCCATGTTGTAAAGCGCACCCTCGGACCAGATCAAATCGAATGAGTTTTCGGAAAGGCCCAGATTGCCCATGTCTTGGCAGCAAGGCCGGATTTTGTCGGCAACGCCCGCAGCCTCAGCGCGGCGCTGTAGTTCGTCCAGGAACGGCTGATAGTTGTCCACGGCCAGAATGGTTCCGTCAAGATGTCCGGCCAGTTCTATGGTCTGTGCACCGTTGCCGCAGCCAAGGTCCAGGATTCTGAGCTCGGCGGATTCTGCCTTGCGCGCCAACCCCGGGTTCGAGGCCAGCAGCCCATCCAATGCCCGGCGGGTCGAGGGGCCGTCACCGGGTCCCAGGCGCGGCAGGGAGGCATCGAAAATCTCGTAAAAAAAAGTCATTTGTTCGTCAGCAGTCATTGTCCCTATCTCCTTAATCTTATTAATTGTCGGTCCACTAAACAAAAAGAAGGGCAATACTCCGTGTGATTTTGTTTTTGAAATAATCTCGGAATAATTGCATCGCGCCGTCATCGATTGGAGAGCAAGAAGTCGCACCTCTATTGTGAGACACGGCAATGGTGAGGACCGTGTGCCTTGTGCAACAGTCTGTGACGACTTCTTTTACAGGACAAGTGCCATATGAGGGGATTAGATAATATCGATTCGAAGATGTCAAGGCTGAAACTCGGAATTACACCCACATTTTCGGATCGGCGCTCGCCCGCGAGCTGGGGCTTTTCCCTTTCTCCAAGAGACTGCGGACCGGCAACCCGATGCTGCTCAGACAGCTGGTCCTCCTCTGTCTGATGCCGTGGATCCTCATTCTCAGCTGCCGCGGCGGGCCAACGCCAGACTTGCCCCGGCGATTATCATCAATCCCCCCGCGGTCCGCAGGACGGATTGAAAGGCCCGCTGACGCTGCATCAAACCGCTTACCTTGCCGGCGACCAATGCCCAAAGCGAAGTGATGCTGAAAGTGATCGCCAAGAAGGTCGGAGCGATAAACGCAAACTGCAATCCAAGGGATCGGGAAGGATCGATGAACTGGGGCAAAAATGCGGCAATGAAAATCAGACTCTTGGGATTGGCAACCGTGATAGCGAGCCCTTGAATAAATAGATTCGCTTTGGAGACCGACGGCGTGTCAACCGTCAGGGACTCACCCGCGCCGCGCCACTGCTTGATTCCGAGATATACCAGGTACACGGCCCCGGCCCAGCGAAGCCACTCAATTGTTTCGGCAACGGCATTCAACAATGAGGTCAGACCGATTGCGGCGACCGCAAGTTGAACGGCGATGCCCGCTGTCGCGCCGGCGACAGTGGACAGCGCGCGCTGCCAGCCGAAGAAAATGCTGTGGGCAACGGTCAGCAGCACGCTCGGTCCGGGCAATGCAATCATGACGGCAGTGGCCAGAACAAATGCCAGATATGTGGATAAATCCATACTTCACCTCTCCTTTACGAACACCAGTATGGAATTATCGAAAAAATATTTATTGTACAAAATTGACTTGATATGCTTTGGGAGTCACAGTGGTTATGGCCTTGAAATGGCGGTGAAAGTGGCTTTGGTCAAAAAAACCGCACTCCAGGGCAACCTGCGCCAAATCGAGACCTTTTTGCAGCAGCGCTTTGGCAAGCTCTATCCTGCAATTCAGCCGATAGGCATGCGGGGTTTGTAATGCCGACCGCTGTCGGTTGAACAGCGGCATTCGACATAAGGCAGTTTTGGATGTCTGAAGAAGGTGTCCGTCACTTATCTAAATCCCATGAAAGATCAAAGCTGTGGGATCCACAATGGATCCCGGCTTATCATAATGCAATAATGGGACAATGCAAAAAAAACGGAAACGTCGAGGCTCAGTAGAAAGTGCTCCCGCCTTTGATACTGCGTCGGATTTGACAACATCACCCCACGACTTAGTTTTTATCTGATATCGATCATAACGCTTGTTCACAAAAGCTTTGAAATACGGAAAGGGTTGTACGGGCGGGTTGCAGACAAAAACTGCATGATATCGACCGTTTCTTTAGCTACCGCTATAACAACCCCTGTCCACTCGAAAGGAGTATCATGCCAAAAATCGTTCGTTTTCACGAGACAGGAGCCGCAGAGGTTCTTAAACTGGAAGAAGTGCCGGTTTCCGAACCCGGCAAGGGCGAAATCCGTCTCAAGGTGGAGGCTTTCGGTCTCAACCGGGCCGAGGTGATGTTTCGCCAGGGGCTGTACCTTGAAGGGGCGGTGTTTCCGTCAAGGCTCGGATACGAGGCCGCCGGCATAGTCGACGCCATAGGGCCGGAGGTCGGTGACATTCAAATCGGTGACCGCGTCAGCACCATTCCTTCATTTTCCATCGGCAAATATGGCGTCTACGGCGAAAGCGCCATTGTTCCGGCCCACGCCGCAGCCAGCTATCCCGACAGGCTTTCGGCGGTCGAAGGCGCGGCCATCTGGATGCAGTACATGACCGCGTTCGGGGCCCTGGTCGAATACGGCCAGTTGGAGCGAGGCGATGCCGTGCTGATCACGGCTGCCAGCAGCAGCGTGGGACTGGCCGCCATTCAGATCGTCAAGTCCTGCGGGGCTGTCGCGGTCGCCGCGACCCGCGGGGAAAGCAAAAAAGGGGCGCTTCTCGAGGCCGGGGCCGACCATGTCATCGTCACCGACAATGAGGATGTTGCCGCCAGAATGAAGGACATCACCGGCGGCCACGGCGCTGCCATCATTTTCGACCCGGTGGCGGGACCGCTGCTGGAAAAGCTTGCCGATGCCGCTGCGCAGGGCGGCGTTATTTTCCAATACGGTGCGCTTTCACTGGCCCCAACCCCATTTCCGCTGTTTCAGGCAATCGGAAAAGGCCTGAGCGTCCGCGGCTACACCCTGTTCGAAATCGCTTCGGATCCTGAAAAGTTGGCCCGCGGCAAGAAATTTATCTACGACGGCCTGTCCTCAGGTGCCTTGAAACCGATCATCGCACGGACATTCCCTATAGATGAGATCGTCGCGGCGCATCGCTTCATGGAGTCCAACCAGCAGATCGGTAAAATTGTTGTCACCGTATAGTCAGGCGGACATTACCCAATTGCTCGGCATCCTGAATATGTCAGCCGGGGTTCATCTTTCAGCGGAATCCGTGGTATTGGAAAGGGCCGAAATATTGGCAGCCGCACGCGCATACCATATCAGTGAACCTCAATTAGGGAATAGGCCAACCACCAGTACTTTATTTGCACCTGCCCCAGAAGCATCATTTGGGCAGCAAACCGGCCTTTCAATGTAGAGATTGACTTTAAACAGCAATTACCTTAAGGTTTCCCCGCGGCAAGGCAGATCCTCTTCACTTTCCTTCACTGACTGTCAAACGGGATAAAACCACTATGAAAGGCAAGCCGGGAATCATTTTATCGACTTTTTTGTTGGCAAGCCCGCTAGGCGCCCGGGAACTAACCGGAACCCTTCAGGAAATTAAGAAAACCGGTCAAATCCAACGTCTTCTCATTTGAACCGTTTGCCCTTGCCGTAAGGCGCAATGATGCCGATTTTCGCCTTATAGCAGATCGCGTGATATCTGAACTTTACAGATCAGAAAAAATTCTGGAGATATACGACAAATGGATTGGCGGATTTACCCGCAAAAGGCTCCCCATTTTCGATGCAATGGTTAAACTCAATGCAACACCCGAGTGAGAACATGTCGGATTCTTCACATATCAATACCTTTTTCATACCGGACAACGGCATGTTCCCGAACAACGATATCCTGCCGCTGGTCCTTATGAAACAGGCTTTTGATCCAACCGAAAAAAACCTGGTGCGAAGCATTGAAAAAACCTTTCAAACAAATGCCTGGGGAAGATCCTGGCGCAACGGCATTTACAGCTTTCATCACTATCACAGCAGCGCGCACGAAGTCCTGGGGCTGTACAGCGGGTGGGTAAAGGTCCGCTTCGGCGGGCCCGGCGGACCGGCAGTATCCGCGAAAAATGGGGATGTAATCGTCGTCCCGGCGGGTGTATCCCACAAAAACCTCGCGCAATCGCCGGATTTCCGGTGTGTGGGGGCCTATCCCCAAGGGCAGTCTCCAGACATGCAATACGGCAAATCCGGCGAACGGCCGCAGACAGACCGCAACATCAGATCCGTGCCGCTGCCTGCCAGGGACCCGGTTGGCGGGAAAAACGGGCCGCTGCTAAAAATATGGGGCCAACGCCACCAGCTGCCCGAACGCCCGTCGCCTTAGACAGCTGAAAAATTCACAACGGTAGCACCACATGGCGACAACAGAGGAACTGCAGATATTAAGGCTGCTGGCCAAAGAGTGGGAACACAACGGCCCGCCCGGCATCATGGACGTCAGCGACATCGTCTCCGCCCTCGATCAGGCACCCAGTGCCACCATGCAGGCGCTCAGGTCACTGTATCAAGTCGGACTGATCGATATGAACGCACTTAAAACCAGTGCCTTTCTGACCCCCGAGGGCCATTCCGCCGTGCAGTCCGGCGAGGTGGATTTGACTATAATTGGAAGGGGATAGGAACAGGCAACCTAAAATCATAAATATTATTCAGGTTCTCGCAGGCTTTTCAGAAAGGCTTTGACATCAGTTTGCGGGGCTGGCTCTTTAAAATCGAAAAAATAGATCGTGCTCGATCCGCCGGACCAGTTGTGCGCAATCGGTCGCGAATGACTGAGTAGTTTGCGAATCCGTTCGTTCGGAAACCGGTTATTGTAGGGTTCCATCCAGTTTAGTTCCCTGCGCTTGAAAATGAATGACTGATCCTGCCTTCGGTAGACGGCGCTGCTGACTTTTTTGCCCTGCATGAATTCCAGCAAAAAGTCGACTGCCATGTGCAGGTCCTTGCCGTCCACCTTCAGACCATACAGATCGTATCCCTGCCGGGACGCTATCTCGGCTATATAAACCAGGGGGAGAATGGCGTAATTCTGATAGTGCATCGCGCGATTGCCTCTGCGCATCTCCAGCGGCCAGCTTCCATCCCTGCTCATGGCACTCATCGCGAGAAGGTAGCGCTGGATACCATATCTAAAAAGATCGTCATAACAAAAACAAGTCTTAATCACAATTTTAAGAAGACTGTTCCATATCTGCTTTAATTATCCCGCAATCCCTCTCAAACGACTGTTAATTTTATCCGAAGTTGTTAACCATTAACTTTACAGTTAACATCAATCCATTAACAGTTACGGTTATTGCCCTCAACGAACGGCTCAGTCGAATCAAAATCTTAAATGATATCAAATCGATATATATTGGTATTCTTTTTAGTCTCACCGGCATCAAAATTGCTAAACAATAAGTTCCGTTAACCTGTAGATAAACGGTGTTGCCTGGCGGATAATCGGCTAATTCGGAATCCGCACGCGACCGCAAACAGCGACAAGGCAAAAAATGATAAAGGAGGTAATTAATGAGAGGCAAGTTAGGATTGATTGGAATTTTGATGGCCGCATTCGCATTCCTGGTGCTGCCCAATGTATGGGCTGCGACCGGCGCGGCGCCGAAAGTGCAGAACAACTGCATGAAATGCCATCAGAAATTCGGCAAGATGGAAAATGTTTTGGCCGGAAACGTGAGCGGCAAATCTATGAAAGCCAACACCATCCAGATGAAGATCAACAATCGCCTGGAGATGGTGAAGTTTACGCCTGAAACAACAATCAGAAACGTACCCGATATGAAGGCGCTCAAAGGCGGCATGGCATTGCGGGTGCACTATAAAACTATGGGCAGTGACCATGTCGCGACGAAAATCGTGGTTAAGCCCAAAATCAAAGTGAAGCCGGAACAACTGATCAAGGTCAAAGAGCTGACAGCCCTCGTCGACAAGGGGCCGGAAAAAGGCGCATACACCCTGGTGGATTCACGCCCCACGCCCGGTTACATGAAAGGGCATATTCCCACCGCCATCTCCATGCCATTTCCCAAAATGAAGGAAATGATGGACAAACTTCCCAAAAACAAAGACCAGCTCGTTATCTTCTACTGTCAGGGTTACAGGTGAGTGCTCAGCCCGATGGCTGCCAGGCTGGCAGCCAAAAAAGGCTACACCAACATCAAGGTATTTCACGCGGGCGCGCCTGCCTGGCAGGCCAACGGAAGGCCGCTGGTCACCACCCAGGGATTTGTCGGCAAACGGCTGGACAACGTGGTGCTGGTCGATACCAGGGGCCCTGCGGCCGCCAAACAAGGCCATATCCAGGGGGCTTTCGCCATTGCCCTGGGTCGTCTCGTGGATGAGCGCGACTCATTCCCGCTGGATACAAAAGTCCCCATCGTACTGTATGGCGATCAGACAGATCTGGCCGATATTACACCGGTGGTGGAAGAACTGGCCATGTGGGTGGATCACAAATTGTTCGTGCTCGATGGCGGCTATGCCGGCTGGACCCAAAAAGGCGGCCAGGTTCAACGCGATAAAATCCGCACCAAGATCGTTTATCTGCCGAAACCGGGTCCCGGTGAAATTGTCGGCGACGAGTTTATGAATATCGTCAACGGCGAACCTGAGGACAAGGTCATTTTGGACGTCCGCACCGCGGATGAAGCCGCTGGAGGTAAAATCGAATGGGCGGTCAACATCCCCCTGGACGATCTGCAGAGCAATCTCGACAAGCTATCAAAGGACAAAGAAGTAATTATCCATTGCGGCACCGGCATGCGGGCGCAGATGGCTTACTCGTCCCTTAAGAACGCCGGCTACAAAACCAGATTTCTGAACGACAAAGTGGCATTCATAAAGAAACAGCCCATTTGCTGCTTCAAGGAATAATATCTGGAAATAAAATCCAATCCTTTCACAAGTACAAGTAGAAGGCACCATTCGAGCCCGCGATGGCCAATCGCGGGCTCGGTTGTTAAGTGTTAAGCTTTTTTCAGCTTCGTGGTATCAAAAGGCAGTTCTCGCAGGCGTACTCCCACCGCATTGGCGACGGCATTGGCCACCGCCGGAGCGACGGTGGGGATGCCCAACTCCCCGACACCGCCGATCTTGTCACGGCTTTGAGCGATATGCACCTCGATTTTCGGAACCTCGGTCATGGACAAGACCGGGTATTCGTCAAAGTTGGCGGTCTTTACGCCGCCGTCTGCAAATCTGATCTGCTCATAAACGGCGACGCTGAGGGCCATGACGACCCCACCCTCCATTTGGGCCCTAATAGCGTCCGGATAGACCGCCGGGCCGCAGTCAATTGCACAAGTGACTTTATGCACCTTGACGTTGCCGGTGGCCCGATCCACAGAGACTTCGGCGACGTGGCCGGCGGTGGAGCCGAAGCAGGAGCGCAGGGCGATCCCGCGGCCGCGTCCCGCCGGCAGAGGGCTGCCCCAGCCCGATTTTTCGGCCAGAAGCTGCAGTGTGCGATAGGCACGGGAATCCTTGGGCAGCAAGTTCTGGCGGAAGTCCACCGGGTCCTTACCTGCCATGGCAGCCAGTTCGTCCATAACGGTTTCCACCGTAAAGGGATTGAAGGTATTGCCCACCGACCGCCAGAAACCCACGGGGATGGGCAGGTTCACCATGACATACTCCACCAGACGATTGGGCAGATCGTAGTCCATGTTGTTGACGCCTTCAATCGAGGTGCCGTCCACACCGTCTTTGACGAACTGGGGGAATATGCGGCTCATAATGGACGGTGCCGCAATCTTATGAATCCAGGCCACCAGGTTGCCGGCGGCATCCAGACCGGCCCGGACATGGCTCAGACTTCCCGGCCGGTAAAAATCGTGCCTAAAGTCGTCTTCGCGGGTCCACATCACCTTAACCGGTCGTTTCATCTGCTTGGCCAGGGCGACCGCATCGATCACCACGTTGACCTCTCCCCGCCGGCCGAATCCGCCGCCGCAATAAGTGGTCATGACTTCGACCTTTTCTGCAGACAGTCCGGTCATCTTAGCGGCGGTGGCCTGGGTTATGGTCTGCATCTGGGTGGGTGCCCAGACCCGAACCCGGTCCTTCTCCACATGGACGGTGCAGTTCATGGGCTCCAGGGTGGCATGGGCCAGGTAGGGAAACTTATAGGTGGCCTCCAGAGTTTTGGCCGCCTGTCCCAAGGCATTATTAGCGTCGCCTTTGGCTTCGGCAACAGCGCCGGCTTTAGTCAAATGCTCCCGGTACCACCTGTCCAGGTTTTCATCATCGAGGTCGGGGTGGGAGCCTTCCGACCACCTGATGTCCAGGGCGTCGCGGCCCTGCAAGGCGGCATAGGTGTTCCGGGCGCAAACCGCCAACCGGTCCTCCAGCGGTACCACTGCCAACACACCCGGCACGGCTTCGGCGTCTTTCTTACTGAAAGAAAGGGGCTTGGCGCCATAGGCCGGTGGACGGGCGACCACGGCCGTGATCATGTCAGGCACCTTGAAGTCGATGCCGAACCGGGTGCGGCCGGCGACCTTGTCCGGAATGTCCACCCGGGCCCGCTTGCTGCCGATGATGCGGTAGTTTTTGGGCTTTTTGAGGGGCGGATTCTGGGGAATCGGCAAGGCGGCTGCTTTCTGACACAGGTTGCCAAAGCTCAGGCTGCGGCCATCGGCGTGCATCACTTTGCCGTTCTCAGCCCGGCAATCCGCGGCCTTGACGCCCCATTGCCGGGCTGCGGCCCGGAGCAGCATTTCCCGGGCCGCCGCCGCCACGTTCCTGAAAAGATCCCAGCGGTGACGCAAACTTGTGCTGCCGCCGGTAAACTGCATATGGTACAGGGGATCCTTGAACGGCTCCCCGGCCAGCGCCTGCTTGACCTGCACATGCTCCCAATCGGCCCCCATTTCATCGGCCAGGATCATGGCGATGCCGGTGTGGGTTCCCTGGCCCAGTTCGGATTGGCCCACCCAGACAGTCACGGTCTCATCAGCGGCGACCTCCAAAAAGGCATGGGGTTTGAATGTTGCACTGTTGGCGGTCAGGCCCAAAGAGACATTCACCAATCCACCCGGGGCGGCGCAGGCGGCAATCATCAGACCGGTACCTTTGATAAAGGTGCGGCGTGTTATATCCTTGTTCATTGGGCACCCCCTTGTGTCTTGATCTGGTTGGCGGCTCTTTTCATGGCCGTCATCACTCTGGGATGGGTCCCGCAGCGGCAGATGACATCATCCATGGCCTCGGCCATCTCTTTTTCGGAGGCGTTGGGATCGCTGGTCAGAAAATCGGCTGCCTGCAGGATCATGCCAGGTTGGCAATAGCCGCACTGGGGAACCTGCTCGGCAATCCAGGCTTGCTTGACCGGGTGGTCCGCGGGCAGACCCTCGATGGTTTGGATGGCACTGTCCTGGACGCTGTCCACCGCCACGGTGCAGGATCTCTCGGCCTGGCCGTCGACGAGCACCGTACAGGAGCCGCATTCGCCGATGCCGCAGCCATATTTTACGCTGGTAAATCCCAGGTTGTCCCGCAGGATCCATAAAAGCGGCGTTTCGGGCGACGCATCAATCTTATACATCTTTCCGTTGACGTTTAATGAGATCATGTGTCTCTCCTTTTTGGTTGGTGATTGAAGTAAATTGTCTCGAAGAGCGAACAAGGGATATAATTGGGTTGCTCGAATCACATTGCATTGGACCAACTGCAATTCAACTGCAGTTGAAAAAATTTCTGCCGGTTTACATTTGAAGATTGGGGATCAGCCTGAGGACGCGTGTCGATGATCGTGCAGCACGAATTGCGAGTTAAGTTCAATTAATTGATTCCAACGACTCATGTCAAGGTATTTTCAGTGACGTCGCCTAGGGAGTCGGCACATTGTTTTCGCGCTGCGGTGGCTTTTCTATCGGTGTGCACGGCCGGCCTTTAATGACCTCCGCAAGCATGTTGACGATGGAAACGCGATCCTTGATGATCAGGGTGTTGGTGGGGGCATAAGCCGTGAGGCGGCCCTGGGGAGACAGAAAAGGTTTGAGGGTAGCGGCCAATTGTTCGGCATCGGCGTGCTCGAGCACGATCATACAGACCGCTACCCGCTCCCCCGATGCGATTTGGTTTTGCTGGGCATGGGGGATTCGGCAGGGCAAAAGCGCCAAGATCACGGCTGCAGCAAAAATTGGGTTCGAGGCTTTCAATATTATCCCCAAATTAAAAACGGCGTTTTCAGGGCGAAGATTCCAAGGCCATTTTGGGGCTGCTTTTACAGCCTAAATCTGTTAAAAACGATGCGGTACCTTGACCCGATGCCAAGGAAGCTCCAACGATAGTTGACCCCACCAAAAAAAGCAACGCATTGGAGAAAAAAATGGCCAACCTGCTTTTCATTACTGCCGATCAGTGGCGGGGGGAATGCCTATCGACGCTCGGTCACCCGACCGTAAAAACCCCCAATCTGGATGAACTCGCGGCCGACGGCGTTTTGTTCCGCAACCATTTCGCCCAAACGGCCCCCTGCGGTCCGAGTCGGGCCTGCCTCTACACCGGCATGTACCTGCACCGGCACCGCTCTTACCAAAACGGAATCCCGTTGGATGCCCGTCACACCAACATCGCCCTGGAAGCCCGCAGGCTGGGCTACCGACCGACGCTGGCCGGCTATACCGATACCAGTCACGATCCCCGAACGCTTCATCCGCGCGATCCCCTGCTCACCAGCTATGAGGAGGTGTTGCCCGGTTTTACCGAGGTGCTGGCCAACCCGCATATCAACCGCCCCCACGATTGGGCCCGGTGGCTGAAGCAGCGCGGCCGCAAGTTGCCGGATCATCTTTCAGACCTCTATTATCAACGCGTTGACAACTACCCCGGTACCGGCCAGCGGGGCGACACATATGCACCGGCGGCCCATTACACCCGCCAGGAGAGCGACTCCGCCTTTCTCACCGAAAAGGCGCTGGAATTTTTTCATCTCCCCAAGAGCCGGCCCTGGTTTCTCCATCTCAGCTACCTGGCGCCCCATCCGCCTTACATCGGGCCGGAGCCCTTCAACAAAATGTATCACCCCGACGACGTGCCTGACCTTCACCAGGCGGCGTCTGCGCAAAAAGAGGGCCAACAGCACCCCTTTCTCGATTTGGTTTTGAAGCTTCAATTCTCCTCGGGGAGCGACGGCGAAGAACCATACCCCCGTGACAACCTGTCCAAACGCCAGCTCAGGGCAACCTATTACGGCCTGATGAGTCATGTGGACGACAATATCGGCCGGCTCATACGCGGACTCAAGCAATCCGGTCAGTATGAGAATACGATCATTGTCTTTGGCAGCGACCATGGCGATCAGCTGTGGGACCACCATCTTGTGGGCAAGGGCGGTTATTTCGACGCCAGCTACCAAATCCCCCTGATTATCCGGGCGCCGGGTGACACGGCCCGCAGGTGCACAGGAACGGTCGTCGACGCCTTTACTGAAAACGTCGATATCATGCCGACCCTGCTGGATCTGCTGGGAGGAGAGATTCCGCTCCAATGCGACGGGCGCTCACTAAGACCGTTTTTGCAGGGGGAGCTGCCGGAAAACTGGCGCAATGAAGTTCACTGGGAAGTGGATTTTCGCTACCTGGACAATTTCCCGGAGTGTTTTCCGAATCAGGAGTTGGGGATAGACGTCGCTGCGTGCAAATTCACCGTTATTCGTGATCACCGCTACAAGTATGTTCATTTCGCCGATCTGCCGCCGCTGTTCTTAGACCTGCAGGATGACCCGCACGAGTTGAACGATCGGGCCGCCGATCCGGCATATGCCAATCTCATGCTCGAGTACTGCCAAAAGATGCTCTCCTGGCGCATGCAGCACGATGAAAGCACGCTGTCCGATATCGTGCTTGGACCGGACGGCCCTATGCCGCTGGAATCCAGAAACGACCGGCGCGATTCCTGACGGTTTAATACTCCCCAAACTCCCGAAGTGTCTCCCACATGGCCATAAAGTTTTCGGGCGGCACATCGCTTTGCACATTGTGGACCGCTGCGAATACAAAGCCGCCACCCGGCGCCAGATCGTCGATCCGCCGTTTGACTTCATCTCTCACCTGGGATGGGGTGCCGAAAGGCAGAACCCGCTGGGTGTCGACACCGCCGCCCCAGAAGGTGATGTCATGGCCGAACTCTCGTTTCAGCGTCCTGGTGTCCATATCTTGCGCATTGACCTGCACCGGATTGAGAATATCCACGCCTTCTTCGATCAGCAGGGGGATGAGAGGTTTTACGGCACCGCAGGTATGGTAGAAAAGATATACGCGTGACCCGGTTTGGGCTTCGGCTTGTTTTTTAATAAATCCAAAGAGTTTTTTGTGGTAGGGATGCACCATCTGCTTGTACATGCGGGGAGAACAGAACAAGCTGTTCTGGGCCGCCAGATCGTCCGCCTCGGAGACAATCAGTATATTGTCGCCGGCCGCCGCGATGGCCTTCTGCCAGAACTGCATCTTCAATGCGGTGATTTTCTCCATCAGCGCGTGCACGAACTGCTCGTTTACGGCCATATCCAGAAAAAATTTTTCAAAGCCGCATGTCCACAGGGCTGTCTCCCAAATCCCGCCATAGTCACGATCCAGCACGCAGGCCCTTTTCTGGGCATGCACGCAGCTGTCGACTTTTTGCTTTATCGCCGCATAGCGCGTCTCATCCTGGAAGTCAGGCCAGGAGACCTGTTCGAGATCTATGGGAGTTGACGCATGCTTCAGCGGGGCGTCATACATATCAAAATAGTGCCCGCCATCAACAGGCATCTTCCACTTTACGCCCCATTCGTCGGTGACGGCATCGTAGTCCCCGTCCCGAACCACGTCGGTGGCCAATCCCCGCTTGGACGGCGGATCCGGTTTGACGGCCCTGACATCGATCCCCAGGCGTTCGACCATATCATCATCAACTGCGGCCAGTTGGGTCACCAGATCGAAAATCCCGATCTCCGTCTCCGGCATCCCCAGATGGCGCCTCAAGGCGACATAGGCATGACGGTTTATCCCGGATACCGCGGTTGCGCCCATATCGAAGGGAATTCGATCCGGTTCACGGTGCTCCAGGGCCGCTCTAACCCGCTCATAGCTTGTATAGGCCATAGTACAAGTTTTGGTTATTCTTTAAATTAGTTGTTGCAAATTGATCCCACCAAGTATGAATTTTGATTCCATACCATCCAATTTATCCTATTGTATCAATTATATTTTAATGGCCGCCCACTCGCTTGCGCTCGTTCGGCTGACGCAGACATTTTCCGGAATAGTCGACCGCCATGGCCGAATATAAAACCCGTTGCCCTTCGGGCGAAATTAAAAGCTTTGCCTTTATAATAGCCTATTTTATATTGAATATCAGCGTTTGCTTGCCCCGTTGCAGCATGTAATGCAAAGTCGGGTCCGCGTCCGTCTGCGCCTAATTAATTACACTATAGTCGCAAATCAAACAACGCTGCTGTTTATTCCTCCAACTCTTGTGGATATAATCATAATCTTATTAAACTTTTCATCGACGGGGCATTGCCGCTGAGAGCCTCGAATGCGCGGGTGATTTGGTCGAGCGGGCGCACGTCCGTGATCAGCGCCTCACAATCAATCGCGCCGGAGGCGACCAGTTCGATGGCCTGATCAAAATCCTCCGGTTCATACACCCGGGCTCCCAGGAGTTCGATTTCTCTCTCGAAAAATCTGAAGAGATCCACCTTCGGTTTGGTGCCGTGGATGGCGACCAGGACGATCCGGCAGCGGGTGGCGGCCGCTGCGGTCATCGTGTCGACACCTGCCTGGGTGCCGGCGACTTCAAAGATCACATCGGCGCCCTTGCCGGCGGTGCGTGCCTGGATCTCGTCGGCGACACTCTCCCTGCGGGGGTTCAGGGTATCAAAACCCAGAGATTGGGCCAGTTCCAGGCGATAGGCGTTTACTTCCGACAGAATGACACTGGCCCCCATGTGCCGGGCCACCATGGCGATAACCATGCCGATCGGCCCACCGCCGATGATCAGGGTATCTTCACCGCCCGCCAGGCGGCCACGCCGCACATCGTGGCAGACCACGGCCACCGGCTCGACGAGGGCGGCATGCTCCAATGGCAGATCGGCGGGAATCTTGTGGACGGTTTCGGCCGGCACGGTGCACATTTGTTGAAAAGCACCGTCGATGTCAACGCCGATGACCTTAAGGTTCTGGCATATATGGGCGTGCCCCCGCTGACAGGCGGGACATTCACCGCAAGCCGAGAGCGGGCGGACAACCACCGGATCGCCAGGTTCGAGGCCCTGGACGTCTGCGCCGAGGGCGTCGATCCTGCCGGACATTTCATGGCCGATGACCCGGCGGGATCCCACCCGGTCATCCAAAGCCCCGTGAAATATATGCAGATCACTGCCGCAAATCCCGCAATAGGATACCCTTACCCGGGCCTGGCCCTCGGCGGGGTCGGCAGGCCGCACGGATTCAATCGTAAGGCGTTTGTTCCCGGTGTAGTATGCTGCTTTCATATTTTATTCCATTATTGACAATCTGGTCTCCTGGGCTAGGCCAGAGACATTCGGCTATGCTTTGTGTCTTGGTTACTTATGGTTTCGGGTGTCAGGTTTCAGGTGTCAGGAAAAAACGAATCATGAGTCCTGATCCCTGATTGGGTTGATGCAGAACCTCAATAGCAGTGAAAGAAAACTCATATCACGAATGACTCCGATCAACCGGATCGCCTTCAGTTGCCGACACCTGAAACCTGACACCTGACACCCGACACCTGAACACTACTGGTAAAAGTTGCCACCTTAATCAGCCTTGTGGGATGCACCAAAACCGGGAGCTGCCGCGGCTCAGTATTGAAAAGCCGGGGCCTCTGAGCCCGGATCATCACTTATAGTTGGCAATCATATCCTTGATGCCTGGAATCGTATGGACCTGGTACTCGTGGTCGGGATGGAAGTATTGCAGCAAAGACCGGCTGGTTTGACCCACGAGAATGGTGAAGTAGTACATTTCGTAGCCCGGCGCCACCACGACCGGGTGATAGCCCTTGTCGACAATGACGGTGCTGCCGTTTTTAATGTGATAGACCGGCCCGAAGTCCTCCTCTTTTTCGTAAAGGAACTGGGCGGCAAACCCCTCGGGAGGATTGAAACGGTATTGGTAGACCTCTTCGTGGGCGGTTTCGCTGCTCTCGATATCCTCATCATGTTTGTGGGGAGGGAAACCGGACCATCCCCCCGCACCTACGGTAAAAAGCTCATTGACCAGCAGCCGGCCGACCCTGCCCTCGGCGTTTTTACCGAGGATGTGCAAAATTTTGCGGTGGGTTTTGGTCTCGTCGCTGCCGTATTGGACAGTCTCCACTTCCGCCGGGGTGACCCGGAAGGGACGCAGTTGCTTCTCATAGCGGCCGCCGGCGATAAACACCTCCGCCTCGTCGGTGAGGCAAGTCATGACGGCTTCGGCCCCAAGGGGCACATAAACGGCATCCGGCTTGCCTTTGAAGATGCCGGTGCGCACCCCGACACGCTCGAATTGAACGCCGTCGACGGTCACGTCACAGGTTCCCGATGCCAAAACGATGACCGATTCAAAGTTCTCCAGGCAGAAGGAAAAGCGCCGGCCCTCGGTGAGTTTGACATCGTTGAAAAAAGTATTCGGCACCAGCGGGTTGCCGACATCGACGATGGGCTCGTTCGGTTGTCATGCGGTTTTATGTGTCTTTGCATGGTATTTCCCTGATTAAGATTTTGAATCAATTGTTAGCCAAGAATCCAATCCCAACTGAACCCAAAGCGCTCAATTGGGTGTTATTTGGTAATTGTTATTAGAAATGGCCGAAGGGTTGTTTTAATATCCCTGTCATTGGTGACAGGCAAAAACAGATCGCCCTCCTTCTATACTATTAACCAATAACCAATAACTAATAACGTGAACGGCAGGTCCGGCATCACAACCGGACCGACCGGGCCTAATACTGTTTGGCCTTGCTGATATTTGTCTGCATGTCTTCCGCGGCGCTTACCACCGCGCTTTTCTCGGAGACCTCCGGTGTGCCGACCCGCCACCAGGTACTATAGCCGTGGGTCATGCTCTTGGGTGCGGTGCGAACTTCGATCAGGGTGCTCACCGGACTGTTTTTGGCCTCCTTAAAGGCGGTTTCAAACGCTGCCGGACTGGATACCGACCAGGTTTGACAACCATAGCTTCTGGCATTCATGGCATAGTCAATGGGCAGCACGGCCCCGTCGAGTCGTTCGCTGTTGCCGTCGCGATAGCGAAACTGACATCTGAAATGGGGAATGCCCTGGGATGCCTGAAGGCTGTCGATACAGTCGAAGCCGTGATTGTTGAATAAAATAATGTTGATTTTAAGGCCCTCCTGAATGGCGGTGACGATTTCGGAGTGCAGCATCAGATAGCCGCCGTCGCCCACCAGACAGTACACCTCCTTGTCAGGGGCCGCCAATTTAACACCCACCGCCCCCGAGACCTCATATCCCATGCAGGAAAAGCCATACTCCAGGTGATAGGTCCCGGCCTGGGTCACGCGCCACAGTCTTTCCAGATCGCTGGGAAGGCTGCCCGAAGCGGCAACGACTATGGCATCTTCGGCCATCAACCCCTGGTTCAACTGGCCGATTACCTGCGTTTGGGCGTATTCGCCCCCGCCGGCGCCGTAGATACGATCGACTTCAGCGGCCCATCGATCCCGCAGGGCTTTGGGCTCCTCCTCCCACCGGGATCGGTAGCCGTGCGCGGAAAGTTTTGCGGCAAGGGCTTCGAGGGCTTCACGGGCGTCGGCCAGCAGCGGCATAGAATCCATTTTGTAGGCGTCAAAGTTGCAGACGTTGACACTGAGCAGTTCTACCGCCGGATTTTGAAAATTCCATTTGGAGGCGGTGTGAATATCGTTCAAACGCGTGCCCACGGCAATCACCAGATCGCACTGATGGGCAACTTCGTTGGCGGCCAGGGTACCGGTTACCCCGACGGCCCCCATGTTCAGGGGGTGATGCCAGGGAATTTCACCTTTGCCCGCCTGGGTCTCGCAGAAGGGAATGTTGAATTTCTCAGCAAACGCGGCCAGGGCTTCGCCGGCATCGGAGTAGCGCACTCCGCCGCCGCAGATGAGCATCGGTTTTAGTTTGCCCACAATAACATCGGCGGCCTGTCGCGCATCGGCGGCTTCCAGGGGGCGCCGCGTCAGACGGTGCACCCGGCGTTTAAAAAAACTGAGGGGGTAGTCCCAGGCCTCGGCCTGGACATCCTGGGGCAGACACAGGCAGACCGCACCCGTCTCGGCGGGGTCGGTCAGCACGCGCATGGCATTGATGGCCGCGGTCATCAACTGTTCGGGCCGCATGATGCGATCCCAGTACTTGCAGACGGCCTTGAAGGCGTCGTTGGCGGTAATGTTATAGTCGTAAAACTGTTCGATCTGCTGCAGCACGGGGTCCGGCTGGCGGCAGGCGAAGATGTCGCCGGGCAAGAAGAGGGCCGGAATCCGGTTGACCGTGGCCGTGCCGGCGGCGGTGACCATGTTCAGCGCTCCGGGGCCGATGGAACTGGCAACTGCCATAATTTTGCGGCGCTTGTGCTGCTTCGCAAAAGCGACGGCCAAATGGGCCATGCCCTGTTCGCTGTGCCCCTGATAGAACTTGAGTCGGTGATTTTTTTCTTCCAGCGCTTCGCCCAGGCCCACGACACAGCCGTGACCGAAGATACCGATGACGCCTTGCACGAATTTTATTTCGGCACCGTCGACTGCGATATACTGGTTGTCGAGAAATTTTACCAGGGCCTGTGACATGGTGAGTCTGATGGTTTGCATGAATACTGCCTCCTGTTTTGCTTTTGGCATACGTTGATTTGCCGCGACCGGCAATCCCGTCCGTCATGTATCGCCAGGAGTCGTGTCCTGTATCGATGCCGGCATGGCATGCCTGCGGGACTATAGGGGCTGTTTCCCAGAAATAACTGTCGATTAACCTGCGTTAATGTTTTGCCATACGCAACCTCATCCAAAGGAAGTAGGCGCGGGGTTCCCAGCAGAGTTGGATAACCCATCGATCCCAGTTGTTTATAGGTCCTATATGACCTATAGGACCTATAGGACCTATTAGGGTTTATCCCCGCCCGTAGCAGCATTTACGCTGTTTTACTGGCGGGGATGAACCCCGCCACTACGACTAACAAATCGTCGACAACCACAATTTGACAATAAGGTATTCGGATCTATTTCCGGGACACAACGCTAGGGGCTGTTTTCCCAGAAGCGATCCATGCGGTTTCGCATGTCCGCTGCGATCTCGAAGAGATCCCGTTCCCAGAGCGTATCATTGAGGATCTCGCCGGACACAACGCCGTCAAAGCCGGTGTCCTTGACCGCTGCGACCCATTCTTTGAGCGGCAGGTCCCCGTCCCCGGGCAGATACCCCCGCAAGCGCCTTTCATCCACCCATGGTTCGCCCTCGGCCGGGCGTAAGCCGTCGGCCAGATGAACGCCGTAGATGAGATCTTTGTCCACCCTGGCAAGCTCTTCGCACATGGTTCCGCGGCCGGCCCACAAGTGCCAGAAATCGAGCACCAGGCCCACATTTTTTCGGCCCACCGCCTCGATCAGTTGGAGACATTGGGACAGGCTGTGAATCGGGGTCCAGGCGGCGCCCTCCACCTGGAAGCGGATCCCGCGGGCCTGTCCCAGGTCGGCGATTGCGGCGATGTTGGCGGCCGTCAGTTTTATAATCTCCCCCCAGGGTCTTTGAGCCAGGCCACCGAAGGCATTCAGCTGGATCGTGGGGCAGCCGATGGCAGCGGCCACGTCGCACAGGCGCTGGGCTTCATCCATCAGAGACCGGCGTTCGGCGGGCCCACAGCGCTCCACGGAACCGAGGATATCGATACAGGCCGGCGCAATCCCATGCCGCTTCAACGTGGCCCGCAGATCTTCGGCGCCGTACCCGGCATCCAGATAACGCAGGAGCTTGTCCGTGTGCAGCTCGACAGCCTCGTACCCGGTTTCCGCGGCAACGCGGATATCGGTGTTGATGTTGGAATAAAGCGTGGTCTGGCCATGCAGGGTCGCGATCATGTTTCTACTTTTTCCTCCAAAATATGAGGGCTCTTCAAGTGCCGCATTCTCGTGTGAAACTTCAATATTATCTATCTCACGCCAAGGCGCAAAGACGCAAAGGAAATAACTAATATTATAAATTATCTTGGCGTCTTGGCGTCTTTGCGTGAAAATGAACAGTTTTTCTTCGACCAGACTGGAAGCTTGCGGCCAGCGTCGGCGCTATAACCAAGTGCCGCTCGTGAAAGCACGGCCGATTGTGGTCATGGTATCACAACGCGCCCTGAGCTTCGATGAAGTCCGTCGCCTCCTGAAGGTACGGAAAAACCGCCGAGCATCCGTGCCGGCTGACCGTCAGCGCACCGCAGGCATTGGCCAGCTCGCAGCACCGCCCCCAGTCCCAGCCCTGAAGGTAGCCATAGATCAGGCCGCTGGCAAAAGCGTCCCCGGCGCCCACGGTGTTGACGATCTCCACCTTGAACCCGGCCCGGTCAACCAGATCATCGTTGGGACGATAGACGCGCACGCCCCGCTCGCCGCGTTTGAGCACCAACGCGCGCTGCGGGCGACCGGAATCCAGCAATTCGGTCATCAATGCAGGAAGGGCGTCGCGCTGGGCTGAATCAACGGATTGGCCTTGCATGACGTTTCCCGGGTCCGGGTCCAGCAGGGCGAAAAACTCCTCTTCCGTGCCGATGATCACATCCACGTTGGGAAGAATGGCTCGAATGTTCAAACCGAAGTCCCAGGGTTCCTGCCACTGATCGGGCCGCAAATCCAAATCCATAAATGTCGCTACCCCGCTGGCCCGGCAGCGCTCGGCGACATACAGGACCGCATCACGGCAGCTTCCGCGACTCAACGCGGTTCCCGAAATCATAAAAGCGCGCATCCGGTCAAAGGGCAACTCCCGGGCATCCTGAACGGTTAGGTGGATATCGGCCGGATTATCACGGTAAAATACCAGCGGAAATCGATCCGGCGGCTGTACGGCCACAATGGCCAGGCCGGTGCGGGCGTTGGATTTGCGGCGGATAAACTCGGTATTGACACCATCCCGTGCCAGGTAGCGCAGCACAAAATCGCCCACAAGATCTTCGCCCACGGCGGTCAGAACACCGGAACGCAATCCCAGCCGGCTGGTGCCGATGGCGATGTTGACCGGGCTGCCGCCCACACTGGTGTCAAAGCCCCGGACATCTTCGAATTCGGCACCGATCTGCTGGGCGAACAGGTCCATCGAGACTCTGCCGATGGAGAACAGATCAAATTGTTTTTCAGACATTTGGTATCCCTCCGAGTTGATTCTTCGATTGCGATCACAGCCCGATGCGCTTCAAATACTCCCGATTCCGCTGGGCCATCTCCCCGGGTGATCCCATATTCGGCAATACATCCTGTTCGACAACCACCCAATCATCATAGTCCCTCGCACGCAGCTCATCGAGAACAGCCCGAAAATCGACTTCGCCTTTGCCCAGCTCGCAAAACAAGCCCTTGCCAACCGCCTCGTTGTACTCCCATTTTTTGTTGCGGGCGGCCGCAGCGATGGCAGCATCACAATCCTTGAAATGCACATGGCGGATGCGGTCGGTATGCTTTTTCAAGCCTTCGAGGGGCTCGCCGCCGCCGTAGCGATAGTGTCCGGTATCAAAACACAAACCGATCAGCTCAGGGTCGGTCAGCTCCAGCAGCCGGGAAATTTCCCCGGGTGCCTCGATCCAGGTGGAGCAGTGGGGGTGAAAGACGGTTCTGATGCCGGTTTCCTCTTTTACCCTGCGGGCGATCAGATGCAGGCCATCAGTGAAAACCGTCCACTGCGCAGCGGTCATGCCGTCCCGGTCGGCAACGCGGCCGGCAACCCGGTTGCGGGCGTCATAGGCAAACAGGTTGTCACCCACAATGATCAGGGCGCTTGCACCCCCGACAGCCGCCAGCAAACCGGCGGTTCGCTCCGCCCTCCGGGCACTTTCCTGATGGCCGCCGCGATCGATCAATACAGAGGTGACCCACGAACCCACCAGGCTCAGTTCCCGTCGGTCCAGCTCGTCTTTGAGCAGAGCCGGGTCGGTCGGCATAAACCCCCAATCGCCGAGCTCGGTGCCCTTGAATCCGGTCTGCTGCATTTCGTCCAGAACCTGACGATAATCGCCGGAACGCGAGGATTCCAATGTTTTCTCAATGACACCCCAGGAGCAGGGTGCATTGGCAAGCTTGATCATTTTTATGCTCCTTCTACAGCGGTTGTCATAGGTGTGTTCCGATTGCCGATTTTTCAAACAGGAGAAAAATTAGCGTTTAAAAGATTTAAAATACCATAGGCGTGACAACCGCTAACAGGTTCCTCGCAGGATAAGTTCCGGATCCAGAATTATTTTTTTGGCTGTAAATGAAGAATCCTTCTCGTTTTCCGGCTGCAACCGATCCAGCAAAATTTCCACCGCCGATTTTCCCATGCGGCTTTTGGGCTGGCGGATGGTGGATAAATTGATTGCAGGCCAGGAGGCGTAGGGAATATCGTCAAAACCGATGAGGGCGATATCCTCCGGTACATTCAGGTGCCTTTCCTTAATGCCCTGAAGAATTCCCATGGCCACAATATCGTTTCCGGCGACCACGGCTTCCGGATAGACGCCGGTGTCAATCATCCGGGTGATGATTTCGTACCCGCTTTGGAGTCGCCAGTCGCCAAATCGCACATAGTCGTCGTTGACTTCGATGTTATACCGGTCCATGGCTTCCTGAAAGCCTCTAAAGCGCCCGCCGACGGGAGATTCGCCATCATTTCCGCTGATGAAACCGATGCGGCGGTATCCTTTTTCGATGAGCGTGCGGGCTGCCAGATAGCCGCCCCTGACGTTGTCGGTGAGCACAAAGCTGTATTTTGTCCGTTCTGGCGTATTGCCTAAATATACAAACGGAATCGGCATATGTCTGCGGTTTTCAAACAAATTCGACTGGCTCGAAACGGGCGCCAAAATAATGCCGTCGACACGTTTCTCGAGCAGATTCAGTAAATAGGATTTTTCCTTGGACAGGTCGTAGTTGGTGTTGCACAAAAAGGTGTTGTACCCCGCTAAACTCGCCCTCTCCTCGACACCCCTGGCAATCTCGGGATAAAAGGGATTGGTAATGTCCGGAAGAATCAGTCCCAGGGTTCCGGTCTGTTTTTGGACCAGACCGCGCGCGACGGCATTGGGCGTATACTCAATTTCTTCAGCGATTTTTATAATTTCCTGCCGCGTTTGCTCGCTGACGCCCTTGAGTCCGTTTAAGGCTCGCGACACCGACGAATATGAGATGCCGGCAGTTTTGGCGATATCCTTGATTGTTGCTTTCATGAAACCTCGGACGGTTTTTGATATTGCTGATCGGACAGCACTGGAGGCACGTTGACGAATGGCATCGAGATCCGCTGGTGCGGCCGCTGATTTTCTCCAATCGCCTGCCACCTCATTTTGAATCACAAAATAACTCAAACGTTTGCTTTTTGTCAAGCAGAGAGTACGATTATTTTTCAATCTTCCACATGGATACGTCCATTCGCACAATTATCTATAACTAATTGAATTATTAACATATATAATCTTAAAAAGGGAGGGGCAGGCCAGGAGCAGTAGTTGATCAAGCCAGCTCAAGGATTATTTCATGGTTACTGAAGCACAATGGAATGTTATTTTTTTTCTAATCCGCCAATATTTTGCTTGACAATCAGCAAACGTTTGCGCTACCAAGAAGTTCAGTCGCCGCCCCTGGCGGCAACCAAGAATTATCCTGGACCATCTGCGCCTTCGCGCTGCCGGACGGCTGATCGCGCACCGGGAGCAGGATGGGTTGGCCGGACGGCTGATCAAAAAAATCTGCCTTAAACGCAACTTAGCACCTGGCCAACTCACCGCAAGTAACGCCCGGCAGACCGGCATAAAAGAATGTAAGCTAGTCGTCGATAAAATTTGTAAAATCCCGCAATATCGAGATCGGTATGTTTAATGAAGAGTTCAGACTCGACCAGCCTTTCAGGTGGAGTATGGTCGGCGGCGGCCGCGGGAGTCAGATCGGATACATCCACCGCAGCGCCGCCGTGCGCGATGGTCTGTTCAAACTGGTGGCCGGTGCTTTTGATATAGATCCCGAACGCTGCGTGCAATTCGGCCGCAATATCGGTGTCGAGGAAGACCGGTGCTATTCCGACTACCGCGAAATGTTTCACAGAGAGTCCCAGCGTTCCGACGGGATTCAGGTCGTCTCGATCGCAACACCGAACAAATATCACTACGAAATGACCAAAGGGGCCCTGGAAGCAGGTCTTCACGTGATTTGTGAAAAGCCGCTCACCTTCACCGTCAGCGAGGCGCAGGAATTAAAGCGGATCGCAGAAAAAAACAACCGCGTCGTCGGCATAACCTATGGCTATACCGGTCATCAGATGATTCACCAGGCCAGAAACATGATCGCCCATGGAGAACTGGGCGATATCAGAGTTATCAACATGCAGTTTGCCCATGGCTGGCACTCTGAACCCGTCGAGGACATCGATCCGGGCACAAAATGGCGGGTAACCCCGGAAATCGCCGGTCCGTCCTACGTGTTGGGCGACGTGGGCACCCATACCTATTATTTGGCTGAGGTTATGGTTCCAAACCTGAAAATAAAAAACCTGATGTGCATGTGCCAGAGCTTTGTTGCATCCCGCGCGCCCCTGGAAGACAATGCCTTTGTCCTGATGAATTTCGAAAACGGCGCCGTCGGCAATCTTTGGGCCAGCTGCGTAAATGCCGGGGCCATGCATGATCTGAAAATTCGCGTCACCGGTTCCAAAGCGAGCCTGCAATGGTGTGACGAACATCCCAATCAGCTGCTCTTCGAGGTTCAGGGGGAGCCGAAACGCATCATGGAACGGGGCCATGGCTACAACTACAATCAGGACCCGGCTGTGAGCGCAAATCGCATCGGGGCGGGTCACGCAGAAGGCTTGTTTGAATCCTGGGCCAATATATACCACCGGTTTGCACATGCGATGGACACGGCCGAGCTCGGCAAAGACAAAACCGACGAAGCCTGCTGGTATCCGGATATCGACGCCGGAATTGTCGGTGTCCGCTTCATAGAACGATGCCTGGAATCGGCTGCTCAAGGATCGATTTGGGTAGATTTTTAGAAGGCACTTCTATTAGAAAATAAAACTCAGGGAGTCGGGGGGATGGGAAGGGCTGTCTCGCTCAGGCGTGCAATAATGAATGCCGACAAACCCCAAAGTGCCCGGCCCGGCCAAAACTCGTGGGAGACGCGGCGTCATGATCCGCTGATCGGAGATACTCCCTATCTGACTGAAATAACAGTTTAATATCCATCCACCGCACCGGGTTTTTGCTATTGACAACCGATTCGGCAAATATTAGTCTCGATTTGTCGGAGAATGGTTTCACTGTCTGTCTTTATCAACACCCAAAAAAGGAGATCAGGCCATGAAAAAAAATCCCATTCCATCGATCAAAAAAAGCAGTACTTTGTTGGTTGCAGCCGTAATTTTCCTCTTCGCTTTATCTACTTTCTCCTATGCATTTACCTTCGGCTATTCGAGCCCCAACTTTGATGACAACTTTCAAACCGTACTGAGAAACACCGCCAAAAAATATGCCGAGTCCCTGGGGCATTCCATTCAGATTGAAGATGCCCGCGAGGATGTGGGGACCCAGATCAGCCAAATCCAAAATTTCATCGCCTCAGGGGTGGATGCCATCATCCTGGCGGTGGTGAGCGCCGAGTCGTCACCCCAAATCACCAAAATGGCCGCCAGAGCCGGGGTACCCCTGGTGTACATCAACAGAATGCCCACCGATTTGAAGTCACTCGGGGACAAAGCCGTCTTTGTCGGATCGGATGAAAAATGGTCCGGGACCCTGGAGGCCTTCGAGTTGTGCAAACTGGCCGGCGGTCAGGGCAATGCCGTCATGCTGGTCGGACTCCTGAGCAATGAGGCGGCGGTAACCCGCTCCCAGGATGTCCGCGAGGTTTTTGGCGGCCTTTCCATGTGCAAAGGCATCAAGCTGGTCGATGAGCAGGTCGGCGAGTGGCAGCGAACCAAAGCCAACGACATTGTCACCAACTGGATCAGTTCCGGGATTAAGTTCAATATTGTCGCGGCCAACAACGATGAGATGGCTATCGGTGCCATTCAGGCGCTGAAAGCGGCCGGCATCAGCATGGATGATGTTTTTGTCGGCGGCGTCGATGCCACCGCAGATGCCCTGGCTTCCATGAAGGCCGGCGAGTTGGATGTTACCGTCTTCCAGAATGCTGCCGCCCAGGCCGAGGGAGGCATCGATGCGGCCATAAAACTGATCAAAGGCGAAAAACTGCCCAAATTCGTCGTGGTTCCCTTTGAGCTGGTAACCCCGGAGAACCTGCATAAATACATGGGTTCCAATTAAAGCCGTTCCAAGATGCGGGGAGAAAAGAACTTTTCAGATATCCCCGCATCAAGGCTTTTTCCACTGAAGCGTCAGAAACTTCGTCGATCATTCCCCTCTGAAGAACTAAGGAAGGGTGCCCACGACGCCACCTGCAACGATCTGTTGTTTTCGCCTAATCGAGCGTTTGTCAGAATAACGTTCCGATAGAGGTAGTTTTTTGAGTTTTCCCAGGATCATTAATAACATCTAATATAGCATGATCCTGACGCTCTATTAATTGTTTTTCCTTTTTACAGACGTAACTATTAAACCAGGTTGCTATCATTTTCAGCCAAATTCGCTCGATCGGATTTAAGTCAGGCAAATAAGGAGGCAAGTACTTCGGGGTACAGCAATCCCATTGGTCGTTTTACGCTTGTGCCAGGATGCATTGTCCATAATCAAAACATTGGTTGTTCATTGAAACGAAACGGTTTTGTCGGCTTCATCAAAAGTCTAGTTTTTTAAATAGAAACAACAATATAACGGTTGTCATGTTTGCAATAAATTCAGATGGTTACACACCAAGCTTTGTCCTGGCAGAAAAACTGGCAAACGGAACATATTTATGACAACCGGTACAATCAGAGGAAGATAATCCCATGCCTGGTGAAAATTCAAAAGTAGTTTTAAAGACCGAGGGTTTAACCAAACACTACGGCGGCGTGCGCGCGCTTCAGGATGCTGATTTTAGTTTATACGAGCGCGAGCACGTCGCCATTGTCGGGGACAATGGCGACGGCAAATCGACCATTATCCGTCAGATAACCGGAGTTGAAATACCGACGTCCGGAAAAATCTATTTCGACGGCAAGCTGGTTAATTTCAAGACCCCGCTGGATGCCAGGGAAGCCGGGATTGAAACGGTTTATCAAAACCTGGCCATCGCCAATGACCTGGACGTTCCCTCGAACATCTTTCTAGGGCGCGAGGAAACCTATTTCAATCTCGGCCCTTTCAGCTTTTTGAACGAAAAGGTCATGACCGACAAATCGCAGGGCGTCCTTGCCAAAACGGGGGTCAAAATCCCTGATTTGAAAGTCCACATGGGCAACATGTCCGGGGGGCAGCGCCAATGTGTGGCCATCAGCCGCGCGGCCAGTTTTGCCTCCAAGTTAATCATCATGGACGAGCCCACTGCCGCTTTAGGTGTGCAGGAAACCGCGCAGGTTGAAAACATCATCAGAAATTTGAAAGAAAGAGGAATTCCGCTGATTATCATCAGCCATAATTTAAGACAGGTCCTCGAGTTGGCCGACAAGGTTTTCGTCTTTCGCCAGGGCAGAATTGTCGGCAGCCTGGAAACCGCCGAGACGGACGGCAACGAAATCGTCGCCATGATAACCGGCGTCAAAAAAGGCGCTGACGCTGATGCAACTCACAGCTGAAACGGATGCAGGCAAAGACCCCATGATCGATCAAATTACATCCAATGAGAAATCAGGTGCGCTTCGATCCCAATACCGCAAACTCCCCCCGGAATTCGGCATTTTCCTTGTTTTGATGGGAATCGCCCTCCTGTTCGAAGTACTGGGGTGGATTTTTGTCGGTCAGAGCTTTCTGGCCAATCGCCAGCGCTTGATCATCATGATTTTGCAGATGGCGATCATCGGAATCATTGCCGTGGGTGTGACCCAGGTCATCATAATGGCGGGGATCGATTTGTCCGGCGGATCCGTGCTGGCCTTCGCGGGCATGGTGGCGGCGAGCCTGGCGCAGACTTCGGAGTACGCCAGGGCGGTCTATCCCTCACTGACCGATCTACCGGTTGTGATACCGGTGATGGCCGGCATTTTCATTGGTGTCTGCGCCGGTCTGGTCAACGGCAGCATCATTGCCTTGACCGGCATTCCGCCGTTTATCGCCACCCTGGGCATGCTGGTCTCCGCGAGGGGTTTGGCACGCTGGTATACCTCCGGCGCCCAGGTCAGTTTTTTTACAGATAGTTTTGCGGTGATTGGAAGCGGGGTGTGGCCGGTGGTTATTTTTCTGGCCGTTGCGATTCTCTTCCACATCATCTTGAGATACACCACCTATGGCAAGCACACCTATGCCATCGGTTCCAACGAGGAAGCTGCCAGGGTAGCGGGAATCGACATCAAAAAACACAAAATTCTGGTGTATATGATTGCCGGAGGGTTGTACGGTCTTGCGGGGGTGGTGATCACCTCGCGGGCACTAACCGCCCAGTCAGGCGCCGGCATCATGTACGAATTGGATGCCATCTCTGCGGTTGTGATCGGGGGCACTTCCCTTTTTGGCGGCAAGGGCAGGATCACGGGAACCATCATCGGGGTTTGTATTCTCGGCGTGTTGACGTCCGGGTTTATTTTCCTCAGAATCGATCTCTACTATGTCAACATGGTCAAGGGACTTCTCATTATTGCCGTGGTTGTCGCCGACACCTATCGCTATCGGAAGGAAACCAAAAAAGACGAATAAAACATGAAAACCACTTTAAAGAATTTAGCAACCCGGGCCAGAACCCATCCCGAAGTCGGTATATTTATCGTACTCGTCGGCATTGCCCTTCTTTTTGAGCTCCTGGGTTGGATTTTCGTGGGTCAAAGTTTTCTTTTGAATCAAAGAAGACTCGTCATCATAATTTTGCAGGTATCCATCATCGGCATCATTGCCGTCGGTGTAACCCAGGTGATCATTTCCGCCGGGATCGATCTGTCGGGCGGATCCATTGTCGGTTTGGCTGCCATGGTGGCCGCCAGCCTGGCACAGGATTCCAGCTATGCCAAGGCGATGTTTCCTGCACTGACTGATCTGCCGCTCATCGTTCCTGTGCTGGTCGGCATCACCGTCGGCATTGTGGCGGGCTGCATCAACGGCGGCATCATTTCCTTGACCGGCATCCCGCCATTTATCGCCACACTGGGCATGCTGGTTGTGGCCAGGGCAGTGGCCACCTGGTATACCGAAGGGCACCCGATCTACATGTTATCCGACGGATTTACCAGTATCGGAACCGGGATCTGGCCCGTGATTATCTTCATTATGGTTGCTATAATTTTTCACATCCTTTTGAAGTACACGGTTTACGGCAAACACACCTATGCCATCGGCTCCAATGAAGAGGCCGCCAGGGTCGCCGGGATCAACATCGTCAAACATAAAATTCTGGTCTATTCCATCGCCGGAGGATTATCGGGCCTGGCGGGGGTGGTGATGTGTGCCAGAGCCACCATGGGCCAGGCCGGCATGGGCATCGGTTATGAACTGGATGCCATCTCCGCGGTCGTGATCGGCGGCACCTCCCTTTTTGGCGGCAAAGGCAGAATGACCGGAACCGTCATCGGGGTTTTCATCCTGGGTGTGATCACCTCAGGCTTTACTTTCCTCAGAATCGATTCCTACTATCAGGAAATTGCCAAAGGGGCCATTATCGTCACCGCCATCGTCCTGGATCAATACCGGCAGAAAAAAAGGGCTAGAGCCCAAGAGGCTGCAGCCTGATCATCGCTAAACAAGCCAAATACCATGGAAATAAAACTCGGCAACGCGCCCAGCTCATGGGGTGTGGAATTTCCCAATGACCCGCGCAACCCGCCCTGGGAAAAGGTATTGGATGAATGCAGGGAGGCCGGCTACAGCGGCATCGAACTGGGTCCGGTTGGATTTATGCCGGAGGATCCCGCAATATTGGGGCCGGCCTTAGAAAAATACGGCCTGACGCTTATTGGCGGCGTGATTTTCCGCGCCTTTCATGATCCCGATGCCTGGGCTGAAGTCAAAGACGGGGCGGTGCGCACCTGCAAGGCCCTGGCAGCACAAGGCGGACGGTATCTGGTGATCATCGACAGCATATCGCCGCGGCGTGCCCCAACGGCCGGACGGCCGCAAGCAGCGCAAAAAATGGACAGGAGCGAATGGAAAACGTTTGTGCAACGCATTGCCGCCATCGCCAGAATGGGAGCCGAGGAATATGGGCTGACATCCTGCCTGCATGCGCACGCGGGTGGATTCGTGGATTTCGAGGATGAATTTGAGCAGATGCTGACCGAAATCGATGCGCAAACACTGAAGATTTGCCTTGATACGGGTCACTGCTGGTATGCCGGTTTCGATCCGGTCGCCTTCATGCGCCGCCACATGGACCGCATCGCCTACATGCACTTCAAAGACACCGATCCCGAAGTGAAGGCGCAGGTGATCGCCAACCAGACCGGATTCTATGAAGCCTGTGCCCAGGGTTTGTTCTGCAATTTGGGAAAAGGTGAGGTCGATTTTACTGCGGTGCGGGAGATCCTGCGCAAACACGGCTACACTGGCTGGTGCACCGTCGAGCAGGAATGTGATCCCCAAGGTCCGAATTCGCCCCTGAACGACGCCGAGGCGAACCGGGAATTTCTGCGATCGATCGGATTTTAGGATCGTTTCTACCCTTCTCCCAGATCGATCAGCTCAATCCCGGCTTTTCCCGCGCCGACTTAAAAGCATCCGTCCGCGGCTCGGCAGATAGAGCAGCAACGGATAGGCCGCCATGAAGAAAAGAGTTAACCTTCCCGATCCTTGACACTCCGGACCACGACCTCGGGCGCACCATGGATACTGATTTCACTGAGGCCTGTCCAGTGCGCCGAACGAGTGGCGCGTGGACCGGTTCGAAGCAAGCCGATCCCCGCACCGGTTTCTCCGACATCGGGCATTTGCTTGGATTCTCTGACATTTTGATCTCCATGTGTTTGATAATCAGGGTTGGTAGCAATCACTAAAACCACTATAATGCAGGACACACGGTGGTCAACTATCCGCGCCAGCCGGTTCGCCTCAAATACTGTTTTAAAGGGTCAGCAATTCGTATTTGATTTGTGCAAGAGCCAGTCCTGAACGGCCGGGTCATTGATCGCGTCGTCGAGCTGGTTGGAAAGTTCGCGCTGCCGGGACAGGAGTTTATCGGTCAGCGTTTGGAAGTTCTGCTCGGTCAGCTGGTCCGCGGTCTTCAGACGGATCATCCCCTCACCCAGATCGATCAGGTTCATTCCGAGGCTCAAGACGTCCTTGTATCTATTAACCTGGTTGAATGTTTTAGCGGCGGTCCTGAACGCACGGCTCAAGGCATCGTTGCCCCTGAAATTGGCATCGGACATAAGCTCTTTGGTCAATTCGAGAAGGTCTCTCACCGCCTGATTCCGTGATGCGATGTCGTCCGCAGTAGCTGTCCTGTAGGCAAGCTCCAAGTTACTGATTTTCGACTTTAGGCTACCGATAAAATCTCGGGCATCATTCATGGTGCCGATGCCCTGCTTAAAGGTTTCCAGGTCCTTGACATAATATGATTTGTCGAGGCCATCATAGGCATTGGAAACGCCCTGCGTCAGGATGTCGACGGTCGTTTCAATGAACTCATCTCTAGCTTGATTGAGCTTCGCATTCACGGCAGCGAATTCCTTCTGCCCCTCATGGGTGTAGCCGTTGATGTAATTTATGGAATCTTCCACCGCTTTCAACATCTTGGCTTTCCTTCTGGCTTTTTCGAGCTTGCGGCTCAAAACAATTGACTGCCCGGCATCACATCGGGAGGTGTTCGCACTGTGCACCGTCAGCGCTTGAAGCGTTTTTTCCCCTTTTGTGGCCCGGACTAGGGCCCCGGCCGGCCTGAGTACCGGGCTTGGCAGCGGGCCGCCGGCCTTCCTTCTTAGCCTGCGGCCAAGATCCGTGTTTTCGATTTTAAGAGACCGGGGCGTCGCGTAGACACTTTTTAATTCCACCACGGCCGATTCTGTTGCGACGGGATAGCCCAGCACCGGCACCTTGGCTTCCAGTGGTCCGATATCCGGAACAAACGAGACGCCCCCCATGGCCGCCATTTCCACCCGAACATGATTGGGCGACCAGATGAGATTGATCAACCCCGGAAGCTTTTCGGGTCCCTGCCAGCGCCGTCGGCCATCGGCGGGCAGGCGAAAAGCGGGGCTTTTGGCCTTGATCCACTGGCTTGCGGCCGAAAGCTTGGCCGCCTCGCGCAGCTCGTGCAGGACATGGAACTCCCTGGCCAAATCATCATAAAGCGAGGTCAGAAGACGCTCATATCACCCATGGCGGGATGACGCCGGTCCCTGGCCGAGGTCGCGAACATTGAACCGCATTCCGGCATCTCTTATTTCAAGCGTGCCCCCTTGGGGGGACTGGGCCAATTCCATACGATCAATCGATATCCACAAACGGTAGGCATGCAGCGACCCGTTGCCCCCGGTGCGATGCCTGCCGCCATAGTTGCGGTAGTAGGCATACTGGGTTTGATAACGGGGCACTCTGTCTTTTAACTCCGGCATATCGATCGCATACTTGCACAGATAGTCCGCCTCGAACATCACCCGCGCCAGCTGCGAGCGTCTATCGACGCCGAAATAGGTGGGCGTGACCATGGGCGTCATCCCCAGGGTCGATTTGACGATCGAAAGCGGCATGACGATTTCATCCTGAGTTTTGAGCACCCTTTGCAGGGCGGTCTGAAAAAGCGGGCTGATCTGCTGGTAAAGACTGGTATACGCCACGTCAAAGGCATCGTCACGGTGATAACCCTGACGCAATGCTCTTTGATAAGTTGACGCCAGATGGGTTGATTTTAACTTCCTGTCAGTGCCTTCGAAAATGATCCGATACAATATCTCGACATATTGATCCCGGGTAAGCCGGCCGGCTTGAACTTGCTTCTGCATTTGCCGCACCTTGTTGTAATTGCCGGTGGAGGTGATGACGTCCCACAGGATGGTATTGGCCACCGGTGTTTCCACAAGGTTCTGCAGGCGCTGGAACTCAAACAGGATCCAGCTGACATCCTGCATATCGGCCGCTTTGAAAATCTGGATGATCATGTCGTAACGGCTCAAATCGTCCCAGGGATCGCCGGATCCCGTTCCCAGGGTTACATGAATGTCTTTTTCGCCGACCCCCGCCCGCTTGACCCTGATCCTTGTCTTGGCGCCTGCACCCTGCCGCCGGATGAATTTCACTACCTCGGTCGGATGGTAGGGCTGTTGATTGCCGATAAAAATTATTTCATCACCGATCCTCAGCCCGGCCCTTTGAGCCGGCGAATTGGATTCGATTTTGGTGATGGGAAGTTTTTGGCCGTAGCTCTGCGGCTTGATCAACTTGACAGTCGCCCCTAAATAACCGGGTTTCTCACCGTGTTCGGTGGGTTTTATCCCGAAAAGCGGCAGCATGATTCGTCCCTGGGCTGTAATTTTCCCGTCTGCATCGATCCAATGCTTCCAGCCCTCGATCACCCGGCGCATCTCGCCCACAGAGTCCAGGCGGCCAAAGAGGGCCTCGATGCCTGACTCCGATTTATTGGTCCATTCCAGGGAGAACTCGGGCTTGGGTGACTCCAGCAGCGTTGCCAGATGCTGAAGATAGGGGATGCGCCTGCCCTCATAGGCAGCGTCGTAGTGTCCGATGAGGGTGATCCGGCCGGTTTGGTCATCGAAGACGACTTTGTCGAGGACGTTGAAGGTGATGCCTTGCTCCAGGGCATAGATACCACCGGCCGGTTGGCGTGCCCCGGGAGCTGCCGCGGAACCCGTCGTCACAGCGGTGTTCGGATTACCGGAAGCCGGCCGGTGCAAATCCGCTCCTTTAGCCGTTGAATTGGCCTGGGTTGTACCTGTGGCGGCACTTGACGTCATAACGGGCGGTTCGGTCCCCGAATATTGGCGCAGAAAATTCAGCGTTGCCCCGTTGACGACAGCCTGCATGGCCTGATGGGATATTTCGATGTTTGTCATTGGGTTGATCGCGCCCATTTCAAAGGTCACTTGGGCATCGCTTTCGTAGGTGTTCAAAAGCGTTTTGCCGTCAGGGGCATATACGGAAATCGGCAGGGCCAGGCGCGCCAGATATCCGAATGTACTCAGGCGCTGGAGGGTGCTTTCGGGCTTTCCGATGACGACAATGGCATCGAGCCCCCGGGCTTGATCAGACCGGGGCGGGAAATGGTGCAAAACCCTGCATTCGGCAAAACTGGTATAAAAATGCTTTTGTGCTGCCACCACCAGTAGAGGACCGACAGAATACGAAATACCCCAGCGCTGATCCATAAATTCGCGGGAATCCTGGATGATGTGCAGACCGACTTTATCCTGGAGATGGATCTTGTTTATGGTGAGTTCGGGTGGATACCTGACCTGGGCGGTTCCACCTGCACAGCCTGAAATAGACATCGCAAACAAGATTGAAATCATTAGAATGCGAAGTTGCATGTTCTCCTCCCAAGAATCGGATTAAAACTTCCCTCGCGAATTTGGCCAGCTTAAATAAAAATCCAATTGAAAAAAGCGTTCAACACCTTTTTTGGAATTCAGGTTTATTACTGCAAAAAATGATCCAGCTAGCTCTGTTTTGGGCAGACGGCATTTTTTCTTGACGTAGTAGGCTGACTCCAATATATCTTGCCTTCGATAGAGAAATACCCTAACTTGAGAATTTAAAAGGGATTTCTAGCTATCATCTTTCAGGTGAATGTTCTCGCAGAGGCCTGGATACCACCAGATTGATGGCAGGTATTTTTGTTAAATCCCAGGTATGCTCCTTCCCTCCCCTCTGAAACCTGACTGCACATTTCACAGCTCGTGGCTGCACTTGATAGATAATTTTGAGAGATGCCGATTTTCGCCGGGCGGAACCTCAAGCAGTAAAAGTCACTTTGACCTTAGTGAGTTTGAATCCGGATAGCCAAGCAGCAGAGGAGAGATCTCCACATGGGAATAACCCTATCGAAACGATCGCGCATACAGGATAGTTCAGCTCCAGCTGATCGCACTGGTCGCAGGTTGGCGAGAGATGTCACTGCGGCGGCAAATAAGGCAAAAGGGCTCTGCATCTGTGTTTTAATCCTCACATTACTACATCCAGGCGAGGATGCTGTTCAGGCAAACAGGTCCGCTATTCACACTGTCTTGATTCTTCATTCGTATCATATCGGTTACACCGGAACCGACAATATGCATAAAGCCATTATCGAAGAATTGGGCAAGACGGCAGCCGACATGAATTTGTATATCGAATATATGGACACAAAGCGTCACGGTTATTAGGATGTGCACCAGGAGCTGTATGGTCTATTCAAACACAAATACAGCAAGATAAAGCTCGATGTTATCATTGCTACCGATGATAACGCCCTCAATTTTCTGTTAAAATATAGAAATGAGTTGTTTCCGGATATACCCATTTCTTTCTGCGGTGTTAATAATTACAATGACGCCAGAATAGCGGGGCAGCCCTTGATCACCGGTGTCGCCGAAGATTTTGATTTGAAATCCACCCTGGACATTATCAAAGATTTATTCCCGGAAACCGACGCTATCGCCATAGTCGCAGGCGATGCACATTCGACCAAACTGAATTTAGCGCGCATGAGCAAATTGATTCCTCAATATTCAGATACCTACAGTTTTATTCATTTGACGAATCTGTCCGAGCACGAATTGGTCAATAAACTGAGGTCTCTCGGCGATGGGACCGTGGTTTTCAACCTTTCATTCTGGGTCGATCGTACAGGGCGATCTTTTAATCACAAAGAGGGCCTGACATTGTTGTCTGATAACTGTGATGTCCCAATCTTCACCGCATGGCATCATATGATCGCACACGGCACGCTTGGCGGAATGGCAATGAGCAGGTACCTGCAAGGCAAATATGCCGCCGCCAAAGCCGTAGCGATTCTTAACGGTTCAAGGCCGGATGACATACCGGTAATGAGAAAAAGCCCCAATGCATTTCTCTTTGACTACATGGTTCTGCGGCGCTTTGGATTGAGTCCCGACGACTTGCCGGCAGACAGCGTTTTGATTAACAAACCATTCTCCCTGTACGATGAGTACAGACATTTAATTTGGAGTATGACCGGCGCTTTCACCATCCTGATAGGGTGTATCGTTGTTATGATGATCAATATCACCCGACGCAGGCGGGCTGAAATAGGGCTGCGGGAGAGCGAGGAAAAATACCGCATTTTAATTGAAAATGCCAATGATGCGATCTTTGTAGCTCAGGATGAATTGGTTAAATTTGCCAATCCAAGGACAGAAGAAATCTCAGGTTACTCCAGGGAGGAAGGCGGCAAAATAACCTTCGCCAACCTCGTTCACCCGGAAAACCGGGACATGGTTCTGAGTCGACACAGCAGGAGATTGGCCGGAGAAGAGCCTCCCAACACGTATTCATTCAGGATAATAAAAAAAAGCGGCGAGGAGTTATGGGTCCAGCTCAACGCGGTCGTTATTGATTGGGAGGGCCGCCCGGCCACACTTAATTTTCTGAGAGATATCACTGAACAGAGAAAGCTTGAAGCCCAAGTTCAATACATACAGCGGATGGAGTCTCTGGGCACTTTGGCCGGCGGAATCGCTCATGACTTCAACAACCTGCTCATGGGTATTCAAGGAAATGCGTCTTTGATGATCCTCGACCTGGATTCAGCGCATCCGAACTATGAAGGGTTAAAACACATCGAGCAATACGTCCAGAAAGGAGCGGATCTCACCAATCAACTCCTGGGCTTTGCCAGAGGAGGAAAATATGAGGTAAGACCGATCGATATAAACGACCTTATAAATAAAAGCTCTCGAATGTTTGGCCGCACAAAAAAAGAAATCAGGATCCACACCAAATACCAGGAGGGCATCTGGTCCGTGGATGCCGATCGGTCGCAGATCGAACAGGTTCTGCTGAATCTTTATGTCAATGCCTGGCAGGCCATGACCGGCGGCGGACAGCTTTACCTTGAAACCGAAAATATCGCCTTCGATCAGGAGTACGTCAAACCTTTTCAGGTAGCTCCCGGAAAATTTGTAAAGACATCGATCACGGATACGGGCGCAGGCATGGACGAGGCCACCAGGCAGCGCATATTCGAACCATTTTTTACAACCAAAGAGATGGGGCGCGGCGCCGGCCTGGGGTTGGCCTCTGCCTATGGAATCATCAAAAACCATGGCGGGTTCATCAATGTCTACAGCGAAAAAAATCAAGGAACCACCTTCAACATTTATCTGCCGGCCTCGGGAAAAAAAGTCGCTGAAGAAAAGGATTTATCTGATGATATTATAGTCGGCACCGAAACCATACTGCTTGTAGATGACGAGCATATGATACTGGATGTGGGCAAACGGTTTTTGAACAAGATGGGATATAAGGTTTTGCTGGCCGCAAGCGGGAAGGCCGCGCTGGATAATTATAGAAAAAAGAAGGAACTGATCGACCTGGTTGTTTTGGATATGATCATGCCGGCCATGAGCGGGAGTGAGACCTATGACAGCCTCAAAGCGATCAATCCTCAGATAAAAGTCATTCTTTCTAGTGGATACAGCGTTAATGAAAAAGCACAGAAAATCCTGGATCGAGGATGCAACGGTTTTATACAGAAACCATTCAATATGAAGCAGTTGTCCCGCAAGCTGAGAGAAGTTTTAGACCAAGACAAATTGCAACGGCCGTTATAGCGCTTGTCATGTTTGAAACAGCTTCTATCCGGGTCCCTCTGCAAGGTCTCCTGTAAGGCAATCCGGCAAAGGGAACATCCATATGACAACCGGTATGGACGGCCCCGACACCCGCCTGGCCCTCTATTTGTCCGGGTGCCCCTTGCGCTGTCCCTGGTGCCACTCGCCCCGATCGCGGGCACAAATTCCCCGGCTGATGTTCTTCGATCAACGCTGCCAGCAATGCGGTCAGTGCTGCAAAGCCTGTCCCGACAACGCCCACGATATAGCAAAAGGCCGCCGCGGATTCGATAATTCTGACCGGTGTCAGGAAATTGACGTCGGCGCCATTCACAAATTGCATACCGGCGTGATAGGAAAACTTTTCAGAGCCGGCCGGCATTCAACCAGCGCCCTGGCATAGAAACAGCTGTTTGCCAACGTCTGCAGAAAGATCTCAATCAAAAAGAATTTGCCTTGACTGGTACTTATATCGCGACCTGAATAGGGATTTTCATTGTGGACTGCAGCCGATCGCTGTCAGGACCGGTCTATTTTCTTTGATCTTTCTGTAGGGAGGACGATTTTTGCCGAGTTCGAGTCCGGAGCTCCTGACCGATTTTACGGTACTGCTGATGAAGCTCAATCCGAAACAGGTTTTGGATGTTGGTGCCGGTTTCGGCAAATGGGGCCTGCTGGCGCGTGAATATCTCGATGTCTGGCAGCGGTTGAGCAGAACGGCCTCGACCGGCGCCGGCCGTTTCAGCAGCAAAGCTTTCTGCGATCAAGTCGAGCGGTTATTCCTGCGCTGAACAAAAAGCACCAGACCATGGATTGGCAGATAAAGCAGCAGCGGATAGGCCGCCATTAAAATAATAAAATAAAGCCAGAGGGGCACGATTGTCTGCTCTTGACCGAAGGGACGATAAATCCAGTTGATGTTTCTGCCCGGATCTGTCAACCAATAGCTCAACGGGAGGACAATCCATGTCAGTATGGTCTGCAGAATAATTCCCCGGTGGTCATAGCCCAGACGCACGACGGCAAAGACAATCAGCGGGGGCGTGAAGACGTGAAACAACGACATCAAGCGAATAAAGAGCGGTATTTCCGCATAAAACATATATTCTGTACCACCGATGGGGTGAAGCCCCCAAAGAAGTGCCGCCACGACATCCACACTCCACAGAATATCGACAATCATCACGGCCACAAGCTGACTCGAAAATAACAGCCTGTTTTCAGTCCACAGGGCAATGAGCAGAATAAAATTACACAGATCGCAGAGCCACAAAAAATTTTGCGGGCCATGAAAGCTGATGTAAACCGGAACCCAGACAATTATCCAGATTGTAAAAGCAATTTTCAGCCAGCCGGGAAGGCGCTTTGTATTTTCTTTGGCTTTCAAAAGGGATACCTTGAGCGAATCAATCTAGTTGAAGCAGAGATCCCGGCCCGCAGGACCCGGCTTTGAATTCACCCGAAGGGTGTGCAGTTTACCTTGGACTACAGGTGGAATGATGGAATGCTGGGAAGTATAAGCCGATGATGGTTTGATTTCAATTTATGATCCAGGCCATCGCCACAAGAAAAGACCTAATTCCGCTAAACCCATCATTCCAGCACTCCATTATTCCACCGATCCCTTAGTCTGGGTCTCGGCAAAGCCGGTTTTCTCTGACCTGGTCCAGCTTCCGGTCCGTCGGGCCTACAGTCCAGAGGGAGGACCAGGATTTCGATATTAGAAATAGGTCAGCGGGATTTTTACGATCCTGATTCAGAAAGAAGCGGTTGAAGGCCTACCCCGGTGCGCTTTCAACAATCACCACGCCGGAACTGGTGCCGATGCGGTCGGCGCCCGCCGTGATCATTGCCGCGGCTGTCGCCCAATCCTTGATTCCGCCGCTGGCTTTTACCCCCAGGTCGGGTCCGACGATCTGCCGCATCAAAACAACATCTTCCACCGTGGCGCCGCCGCCCGCAAAGCCTGTGCTGGTTTTGACAAAATCCGCTCCCGCGTTTTTGGCGATTTCGCAGGCCAGAATTTTCTCCGGGTCTGTCAGCAGGCAGGTTTCGATGATGACCTTGAGAACCGCCGGAGCGGGAGCGGCCTGTCGTACGGCCCGGATATCCGCTTCGACGCTTTTCAGATCCCCGCCCTTCAGAGCGCCGACATTCATGACCATATCCAATTCGGCGGCCCCGTGTGCGACGGCTTTTTGAGCCTCAAATGCTTTGGCCTCATGCTGCATGGCTCCCAGCGGGAATCCAACCACGGCGCACACAGCAACGCCGCTGCCGTGAACTTTCCGGTCGGCATGGGCCACCCAGGCGGAGTTCACGCACACGGCTTTAAACCCATATCGGACGGCTTCGCTGCACAAGCCGTCAAAAGACGACCGGGGGGCTTCAGGCTTGAGCAGGGTATGATCGATTCGCTGGGCCATCGCGGAAGCTGACAACTCGGGTTTATCCATAAAATGCCTCCTTGGGTTCAAAATTGGTTCAGGTTGACAGACAGGTCACCGGGCCTCGTAATACTCCAGGGGGATACCCGGTGCCAAGGCCGCCAGGAGCAGTTGGGCGATACCCCGTTGGCTGATGGTTGTCCGCCTTTCCACCAGAACCGCCCGGATGATGCTGCGGTTCGTCCCCAGACCGTCCATATTCCAGCGGATTATGGCGGTGTGCAGGGGTGAAAGGCTCGGGTTAAACGCCGCGGTTTCCGCATAGGATCCGGTATGTATCTTCTGGTCGCCGGCCTGAATGGTGCAGCCCGCCAGATTGTGTGTGTAAGGCGCATAGGAATGCCCGGCGGCTGCCAGGGCCGCGAGCACCAGGGGATCATCAGCAGCCGTCATCAGGTCCAGCTGGGGCGGATGCCGCTGCGGGGACATCAACCCCGCCGGCACGGCCAGATCCCGCGGGCCGAATGCCTGGGGAAGAAGATCAGCCAGTCGAGTGCGGGTGCAGCCCCTGCCATCGGGTCTTTTCATTATGATCGTAAGCGGGCCGCGGGTCGCGAGTTCCTGGAGAAACTGGCGGCAATGCCCGCAGGGACTGGCCGTTACCGCTATGGTATCTATGGCCACCGCCCCCTGCAGCCAGGCATTGACAACCGCCGCCTGCTCGGCATGGACCGCCTGGGTCAGGGCCTGACCCTCGAATTCGGCATTGGCCCCTGCAAAAAGGGCAAACTCATCGGCGCCGCCGGGCAGGCGCGCTTTGGCGACCGCCCCCACCCGGAAGCCCGAAATCGGCACCCGGGCAAAAAGGGCGGCCACCGGCAGCAACGCCACCATGAGATCATCGGTCGACATGTCCGCCTGCCGGGCAACCGTCATGCAGTCCCGGGCGTCCAGCCTGCCGCCGTTTTGCGGCAGGGCTGAGAGACGTTCTCGGACCGGAGGCGGGAATCGCTCCAAACACCGGTCGAATTCGGTTCGGCGGTCACGCATTTTTTACAGCTCTTCAACACCGGCACCCGTTACCCGGGCGTGCAATAATTTGGGCGCCCGGCTGCGATCCGGACGGATCGTGTAAGCCGCCAGAAATTCGTCCCCGGCCGCTTTAATCTTCCGCTCGCCGCCGTCGGTATAGAACTCAGCCAACGGCTCGCCGGTCTCGACCCTGTCCCCGATTTTCTTCTTCAGATGGATGCCGATCGACGGATCTATCGCTTCGTTTTTGGTCTTGCGCCCGGCCCCCAGAATTTTGGATGCCAGACCGACAGCCAGAGCGTCGATGGCGGCCACATACCCCGCCGTCTCCGAAGTGATTTCCAGCGTCATCACAGGCTGCGGCAGCAGGTCCGGGTTCTCGATGACCGTCCGGTCGCCGCCCTGGGCGGCAATCAACTCGGCCAGCTTGTCCAGACCCCGGCGGTTGGCGAGATTCTCGGCCAGGACGGCGCGGGCCTTATCTCTGTCAGACGTCAGGCCGGACACGAGCAGCATGTCCGCGCCCAGTTCGACGACCAATGCCACCAGGTCCGGCGGGCCGCTGCCGCCCAGGGTATCGATGGCCTCCCTGACTTCGACGGCATTTCCTATGGCATTGCCCAAGGGCTGATGCATAGCGGTGATCAGCGCCACCATCCGCCGTCCGGCCCGCTCCCCGATGGATACCATGGTTTTGGCAAGGGCCAGGGCGTCTTCGTATCTGGGCGTGAAGGCGCCCCGGCCGGTTTTAACATCCAGGACGATCCCGTCGGCACCGGCCGCCAGTTTCTTGCTCATGATCGAGGACGCAATCAACGGTATGGAGTCCACTGTGGCCGTGACGTTGCGCAAGGCATACAGTTGCTTGTCGGCCGGCGCCAGGCGGGCAGTCTGGGAAGCCAGACTGACGTGGATCGTGTTGACGATCCTGAAAAACTCATCCCTGGCCAGCGCCACCTGCATGCCCGGGACTGACTCCAGCTTATCGACCGTGCCACCGGTGTGACCGAGCTCGCGGCCCGTCATCTTGGCGACGATGCCCCCGCTGGCCGCTACCAGCGGGGCCAAAACCAGGGTGGTGGTGTCCCCCACTCCCCCGGTGGAGTGTTTGTCGACCTTAAAGCCGGCGATGGCGGAAAGATCAACCTGTTCGCCGGAGCTGGCCATCGCCATGGTGAGATCGAGGCATTCGCGGGCGCTCATCCCGCTGAAGTAAACCGCCATCAGAAATGCCGCCATCTGGTAGTCCGGGATTGCACCGCTCACCATACCATCGATGAGGAATGCGATTTCCCCGGTACGCAGCTCCAGACCGTCCCTTTTTTTTCTGATGAGCTCGTAGACGTTCATACCTGATGGCCTACTTAGGATTCTGCACCGGCATTGGTTGGGTCTCCATCCGCGAGACCTGCAAGGGCCCGGCTGCGACCGGCTGAGGCCGCTCGGGTAACGGAGTTTTCCATTAAGGTTAAGTCAATAAATAGTTGTTCACACAGTGCTAATATGACCTATGAACTCGTCTTTAAATTATTGAACATCGAACGTCCAACATCGAACATCGAACATCGAATAATGATGACGCTGTGCTTTATCTATTGTATGCCCAGCGGTTCACGCTGGAAACACAATCTCAAATGACCGCGGAGTTTCCAAATTTAGTTTTGCGCAGTGCCATTCCAACCAATCTGGCGAAATAGGCTTGCTCATTCATTCTATAAAATCGATAGAATACATTATTCGATGTTGAAAGTTGAAAGTTCGATGTTCATTTTCTTAGCTCTTGGCGCGTAAGAATAACTTAGTGCTAATTCGGGTTGCCGCCCGGCGTTACTCCTTCAGATATTTATCCAACAGCAACCCCAGCTCCGCCCGGGTTTCAGGCGGTATGGCGCCAGGTTCGGTCATGATGGCGTTTTCAAGGGCACACTCGCAGATACAACCCCGTTGGTTCGAAATTCTTGGTACGACCGTCTGGATGGTTTTTTGGGCGACAGCGATGTTTTTTTTCAGGTTTTGGACGACAGCTGCCACGGTCACCGCTGATTCTTCGATGTGCCAGCAGTCGTAGTCGGTCACCAATGCCATGGCGGCGTAGCAGATTTCAGCCTCGCGGGCCAGCTTGGCCTCCTGAAGGCTGGTCATGCCGATGATATCCATGCCCCATTGGCGGTACACATTCGATTCCGCCCGGGTGGAAAAGGCCGGACCTTCGATGCAGATCAAGGCACCCCCCCGGTGAGCTGCCGCGCCGGCATCGAGTGCACTTCGATAGACCAGCCCGGCAAGGTCGGGACATACCGGATCGGCAAAGGCGATGTGACCCGCCAGTCCGCGACCGAAAAAGGTGCTGACGCGCTGTTTGGTGCGATCGTAAAACTGGTCCGGAACGACGATGTCCAGCGGGCGGATGTGGGCCTTCAGGCTCCCGACCGCCGTCACGGAGACAAGCCGTTCGACGCCCAGTTTTTTAAATCCGTATATATTCGCCCGGTAATTGATCTCCGACGGACTGATGCGGTGACCCCGGCCGTGCCGGGGCAAAAAGGCGACCCGGATGCCCCCCAGCAAACCCACCCGATAGGCGTCCGAGGGGGCGCCGAAGGGCGTGTCCACAGAGACCGGGGTGACCCCGGTCAAGGCGTCCATGTCATAAAGACCGCTGCCGCCGATAATGCCGATGCTGATACTTTCGCCCGTGGTCGACACGAGTTTATCTCCACCTTGTCGCTGGTCGGGTTGTTGTACCGGATTGCGCGGATGGTTTCACCGCATCCCGGATATCCGCGGGCCGGCAATGAAAATCGTCCCCAACAACACCTATCAACTTTCTTTATGCATATCAATTGAATATTTATAGCGGTTGTCCTGTATATGTTCCGATTGCCGGATTTCCTAACAGAAGAGCTGGTAGAGCGCAGCGGATAGAAGCTGTTTAATACATGACAAGCGCTAGGTTATTTTTTCGGAACGCTTTTTTGACAAGCGCTCTAAAACCTGCCCATTCTGCCGCCCGTGCGACCATGGTCTGCGTGCTTGACATGCACCCAATATTTTGCCATATCTTCTTCTGGCAAATTTAAGAACTTTCCCGTTTCAGCGATAGCCCGGATCGAGGGTTTCAAAACCAACCGAACAACCGCTTCACCATGTAACACCTGAATTCTGCCGACACCGGCAGCGGCCGACTGTTTGCAGGATTCAGCGATGAATTTTCCAACGGTCATAACCGATACGCGTATAAATTTACCTTACCCAAAAAAGAAAGGAGGCTCGGTATGCTGAAAAAAATTCTTGCCGTTCTTTTCACGACGGCCCTTTTGTTTGGCCTGTCCATTGGCGCTGCTTCGGCTGAAAAACTGAAAGTCGGTCTGGTCTTCGATATCGGCGGAAAAGGCGACCTGTCGTTCAACGACTCGGCTTATCGGGGATTGCAGTGGGCTTCAAAGTTCGGTGTATCCCATATAGAAATCGAACCCGGTGCGGATGCCGACCGTGAGACAGGTTTGCGAATGATCGCCAGCCAGGGATTCGATCTGGTGATCGGCGTCGGCTTCCTTTTTACCGACGGCATGAAGGCCGTGGCCGATGATTTCCCCCAGACCAAATTCGCCATCATCGACGGATTCATTCCCGACAAGCCCAATGTGTCCTCACTGCTTTTCACCGAGCATGAGGGATCCTTTCTCGTCGGCATGATCGGTGCCATGAAGGCCAAGGCCGACGGGAAGAATACGGTCGGATTCGTCGGCGGCATGGATATGCCGCTGATCCATAAGTTCGAAGCCGGCTACAAGGCCGGCGTCGAGTATGCCTATCCGGGATGCAAAGTTCTCAGCGACTACGCTGGCACGGCACCGAGCGCTTTCATCGACCCGGTCAAAGGCAAGGAACTGGCCCTGGCCCAAATCGACAGAGGTGCACATGTTATTTACCATGCCTCCGGCCTGACGGGCGTCGGTGTCTACGAAGCCGCCATCCAGCGCAAAACCTATGTCATCGGCGTCGATTCCAACCAGAATCACCTCGGCCACGTCAAGGAAAGCGGAGAAAATTTCGGCCTGACCAGCATGTTGAAACAAGTCGATGTCGCCGTCTATTTGACCATCAAAGCTCTCAAAGAAGGCAAATTCCAGTCCGGCGTCCGGGTCTTCGGCCTGGGAGACACGGTGGAGGTCGAGGGCAAGACCTATCACGGGGTGTACTATGCCATGGATGACTACAACAAGGATCTGGTTTCGGCGGATATGATAAAGAAGGTCACCGCAGCGGAAAAAAAGATCCTGTCCGGCGAAATCAAGGTACCGGAGAAATAGACAGGCGTTATTGGTTATTTGTTAATGGTGGGTGCCCGACCGTAATGCGCATAGTGCCCGGGCACCAACCATCGCATTTAATTTTTTCTCGTATGAAACTTTATTAGGTTAAAAAGCAAACCGCAGAACCGCAGAATGTCGAATAACGAATTTCGAAGGATGGAATCACTTCAGGCTTGGGGCTTCGCTCTTCGAGCTACGACCCCACAGGTCGCCTTCGGCTACGACCCGACAAGCCGCTCAAGCTTTTTTTTTAATAGACAGAATACATTATTCGATGTTGGATGTTCGATGTTCATTAGTTTTTTCGTGATCAAACCGGACGTTTGCGGCCAGCGGCCGCGCTGACACCTGACACCCGAAACCCGAAACCTTATACCTGTCTTCTGCCTGCCCTGCGAAGCCTGAAAGGCGAAGCAGGGTCATCCGTAAACCGACCAAGGAGCGGGCGCCGTGGCTGACAATGCCGTTGAAATGCATAATATCAGCAAGCAGTTTCCGCTGGTGCTGGCCAACGATGACGTCAGCTTCAATGTGCAGCAGGGGGAGATCCACGCCCTGGTGGGGGAAAACGGCGCCGGGAAATCCACCCTGATGAACATCCTCTACGGGCTGCTGCGGCCCGACAGCGGCCGGGTAATCATCGACGGGAAAACCGTTCGCTTTGCAGGCCCCGGCGACGCTATATCCCGGGGCATCGGCATGGTCCACCAGCATTTCATGCTGATCCCGCCGCTGACGGTGGCCGAAAACGTCGTCCTGGGCCGGGAACCTTCACGCAAGGGATTTGTCGACATTGCCGGCGCCAATAAAATCGTGCAGGAACTCTCCGATCAGTACGGTCTCAAAGTGGACCCGGCGGCCAAAGTCGAAACCCTCAGCGTCGGCATCGAACAGCGCATCGAAATCATCAAGGTGCTCTACCGCGGCGCCCAAATTTTGATTTTAGACGAGCCCACCGCCGTTCTCACCCCCCAGGAAGTCGACGAGCTGTTCGAGATCCTGCGCTCTCTCAAAGACCAGGGCAAGACCATTATCTTTATCACCCACAAGCTCCAGGAGGTCATGGCGGTCTCCGACACCGTCACCGTCATGCGGCGCGGGAAAGTCGTCGGGTCGGTTCCCACCGCCGAAACCACCCGCCAGGAAATCGCCACCATGATGGTTGGACGGCAGGTTCTATTCCGGGTCGAGCGCACCCGGGCAGAGCCCGGCGAGGTCGTTTTGAAGGTTGATGATCTCGAAGCCCTGGACAATAAGGAGCTGCCGGCCCTGCGGGGAATATCGTTTTCCGTTCGCGAGGGGGAGATTCTCGGAATGGCCGGGGTCGAGGACAACGGCCAAACCGAGCTCGTGGAGGTGTTGACCGGACTGCGCCGGGCCCAGGGCGGCGCGGTCCGACTCAGCGGCCGGGAGATCACCAACCACTCGCCGCGTGCCATCCGCGAACAGGGCACCGGACATATTCCCGAAGACCGGCGCCGGCGCGGATTGGTGCTGGATTTTACGGTGGCCCACAACATGATCCTGGGGATTCACTACCGCAAGCCGTTTGTGCGCTACCTGGGCCTGGACGTGATCAATTTCGGCCCTATCCGCGAAAAAGCGGCGCGCCTGCTCAAAGAGTTCGACATCCGCCCCGCGGATCAGGAGAACCTCGCCGGAAATCTGTCCGGCGGCAATCAGCAGAAGGTTATCGTGGCCCGGGAATTCGACCAGGATCCGAAACTGCTGATCGCCGCCCAGCCCACCCGCGGCATCGATGTCGGCTCCATCGAATTCATCCACCAGCGCCTGCTGCAGGCACGCAATAACGGCAAGGCGGTGCTGCTGATTTCGGCGGATCTGGAGGAAATCCTCTCGATATCGGACCGCATTGCAGTCATGTACGAAGGCCGCATCGTCGGCCTGCTCAACCCCGACGAGGCCACCGAAGCGCGCCTGGGGCTGATGATGACCGGAGGAGGAGCCTGAATGGCGACGGCCAGGGAAAAAATTGCACAGCTTTTCCAGTATAAAACCCTGCTGGGAATCGTTTCTTTGATCATTGCCGTTGTCATGGCCTTTGTCGTCGGCGCCGTCATTATCCTGGTGTTCATCAAGAGCTATGCGCTGACGGACACGGTCCTGGCGGACCTGACCAAAGAAGGGGTGCCCGCCGCGGTCATCGACAACCTCGGCATCCTCAAGGTCAAGGATTATCCCAACAAAACCGAGCTGGTCAAAGACCTCAAAGCGGCCATCGGGGACAACGACTACGCCCGATTCGGCACACTGATTGCCGAGCGGGCCATGGTGCGCGAAAATCCCTTAACGGTGTACAACGCCATTTTCAGCGCCGCTCTCAAAACCCGCGACGGGTGGGGCAACGTAATTTATCGGGCCACCCCGCTGATCTTCACCGGGCTGGCGGTCGCCCTGGCGTTTCAATGCGGGTTGTTTAACATCGGCGGTGAGGGCCAGATGGTCATGGGCGGCTTTGCCATTACCTGGATTGGCTTCACCTTCGTCAACCTGCCGGCCATTTTGCTGATTCCGATGTGCGTTATGGGAGGTGCGCTGGCCGGCGGCATATGGGGGGGCATCCCCGGGTACCTCAAGGCCCGTCGCGGGGTGCATGAGGTCGTTACCACCATTATGCTCAACTGGATCGCGGTGGCATTTACCCAGTACCTTACCATGGCATACAAGCCCGAACACTCCTGGATCCCGCACACTTACAAAATCGCCGAAAGCGCCCAGCTCTCCCGGCTGGCGCCCTACCTGAACGCCATCGGGATCGATTTTCCCAAAAGCAACCTGGTAAACACGGCCCTGATCCTGGCCCTTTTGACGGTTGTCTTCGTGGCCTATCTTTTGAAACGCACCAAACTGGGCTACGAGATCCGGTCGGTGGGCTTCAACCCGACGGCGGCCGAATGCGCAGGTATCAACGTGGCCAAAAATACCTTTCTGGCCATGGCCATCGCCGGGGCCATTGCCGGCCTGGCCGGCGTCAACCAGGTGATGGGCTACAAGCACCGCTTTCGCTACGGGGTGTTCGAAGGTCTCGGCTTTGACGGCATCGGCGTGGCCTTTATCGGGCGCAACAGCCCCCTGGGCGTTGTCCTGGCCGCCCTGCTGTTCGGGATCCTCGATCACGGGGGGCTGGCCATCGACGTCTCCACCAGGGTCCCCCGGGAAATCATCCTGGTGCTCAAGGCGATTATCCTTATCTTTGTAGTCGTCAGCGGTGAAATTACCAAGCGGTTGACCAAAACCATTCAAAAGCGGCAAAAGGTGGCACCATGATGGGAACGATTCTGTCGATTGTTGCATCCGGCATACGACTGTCCATACCCTACACCCTGGCCGGATTGGGCGGCACCTATTCGGAGCGTTCCGGGGTGGTAAACATCGGTCTGGAAGGCATGATGCTGACCGGCGCGTTCACGGCAGTGGCCGTCACCAACGCATCCGGCAGTCCCTGGATGGGCTTGTTTGGGGCGATTGCCGCCGGCATGCTGCTGGGGCTTATCCACGGGGTGGTGTGCGTTACCTTCAAAGCCGATCAGATCGTCAGCGGTCTGGCGATCATCATTTTTGCCGCCGGTATCACGGTGTTCTGTTCATGGCTGCTGTACAACAAAACCCAGATTCAGGTCCAATCCCACCTGCAGGTTCCCATCCTGCACTCAATTCCGGCCTTCAAGTCCCTTTTCAACGAAATTCCGCCCCTGGTTTTTCTGACCATCGCCATCGTCATTGCGTCGCATTTTATCATCTTTAAAACCGTTTTTGGACTGCGCCTGCGTTCGGTCGGCGAACATCCCCAGGCTGCCGACACCCTGGGAATCAGCGTGGACAAAATGCGCTACACGGGGGTGATTATCAGCGGCGCCCTGGCCGGCATGGCCGGGGCCTACCTCTCACTGGAGCATGCCCACTATTTTGTCAAAGGCATCAGTGCCGGCCGGGGCTTCATCGGCCTGGCCTCCATGATCTTCGGCAAGTGGACCCCGCTGGGCACCGCCGGGGCCGGGCTGCTGTTCGGGTTCGGCGAGGCCCTCAAACCCTATCTGCCCAAGGTGGTGCCGTCACAGTTTATCGACATGATCCCCTACGCGTTGACCATCTTCGTTCTGGCCAGTGCCATCGGCCGCGCCACCCCGCCGGCCTCCATCGGTGTGCCCTACATCAAGGAATAGCACAGCGGGCGGACACATCGGTTCGCCCTTACTTTCACACGGCCATAATTCATACGACATTCATTTGACCACGAAATCTATTTGATATTTCGTGTTTTCGTGTTTGGCAAAAAATACTGGCTTGCTCCCCCCTTTGGTCCCTTCAGTCCGGGAATAAACCGCAAGTTCACCTCGGACCCCTCGGTTAATGCCTGAGATGGCAGCGTACCAGCCGACCGTCGGATAGCGGCAGCATTTGGGGTGGTTCAATCCGGCAGTTGGGCTCGGCGTAGGAGCAGCGGGTGTGAAACTCGCAGCCGCCCGGCCGATTGGCCAAACTCGGCACCTCACCGGCAATGGATACCAGCGGTCGGCGATTGTCCGGATCGGGGCGCGGCACGCCGTTGACCAAGGCTTCGGTGTACGGGTGCGAGGGATTGTCGAAGAGCAATTTGCATTCACCGTATTCCACCAGGCGTCCGAGGTACATGATGGCCAGACGGTCGGCAATGTGGCGAACCACCGGCAGGTTGTGGGTGATGATCAAGTAGCTGAGCCCATGCTCGCGCTGCAACCGAGCCATGAGGTTGAGGACTTCCCCCTGCACTGAGACATCCAATCCGGCGGTCGGCTCGTCGGCGATAATCAGCTTGGGCTGCAACGCCAGAGCACGCGCCACACCGACACGGCGGGCCTGCCCTCCGGACAGTTCGTGGGGGTAACGGGATAGAAAATTGGTTGGCAGGTTGACCATGCGACACAATTCGATCGCTTCTTCCAAGCGCTTGCCGCTGCCGATTCCGGCGAACTCAAAGGGCTCGGTAACCAAACCTTGAACGGTCATGCGGGGACTCAAACTGCCGACCGGATCCTGGAACATCATCGCCATATCACGCCTTAGCGGCTTGAATTGGGTCTCGGACAGACCGATCAGCTCGCGCTGCTCGAAGCGTACCGATCCCGAATGGGCCTGGACGAGTCCAAGAACCGTCAACCCCAGCGTTGTTTTACCCGAGCCGCTTTCACCCACCAAGCCCAAAGTTTCGCCGGGCCGCAGTCCCAGGGATACATTATACACGGCGTCGATAAATGGATCTTTGACACCACTCAGTTTGGCCTTCAACGCCCCCAAGGTGCGAAATCGTACCCTCAGTTCGTCGACCACCAATAAATTTTCAGAGGTGATATCTTGAGATCGCCGGCCCAGGTCGACCGCCGCAGACGGCTCCTGTGTTGGTTCGGCGGTCACGGTTGTTTTCTTGTCCGGGTCATACAGTCGGCAGCGGACCGTTTGGCCGTCATCGACCTCGATGTCGGCCGGCTTTTCGGTGTCACACCCCTTGAACGCTTGGGGACATCGCTGCGCGAATGTACATCCACCGGGCGGCAGATGCAAATCGGGAACATCTCCTGGAATTGTCGGCAGCAGAAAACTTCGTTCGAGCACCCGCGCCGGATCGCACTCGAGCAGGGCCTCGGTGTAGGGGTGCTTTGGTTTGTAAAAAATTTGGTGCACATCCCCCGACTCGACCACCTCGCCGGCGTACATGACCACCACATCGTCACACAACTGAGCGATCAGACCCAAATTGTGTGATACGACAATCACCGTCGCGTTGAACTCTTCTTTGAGCTCGCGCAGCAGGTGAATGATCTGAGCCTCCATGGTAACGTCCAGCGCAGTCGTAGGCTCATCGGCAATCAGCAGGGCAGGATCCATGATCAGGGCCATGGCGATGGCTGCCCGCTGTCGCATGCCGCCACTGAACTGGTGCGGGTACTGCATGATGCGCTCTTCGGGATCCGGGATTCCGACCCGGCGCATCATATCGATGGCACGCCGCCGCTTTTCAGCGTAGCCGCTGGCGCTGCGCCGGTATTGAATGTCGGTCATCTGCTGCGCGTAGGACAAAACCGGAATCTGGGATGTCATGGGATCCTGGAAGACCATCGAGACCTTTTCGCCCCGATAATGCAGCAACTCTGCCTCTTTAAGCTTGAGGACGTCCTGATCCTGGAAAATCACTTCACCGCCGGGCGCTTCTGCATTGCCGGCCAGCAGGCGCGTGATTGCCCAAACCACTGTGCTTTTGCCGGAGCCGCTCTCGCCGACAATACCCAGAATGCGGTTGGCGGTCACGTCGATGTTGATGTCTCGCAAGGCGTAGACACGGCCGCGCGGTGTTTTAAATTTGACGTCCAGATTGTGGATGGTCAGCAGGTTTGCCATGGTTCACCGGTCTTTCCGCAGCTTGGGGTCGAACACGTCGCGCAGTGCTTCACCCAGGAAGGTAAAACCCAAAGTCGTCAGCACCAGAGGAATGCCCCCCGCGATGACCGGCCATGGGGTATCGCGGATCACCAGGTAACCTTCGTTGAGAATGGTGCCCCAGCTGGCTGTCGGCGGCAGGACGCCGAGACCCAAAAAACTCAGTCCGGCTTCTATGGTAATCACCACCGGCACGTCCATGGCCGCCAGAATTAGCAGCGGTCCGATTACATTGGGCATCACATGCCGCAGCAAAATCGTAACCGGCGGCGCTCCCAGGGAACGTTCGGCAATAATGAACTCCTGGTTCTTGATGGCCAATGTGTTGGTGCGGGCCAGGCGGCCAAAACCGGGAATTGCGATGACGATAACGATGATCATCACCAGTTCCAGGCTGGGGCCGGTCAGTGCGACCGCTGCCAATGCGATCACAATGGTCGGAAAAGCGCGGATGGTATCGAACACGAGGATCAATGCATTGTCAAGCCAACGCGGTCCATAGCCGGCAATCATCCCGAGCAGTAAACCGACACTAAAGGCGACCGAAATCCCGATGGCCGCAATTTTAAGGGCCACTCGGCCGCCGTAAAGCACCCGCGAAAAGGTATCACGACCAAGCTGGTCGGTTCCGGCGATATGATCGCTGGAGGGGCCGCTGAGGCGGGCCGGGATATCCAGTTGGTAAGGATCGTAGGGTGATATCAACGGTGCGAAGATGGCGCTGGCAAAAAACAGAACCACCAGCACCAGGCCGAGGACGCCTTGAGGATTGCTGAAAAAAAGCACCATCGCTTCACGTCGTTTGCTGAAGCCTTTTTCAGTGGGTGCTGCAACTTTTTTAGAGGAGGCTTTCTCGGACACGGGGATCAATCCATGCAACGATCAGATCGGCAGCCAACGTAATTATTACGTAGAGCGCCGTCGTTATGAGCACGGCTCCTTGTATAACCGGGAAATTCCGGGTCATTACCATATCGTAAATCAATTTACCGATCCCAGGCCGGGCGAAGATGATTTCGGCATACACAGCCCCGGCCAGTAGATGACCAAAACCGATGCCGATCAACGTAATGGTCGGCAAGATGGCCACCTTGAGGGCATAGCGGTAGATCACAGTTCGCTGGGACAGACCAAAGGAACGCGCCGCCCGGATGTAATTCTCGCCCATCACCTCGAGCATCGAGGCCCGCACCAGTCGCGCCAGGTAACCGACCCACCCGAGACCGACGGCAAAGGCGGGCAGGATCAGATGATAAATCTGATCCATGATGTCACCCGGTTCGCCGGCGCCGATGACCGGCAGCCACTTGAGTTGGATGGAGAATATCAGCAGGGCCCAGATCGACACCAGAAAAGAAGGCACGGCGATGGTGCCGACGGATAACACACCGGTAATGCGATCCAGGGCGCTGTTGGGGCGTACGGCCGAGATGCAGCCCAGCGGAATACCCAGCAGCACGGCCCAGCCCAGACCCACCAACGCCAGCACCAGGGTGTAGGGAAGCTGCTCTCCGACGATGACGGCAACGCTGCGCTCGGAAAACACGTCGACACCCAGATCACCGCTAAGCGCCTTGCTGAGAAAGATGAAGAACTGCACAACAAGCGGATCGTTCAGGCGCATCTTCTCGGTATAGCGTTCGATGATCTCAGGCGTTGCCCGGGGACCCAGGGCGATGCTGACCGGATCGCCGGGTATCAGGTGCAGCAGCGAAAAAAGCAGCAGCACAGCTACGGTCACGATGACGACGGCCAGGCCGGTGCGCTTGAGGGCGTAAAACCACATCTTGTATACTCCAACGAAACAATATAGAAGCTGTCTCAAATCCGCATAAGGCGGATTTGAGACAGCTTCTATCGGTGGCCGGGGCATGTGGACCCCGGCCACCCTGACGGCCTTTAGGCCAGTTTAAAGCCCGGAAAGACCATCTCGGCCCCGGGTGCAGTTTTAGGTATGACGCGGGTGTTATGAATGTAGGTCTCCGGTTCGTGGCAGATCCAGACGTAGGCTCCGGTGTCTTCCATGATCTCCTGCATTCGCACATACATCGAATCGCGCTTGCCTGCATCAGTCTCGGCCAGCGCATTTTTATAAAGATCTTCAAATTCATCGTCCGACCAGCGTTCCCAGTTCCATATGCCGATCTGCTCACGCCGGAACCATTGCATCGCCTCATAAGGATCCGGATTGGTTCCATAACGCATCAGCCACAGCTGGCTCTCCTTCCACTGGTCGCCTTTCTTTTCCTGGCCCAGGGCCCAGAAAGGTCCGCCGTCCAGCGGCAACACCTTGACCTTAATGCCGACAGCCTGCAGATTGGCCTGGATAATCTGGGCCGCCAGCACGCGCTCCTGCTGGTTGAGGGTTTTTAGTTCCAGCTCCAGGCCGGCGGCGCCGGCTTCACCCACCAGCTGTTTGGCCTTGGCCGGATTGTAGGTGTACTTGGTTTTATTGCGCTTGCCCACCAATCCGGGACAGATCGGACCAAAAGATTTCTCAACGGTGCCCGAGTAGGCGCCCTGGATGATCGAATCGACATCCACGGCGTACTGGATGGCCCGGCGCACCCGGATGTCCTTGAGTTTGGGATGGTCGGTGTTCATGCCAAGCCAGAAATACTGCAGGGCCCCGGCCACAAAGATCTTGCTGTTGGTCGGCATTTCTTTTTTAAAGCGGGCGTGGTCAGCCGAGGTGATCTCGCTGCAGTCGACCTCACCAGCCTCAAAGGCCAATATGGCGGCCTTGTCCTGCTCGACCAGCAGTCCCTGGACCTCGTCAAAAGCGGGTTTGGGCCCGGGCCAGTCCGGATTGCGGGTAAAAAGGTTTTTTTGTTTTGGCATCCACTTGTACAGGTAGGGACCGCAGGTGGCCGGAAATTCAGTCGTAAATTTGCCACCGACCTTTTCGGTAGCTTTGGCCGAAACGATACAGCCGACCCCGTGGGCCATGGTCACCAGCCAGAAGGGAGCGAAGGGCTGCTTCAATACGATGGTGCCGTTGAGTTTGTCCTTCAGATCGACTCTCTCCATCTGGTCGAAATAGCCGCTCCAATCTGAGGTTTTCATGCGCTCGTAAGAATATTTGACGTCCTCGGCGGTAAGGTCGCCGAACCCGTTGGTCCATTTGAAGCCTTCCTTGAGGCTGAAATCGATGTGCGTGGGATCGCGCTGCACGATCCGTTGGACGGTGGCACCCGGCATCGGGCTGACCGCGCCTTTTGAATAGTCGAATTCGACCAGCCGCGGCAGCACGGCAAACTGGACCTCGATTTCACTGCCCCCAACCATGGTGGCAGGATCAATAATGGCGATATCACGATCCTGCCTCACCTTGAGAACTTGTTTAGCCTGGGCGCGGACGACCGAACCCAGGGGGCTCAAAAGACTGTAAGCGCCGGCACACGCCATCGTGGTCAGAAACTGTCGCCGAGTGGGTTGGTAGATTTTCATCATAATCCTCCTTTCGTCTACTTAGAAATTGATTGGGTGCGATGGTGCCCAACGATGCTGCCTTAAACAAGATCTCGCGGCAGCCTTTGAGACCAATTGCGTGAAAACACCCGCGCTTCACCCTCATAGGCATCCAGTTCAGCACGAATATCAAAGGAATCCCTGGTCACGCCCATGGCCACTTTTGAATAGATGCGTACCCGCCAGCGGCCACGGGCATAGTGCTGCCGGGTTTGCACCTCGCAGTGTGCTGAAAGCGGATCATCCGGATGGATGCAGAAAAGACGCTGGTTGCTGCTGCCGAATTCCCAGTCATAGTCGCTAATCAGGCAGGTGCCGCCGTCATAGCGACGCTCGTGACATTGTTTGCCGCTGGCCACATCCGTGCTGATCGTCCACCGGGTTTTAGACGGCACCACCTGTCGACAGCGAAGCGGTGGGCCGCCGTCCGCCGGTTCGAAATCGGGCAGCTGTCCGTCATGGGGGTGGGTTGGACGCACGGGCAGCACGAGGCGGCTGCCGGCGGCAGCCACCGCCAGCGTCACCGGCTCGGGCGACGGCCACACGACCGGCCAATATACAGTCGACAGTGCCACGCGCACGCGATGGCCGCGGTGGAAGTGGTGCGCGATTTCATTAAGCTGCAGCGATACCCGATAGCATTTGCCTGGTTCCAGCGGCTGTGGAAACTCATGACTGTCGCGATGGGTCATGTTGAGAACGCCGTAGCTGACCTGTGTTGCCGAGCCATCGGCTTGTATATCCGACAGCACCGCAGCGACAATTGCATTGGGCCGGTCGGCGCTGACGGCCAACTCTATCAGGGGCGCCCCAAGTATTTCAAAACCTTCGTCCAACGGCGGGCTGTCGAAAACCAGGGCGCCGCCTGCATCCAGGCGCTGATCGGTTGGCAGATCGGGCTCAGTGCCGTGCGGCGTCCATTTCCCGCTCGAAACCCCCACCGTCTGCGGTGAAGAGATGATAAAAGTCCCCTTTGATGCCGGCTTCTCGCGCAAGCCATTGCCCGCCAGTCCAAATGAACGTGCGGCAATACGCGACGTCGGCCAGCTTTCCTCGCAGACCCAGCGGCCCGGCCGCTGGTCGTACTGCGGTCGCGGTGGGACGGGTTCCTGCATCCACACCCGCAGCCGAGGCTCGTCCATGATGCCGGTATCGGCGCCTTTGAGCCAGTGGTCCCACCAGCGGATGCACTCCTGCAAAAAACCGATCGCCGGTCCGGGCAGCCCCATGTTGGGATAGCGGTGGGCCCAGGGGCCGATGAGCGCTTTGCATGGGCACTCGAGGTGGGTCAACATGCGGAAGATGGCGTTGGAGTAGCTGTCGGCCCATCCCCCCACCAAGTAGACAGGTATCTTGACGGCGCTGTAATCTTCACAGATCGATCCATGCTTGTAAAACGCGTCGCGCCGCAGATGCGTATGCCACTCGGCGACCCACAGTCCGCTTTCGGCCATGCGCTCAAGCCACATGTCCCGCCAACGCTCCCCCACCAGCGCCGGGTCGGGCGGTGTGGTATAGCGTGCCAGCATGCTCGCACCCCAGGTCAACTTTTCGGTCAGCAGACATCCACCCATCAAGTGGATGTCATCGGCATAACGATCGTCCGTCGAGCAGAGGGAAATGACCGCCTTTAGCGCCGGGGGTTGGCGGGCAGCCACCTGGAGGCCGTTGAAACCACCCCATGATATGCCGATCATGCCGACGTTGCCGTCGCACCACGGCTGCTCTGCGATCCAGGCAATTACCTGCAGGCCATCGTCCTGCTCCTGCTGCAGATATTCCCCCAAAATAATGCCGTCCGAATCGCCGCAGCCGCGCATGTCTACCCGAACGCCGGCATAACCATTGGCGGCAAAATGGGAGTGGGTGAGCGCATCGCGTTGCGCAGTGGCATCGCGCTTGCGATAGGGCAGATATTCCAATATCGCCGGTACCGGATGCTTTTCGGCATCCGGCGGCAGCCATAGCCGTGCCGCCAGGCGGCACCCATCGGAAAGTACAATCCAGGTGTTTTCGATTTCGGTAATATTCAGGGAGGGGCGCGGAGGTTCTCTCATTGCTAATTCCCTACATATGAGACGCAAGCCCATTCTTAGGAGGAATGCAGCAACGCAACAAGATGCAGCTCACAACATGAATGCCATCACTACAAGCGATACAGCCCAATTAAACATGCACTATTACTTATTGATAGAAATATTGTCAAGTGCTCGATGCTAAATAACGGTCCTATGAACTAAAATAAGGTTAAATTTTCAAGAGGTTTTGATTTTTTTATTAATCTCAGATTATTGGAGTATTGGAGTGCTGGAGTAATGCTCTGAAGTCTGCAGCGTCGGCCGCCTGATTACCACAACCCAACTTGTCGCGTCGAAGCGCAGCGAAGATGGATACTCCATCACTCCAGTACTCCATGATCGATAAACTCTTGGACTGTAGCTGCTCTATGATATTGTTTATAGATAAGTTAGATAATTAGGGGTTTCTCTAATTATTCAAAATAATTCGTGCATTATGACTCTAAGCTGATATAGTTGTCAGTAAATTTTGCTTCATAGTTGCTGACCCATATTTGAGATAAGGAGCCATTATGCAACGCGGACTT